>ERZ1673736.105-NODE-105-length-130264-cov-10.122872_pt1 | contig 130264 bp, 108 predicted proteins | sample MGYA00580212_ERZ1673736 | MGnify/ENA primary metagenome ERZ1673736 (study PRJEB41218, sample SAMN15661752) | gut metagenome | host: Homo sapiens | place: Canada: London | collected 2015-08-20/2019-03-30 | study: EMG produced TPA metagenomics assembly of...
TGACGTTTTTGAGTCCATGATGGCGTTTAGTGTAACTTTTTTGCAGAGTTCACATCCATATAAAGACCGCCCGGCAGCCCTCTTTGTAAAAGGCAGTCTCCCGGAAAACGAGGTCCCGTCGGTGGCCATCGTGGGCGCGAGGTCCTGCACGGAGTACGGGAAGGAAGCGGCAGGCTTCTACGCCGGGGAACTTGCCAACGCCGGAGTCAACATCATCAGCGGCATGGCAGCCGGCGTGGACGGCTATGCCCACAGAGGCGCCATCGAGCGGGGAAAGCCCACCTACGCAGTCTTGGGCTGCGGGGTAAATGTCTGCTACCCACGGGAAAATTACAAAATTTTCCATGCCATGGAGGAAAACGGCGGCATCCTCTCGGAGTTCGTCCCGGGAACCCGCCCCGCCGCCATGAATTTCCCCATGCGCAACCGGATCATCAGCGCCCTCGCTGATGCGGTTATTATAATAGAAGCGAGGGAGAAGAGCGGATCCCTTATCACGGCGGACTTTGCCCTGGAGCAGGGAAAAGAAGTTTTCGCCCTTCCGGGACGGGCAAATGACCCATTAAGCGGTGGCTGCAACCGCCTGATCCAGGGCGGTGCGAACATGCTTTTAAGCCCCTCGGATGTGCTGGAATTCCTTGGGATGAAATACGAAAGAAAATTAACGATTCATAAATTTTCACAAAATAGGCTTGCCAAGAACGAAAATTTGGTGTATGCTTCGGTTGATTCGCGCCCCAGATATCTGGAAGAGATCGCCGCACTCTGCGGACTCTCCGTGACAGAATGTATGGAAGCCCTTTTAAAGCTGGAGCTTGCGGGACTTGTTTTTGGAACCGGGAATCAATATTATAAAAAAGCGGAATGATTGCAGAAGGATGTGAAGAATATGGCGAACAGTCTTGTGATTGTAGAGTCTCCTGCAAAGGTTAAAACAATTAAAAAATTCCTGGGAAGCACATATGAGGTCGACGCGTCCAACGGACACGTGAGAGATCTTCCGAAGAGCCAGCTCGGAATTGATGTGGAAAATGATTATGAACCGAAATATATTACGATCCGGGGCAAGGGAGATATCCTTGCGAAGCTTCGGAAGGAAGTAAAAAAAGCAGATAAAATTTATCTCGCAACTGACCCTGACCGTGAGGGAGAAGCGATTTCCTGGCATTTGATGAAAGCGTTAAAGCTTGACGAGGTAAAAGATAAAAAAGTATACAGGATCAGCTTCAATGAGATCACGAAAAATGCGGTAAAGGCGTCCTTAAAGGCACCCCGCGATATCGATATGAACCTGGTGGACGCTCAGCAGACGAGGCGTATCCTGGACCGTATTGTTGGCTATAAGATCAGCCCGATCCTCTGGGAGAAGGTTAAGAGAGGCCTTAGCGCTGGCCGTGTCCAGTCTGCGGCCCTCCGCATGATCTGCGACAGGGAAGAGGAGATCTCCGCGTTTATCCCGGAGGAATACTGGAGCCTTGACGCGATGTTAAAAGCTCCGGGTTCAAAGAAACCGGCAGCAGCCCATTTTCATAATGACAAAGATGGAAAAACGGAGATCAAGAGCAAGGCGGAGCTTGACGCTTTACTTGAGTCCTTAAAGGGACAGAAATTTATCGTGACAGATATCAGAAACGGAGAGCGCACGAAGAAACCGCCGCTTCCGTTTACAACGAGTACCCTGCAGCAGGAGGCGTCCAAGGCGTTGAACTTTTCTACCCAGAAGACCATGCGCCTCGCCCAGCAGCTCTACGAGGGCGTTGATGTAAAGGGCCATGGCACCGTCGGTCTCATCACCTACCTGCGTACCGATTCCACCCGTGTGGCTGAGGAAGCAGAGAAGATGGCAAGTGATTTCATCGCTGAAAACTACGGCGAGAATTACCTGTCCCAGGGTGAAAATACAAAGAAGAACAGCGGAAAGATCCAGGATGCCCACGAGGCGATCCGTCCGACAAATCTTTCCTTAACACCTGTAAAGGTAAAAGAATCCCTGGCACGAGACCAGTTCCGCCTCTACCAGCTGATCTGGAAGCGCTTCACGGCGAGCCGCATGTCCGCGGCTGTCTATGAGACAACATCCGTAAAGATCGGAGCGGGCGGAAACGAGTTTACGATGACGGCATCCAGACTGAAGTTCGACGGCTTCATGTCCGTCTATATCGAGGCGGATGAGAAAGAGGAGAAAAACCAGATCCTCTCGAAGCTGGAAAAAGGTGAGGAGCTTGAGCTTGCGGATCTCGTGAGCGCCCAGCACTTTACCCAGCCGCCGGCCCATTACACAGAGGCATCCCTGGTAAAAGCCATGGAGGAACAGGGCATCGGCCGCCCGAGTACCTATGCGCCGACGATCACAACGATCTTAGCCCGCCGTTACGTGGTAAAAGAGAATAAGAACATCTATGTGACCGAGATCGGCGAGGTCGTTAACCGGATCATGAAGCAGTGCTTCCCGAGCATCGTGGACATTGCCTTCACCGCGAACCTGGAGTACCTGTTAGACAGTGTCGGAGAGGGCCTGACTCCGTGGAAGACCATCGTAAGAAACTTCTACCCTGATCTTATGGAAGCGGTGGAAGAGGCGCAGAGAACCTTGGAGACTGTCCATATCGCAGATGAGGAGTCCGATGAGATCTGCGAGCTCTGCGGAAGAAGGATGGTCATCAAATATGGTCCTCATGGAAAATTCCTCGCATGTCCCGGATTCCCGGAATGCCGAAACACAAAGCCGTATTTGGAGAAGACTGGAATCCCGTGCCCGAAGTGTGGAAAAGAAGTTATCATTAAGAAGACGAAAAAGGGAAGAAAGTATTACGGCTGTGAAGCTAACCCGGACTGTGATTTCATGTCCTGGCAGAAACCATCCACTGAGAAGTGCCCGGAGTGCGGCAGCTACATGGTGGAAAAAGGAAACAAACTCGTCTGCGCCAATGAGCAGTGCGGATTTGTGATGCCGATGAAGGAAAATAAGGAAGAAAAAGAAGATTAATATAACGAGATCAAGATCCGGCAGAGTGCCCAGAAGAGGCTCTGCCGGATATTTGCCGTAAACAAATGGTACAATTTCAATTGTTCAAACTTCCAAAACGTGATAAGAACTTGACAATTTATTTCGATTTATCTTAATTATCCGAAAAAGTCTTGAAATTCTGGAAATATCGTGTTACAATTTAATCGATCTAATATTATTCGTACGATATCAGAAAGTAAAGGAGGTTTTCGGAAATGAGTGTTGAATTATTGGATAAGACCAGAAAAATAAACAAACTGCTCCACAACAACAATTCGCACAAGGTCGTATTCAACGACATCTGTAAAGTTTTAAGCGAAATTTTGCTGTCGAACATTCTCGTGATCAGCAAGAAAGGAAAAGTCCTGGGTGTCAGCATCTGTCCTGGTGTTGATGAGATCCATGAGTTGATTGAGGACAAGGTAGGCGGCTATGTCGATAAAATGTTTAACGAACGCCTCTTAAGTGTCCTTTCCACCAAGGAAAATGTAAACCTTGCGACTCTCGGATTCGCTGAGGAGAATGTAAAGAAGTATCAGGCAATCATCGCCCCGATCGATATCGCAGGTGAGCGCCTCGGAACCTTATTTATGTACAAATCCGACGAGCAGTACGATATCGATGATATTATCCTCTGCGAGTATGGCACGACCGTTGTCGGCCTGGAGATGATGCGTTCCGTAAACGAGGAGAACGCCGAGGAGACAAGAAAAGTCCAGATCGTAAAATCTGCGATCAGCACCTTATCCTTCTCCGAGTTAGAAGCGATCACCCATATCTTCGAGGAGCTTGACGGAAACGAGGGAATCCTTGTAGCCAGCAAGATCGCCGACAGAGTCGGGATCACCCGCTCCGTGATCGTAAACGCACTCCGCAAATTCGAGAGTGCCGGGGTTATCGAGTCCCGTTCTTCCGGTATGAAGGGAACCTACATTAAGGTCTTAAACGATGTGGTATTCGATGAATTAAAAGCCTTAAAGGCAGTAAATACAAAATAAGACAGGGAGACCTGTGGAAAAGAGGCGCGGCTGGGTGAAAAGCCGCGCCTCTTTTTTTAATATGAATTGTTGTATGACATCAGATAGATCAGGCTGTATCTGGTGCATGAGGGATTTAAGGAGAGAAAAGACTATTAAAAGGTCTATTATATATAGAAGAATCCCTGCCGCCGCATGCCCGAATGACCTTGTTTTTTATGAAATCAAATGTAATGGAAAAAAATCAAAAAAAATAGAAAAAAGTGCTTGCAGTGAAAAATGACTTATGATATAGTGAAAAAGCTGATATTATGCACGTCTGCGGATTCTGCGAGTGGTGCCTGAGAAGCTCAGGTGTTCGTGGAAGTGAGATGCAGGCGGAAGAAAACAACCAAATGGAGGAAAAAAACATGAGCGTAATTTCAATGAAACAGCTTCTGGAAGCCGGCGTACATTTCGGTCACCAGACAAGAAGATGGAACCCGAAAATGGCACCGTACATCTACACAGAGAGAAACGGTATCTACATCATCGACCTTCAGAAATCTGTAGGCAAAGTTGATGAGGCTTACAAGGCAGTTGCTGATATCGCAGCTGAGGGCGGCACAATCCTTTTCGTAGGTACAAAGAAGCAGGCTCAGGACGCTATCAAGACTGAGGCAGAGCGTTGCGGAATGTACTACGTAAACGAGAGATGGCTTGGCGGTATGCTTACAAACTTCAAGACCATCCAGTCCAGAATCGCTAGATTAAAAGCAATCGAGAAGATGTCTGAGGACGGAACATTCGACGTACTTCCGAAGAAGGAAGTTATCGAGTTAAAGAAAGAGTGGGAGAAGCTTGAGAAGAACCTTGGCGGTATCAAGGAAATGAAGAAGATCCCGGACGCTATCTTTATCGTAGATCCGAAGAAGGAAAGAATCTGTGTACAGGAAGCTCACACACTTGGAATCACTCTGATCGGTATCGCTGATACAAACTGCGATCCGGAAGAACTCGACTATGTAATTCCGGGTAACGACGACGCTATCAGAGCCGTTAAGCTTATCGTTTCCAAGATGGCAGACGCTGTCATCGAGGCTAAGCAGGGCGAGGCTGAGGAAGCAGAAGCAGCTGAGGAGAACGCAGAGGCTTAAGTTGTTATAAGGAATCCAAGGAGGTGCTGTCAGTGGCAGCACCTTCTTCCGAAAAGACACGTTTTGATTCTTTAATATGATTCGGAGGAAATGAAACATGGCAGCAGTTACAGCTAAAATGGTAAAAGATTTAAGAGAAATGACAGGCGCTGGAATGATGGACTGTAAGAAAGCCCTTTCTGCTACAGACGGCGACATGGACAAAGCAGTTGAGTTCTTAAGAGAAAAAGGACTTGCAGGCGCTGAGAAGAAAGCTGGACGTATCGCAGCTGAGGGTATCGTTGACACAGCTATGGCAGCAGACGAGAAGAAAGCTGTTATCGTTGAGGTTAACTCTGAGACAGACTTCGTTGCTAAGAACGCTAAGTTCCAGGCATACGTTGCTCAGGTAGCAGCTCAGGCTCTTACAACAACAGCGACAGATATGGACGCATTTATGGACGAGAAGTGGACAGCAGATGAGAGCCTTACTGTTAAGGAAGCTCTTTCTTCTGAAATCTCCATCATCGGTGAGAACATGAGCATCCGTCGTTTCAAACAGGTTACAGAGGAGAACGGTTTCGTTTCTTCCTATATTCATGCAGGCGGCAGAATCGGTGTTCTTCTTGACGTTCAGACAGATGTTGTAAACGACGCTGTAAAAGAGATGGCAAAGAACGTTTGTATGCAGGTTGCAGCTCTTAACCCGAAGTACACAAACCGCAACGAAGTAAGCGCAGATTACATCGAGCATGAGAAATCCATCCTTATGGCTCAGATCCAGAACGATCCGAAGGAAGCTTCCAAGCCGGAGAAGGTTATCCAGGGTATGATCCAGGGTCGTATCAACAAAGAGATGAAAGAGATCTGTCTCTTAGACCAGGTTTACGTAAAAGCAGAGGACGGCAAGCAGTCCGTAGCTCAGTATGTAGCACAGGTTGCTAAAGAGAACAGCGCTAACATCGAAGTTAAGAGCTTCGTTCGTTTCGAGACTGGTGAAGGTCTTGAGAAGAAAAACGAGGACTTCGCAGCTGAGGTTGCTGCTCAGATGGGTAAATAATTCATAAAGCGAAAATGCAGCTTATATCGAATAATTCATATAAGCTGTTAAAAACAGCCGGAATCCAGTATTTCTGTGGGTTCCGGCTGTTTTAATTTGTGTGAGCTCTTGCAATTTTCCTGAATATTCGATATAATAATACAGCACTTTAAAGTTTAATGCTTTAAATTGAAAAATGAGTTTCAGGGGAGAGGAAATTGTTATGAGTGAAGAAAAGAAACTGAATATGCCTCAGTCGCTTCTGCTCCTGCTTCTGATCATTGGATCAGTCGCAGTCTGCATCCGGCTGAAGACGGGAGGACCGATGATCGGACTGTTTTTCAGCTGGATCATCATCTATCTGTTTTGTAAATGGTTAAAGATCAAATATGACCATGTTGTGAGTGGTGCCTACGACGCGATCCGTGTGGTCGTTCCGACACTATGTCTGCTTATGGCGATCGGCGTCATGATCGGTACCTGGCTCCAGAGCGGTACGATCGCCACGATCATCGCAGGCGGTCTGAAACTGATCGATCCAACCTGGCTCCTGCCGTTGACACTTGTATTCTGCGCCGTTTTAAGCCTTGTGACCGGAACATCCTACGGCTCGGTCGGAAGTGCCGGTGTCGCGATGATGGCGATTGGAAATGCGATGGGAATCAATCCTGGAATGGTGGCAGGCGCAGTCATCTGCGGTGCCATGTTCGGGGATAAGTTAAGCCCACTCTCCGATACGACGAATCTTGCCCCGGCTGTTGCGGGCGCGAAGCTCAACGATCATGTGCGGTCCATGTTATGGACAACGCTGCCGACCTTTGTGATCAGCCTGGTCCTGTTTGTCATTCTCGGGATCAGTCAGACCTCCGGTGGTTATGAAGAGGGAAACCTTCTTGTCTACACGGAGGCACTTCAGGGAGAATTTAAACTTGGTCTTGTGACATTGATCCCGGCGGCGGTTATCATTGTCCTGCTCTTATGTAAAGTCAACGCGATCGTATCCCTGGGACTGTCCTCGGTGTGCGCCGGTGCGGTTGCGTTCTTCTGCCAGGGCGCGACGCTCCAGAGCATCATCCGTGTTGCTTACAACGGCTATACGACCCAGATTGAGGAGGCTGTTCTGAAAACGATCTTAAACCGTGGCGGTATGAGCAGCATGCTGCAGTATGTGGCGATCATCTGTTTCGCGGTCGGAATGGGCGGCATGCTGGACAGATTGGGTGTTCTTGACAACATCCTGCGCGCGATCACCGGACGGATTAACAGCGATGGCGGCCTGATCTTCGCGACGCTCCTCGTCGGTTATATCACAAGCCTGATCAGCTGTTCCCAGCCGATGTCCCATGTCCTGACCGGAAACATGATGAAACCGTTGTTTAAGGAGAGAAAGATTGCCCCGGAGATTTTATCGAGAAGCCTGGAGGATGCGGGAACGCTCTCCGGACCGATGATCCCGTGGCATGGGTACTGCGTATACATGGCGGGAACGCTCGGCGTCGCATGGTCTGCGTTCTTCCCATATCTGTTCCTGCTATATCTGACTCCGTTTTTCAGCATCTTTTACGGCTTTACCGGAATCTCGATCCGGCATGTGGAGGATGAAAACGAACAGAAGCAGGGATGAAGAGCGGAAGGGAAAAAGGAGAGAAAATCATGATGGAGACAAAACTTGTACTTCTCGGTACCGGAACGCCTAACGCGTGCCCGGATGCCAGCGGTCCGTCCTCTGCGGTCGTTGTTGGCGACCGGGCGTACCTCGTTGATTTCGGTCCGGGGGTCGTCCGCCAGGCGGCGAAGGCATACCGGAACGGGATCGACGCGCTTCGCCCGGACAGGCTGGTGACCGCGTTCTGCACACACCTGCACACGGATCACACGGCAGGATACCCGGACCTGATCTTTACCCCATGGGTCCTGGAGCGGAAAGAACCACTCCGGGTATTTGGACCGAAAGGGATCCGGGATATGACAGAGCATTTGCTAAAGGCCTACAAGGTGGATATTGATTTCCGGATCAACGGTTTTGAAAAGGCAAATGAAGTGGGATACCGGGTGGAAACACAGGAAATAAATTCCGGAGTTATCTACCGGGATGACCGTGTGACGGTCGAAGCCTTCCCGGTGAGCCATGGGACGCTTGAGAGCTATGGCTTCAAATTTACGACGCCGGACCGGGTGATCGTGATCAGTGGGGATACCGCGCCGCTTGAGATCGTTGCGGAAAAGGCAAAGGGCTGTGATATTCTTCTCCATGAAGTAGAATACACGGCAGGTCTTGCCGCGAGGGAACCGAAGTGGCAGAAATACCATCGGGAGGTTCACACCCTGAGTGTGGATCTTGCAGAGATCGCGAAGAAGGCAGGACCAAAGCTTCTCGTCACATACCACCGGATCTATCACATGGAGATCCAGGACAACACGGTGGATGTGGGAGCCGAGATGGCGAGAAGAAACGAGGCGATCCTTGAGGAGATACGGAATGCCGGTTACGAAGGTCCTGTGGTGAATGGAATGGACCTGGATGTCTTTTAGAAAACAGACTATATCAGCTTTTGAGATCCGTCGTGGAGATTAATAAAAAACGAAGAGGACAGGCAAAACCACAGTTCAGGCTGGACCAGGACGGGAAAGGGCGCGCAAACCTACCGGAGGGCTGGCTTGACGATTATATGCTTCCACGGTATAATTATACATAACAGCGTCGCCGCCGGAAGGCGGCGTGCCCGTTTAGTATCTGAAAGAGAGGGACCTGATATGCCGGATCTCTATTTTTTTTCTTTGACGGTTATCGACTGTTTTGTCCTTGGGTTCATGTGTATGATCGTCAATTTCAGTGAAACGCTGTTTCCGAGACAGAGAAGGACTTTTCTGCTGACCTTCATCCTGATCGGCGTGATCTCAGTCCTTGAGTTGGTTACCGTGATAGTGGATGGGACTCCGGTAAGGCTCCGTCCGGTCAATATCATGGCAAATTACCCTGATCTCAGTACTCTATTACCTCTACTGCAATGAAATGTGGAACCAGCTGGATGGATTGACGGGACTCTTAAGCCAGAAGAGCTATCTGAACCGGACACTGAAGCTCCGGCCGGAGGATAAGATGCTGATCGTCTTCGACCTCGACAATTTTAAGTACATCAACGATACATACGGTCATCAGGCGGGGGACCAGTGCCTGAAGGTGATCGCGGAATGTCTGAAAAAGGCGTATTCCCGCTATGGAAACTGTTACCGGATCGGCGGAGATGAGTTCTGCGTCCTGTTCAGGGAACCGAAGAAGGAAAAATACTGCAGGGAGAAATTTTACTGGATCATAGAAAAACGGAAAAAATCGCTGCATATGCTCCCAGGTGCCTCATACGGCAGTGCCCTGATCGAGGAGCAGGAGAGCATTTCCGACACAAAAGCGCGCGCGGACGCGAATATGTATGCGAATAAAAAAGCACGGAAACAGGCAAGGTGACCGGGCAGATGAAAAGGATGGAATACATGCAGGACCTTGTTGCGTTGAATAGAAAGAAAAAGACAGGAGGGGGCAGGCGCTCTGTAATCTTTGGAGCCGTTATGCTCCTTCTCTGCACTCCGGGTCTGGCAGGCTGTCAGAATGGGGAAACGGCGGTCATCCGGAAGCATCTGGAACAGATCTTTTAAAAGATAGGAGCAGGAAATGGACTTATACAGAATTATCCTTGTGGATGACGAGGAGGAAGTGCGTAAGAGCATTATCCGCAAGATCGACTGGCAGGCGGTTGGATTTACCGTTGTCGGGGACGCGGAGAATGGGGAGGACGCGTTGGAGAAGATCGAAGCCTTAGAGCCGGACGTGGTCCTCACGGATATCCGGATGCCATACATGGACGGGCTGACGCTTGCGGAGAAGATCCGCCAGAGGTATCCATCGATGAAGATCGTCATTTTTTCCGGATATGATGATTTCGATTATGCGAAGCGCGCGATCAAGCTGAATGTGACGGAGTATATTTTAAAGCCCGTGAATGTGGAGGAGCTGACGGCGATCCTGAGGAGGATCCAGGAGAGCCTCGACGAGGAGATCGAGCAAAAGCGCGATGTGAGCCTTCTGCGGGAAAACTACAGACGCAGCCTGCCGATCCTGCGCGAGCAGTTCCTAAAGGATCTTGTGAGCCACCAGATGGACGGGAAAACGGTCAATGACCGCCTGGAACAGTACGATATCCCACTTGCGGGAGCGAAAAAGTGGATCTCCATTGCGGTGAAAGCGGAAATTTCCGAAGTGTCAGGGGAGCTGATCCTTCCGCTCCACGAGGAGCGGGAGCTGATCCCGATCTCTGTGATGCAGATCCTTGAGGAGAACCTGAAACCGTACTGCAGATTCTCCCTGTTCTCGTTCTCCGGGGCGGCCGACGCGGAGATCGCCGGGATCGTGGCGATCGATGAGAACAACTCCCAGACCAGCATGATCGACATCTTAAGCGATATCTGCAAGGAGATCCGGAAGATCTTGATGATCCCGGTAACGATCGGGATCGGGCACAGCCGGACGGAGCTCGGTCTGATCTGTGAGTCCTTCCGGTCAGCGCTCGATGCCCTGGGCTACCGCGCAATTGTCGGGAGCGGCAGTACGATCTACATCAACGATGTGGAGCCGGTGAACACCGGAAAGCTCCAGTTTACCGCGGAGGACGAGTCTTCCCTCATCCAGGCGGTAAAATTCGGTCCGGAGGAGAAGATAAGGTCCGTGGTATCCGGGATCATCGGAAGGATGTCTGACGCGAAGGTCCATGCGCGGCAGTACCAGACCTACATGTTCAGCGTCGCGAACTGTCTGGTCCAGCTCATCCAGCAGTACGACCTGGAACTGGGAGCGCTTTTTGGGGATACCGGGATGGGGACGGACCCGTTTATGATGATCCGGCAGGTGATGAACCGGGAGAAGTTCTCAAAATGGCTTCTTGAGGCGGCACTCAGGATCAATGGGGCTATGGACCAGGAGCGTGACAATACGACGCGCCAGAGCATGGAGCGCGCGAAGCGGTATATCATGGAGAATTACCAGGATCCGGACCTGTCTGTGGAGCAGGTCTGCCGGACGCTGCACATGAGTCCTGCCTATTTTTCGACGATGTTCAAAAAAGCGACGGGGCAGACCTATATCGGTTATCTGACGGATGTGCGTCTCAATAAGGCTGTGGAACTGTTAAATAAGACGGATGACAAGACCTATGTGATCGCGGCAAAGGTCGGCTACCAGGAACAGAATTATTTCAGCTACGTATTCAAGAAAAAATTCGGCGTTTCACCGACGAAATTCAGAGGAAGCCGGTCGTAGGGCCGGCGGGGGAGAGAGGTATGAAACCGGAAAATGAGGGCAGCTTATTCAAACGGACCAGCATCCGCTATATGATCTTCGTCTACTTTACGGTGACAGCCCTGGCGGCGAGCATCTTTATCGGACTGTCCCTGTACAGCCGGATGTCAAAGCAGATGTCGGATACGATGCAGGAGGAGAACCAGATCCTGATCGACCAGCTGAACCGGTCTGTGGATGTGTGGCTCCGCGGAATCATGAAGCTTTCGGACACCACATACTACGGGATCGTAAAAAACGTGGATCTGAGGAATGAGAGTGTCAACAAAGAGATGACGCTTCTCTACGACAACAACAAGGATAATGTCGAGAATATCGCCCTGTTTTCCAGAGACGGAGAGCTTTTGGAGGCCGTTCCCGCCACGAGACTCAAGACGGGGGCAGATCCGGCAGCGGAACCGTGGTTTGAGGCGGCACTGAAAAAGACGGAGAATCTTCACTTTTCAGTCCCGCATGTCCAGCGGGTGTTCGACGCGGGGGAGAACCAGTACCGTTGGGTGATCTCGGCGGCGCGCGCGGTGGAGATCACGGAGGGCTCGTCCACGGAGCAGGGCGTTCTCCTCATCGACATCCGCTATGACAGCCTGGAACAGCTGTTTGACGGGATCACCTTGGGAAACGGCGGCTATGTCTATCTTCTCGGCGCGGATGGGGAGCTGATCTACCATCCGCAGTCCCAGCTGATCTACTCCGGGCTCGAGGATGAGAACCTTGAGGCGGCAGCGGAATACAGGGACGGGATCCATCAGGAGGAATATAAAGGAAAGGGGCGTGCCGTGACGGTCAAGACGGTCGGCTATACCGGCTGGAAGATCGTCGGGGCGGCGGCACTCGGCGGCGCATCCTTAAACGCGTTGAAGACAAGGATCCTGATCGTGTTTATTGTTGCCTTTGTCGTATTCATCCTCGCGGTCATCAATGCTTACATTTCCACGAGGATTACGACACCGATCGAAAAACTGGAGCGTTCTGTGAACGGGATTGAGGCGGGCAATCTGGAAACGGAAGTCTATGTGGGCGGTTCCTATGAGATCCGTCACCTCGGCACCTCCATCCGGAACATGACGACCCAGATCCGGCATCTGATGGATGACATCGTGGCGGAGCATGAATCCAAGCGGAAAAATGAATTTGATGTCTTACAGTCGCAGATCAACCCGCATTTCCTTTACAACACCCTCGATATCATCGTCTGGATGATCGAGAATGAGAAACAGGCGGACGCGGTGAAGGTCGTGACGGCGCTCGCCAGATTCTTCCGGATCAGCTTAAGCCGTGGGAAGAGCATTATTCCCGTTCGGGATGAGCTGGAACATGTGAGAAACTATCTGATGATCCAGCACATGCGGTTTAAGAACCGTTTTACTTATGAGATCGAGGCGGATGAGGATGTCATGGAGCTCGCGAGCGTGAAGCTGATCCTCCAGCCGCTCGTGGAGAATGCGGTCTATCACGGAATGGAGTTTATGGACGGTGATGGGGAGATCCGGATCCGGGTGTACCGGGACGGGGAGGATCTTTATATGAAGGTTTCCGACAACGGACTCGGGATGACGAAGGAGCAGGTGAAAGGCATGTTCACGGATAAGCCGCATGTGAAGTCCGGAAGCGGCTCCGGGATCGGGGTGCGGAACGTCAATGAGCGGATCCGGCTGTATTTTGGACAGGAATACGGTCTGTCCATCGAATCCGAGCTCGATGAGGGGACGGTCGTGACGATCCACATGCGGGCGGTGCCTTACGCTGAGACGGCAGAGGGGGAAAAGATCCATGTCAAATAGAGAAAAAATCAGCTGGTGTGCCGGCATCCTTCTCCTTGTGATGCTCTATCTGCTGTCGTCCACGGATCTGATCATCAAGGAAAAAAAGAGGGAGATCTGCCGGATCTCCGTCATCATAGACAACGTGAATGACAACTATTATGGGAGCTTCCGCGCGGGCATGGATATGGCGGAGAAGAAGTATCAGGCGGATGTCAATTTCATCACGCTGTACGCGGAAAACGATGAGGAACAGCAGGAAGAACTGATCGTCCGTGAAATAAAGGACGGAGCGAATGCGATCATCCTTGCGCCGGTCCGCGAGGATCTCGCGGTCATGAAGCTCGATGAGATCTCGCCGGGCTGCCCGGTGATCTTTCTTGGTCCCACGGCGATCAACAGCTCGGTGGCGTGCTCCATCTCTGTGGACCGCTACGAGATGGGACGGACGCTTGGGGAGAAGATTGCGGAGAGCGAGGATCCGGCTGTGCCGGTATGCCTGTTCTCCGCGGGAATGGCGTACACGGGGAACCTTGACGCGTATGACGGGATCCGCTCTGTGCTGGACCCCGCCGGTTTTACCGTACGTCTGATCGAGAAAAAGTCAGAGGACACATACCGCAAGGCTATCGAGGAAACGGTATATCCGGAGAGCGGTGATTTTATGGCGGTCGGCATGGATGTTGGTGCCTTATCCGAGCTTGCGGATATCCTGGAGGGCAGCAGTGTGTACCGGGAACATGTGACGGCTCTTTACGGGATCGGGAGCACGACGGCGCTCTTAAACCAGCTCGACCGGGGGATCGTCAAGGGTCTGATGGCATGGAACCGGTTCGACGAGGGTTATTTAAGTGTTGAAAAGGCGGTTCAGGCAGCTGGGGGAGAGTGGAAGGAAAAACGGATCACATTGACACCGGAGTATATCGACGGGGAGATCTTAAGGAGTGGGATCTTCGAAAAGATGCTATATCCGATGGAATAGGGGGGAGGCAGGTATGAAAAAGGGAAATGTTCTGATCCTTGCCATTGCGGCGACGGCGCTTCTCGGGGGAAGCGCCTGGCTGTACGCGAAAAAGACCGGAGGGCATGAGGAAAAAAAGACGTCCCTGCGGATCGGTGTCCTGTTATACCGCGGGGATGACACGTTCATCGGCACGCTCCGGAATTCCATGGAGCAGGCGGCGAAGGAATATGAAAAGGAGACCGGGGTCCGCGTGACGCTGGATGTCCGGGACGCGAAGAGAAATCAGCTCACGCAGAACAGCCAGGCGGAGCGTATGATCGATCTTGGCTGCGACGTGCTCTGCGTCAATATGGTGGACCGTTCCGCCGCGTCCGGCGTGATCGATCAGGCTATGGAGTCGGATATTCCCATTGTCTTTTTCAACCGGGAGCCGGTCGCGGAGGACATGAACCGCTGGGAGAAACTGTACTATGTGGGAGCGGACGCAAAGGAGTCCGCGGTTCTGGAGGGGCAGATCCTCGTAGACGCCTACCGGAAGAATCCGTCCACCCTTGACCGGAACGGGGACGGGGTTGTTTCGTATGTCCTCCTTGAGGGGGAGACGAACCACCAGGATTCCCTGATCCGCACGGAGTGGTCCATTGAGACCCTGAAGGACGGCGGCGTTCCGATCGAGAAGATCACAGGCGGGATCGCAAACTGGGAGAGAAACCAGGCCTCCGCCCTCATGGAACAGTGGCTTTCGGATTATGGGAATAAAATCGAGCTTGTGCTCTGCAACAATGATGACATGGCTATTGGTGCGATTGATGCCATCGAGCGGGCGGGGATCGTCGCCGGGACGATCAAGCTTGTCGGGATCGACGGGACACCGGCCGGCCAGGAGGCGTTCCGCGAGGGAAAACTCTTTGGGACGGTTGAATCCAGCAAGGATATCTACGCGAAGAGGATCTTCGATACGGCGGAGGAGCTCGCAATGGGAAAAGAGGTGACCCAGGAAAAATATTTCTGGTGTCCCCAGCATATCATCGCTAACTGACATCATTTTTTACAGGCATGTGTGAGGCGGCACATGCCTGTACTGTTATATTTAAGCTGATTTCTGCCATGATATGACAAAAAATTGTGGTTTTTTTACAGGAATCAAAGAATTTTAATAATTTATCATAAAAAATAGTATGGAAAAATGCACAAAGGCAGGCTATAATGAACTCATCGTTAAGGGAAAATGCCTAAACGGTCAAAATTATTTTTTGAATGGGAGGATTCAAAACATGAGAATGACAAAGAAAGTAACAGCAATGGCACTGGCTTCCATGATGGCCCTGTCTTTAGCGGGATGCGGAGGAAGCTCTTCCACAACAGCAACAACAGCAGCAGCTACTGAGGCAGCAAAAGAGACAACAGCAGCAGCTACCGAGGCAGCAAAAGAAGCTGCAACAACAGCTGCAGCCGCAGCAGCAACCACAGATGTAGCAGACAAGAAAGTCGGCATCAGCATCTACAAGTTCGATGATAACTTCATGACTCTTTACAGAACAGAGTTAGTTCGCTACTTAACAGAGGACCTTGGATTCAAGGCTGAGAACGTAGTCGTTCAGGATGGTAAGGGCGATCAGGCAGAGCAGACAAACCAGATCCAGAACTTCATCACTCAGAAATATGATGTTCTGATCTTAAACCTTGTACAGGCTTCTTCCGCACCGGAGATCACAGATATGTGTAAAGAAGCTGGCATCCCGGTTGTTTACATCAACCGTGAGCCGGACGCAACAGAAGAAGAGAGATGGGAATCTGAAGGTCTTAACGCTACATACGTAGGATGTGACGCAAGACAGTCCGGTACATACCAGGGCGAAGAGATCCTTGAGACTGCAAACAAGGGTGATATCAACGGCGATGGCAAAGTTTCCTACATCATGATCCAGGGTGATCCGGAGAACGTAGATGCTCAGTACAGAACAGAGTTCTCTGTTAAGGCTCTTACAGACGCAGGAATGGAAGTTGAGGAGCTCTTAAAACAGCGTGGTGACTGGGATCAGGCTAAGGCTCAGCAGATCGCACAGGACGCTTTAAACCAGTACGGCGACAAGATCGAGGTTATCTTCTGCAACAACGATGCTATGGCACTTGGTGCATTACAGGCAATCGAGGCAGCAGGACGTAAAGTTAACGAGGATATCTACCTTGTAGGCGTTGACGCTCTGACAGAGGCTGTTCAGAACGTAATCGATGGCAAGCAGACAGGTACTGTATTCAACAACCACTTCGCACAGGCTCAGGCTGCAAGCGATATCGCTGTTAAGTTCTTAAGCGGCGAGAAGGTTGATGCTGTCAACATGGTCAACTACGAAAAGGTTACTAAGGATAACGCTCAGGAAATCCTTGATATGTTAAAGTAATTGATACTGTAACAAATGAGAACCGGGTGTGTCTGGCACACCCGGTTCTCTGAACTTAAAACTTAAAAAATATGCCACCCGGAGATGCGGGGGAGTGTATCTGAAAGGAGTTTTGGGATGGCAGAACAGTACAGACTCGAAATGAGAGGAGTCAAAAAAACCTTCCCAGGTGTTAAGGCACTTGACGGAGTAAATTTACGGGTCCGCCCCGGAACGGTCCACGCACTGATGGGAGAAAACGGTGCCGGTAAATCGACACTGATGAAATGTCTTTTCGGAATTTACAAAATGGATGAAGGCGAAGTTTATATTGACGGTGTAAAGACCGAAATCGCAAACCCGGACGACGCGCTTCACAAAGGACTTGCCATGGTTCATCAGGAGCTTCAGCCGATTCCTGAGCGCTCCATCGCTGAGAATATGTATCTTGGACGGTATCCGATGAAAAACTACGGACCGGTCAAGGTAGTCGATCATGCGACAATGAACAAAGAAGCTGAGAAATGGCTTCGGGATGTCAAGATGGAGTTTGACCCGAAAGCAAAGCTCGGCACATTATCAATCGGACAGATGCAGTCAGTAGAGATCGCAAAAGCGGTCAGCCAGAGTGCAAATCTTGTAATTCTGGATGAGCCGACGTCCTCCCTGACTGATAACGAGGTAGAAGCATTATTCCGGATCATCAGAGATCTGAAATCCAGAGGTGTTTCTATGATATATATCAGCCACAAGATGGCTGAGATCCGCCAGATTTCCGACGATATCACCATCATGCGAGACGGTACATACGTTGGAACCTGGGCAATCGATGATATCTCTGATGAAGAGATCGTAAAACAGATGGTTGGACGTGAGTTAAATAACGTTTATCCGCCGAAGGATGATTACCGGACGGATGAGACTGTCCTCAAGGTCAGCCACCTGACAAGTATCTTACCGAACTCCTTTAAAGACTGCTCTTTTGAGTTAAAGAGGGGCGAGATCTTAGGTTTCGGCGGCTTAGTCGGAGCACAGAGAACAGAACTTATGGAAGCAATCTTCGGAATGCGCCACATTGAGAGCGGTACCGTTGAGATCCTTGGAAAAGAGGCACATATTAAACGACCGCAGGATGCGATCAACAGCTCTGTAGGAATGATCACAGAGGATCGTCGCGGAACCGGTATCTTTGGATGCTTGAGTATTGATGATAATACAGCGATCGCTTCCTATAAGCATTATACCCATATGGGTAAGATCAACAAGAAAGAAGTCGATGACGTCGTAAAAGACAGCATCGCGAAATTAAAGATCAAAACACCGAGCGGAAAGACGCTGATCCAGTCTCTCTCCGGTGGTAACCAGCAGAAGGTAATTATCGCAAGATGGCTTGCGAACAATCCTGATATCCTGATCATGGATGAACCGACCCGAGGTATCGACGTCGGTGCCAAATATGAGATCTACCAGATCATGATCGATCTCGTAAAACAGGGCAAATCCATCATTATGATCTCGTCGGAAATGCCGGAGTTGATCGGTATGTCCAACCGAATCATCGTAATGTGCAACGGTCACATCACAGGTGAGGTGGAAGGAGAAGACGCAACTCAGGAGAAGATCATGTCCTTCGCCACAAAATTCACTTTAAGCGGCAAGGAAAACAAGTAGATTACAGGGAGGTTCAGTCATGACAGCGAAAAAAGTAAGTGCAAAAGATTTCCTTATCAATAATGGAATCATCGTCGTTCTTTTATTACTTGCAGTATTTACTGCGATCAAACAGCCGACATTCTTCTCAGGCGGTAACTTCATTAATATCGCTCTGAACGTAGCTCCGCGATTCATCATCGCCTGCGGTGTATCCGGATGCTTAATTACAAAAGGTACAGACCTTTCCGCAGGACGTATGGTTGGTCTTTCTGCCTGCTTAGCAGGTACCTTGCTTCAGAAGCCGGATTACAGCGGCAAGTTCTTCCAGAACCTTCCGGATTTCGGAAATGCCTGGGGCTTATGGGTTCTCGCGGTTCTTCTGATCTGTGTGGTAATTTGCTGTATCTTTGGTTTTATCAATGGTATCGTAATTTCCTACTTACAGGTTCCGGCCTTCATCGGAACACTTGGTATGCAGCTGATCGTTTACGGTGTCTGCCTTGTTTACACAAACGCGACTCCGATCGGTGGATATCACAGTGCGTACACAGCAGTAGCAAAAGGAAAACTCTTTGGCGTGATCCCGTTCCTGTTCCTGATCGCCCTTGCGGTTGGTCTTGTTATGTGGTTCATCTATAACATGACTCCTCATGGAAAATATATGTATGCGATCGGCGGCAACGAGCAGTCCGCAGAGGTTTCCGGTGTAAACACAAAGAAGACAAAGATCATCATCTACATGACAGCGGCAGCTCTTTACGCACTGGGCGGCTTCCTTGTAGGAGCAAAATCCGGTGGTTCTTCCGTCAACATGGGCCAGGGCTGGGAGCTTGAGGCCATCGCAGCCTGCACCATCGGCGGTGTATCCGTAAACGGTGGTATCGGACGTATCTCCGGTGTTCTTATCGGTGTTCTTGTATTCGAGATCTTAAAGACCTGCTTACAGTACCTTGGTGTTGACACAAACTACCAGTACATCGCGCAGGGTATCGTTATCGTAGTTGCGATCGCTCTCGATATCAGAAAGTACATTGCAAAGAAGTAAGATACAGACTGTTTCGGTACAGTAAAAAAACGGGCGGAGGACGAGTTCCAACGCCCGTTTTTGTGCACTGTGGGTTTTAGCAACCTGCCTCATGGAAAGAAAGCTGGAGCGGTTTGATAAAACCTGCACCTGGAGAGTGGAGGTGAAGGAATGGAAGAAGAGATTGAGAAGATCAGCGGAATCGGAACAGTGACTGAAGCTGCAGAAAAGGCTGTGGAGGCCTTTGGTGAGAAGACTTTAGAAGAACTCACGGAGGAGAATAAACGGCTGCAGGAGGAAAATGAGCGCCTGAAGAACAGATCCATAAAAGAGCGGATGTACGATAAGATCAATGTGTCGGTGCGGACCATTGATATCTTTATCGGGTGCATGTGCGTATTGTTTGTGGCTGTTGTGGTGATGGGGATGCTGAAGTAAGAGAGTGAAGCGCTGACAGAGATCATGCCCGCCGCAGCCTAAACATTCAACGACAGGAAAAGATCCTGATGCCAGAAACTGAAACTATCGAAGTGGATAACAAAAAAGCTCTGGAGAACGATATGAAAAAGGTTCTCCAGGGCTTTTCTTTGTCTTGTCTGCTGATTCCCTAAAGAGGAAAATTACAGCAGGAGTCTTATTTCTTATAAAGAATTCTGATGGAATTCAGCACGCAGAGGATCGCGACACCGGTGTCGGCGAATACCGCGAGCCACATGGAGGCGATTCCCATGAGACCTAAGATCATGACAAGAGCTTTTACCGCAAGGGCGAATACCACATTCTGGTTGGAGATCGCGCCTGTGCTTCTCGCGATTCGGATGGCTTCCGGAATGGCATCCATGCTGGATGTCATGAAGACAACATCGGCGGCCTCGATGGCTGCGTCAGCGCCGCTTCCCATAGCTGCGCCCACATCAGCGCCTGCAAGTACCGGCGCGTCGTTGATTCCGTCGCCGACGAACATCGCGCTTCCGTTCTCCGCGCGGAGCTTCTGCAAGATCTCGAGCTTATCAGCCGGGAGAAGCTTTGCGTATACATTGTCGATTCCGACCTCGGCGGCTACCGCCTCAGCGGCTGCCTCGCCGTCGCCTGTGAGCATAGCGGAGCGGATCCCCATGGATTTTAAGGACCTGATGGCATCCTTTGCCTCCGGCTTGATCGTATCGGCGATCTGGATCGTTCCTGCAAGCTTTCCGTTTACCGATATATAGACGGTGGTGACAGCGCCGTTCTCATCGTAAGCGCCGCAGTCCACGTTGAACTCGGTGAGAAGCTTTCTGTTTCCGCAGAGTACCTCGCCCCGGGAGAGCTTTGCGCGGATTCCTTTGCCGGAGATCTCCTCGATCTCGGCAGGTTTTTCAATCACAAGATTTAGATCTTTTGCAGCGGAGACGATGCTGACTCCGATCGGATGAGTAGATGCGGTCTCGCATGCTGCCGCGATCTGAAGGATTTCCTGCTCGGAAGCTGTGTCTGCCGGAAGGATCGTCTGAACCACGAAGTTTCCTTTTGTGATGGTTCCTGTCTTATCCATGACAACCGTTTTTACAGCTTTCAGGTTTTCAAGTGCGATTCCACCTTTAAAGAGGATTCCTTTCTTGGAACCTGCGCCGATCCCGGAGAAGAATGCCAGCGGAACGCTTAAAACAAGGGCGCACGGGCAGCTGATTACGAGGAAGGTAAGAGCTGTGTAGATCCAGTGGGACCAGTTTCCTGTAATTAAGGACGGAATGATCGCTGTCGCAGCCGCCAGGGCAACGACGAACGGGGTGTAAATCCGTGCAAATTTCGTGATGAAGCGCTCGGCCTGCGGCTTGCTGGCTGCGGCGTTCTCCACGGAATCGAGAATCCTGGTGACCATGGACTCGGAAAGTTCCTTTTCGACTCTCATCTTTAAGAGACCGGAAGTATTGACACAGCCGGATGTCAGCTGGCTTCCGACCTTTACCGATACCGGGACCGGTTCACCTGTGATCGGTGACGTATCGATCCGGCTCTCGCCCTCTACGACAACGCCGTCAAGCGGAATGCGGTCGCCGGGACGGATCTCTACGATATTGCCGACAACGGCGGAACCGGCCGGAACCTCGCGGACAGTACCGTTTTCGTCAAGAAGAACGGTCTCCGGACGAAGATCAACGGCTTCCATGATCTGACTGCGGCTCTTTTCAACCGCGCGGTGTTCGAATGCTTCACCGACCCGGTAGAAGAGCATAACGCCGACCGCCTCCCCAAACTGGCCGACACAGAAAGCACCGATGGTCGCGATGCTCATCAAAAAGTTTTCGTCCATCACGTGGCCGGTCTTCATGTTTTTCAGGGCTGTTAAGAGAACTTCCCGTCCAAGGATCAGGTAGGCGATCACAAAGCATATGGCGGAGATCTGCGGCATGGAGTGGGAGAGAAATTCTCCGATGATGAAGAGCAAGCCTCCGGCGATCAGCTCCGGAAGATCGTGGGCATGCTTGTCGTCACTGTTTGCATCTGCCGATTTTCCTTCCTCACGGATCTCGATGATGGTGCCTGGTTCGATCTTGTCTGCAATCTCCTGCATCTTCGGGAGCAGCTTTGTTCCTTCAGAAGAGTAGACACGGAGCTGTCTCGTCGCGAAAGTTAAAATACAGTCATCGACTTCCGGGAGCTCCTGGATTTTTTTCTCGATCTTTGCGGAGCAGTTTGCGCAGTCGATGTTTTTCATTACATAGACGGTGCAGATCGCTTTCGGATTCTTTGGGCGGACCTCAATGACGGTGCCGGGCTCGATCTGATCAGCAATCTCCTGCATCTTCGGGAGCAGCTTTGTTCCCACGGAAGAGTAGACCCGGAGCTGTCTCGTCGCGAAAGTCAAAATACAGTCATCGACTTCCGGGAGCTCCTGGATCTTTTTCTCGATCTTTGCGGAGCAGTTCGCGCAGTCGATGTTTTTCATCACGTAGACAACACAGGCGGATTTCGGTGCTGGACCGTGGCGGTGTTCGGCATGCTCGTGATGATGATCGTGTTCGGAGCAGCAGCCATCGTCATCGTCGTGATGATGGTGATGTTCACAGCCGCAGTGCTCTTCGTGTTCGTCATCATCATGCCCTTCGTGGTGATGGTGTCCGCAGTCGCAGTGCTCTTCATGCTCGTCACCATGTTCCTCGTGATGGTGATGGTGCCCACAGCCGCAGTGCTCTTCATGCTCGTCATCATGCTCCTCGTGATGGTGATGGTGTCCGCAGTCGCAGTGTTCTTCGTGCCCGTCATCATGCTCATCGTGATGGTGATGGTGTCCGCAGCAGCAAACCTCTTCGTCCTCGTGGTCTGCTGATTTCTGCTTGGATTTTTCTAATTCCTCCATAGAGTAGACCTCCTCAGAATTATAATTTTTAATTATCATATTAACATATGAACCATCGTTCATATGTTAAATATAGTACAGCTCTATGGGAAATGCAAGACTGTTTTTTGATATTAGGAAAAGAATTAAGAAAATAAGGTGGGAGAGCAGAAAAAGCTGCCTGGCGATATTCCGCAGGCAGCTTTGGCTATGTACGTATAAATATTAGATTTCCTTAAACATCCGCGCCTCGATCAGATGGATTCCGTGAAGGAAACACTCGCAGACCGGAGTCTCAACGCCAAGCTCTTTTCCGAGGCGGACAACCGTTCCGGCGAACATATCGACTTCCGTGCGTTTTCCGACCTCAAGATCCTGAAGCGTTGACGGCTTATTTTCATAAGGAAGACGTCCGAGCGTGTGCTCCTGACGGTCGATCTCATTCTGACCGATATCAATGCCCAGCTTATTTGCAATGCGGATCACTTCCCACATGGCCTTGTGGCGGAAGAAATTGGCGTCATCGTTCTTCTGGAATGCTCCGAAGGGAACGCCGAACATGGCGCATGTCATATTCTCGGCAACGTTGCACATGAACTTGAACCAGATTCCTTTTAACATATCTGCATCGATCTTGTAGTCGATCCCACAGAGATCAAAAAGACTCTTCACAGCGAGAACATTCCCGGAATAGTGTTCCGGATCATTCTTAAGATCGCCGAAGTGGATCAGACCCTTATGCGGATCGAACTCCGTCTTTCCGTCCTTCATGACAATGCTGATCCGCATATAGGAGTACAGCAGATGTTCGCTGCCGTAGACGGCGGCGATCTGTTTTTCGCTCTCCACACCATTTAATACGGAGAGGATGATCGTATCTTTGCCAACCTGATTTTTAATATCCCTGATCGCCTGCTCCAGGTCATATCCCTTTACCGCAATGATAACGAGATCTGCCGGATCCCCCTCGACATCAGGTGTGATGATCGGAAAACGGTAATTGATCGTATTGACTGTTACCCCTTTTCGCTCCAGACGCTCTTTTCTTGCGCCGTCTGCAAGGATCCGGAAATCAGCCCCCAGCTTTTCTGAGATACGCGGTGCGAAAAATACCCCCATCGCACCGAGACCGATCAACGTCACCTTCTTTATGTCCTTCATAACTCCCTTTTCCTCCTTAAAAGTAAAACAAGCTGCGTTCCTTCTATTGTATAGTAAGACCGTTGGGGTGTCAACGAAAACAACCTTGTCTTTAGGGATAAAAGATGATATGATGGAAAAGTATGGAGAAAAATTAACAAATATGTATAGGGGGAGAGAACGCTGGATGGAAATCACAAAAGAAGATAAACGGTCGGTGATCGACCACTGTTATCTGACCTATTTTATCAGCGGAATGGTCATCCTGATATTCGGTGTCATTCTGCCAAACCTGATCGAGGAGAGAAATTTAAGCTTTACCGCGGCCGGCGGACTGCTTTCCTTTCTGGCGATCGGAAATTTATGTTCAAGTCTGGTATATCCGGTATTCTGCGGGATGATGTCCCAGAAGACGGCGGTAGTCGTACTGGCGATTCCTTATCCGGTGTGCCTGTTCCTGTTTACAATGGGGCTTCCGGTCCCGGTGCTTTATGTGATGATCTTCCTGATCGGAATCACGAAGGGCATGATCACGATCATCAACAATCACGCGATCCGTCAGGTGACGGGAAGCTCCAATCAATATCTGAACCTGCTTCATATGTGGTATGCGGTGGGCGCTTTCCTGTCCCCGTTCGTTACGATGCTTCTCATGGGAGCAGGGATGAACTGGAAGACGATCCTGCGCCTCCTTGCGGTCCTCACGGTTCTTATCGTTCTTTCCTATGCCACAATGGATTACAGAAAGATCGAAAAAGAGGAAAAGAAGGAAACAGGAGAGGAGCACAGCCAGGCAGCAGCGCCGAAAGAAAAGTTCTGGTTCTTAAAGAACACGGGATTCCTACTGGCAGTCGGTGCGCTGTTCTTCTATATGGGACTCGAAAACTCTGTAAACGGATGGTTTGTTACCTATTTAAAGAGCACAGGCTTTATGTCTGCAAGCCTTGCGACCGTGATGGTATCCGTGACCTGGATCATGATCATGATCGGAAGGATCGTCATTGCGAACGTCTCAAAGAGGGTACCGCCGGCAAAGATCCTGGCGGTAATCTCCACACTGCAGTTTGCGTCGGTGCTGATCCTTGTCTTTGCGAATAACACGGCGATGGCGGTGGCAGCCCTTGTCCTCCTGGGTCTTGGAATGGCAGGCGCCTTTCCGACAACGACGGCATTTACCGGAGATCTCATGGGAAATTCCCCACTTGGAATGTCGGTGTTTACAGGGATCGGTTCCCTCGGCGGGATCCTTACCCCGCAGGTCATTGGCGTCCTTGCAGATAAGCTTGGATTCCGGGCGGCAATCCTGTTTTTGGTGCTGGATGCGCTTTTGCTGGCACTCTTTGGAATCGGTGCCCTGAGATACACTGCAAGGCAGAAAAAATAAGAAGAGAACAGTTGCGGGAATAAAAAGATTTACTGAGGCTGACAGCAGAAAAACAGTTCGGCCATATTCCTGAATGCACAGAAAGAGTGCGCGATAAAAAAGTCAACCGGGACGGCATAAAAACCGTTCAGAATAGTTACAGTTCAGCCATGCGCTGGTTTGAATGAGAAAGTGTGTTGCAAGCTTGCTTGCATAAGCACTTTTTCATCCAAATCAGCATATGGTGGAACCACCAAGCTTCTTGTTTTCATGAATATGAAAACAAGAAGATGTAATGGCTGAACTGTAACTCAGAATATAAATAAGGGGTAAAACATATGGATATTCGTTATTCCGCAAATCAAAGAGATGTAAAACGCTACACAACCGAAGAACTTCGGGACGAGTTCCTAATTCAGGATCTCTACCATCCGGATGAAGTGGTATCAGTCTACTCCCACGTGGACCGCATGGTGACACTGGGCTGCATGCCGGTGAAAGAACATGTCTCCATCGAAAAGGGGATCGACTGCTGGAAAAACTTCGGTACCCACTATTTCCTTGAGCGCCGAGAGATCGGAATCTTCAATATCGGAGGTGCCGGATCTATCACAGCGGACGGAGTGGAGTACCGTCTCGGCTATAAAGACTGCCTGTACATCACGAAAGGCACAAAGGAAGTGATCTTTTCCAGTGACAGTGAGGAGGCTCCGGCAAAATTTTACATGGTGAGTGCGCCGGCCCACACGTCCTACGAGACAAAGCTGATCACCTTGAAGGATGCCGCAAAGCGTCCGCTGGGTGATGCCAATACTTCCAATAAGAGAGTCATCAACCAGTTCATCCATCCGGATGTGCTCAAGACATGTCAGCTTTCCATGGGAATGACAGCTCTGGAGCCGGGAAGTGTCTGGAACAGCATGCCGTGCCACACCCATGAGCGCCGGATGGAGATCTATATGTACTTTGAAGTTCCGGAGAATCAGGTGGTCATGCACTTTATGGGTGAACCGACTGAGACGAGACACATCGTCATGAAAAATGAAGAAGCTGTGATCAGCCCGTCCTGGAGCATCCACTGTGGAGCGGGAACCTCCAACTACACCTTTATCTGGGCTATGGGCGGAGAGAATCAGGAGTTCGACGATATGGACAACATCGCACCGACGGATTTAAAGTAAGATATCGCAGAGGCCGATAAAAAACTGATATAAAATAGGAAAGGTAAGGATCAAAATGGATAAGAAGAACATGTTTTCTCTGGAAGGAAAGATCGCTCTCGTAACAGGAGGTGCCCACGGAATCGGCTTTGCCATCGCGGAGAGTTATGCGGAAGCAGGAGCAACGGTTGTATTTAACTGCAGCAGCGAGGCGTCCTTAGAGCGCGGACTTGCCGCATACAAAGAAAAAGGGATTGATGCTCGCGGTTATGTCTGCGATGTTACGGATGAGGAAGCGGTAAAGAAAATGATCGCGGATATCGAGGAGAAGATCGGAACGGTCGATATCCTTGTAAACAATGCGGGAATGATCAAAAGAATTCCGATGCATGAGATGAGCGCGGATGAGTTCCGCAAGGTTGTCGATGTTGACCTGAATGCTCCGTTCATCATGGCAAAGGCTGTCCTTCCGGGCATGATGAAAAAGAAAGCCGGAAAGATCATCAACATCTGCTCCATGATGTCTGAACTCGGAAGAGAGACCGTATCCGCATATGCAGCGGCAAAGGGCGGTTTGAAGATGCTCACGAAGAACATCGCCTCCGAGTACGGCGAGTACAATATCCAGTGTAACGGCATCGGACCCGGCTACATCGCCACATCCCAGACAGCTCCGTTAAGAGAACGTCAGGCTGACGGCTCCCGTCATCCGTTCGACCAGTTTATCATCGCGAAGACACCGGCAGCAAGATGGGGCACCGTGGAAGATCTCAAGGGACCGGCAGTGTTCCTCGCGTCCGAGGCTTCTGACTTTGTAAATGGACACATCCTCTATGTGGACGGAGGCATCCTCGCTTATATCGGAAAACAGCCGTAAAGGCAGAAAACAGATTTTGTCGTTACAGTTCAGCCATGCGCTGGTTTGAATGAGAAAGTGTGTTGCAAGCTTGCTTGCATAAGCACTTTTTCATCCAAATCAGCATATGGTGGAACCACCAAGCTTCTTGTTTTCATGAATATGAAAACAAGAAGATGTAATGGCTGAACTGTAACATTTTATCATATAAAGACATAAGCGCTGCTTGTCTTTATGTGACCTGAAATTAGTATATTTGATAAATTTTTTCGGACGGCTTTGTTGACATTTTGGCAGAAAGCTGATATACTCAAATTACGATATTGTGAAAAATGCATAGAAACAGGCGCAAGACGGGTACATTTTTAAGATGTGCCCGTATGCGTTGAGGAAAATGTGGAATGCATTCCACAATACGAAATAACTAACCAACAAAAGTTTCTTAAGTGAAACGAAACGAAGGAGGTGCGGTAAGTATATGTGGACAGGCGGTATGACCTTTGCGGATTCGATTATCATTTCACTTGTTGGACTGTTAGTCGTATTCTCGGCACTTGCAGTGCTCGCAATCGCGGTTATCATTATCTCTAAGGTCATCGGTACATTATTTAAGGAGAGTGCGCCAAAGGCAGCTGCGGCAGTTGCAGCACCGGCTCCGGCTATCGATGAGGAATCCTATGCAGTGCTTCTCGCGGCAGTCAGTGAGGAAGCAAGATTGTCTGGAGAGCAGTTCCGTGTAACAAGTATCAAAGAACTGTAAAAAACAAAAAACCTAAAACGCAGAAAAAGGAAAGGATGTAGTAAATAACATGAAATACGTTGCAACATTAAACGGAAAAAAGTATGAAGTTGAGATCGAGAGAGTAGACGAGTACAGACCGCTTGACAGAGGCGCACAGGCTAGCGCACCGGCTCCGATCCTCGCAGCAGCACCGGCTCCGAAGGCAGCTCCGGCAGCGGCACCAGCTCCGGCACCGGCAGCGGCACCAGCACCAGCACCGGCACCGGCTCCAGCACCGGCAGCAGCTCCGGCAGCAGCAGGCGGACAGACAGTAGAGGCTCCGATGCCAGGTAAGATCCTTGACATCAAAGTTAAAGTTGGTGACGCAGTTGGTTATGGTCAGTGTGTAATCGTTATGGAAGCAATGAAGATGGAGACAGAGATCGTAGCTCCGGCAGCAGGAACTGTTGCATCCATCAACGTAAGCACAGGCGATTCCGTTGAGACAGGTGCAGTTCTGGTTACCTTAAACTAAGCAGGAGGTGCCACACGTGAATATACTTTCAGTTTTCGCGGAGCTGCTCGCCCAGTCAGGTTTTGCCGCAATTACCTGGCAGCAGTGCGTAATGCTCCTTGTATCCTTCGTTTTATTATATCTTGCAATCAAGAAGCAGTTTGAACCGCTCCTTCTGCTCCCGATCGCATTCGGTATGTTCCTTGCGAACCTTCCACTTGCAGGTCTTATGAATGAGGCAGATCACTGGTATCAGTCCGGTGTGTTAAGAATTATGTACATGGGCGTTAAGTCCAGCTTATTCCCGTGCCTGATCTTCATGGCAGTCGGTGCGATGACAGACTTCGGTCCGTTGATCGCGAATCCGGTCAGCCTTCTTCTCGGTGCAGCCGCTCAGTTCGGTATCTATGTTGCATTTGCACTTGCAAATGCAACCGGACTTTTCACACCGGGTGAGTGTGCAGCGATCGGTATCATCGGCGGTGCCGATGGCCCGACCGCGATCTATATCGCAAATAACCTGGCTCCGGATCTTGTAGCTCCGATCGCTGTAGCCGCGTATTCCTACATGGCTCTGATCCCGCTGATCCAGCCGCCGATCATGAAGCTCCTTACAACAAAGAAAGAGCGTCAGATCGTTATGAAGCAGTTAAGAAAAGTCAGCAAAGTCGAGAAGGTTGTATTCCCGGTGTTCGTTGTTCTGTTCTGCTCCCTGCTTCTTCCGTCCGTAGCACCGCTTCTTGGTATGCTGATGCTCGGTAACCTGTTCCGTGAGTCCGGCGTTACCGGAAGACTTTCCGATACCGCACAGAACGCACTCTGCAACATCGTTACAATCATGCTCGGCACAACCGTAGGCGCTACAGCAAACGGAGAGATCTTCCTCCGTGTCCAGACACTGGCTATCATTGCAATGGGTCTTCTTGCTTTCGCGTTTGCGACAGTCGGAGGTATCCTGCTTGGTAAAGTCCTGTGTGCGATCACAGGCGGCAAGATCAACCCGCTGATCGGTTCTGCAGGTGTATCTGCCGTTCCGATGGCAGCCCGTGTATCCCAGACGGTTGGTGCAAAGGAAAATCCGACCAACTTCCTTCTGATGCACGCTATGGGTCCGAACGTAGCAGGTGTTATCGGTTCTGCAGTAGCAGCCGGTTACTTCATGCTGATGTTCAAGGCCTGATCGAATCCCTTCGAAACGGAACCAGAAGTTGAAATTCATTCCGTATCGTGGTATATTTTTACAGGAATTAAAAGCAGTTCAGGCCTGTCTGAGGAGAACAGGCAGGCCTGAACTGCAAATATAAATAAAGGAGGCTTTATTGTGGCTAATAAAGTTATGTCATTACACGATGCCGTAGAGAAGTATGTACATGATAACGATGTACTCTGCCTCGGCGGATTTACAACAAACCGTAAACCGTACGCTGCTGTTTACGAGATCCTTCGTCAGGGTAAAACTGGTTTTGTAGGCTGGTCCGGTCCGGCAGGCGGAGACTGGGACTCCTTAATCGGTGAGGGTCGTGTAAGAGCTTACATCAACTGCTACACAGCAAACTCTGGTTATACAAACGTTGCACGTCGTTTCCGTGCTGCAATCGAGAAAGGTGAGCTTACATATGAGGACTACTCCCAGGACGTTCTTATGTTACAGCTTCACGCAGCTTCCCTTGGTCTTCCGTACCTCCCGGTAAGAATGATGCAGGGTTCCGGTCTTGTTAAATTCTGGGGTATCAGCGAAGAGAAGAGAAAAACAATGGAAGGCGTTGACAACTTAAAGTGCGTAGATATCGAGAACCCGTTTGAGCCGGGCGAGAAGCTTCTTGCTGTTCCGGTTCCGAAGCTTGACTGCGCGATCATCCATGTACAGCAGGCATCTCCGGATGGAACCTGCATCATCGAGGGTGATGAGTTCCACGATGTTGATATCGCAATCGCTGCAAAGCGTACGATCGTTACCTGCGAGGAGATCGTAAGTGATGAATATATCCGCCGTGATCCTACAAAGACAAGAATCTTCGGCGAGTGCGTAGACGCTGTCGTTCGTACTCCGTACGGTGCATGGCCGGCACAGTGCTATGGCTACTATGATGATGATGATAAGGGACTTAAGGAGTACGATAAGGCTTCCAAGTACCTTGACGCTGAAGATGCAAAGGCACAGCTCGCAAAGGCTGCTGCAAAGGCTGAGAAGGCTGCTGCTGCGAAACCGGAAGACGAGAAGCTTGCAAAGGCTGCAGAAGTTGCAAAACAGGCTGCAGAGGATGCTGCTAACGGCACAAAGATTCCGGAGACCTTCAAGGATTACCTCCAGAAATACGTATACGGCTGCAAGGATCAGGATGATCTTCTTAATGTCCTTGGCGGCGCTCGCCTCATGAACCTTAAGAATGAGCCGCATCTTGGCTATTCTACCAGACACTAATTGAGGGAGGGAAATTCAAAAATGGCTGATTATACAAAGTATACAAAGCAGGAAATGCAGGCTTATGCCATCGCAAAAAATATTAAAGAGAACCAGATCGTTATCGTTGGTACTGGTCTTCCGTTAATCGGTGCTTCCCTTGCGAAGCGTGTGGTTTGCCCGAGCTGCCACCCGATCGTAGAGAGCGGACTTATGGACTGCTCACCGGTAGAGGTACCGCGTTCCGTAGGTGATAACCGTTTCATGGCTCACTGTGCAGTACAGTGGCCGAACGTTCGTTTCGTAGGCTTCGAGGCGAATGAGTGGCTTCATGACGCTGACCGTATGATCGCTTTCATCGGCGGCGCTCAGATCGACCCGTATGGTAACGTAAACTCTACATGTATCTTCGGTAAAGGCGACTATGTTCAGCCGACAACACGTTTCACAGGTTCCGGAGGAGCTAACGGTATCGCTACATTCTGTAACACCATCATCATGATGCAGCACCAGAAGAGAAGATTCATGGAGCATGTTGACTACATCACAAGCTGTGGCTGGATGGACGGCCCTGGCGGACGTGAGAGAGCAGGTCTTCCGGGCAACCGTGGACCGCAGATGGTAGTTACAGATCTTGGTATCATGAAGTTCGACGAAGAGACCAAGAGAATGTACCTTGCTTACTATTATCCATTCTCCTCTCCGGAAATGGTTCAGGAGAACACAGGTTTCGAGATCGATACCACAAGAGCTCAGCTTATGGAAGGTCCGGATCCGGAGATCATCCGCGTAATTCGTGAAGAGATCGACCCAGGTCAGGCATTCATCAAAGTTCCGAAGGAAACAAAGTAATCGAAACTGATTTAAAGTGAAATCATAAATGCCGCGGTCAGCGGCTGGCAAAATCCGCTGACCGCAGCAATCGCGTATATAAGGAGGAAGAACATGGGCTACTTTTCCATGCCGAAATATTTCCAGAACATGCCTACCGTTGGTAAGGCATTAGTTAATCCGAATGCGGAAAACGAGACAGAGATCAAAGAGATCGAGAAGCAGATCCACGACAAAGTTACTGAGATCCTTGCTGCTGGCATCACAACAGAAGAGAAGTTAAATGAGCGTGGTCAGTTATCCGCAATGCAGCGTATCAACGCTCTTGTAGATGAGGGAACATTCTGCCCGTTAAACAGCCTTTTCAACCCGAACGACAATAAGATGGGTTCCACAAACATCATCAACGGTCTCGGATGTGTAAACGGCAAATGGGTTTACATCATCGCTTCTGATAACAAGAAGATGGCTGGTACATGGGAACCGGGACAGGCAGAGAACCTGATCCGTTGCTCCGATGCTGCTAAGATGTTAAATCTTCCGTTAATCTACTTATTAAACTGCGCAGGCGTAGACTTCCCGTATCAGGATCAGGTTTACCCGAACAGACGCGGTGGCGGTACTCCGTTCTTCCGTAACGCAGAGTTAAACCAGTTAGGCATTCCGGTAATCGTAGGCATCTACGGTACAAACCCGGCCGGCGGCGGATACCACAGCATTTCCCCGACAATCCTGATCGCACACAGCCAGGCTAACATGGCAGTCGGCGGTGCTGGTATTCTTTCCGGTATGAACCCGAAGGGATATATCGACGAGGAGGCTGCTGAGCAGATCGTTGCTGCCCAGATCGAGAACAGCAAGAAGCACGTTCCGGCTCCGGGCTCCGTTCCGATCCACTATGACGAGACAGGATTCTTCCGTGAGGTTTACGAGAACGACTACGGCGTAATCGAGGGCATCAAGAAGTACATCAGCTACCTTCCGGCATACAACCTCGAGTTCTTCCGTGTTGATGATCCGCAGAGACCGTGTCTTCCGGCAGAAGATCTTTACAGCATCATTCCGATGAACGGAAAACGTCCGTATGATATCTACGACGTAATCGGCCGTCTCTTCGATGGTTCTCAGTTATATGAGTACAAGAAGGGCTATGGTCCGGAGATGGTAACAGGTCTTGCAAAGGTTAACGGACTTTTAGTTGGTGTGATCGCGAATACTCAGGGCCTTCTTATGAACTATCCGGAGTACAAGCAGAACTCCGTTGGTATCGGCGGAAAGCTGTACCGTCAGGGTCTCATCAAGATGAACGAGTTCGTAACCTTATGTGCTCGTGACCGTATTCCGCTGATCTGGTTACAGGATACAACAGGTATCGATGTAGGCGACGAAGCAGAGAAGGCTGAATTACTTGGTTTAGGTCAGTCCCTGATCTACTCCATCGAGAACTCCAAGCTTCCGTCTCTCGAGATCACTCTTCGTAAAGCAAGCGCTGCTGCTCACTATGTACTTGGTGGACCGCAGGGTAACAATACAAACGTATACTCCCTTGGTACAGCTGCATGTGAGTACTATGTAATGCCGGGTGAAACCGCTGCAAACGCTATGTACTCCAGAAAGCTTGTTAAGGCAAGCAAGGCAGGAGAGGATCTTGCTCCGATCATCAAGAAGATGAACGATATGATCCAGCTGTATCATGATAAGTCCCGTCCGGCATACTGCGCTAAGGTTGGTATGGTAGATGAGATCGTTGACATGACAGATATCCGTCCGTACATTCAGGCATTTACAGAGGCTGCTTACCAGAATCCGAAGTCTATCTGCCCGATGCACCAGATGGTAACACCGCGTGCAATTCGCGAGTGGAATGACGCTCACAAGGCTTGATTTTGACTGAAGGATAGAGTAAAATGATATGTATCCAGGCCGGGGGAGTCTTTCTCTGGCCTGGATATACTGGTATAACAAAGCCAGTTTCATTTTACATTTTCAGTATACCCGGAGGTTATTATGAGTGCAATTTACACCCTGGGAATTGACGTTGGATCCACGGCTTCCAAATGCATTATGCTTAAGGATGGCCAGGAGATCGTAGCGAAATCCCTGATCGATGTAGGTGCAGGTACCAGCGGCCCCCAGCGTGCGATCGACGCAGTGCTGGAAAACGCAGGCATGAAAAAAGAGGATATGGCTTTTACCCTGGCAACAGGTTATGGCCGTAATTCCTTAATGAATTTTGCAGACAAACAGATGAGTGAGTTATCCTGCCACGCAAGGGGAGCTTACTTCCTGTTCCCTGACGTTCATACCGTCATTGATATCGGCGGCCAGGACGTTAAGGTCCTTCATATTGATAACGGTGCAATGACCAATTTCCAGATGAACGATAAGTGCGCTGCAGGAACCGGAAGATTTCTGGATGTTATGGCAGGCGTTCTTGAGGTTAAGGTCCAGGATCTGGGACATCTTGATTCCCTGTCCAAGAAGAGAGTGGAGATCAGCTCCACATGTACCGTGTTTGCGGAGAGTGAGGTTATCAGCCAGCTGTCGATGGGAACCGATAAGTGCGATATTATCGCGGGTATCCACCGCTCCGTGGCTCACCGTGTCACTGGACTCGCCCATAGGATCGGAGTTGTTCCGGCACTCGTTATGACTGGCGGAGTTGCTCAGAACGAGGGTGTAGTCAAGGCTCTTCAGAACGAGCTTGGTTGTGAGATCCACAGATCTCCTCTGACACAGTATAACGGTGCGCTTGGTGCAGCTTTATATGCATATCAGGCAGCAAGCCGCCGCGCATAATCATTATTAGTTTATGCAGATCTATGGCTGTAAATAACATAAGCAGCCATGTTTGATAAGAAATGGAGGATATTTATTATGGCAAAGCAGGTTAGCCCTGGTGTTCTTGCGCTGCGTAAAGTCGTAGATGACGTTCATAAAGACGCGCGCGAAGCCAAAAAGAGAGGCGAGTTAGTTGGTTGGTCTTCTTCCAAATTCCCGTGCGAGCTCGCAGCAGCATTTGATTTAAACGTTATGTACCCGGAGAACCAGGCAGCTGGTATCGCAGCAAACCGTTACGGTGAGCTTATGTGTCAGGCAGCTGAGGATCTTGGTTACGACAACGATATCTGCGGATACGCACGTATCAGCCTTGCTTACGCAGCCGGTGTCCGTGTAGCGCGTAAGTTTGACCCGGAGACAGGTGAGTACATCATCGACCCGAGCACAGGTAAGCCGTTAAAGGACGCAGACGGAAACGTAGTGATCGATGAGGCAACAGGCAAGCCGAAAAAAGATCCGAAGACTCAGACTCCGTATCTTGAGCTTGTAAACCTTCTTGAGCTTGAAAAGCTTCCGGATGGACCGGATAAAGAGCGCCGTATTGCAGCGATCTCCCCGATCCGTCAGATGCAGATCCCGCAGCCGGATTTCGTTCTCTGCTGCAACAACATCTGTAACTGTATGACAAAGTGGTATGAGAACATCGCCCGTATGTGCAATGTTCCGCTTATCATGATCGATATCCCGTACAACAACACTGTAGAAGTTGCTGATCAGAATGTTCGCTATGTTCGTGGACAGTTTGATAAGGCAATCAAACAGTTAGAGGAACTCACAGGCAAGAAGTTCGACGAGAAGAAGTTCGAGCATGCATGTGAGAACGCAAACCGTACAGCAAAGGCATGGTTAAAAGTCTGTGATTACTTACAGTACAAACCGGCTCCGTACAGTGGTTTCGACCTGTTCAACCATATGGCTGACGTTGTAACCGCACGTGCAAGAGTTGAGGCTGCTGCGGCATTTGAGCAGTTAGCAAAAGACCTTGACGAGACGATCGCTAAGGGCGAGACAACAACTCCGTTCCCGGAGAAATACCGTGTAATGTTCGAGGGTATTCCGTGCTGGCCGAAGCTTCCGGCACTGTTCAAACCGTTAAAGGCTAACGGCGTCAACGTAACAGCAGTTGTATACGCACCGGCATTCGGTTTCGTATATAATGGTCTGGATGAGATGGCACGTGCTTACTACAAAGCACCGAACTCTGTATGTATCGAGCAGGGTGTTGCATGGCGTGAAGGCATCTGCCGTGACAACAAGGTAGATGGCGTTCTCGTTCACTACAACAGAAGCTGTAAGCCGTGGTCCGGTTACATGGCAGAGATGCAGCGCCGCTTCACAAAGGATCTTGGTATTCCGTGCGCAGGATTCGATGGTGACCAGGCTGACCCGCGTAACTTCAATGCCGCTCAGTACGAGACACGAGTACAGGGTCTTGTTGAGGCTATGGAAGCAAACATCCAGGCAAAGGAGGCTAAATAGACCATGAGTATCAACGCATTATTAGACGAATTTAAAGTAAAAGCTGCAACTCCGAAACAGCAGCTTGCTGAATATAAAGCACAGGGCAAGAAGGTCATCGGCGTTCTCCCGTACTACGCTCCGGAAGAGCTTGTATATGCTGCAGGCATGGTTCCGATGGGAATCTGGGGCTCCAACAACAAGACAATCAGCCGTGCAAAAGAGTACTGTGCAACCTTCTACTGCACGATCGCTCAGCTCGCACTTGAGATGCTTCTTGACGGAACTATGGATCAGTTAGACGGAATCATCACACCAACAATCTGTGATACATTACGTCCGATGAGCCAGAACTTCCGTGTTGCTATGGGCGACAAGATGAAAGTTATCTTCCTTGCTCATCCGCAGAACCGTTTCGAAGAGTTCGGACTTAAGTTCTGTGAGGAGGAGTACGCAAACGTTAAGGCTGATCTCGAGGAAGTCTGTGGCCACGAGATCACCAACGATGCGATCCTTGACGCAATCAAGGTTTACAACAAGAGCCGTGCAGCCCGCCGTGAGTTCGTAAAACTCGCTAACGAGCACTGCGACGTTGTAACTCCTACAAAGCGTTCTGCAGTATTAAAGGCATTCTTCTTCATGGAGAAACCGGAATACACTGCAAAACTTGAAGAGTTAAACAAAGAGCTCGCAGCTTTTCCGGTATGTGACTGGAAGGGAACAAAGGTTGTTACATCCGGTATCATCGTAGACAACCCGAAGCTTCTTGAAATCTTCGAGAACAACAACATCGCGATCGCAGCTGATGATGTTGCTCATGAGAGCCGTTCCTTCCGTACGGATGTTCCGGAGGACGAGCAGGATGCTCTCAGAGCTCTTGCAAAACAGTTTGCAAACATGGATTACGATATCCTTCTTTATGATCCGCAGTCTTCCAAGAACCGCCGTGGCGAGTTCGTAGCTGACATGGTTAAGAAGAGCGGCGCTCAGGGGCTTGTACTCTTCATGCAGCAGTTCTGCGATCCGGAGGAGATGGAGTATCCGTACCTCAAGAAAGCTCTCGACAACGCAGGTATCCCGCACATCAAGCTTGGTGTTGACCAGCAGATGAGAGACTTCGGACAGGCTGCAACTGCTATCGAGGCATTTGCGGATGTTCTTGAGATGAGAAAGTAAATAAACGTTGAATTGCACTGACCTGGTGATAGAATTGTGTTGAAAGCTTGCTTTCATGAGCAATTCTAATGCAGGGGCAGTATAAGTACGAAGTCCGAAGCTTTTTGGGCGCCGTAAGGCGGACAAGAAGATAATTCATAATGAGAAAGGGCAGGCGTTCCTGTTTCTCAGTGTTCACGCGGAGCCAGGCGAAAAACCGCCGTACCGAACATGATTTCCTTTCGGGGAGATCGTGGAGGTGCGGCGGTTTTTTTATTATATAAAAGTGATGGTTTCTTCAGGGAAAATATGTTAGAATAGACTAAAAAGAGCGACGAAACAGAATGAGATTATAGGAAAAGAGTTATCGATAGAAATTCAATCTGATCGGAATCAAAGGGGGGATTTCGGGGAGTGAAGGGAAAGAGAAACGTATGGGCGTTATTCCTTGGAATTGCAGTTGTGGCGATGAGTGCGGCGGGCTGCAGAACAGGGGAGAGCAGCGGACAGGGACCGGAGAAAGTGAGTGAGGAGAAGAGGCTTACGGTGTATACTTCCCACAAGCAGGAGGTCTATGCGCCGATCATAAAGGAGTTTGAGGAGCGGACCGGAATCTGGGTGGAAGTGGTTCCTGGGGGAACGACGGAGCTTCTGGAGCGGATCCGGGAAGAGGGGGAAAAGGGATCCTGTGACGTGATGTTTGGCGGAGGTGTGGAGAGCTATGAGGTCTTTAAGGACTGCTTCGTGTCATACGAGAGCACCCAGAGCGATCATATCGAGAGTATATACCGGACTGAGGATCATGTCTGGACTCCGTTTACGGAGCTTCCCATTGTTCTGATCTACAACAATAAGCTGGTGGACGCGGCTTCCGCCCCGCGGGGATTTGAGGATCTGTTTGACGGGAACTGGGACGGAAAGGTGTCCTTTGCGGATCCGGGAAGATCCGGCAGCAGCTGCACGATGCTGGAGACGATGATCCAGGTCCTGCCGATGCGTGAAAACGAGGTCCTGGAACAGTTTGCCAGAGTGCTTGGCCGCCGGATGGCGGCGGGGTCAGGCGCCGTGCTCGATGAGGTGTCAGAGGGAACATATCTGGTTGGTCTGACTTTGGAGGAAACTGCGAAAAAGTATATCGACCGCGGCGCGGCGATCTCGATCGTCTATCCGCGGGAGGGAACCAGCGCGGTGGCAGACGGATGCGCGGTGATCAGGGGGGCGGAGCATGAAGAAAACGCGAAGCTTTTTGTGGATTTTATCGTGAGTCCTGATGTCCAGAGACTGGCTGTCGAGAAGCTTTACAGACGGACGGTCCGCGATGATATTACCCCGGATCAGAAGGAAGAGGGCTCGATCATGGACTTCGATCTTGGATGGGCAGTAAAAAACCAGAAATCCATTTTGGAAAGATGGGCGGCGCTCATGGCAGGAAACGGAGGTGGATCATGAAGAACTTTATCCAGAGATCTTTCCGGCGTGAGCTTCTTGTGAGTTTTCTCGCTGTGTCTGTTCTTCCACTGATCGTGTGCTGTGTGTTTCTGATCCAGATGTTTAAGGTGAAGGTCGGAAGAGATTTTGAGAAAAAGGATATGGAGCTTGCCGGTGCGGTAGAGCAGCAGCTGATGATGCTGTTTGACGCTTACCATGACGCGGCGGAGGAACTGTGTACGGATCCGCTGGTCGCCGAGGCGCTGAAAAAAGAGAGCTTTGGAAAGAAGAATGAAGTGTACCGAAGTCTGTACGGAGCGACCGCTGCATGCCGTGAGATGGCGGGATTTCATCTCTACAATGCGGACGGCTCCTGCCTGTACTCTACGGGAAACCGTACTTACGGACAGACGCTGCCGGTATACTGGGGGATCCTGAGAGAGGCTCATGCCCACCCGAATGACCTGATCATCCGGAGTGATCTGGAGATTGGCGGTGATGAGGTCCTGCGGTTTGCCAGAGCGGTGACCGGAAATTCAGAGGAATGTTCCGGATATTTTGTGGTCACAATGACGGCGGAGCATTTCGCAAAGGCGCTCTCCGGCACATACAGCGGTCAGGATGGAATCTGTATTCTTAATGGATTCCTGGAGACCGTGTACAGCGTAGGCACGGCATCGGGGGAGACGGTCGGAGATGTTCTGAGAAGCCGTTTTCTACAGGGAGAATCTCTGACGGAGGTTTGGAACAACAATAGTATTTACGTTTCAAAGCTGGGTAACACAGGACTTTACAGTGTCCTGATCCGTCCCCATGTTTTTACGAGTGATACCACGAGATCCATGTATACAGTTCTTCTTTTCATGGCCACGGGAAGCTTTCTTTTAAGTGTTGGTGTCGCGATCGGGATCAGCTCCTTTCTTTCCAAGCCGATCCATGTACTTCATGATGCCATGGATGAGGTTCAGGAGGGAAATCTGGATACCCATGTGGACATGGAACGTCAGGACGAGTTTGGGGAGCTGGCGGAAAATTTTAATATCATGACAAAGAGGATCTCCTCCTACATGGAGGAGCGGGTTCGGCGCGAAAAGGAGCTGAACGAGACCCAGATCGCCATGATGCAGTCCCAGCTAAATCCGCACTTTCTCTACAATACCCTTGATACGATGAAGTGGGTGGCGAAGGCGAACCATATTCCGGAGATCGCGACGCTGGCGGCAAAGCTTGCGAAGATCTTAAGGACCAGTATTTCAAGCGCCCAGTTTATCACGCTGCAGGAAGAGATGACACTGGTGGAAAGCTATGCAAAGATCCAGAAGATCCGGTTTAACGGAAAGTTTGATTTCCGCTATGAGATCGCTCCTGAGACGGAGGAGATCCTGGTTCCAAAGCTCATCGTTCAGCCCATCGTGGAAAATGCGGTGATCCATGGGCTGGCGGATGCGGATGAGGGGCATATTTTTGTCAGGGCATATCTGGAAAGGAAGGAGCTTGTGATCGAGGTTTCAGATGACGGATGCGGGATCAGCGATGAAGTGATCCGACGGCTCGGAAACCGGGACAAGGAACAGAAGAATGGCCACATCGGCTTTTACAATGTGGATACGATCATCCGGCTTCATTATGGAAAAGACTACGGTCTCAGGGCAGAGCGGCTGGCTGCAGGCGGAACAAAGGTAACGATAAGAATACCGGTGAATGGCTCCGGACAGCCTGCGCCCAGTATGGAGAACAGATCCTGATGACCGATGGGGAATGGAAAAAGGGAAGGGGGGAGCTGTTATGATCAAGGTGATCGTTGTAGATGATGAGCGGTTCGTCCGGATGGGCATTGTCGGTGAGACGGACTGGGCCTCGCTGGGTTGCGAGGTCGTCGGTGAGGCGGAAAACGGGTTGGACGCGCTGGAACTGGTCCATAAAAAGAATCCGGACCTGATGATCTGCGATATCCGGATGCCTAAGATGAACGGTCTTGAGATGTTAAAGAAGCTTCGGGAAGAGAAAAATCCGGTACAGGTGATCTTTCTGACCGCGTACAGCGAGTTTTCCTACGCCAGAGAGGCGTTGAAGCTTTATGCATTTGATTATCTGCTAAAGCCGTTCGAGGACGGAGAGCTGGAGAGCGCGATCCTCAGGGCGAAAGAGCGGATCGAGACAGATCGGGGGAAGCAAAGAGATACCGGTCTGAGCAGATCTGTCCTGGATAAGGCACCGGTAAAGGAGCAATATCCGGGAGCTTTGGAAGGTGACGGATCGGAGATCAATGCCGCGGTGATCCGGCTCTGTCTGCCATTCGATGAAAATACCGCGGGCCTTACCGGATACGTCCGGGACGCGGTGCTTTATATGGCATCTCATTACGGGGAAAGTGCGATCAATGTGGCGAAGATCGCAGGTGCGGTGGGGATCAGCGAAGGCCACCTGAGCCACTGCTTCAAGAAAGAGACAGGATATACGGTGATGGGGTGGCTCACACGGTACCGGATGAAAAAGGCAGTGGAATTGCTTTCGGACCACCGAAACAAGGTGTACGAAGTGGCAGAAAAAGTCGGATATAAAGATATTGCGTATTTTTCTAACACATTTAAAAAAATTGCGGGTGTTGCTCCATCGGAGATACAGGAAAAATAATCTGGATCCTGAAAAAACAAGCCGTTGGAGGCCATCAATGGAAAAAGGTAAGAATTAAAATGAAAATATAGGAGGAATCAGTATGAATGTAAAGATGTTTGGGGAGATCTGCGATGCGTTTGGACCGAGCGGATTTGAGGAGGATGTAATCCGCACGGTTGCGAAGTACTGCAAAGGTCTGGAGCTGGAAAATGACGCGATGAATAACCTTTATGCGCGTATGCCCGGTGAGGATCCGGAGAAACCGGTCGTGATGCTGGATGCCCATACGGATGAGTGTGGATTTATGGTACAGAGCATCAGAGAAAACGGAAGCCTGGAGATCCTCATGCTCGGTGGAGTGATCCTCACGAACCTTCCGGCGCACACAGTAATGATCCGGACCAGAAGCGGGAAACTTGTACGGGGAATTATTTCTTCCAAGCCGATCCATTTTATGAATGAGGCAGAGCGGGCCTCCCAGTCGCTGAGTATTGAGACACTGAGTGTGGATGTCGGCGCGGTGAGCAGGAAAGAAGTGACAGAAGTATTCGGCATTTCCATCGGAGATCCGGCAGTCCCGGAAGTTTCATTTTCCTACGATGAGGAACGTGACCTCTGCTTTGGAAAAGCGTTTGATAACCGTGCAGGATGTGCATGCATTATCGACACCATGACCCGTCTGTGCGGGGAGAAGGATCAGCTGGCGGTACGGGTGACCGGAGCGTTTGCGGCTCAGGAGGAAGTTGGAACAAGAGGTGCCACAGTTACATCCCAGATTGTCCGTCCGGACCTGGCGATTGTCTTTGAGGGCTCCCCGTCAGATGATTTCTATTTCAGTGCTGCCCAGACCCAGGGGCACATGCGGGGCGGTGTCCAGATCCGCAGAATGGATAAGAGCTATATTTCGAATCCGGTGTTTATTGAGTATGCGGAGGAGCTTGCGAAGAAATTCGGAATTCCATTTCAGGAGACAGTCCGCCGTGGCGGAAGCACGAACGCGGGAAAGATCAGCCTGACAGCAAAGGCGGTTCCGGTTCTGGTTCTCGGCGTCCCGAGCCGGTATGTTCATACCCATTATAATTTCTGTGCGAAATCTGATCTGGAAGCGGCAGCAGATCTTGCTGTGGAAGTGATCCGGGGACTTGACGCGGAAAAGATCCGCCATATCTGCAGACAGGATATTTTAAAATAAGAAGATCACAGGGACCTGAAAGCGGCAGTGTCCCTCAGGCAGGTGAAGACAGAACAACAGAAAAAAGCGTTCGGATCCATAGAGATGGATTCCGGACGCTTTTTTCGTAAAAATGAGGAACTAAATGGGAAAACTCAGAGGCGGGGGTTTGTGGGGGTTATGCCTCTAATTTTTTCCCGGTGATCATCTCATATGCTTCCAGATATTTCGCGATAGTCTTATCGACGATCTCCTGAGGAAGTGTCCAGTCGTTGCCCGGATGGGAAGTGAGCCAGTCGCGGGCGAACTGCTTGTCGAAGGACGGCTGACCGTGACCCGGCTCATAGCCTTTTGCCGGCCAGAATCGGGAGCTGTCCGGTGTGAGCATCTCGTCACCGATCACGAGGTTGCCCTCCTCGTCAAGACCGAATTCGAATTTTGTATCGGCGATGATGATTCCCTTTGCGAGGGCGTACTCTGCACATTTTTTATATAAAGCGATAGTGCTGTCACGAAGAAGCTCCGCATACTCGCGGCCCTTTCCCGGGAAGTATTTCTCGAGATGGTCGATGCTCTGCTCGAAGGAAATATTCTCATCATGGTCGCCGATCTCAGCCTTTGTGGACGGAGTATAGATCGGCTCCGGGAGTTTATCGGATTCCTTTAAGCCTTCCGGAAGACGGATTCCGCAGACGGTACCGTCTTTTTTGTAGCTTGCCCAGCCGCTTCCTGTAATATATCCGCGGACGATGCACTCGATCGGCAGCATATGTAACTTGCGGCACATCATCGTCTTTCCTTCAAATTTTTTCTGCTGGAAGAACTCCGGCATATCCTTTGTATCAACGGAGATCATATGGTTCGGGAGAATATCCTTTGTCAGGTCAAACCAGAATTTGGACATCTGGGTCAGAACAGCACCTTTGGAGGTAACCTCATTGTGAAGGATCACGTCAAAACAGCTGATACGGTCAGTGGCAACCATAATAAGGCTGTCACCATTGTCGTAGATCTCACGTACTTTTCCTTCTTTGATCGGTTTTAATTCCTGCATGTCTACACCTCTTCATTATATTTTCTTACGCAGCGTTTGTCGTATCATGAAAACGCTGAGCGAACTTACAGTAAAATTACCATTAAATGGCGGTTTCTGTCAATGTTCAATTTGCACAATATTTACATAAGAAAAAAGAAATGTTTTGGAAATAGGATCGCATAAAGAATTTTACAGGCTTTTGATAAAATATATAAAAGTTGTGCTAATATTTATAAATAAGCCATACTAATAAGTACGCGACCAGTTATAAGAAAGACATGGACGACTTTGAACTCCGGTGTCCGGAACTGACGGGATCCTGCAGATCAGCATGATGGGGAAAAATGTGTGCGGACGAATGATGCTCAAATAAATATACAGCAAAATGCCTGTGCTTCCAATTCTGCCATAGAAAAACATATGTAGAAACTGCACAAAAATATCAGAAATATGGAACAAAACTATACAGATTCACAGGATTCCACAAACTATCGCAGTTTTGTCCACTGTTAAAAATTTCTGCGCGCCGGTATAATAAAAGTATAAAATGAGTCGTGAGAGAAACAAGATGACCCAGTAAATGAAGGAGGAAAAGTTTTATGAGAAAACGTACTTTGTCATTGGCACTTGCAGTTTCCATGGCAGCGATGTCCCTCGCGGGATGCGGCGGTGGCGGAACGACAGCTACGACAGCAGCAGCCGGCGGTGAGACCACAGCGGCGGCAAGCGAGGCGGCAACAGAAGCTGCGTCCACAGACGATTCCAATCTTTCTGATGTAGAAAAGATCATCAAGGAAGCAGAAGGAATGTCCATGGAAGAGTTGGCGAAGAAAGCTATCGAAGAGTCCAACGGAAAGACCTTCTATGGTGTTGGTAACTCCAGCCGCGGAAAGAGCGCGCTGCCGTTATTCATCGAATACCTGCAGTCCATCGATCCATCCTACAAAATGGAATATGAGTGGCAGCAGCCGAAGAACAACAAGATCTTTGAGCAGCTGACCGCAGACTCCTTAAAGACAGAAGGAACCTTCGCGATGACCCTGATCCAGGATGGCAACCAGATCGAGTCAAAGATGGTTCAGCCGGGAATCTTAAAGACCTACATCCCGAAAGAGTGGGCAGAGGCAAACGGAACAACACCGGACGCATATAAAGGATTCCTTCCATTACAGACATTAAACAAAGTATTTATGTATAACAGCACAGGAAGCGCTGAATATAAGAACTGCTGGGATTTCGTGGCAGAGGGCGTTCACCCGTTATATATGGATATCGATTCCGAGATCGTCGGCAAAAACTTCTTATATATGCTGACAGAAGATAAGTATGCCGGATGGTTAAAAGATGCTTACGATGCTCTCGATGACACAAAGAAGGCATACTTCAAACCGGTTATCGACGAGATGGCAACAGATGCTGAGGATCTTGGACTTGGTGAGAACGGCGCATATGCCCTCGCATGGATCAAGCTCTGGGTTGAGAACTACAATGAGCAGACAGACGATGGCCCGATCTGCAACACACTTGTAACGGATTCCGCAACAGACCAGGCCGGATTATTAGTTTATTCCAAACTTCGTTCCGTAGAAGAGTCCGCAGGCGTTTCCTTAAATAACATTAAGGTTGCCGCTTATCAGGATGGCTACAAAGGCATCGGTGGTTACGGTTACTGCCATTATCTCTTCGTTACAAACAACAGCCCGCTTCCGTGGACCGCATGCGCATTCATCCAGTACATGACATGTACAGAGGACGGCTTCTCCGCATGGGGCAAAGATATGGGCGGCTACTCCGCTAACCCGGAAGTTGCAGCAGCGATCGAGGAAACTTACCAGCACAGCAAGGGCGGCTACAACGAGGCCGGCGAAGACCAGTTCCCGTGCAAGGACGACCGTGGATATGACTGGTGGACAACAGACGGCGAGTTAGTTCTGGAAGATCCGGACTACTGTGCATCCGTTTCCTTTACAGTCGGCAGCTGGATCGAGCTTCTCACGAAGTACAGCGACTCCGCAAAGTAAATGAACCTGTAACTGCTCAGTGCCTTCACAGTTACATGCAAAAATCCATTCCAAATTGACTTCGTCAATGGGATTTTTGCCTACTGCGCGACGCGTTCTTACGGTCCGCGCAGTGAATGCGCAGACCTATTGAACAGTTGCATGAAACAAGATAGTTCGAGGGTGCCGTACATGTGTGCGGCGCCCTCATGTTACATATGGCATCTGCCGTGAGAGAAAACGGCATCCATGTTTTAAATGAAAGGAGCGGACAATTCTGTGAACAGATACAATCGTGTAAAAACATATTTTTCAAAACCGCAGAACATCATCCTTCTCCTGTTCGGCATCGTACTGACGTTCTCCACTGTTGCGCCGATCATCGCCATCGTAAAAGATACGATCACGATCCATCCGGGAACCATTGACGCCCATCTCGCCGGAAAGGCGTCCGGTTACACGCTGATCAACTATGTGGACCTCTTTACAAGCCGTCTGGCGAAGACAAACCTCTGGAAGCCGTTGTGGAATACGATCCTCTTAGCAGTCTTTACCTGTACGATCTCTATCCTCTACGGCGGAACCTTTGCGTTTCTGGTAACAAGAACGAACCTGAAATTCAAAAAGTATTTAAGCTCCATCTTTATTTTCCCGTACATCATGCCGCAGTGGACGTTAGCGGTTGTATGGCAGAACGTATTTAACAGCAACGCAGTCGTTGGTACATCCAACGGACTCCTTGCATCCCTTGCCGGCATCTGCATGCCGAAATGGTGGTGTCTGGGATTGTTCCCGAGCTCTTTGGTTCTGGGACTTCACTACGCGCCATTCGCTTACATCCTGATCGGCGGAATTTTCCGGAATATGGACGCAAATCTGGAAGAAGCGGCAACGATCCTCGATACACCGAAATGGAAGACGATGTTTCGCATTACGCTTCCGATGGTAAAACCGGCGATCCTCTCGACGATCCTTCTCGTATTCGGAAGTGCCATGGGAAGCTACCCGGTACCGCATTATCTTGGACTTACCACCCTTTCCACGAAGTACATTTCCTTAAACTCCAAGTACACCGGTGAAGCGAGTATTTTAGCCATCATCATGATGATCTTCGGTGTGGCGATCCTCACGATGAATCAGGTGAGCTTAAAGAGCCGGAAGAACTATACGACCGTCACCGGCAAATCCGGTCAGTTATCGAAGATGAACCTTGGAAAAGTCGGAAAATACGCGATTGCAGTTGTGATGATCATTCTGACCTTCTTCACAAGTATCTTCCCGATCTTTTCCTTCGCCCTTGAGACGTTCCTCCCGAACCCGGGCGACTACAGCTTCCTCTACACGAAAGACTTAAGTAACCTGACCACGAAATGGTGGATCACGAAAGAGAATATCACCGAGAACGGTATGTACGGACAGCACGGTATCCTCTATAACAGTACGATCTGGCACGCGTTTGCCGGTACGCTTTTAGTTGCTGTCTGCTGTGCGCTGATCGCAGGTACCATCGGTACCCTGATCGGATACGCGGTTGCGAAGAACCGCAGAAGCCGCTGGGCAAGCTATGTAAACGGCGTGGCATTCCTTCCGTATCTGATGCCCTCCATCGCTGTCGGTGCTGCATTCTTCATCCTGTTCTCCAACGAGAAGATCAACCTCTTCAATACATATACGCTGCTGATCATCGCAGGTACGATCAAGTACATTCCGTTTGCGAGCCGGAGTGCGTTAAACTCCATGCTGCAGATCAGCAATGAGATCGAGGAAGCGGCGATCATACAGGACATTCCATGGACGAAGAGAATGTTCCGGATCATTATCCCGATCCAGAAATCCGCGATCATCAGTGGATACATGCTTCCGTTTATGACATGTCTCCGTGAACTGTCACTGTTCCTGCTCTTATGTACGCAGGGCTTCATCCTCTCGACGACGCTGGACTATTTCGATGAAATGGGTCTGTACGCGTTCTCGAGCGCGATCAACCTGATCCTGATCGTTACGATCCTGATCTTCAATACGTTAGTCAATAAGCTGACAGGTGCAAGCCTTGACGATGGAATAGGAGGAAATTAATATGCCGGAAATCACATTGAGAAATATAACAAAACGCTGGGGAAAATTCTTCGGAGTCGATCATCTGGATCTTGACATCTCGGATAACTCCTTTATCACACTGCTCGGACCGTCCGGATGCGGAAAAACAACGATCCTCCGCATGATCGCGGGGCTCGAGACCCCGACCACTGGTCAGATCAAGATCGGAGATAAGGTTGTGTTTGACAGTGAGGCGGGAATCAACATTCCGGCCAATAAGCGTAAGGTCGGATTCCTGTTCCAGAACTACGCGCTGTGGCCGAACATGACCGTTTACCAGAATATTTCTTTTGGTTTAAGCAATATCAAGGAAGAACTTCCGAAATACGATTTTGATGCCATGACGACGGGGGAGCTGATCCGGGCGCTGAAGAGCGGAAAGAAGATCAAAGAGTTAGTGGAAGAGTGCCGCGATAAGAGAGGTAAGCTCGACACGGATAAAGTCTATCTGAAATTTATCGACGCATTCATCCTCTCTATTTATACCGCGAAGATCCTCTACGGATACGGGATTCAGGACGCGGCAGATCCGGACGCAGCCGCAAAGGCGAAGGCGGAGGAGCTGACAAAGAAGCTTGACGGAATCAAGAAGTCCTATGAGTCAAAGGGGCAGTCCTTAAATGAGGAATGTTCCATCGTATCCGGAGGAAAAGTTCTGACAGAAGACAGAAAACTCACGAAGGAAGAGATCGATAAATCCGTCCGCAGAGTTTCCAGGATCGTCAAGATCGGCATGTTCATGAACCGTTACCCGGCAGAGCTCTCCGGCGGTCAGCAGCAGCGTGTTGCCATCGCGAGAACCTTGGCACCGGAACCGGCAGTTCTCTTCATGGATGAGCCGCTGTCAAACCTTGATGCGAAGCTCCGTCTCGAGATGAGATATGAGCTGCAGAGACTTCATGTTGAGACGGGAAGTACCTTTGTGTATGTCACCCATGACCAGATGGAGGCCATGACATTGGCGACAAAGATCTGTCTGATCAACAACGGTGTGCTTCAGCAGTATGATGCTCCGCTTGATGTATATAACAGGCCGGCAAACCTTTTCGTAGCGGACTTCGTCGGAAATCCGTCCATCAACTTTGTGGAGGCGAAGGGAAAAGAACAGGCTGATGGAAGTTTCAGATTTAAGATTCTGGATGATCTCGAAGCGACATTCCGACCGAACGAGCCTATCGATATGGCGGCATGGTTCGCAAAGAGAGATAAAGACGCGGCTGATCTGGAAGCTCAGAGGATTGAGATGCTAAAGGATAAGAAGGCCGTTGAGAAGAGCAATAAGGATGAGGTATTCAAGTACCATATCGCGAAGGTCGACGAGTCTGACTATGCGGTGGAGGAAGATCCGGAGATCACCAACGAGGACTTCGTCCTGGCGATCCGTCCGGAGGCACTGAAGCTCTCCGGGGACGGCGCGATCGCATCCACGATCTACGGTGCAATGCCGACTGGTATGGAATCTACCGTGAAGCTCAGGATCGGAAAGTACCTGCTGACAGGCGTGATCTTCGGCGGTGTTACCTTTAAACTTGGCGAAGAGACAGGTGTTGATATCGCGGGAACGGACATTCTTCTGTTTGACAGAAAGTCTGGAAAGGCGATCACGGCTGGTAGTCTTGCGGTGAAAGGCTGAGAAGCAGTAAAGGATAAAAGGATGGATAAAGGCGGTGGAGCTGCGAATGGGCGGCTTTGCCGCCTTTTTCTCTATATAGTAATGTTGCGGAACAGGAAAAAATCTGGTAAGCTTTAGGGAGGAAAAACAAAAGGGAAAATGGTGGAATTTGAAGGAATTCTGCTTATGGGAGTGTATGATGAGAAGAAAAATAGCGGTAATTTGCGGAGCGGTCCTGTTGGCGGGCGTTCTGCTTGGCGGATGCAGCAGTGTGGCATCGGGGACCGTGCGGACGGCGGCTGCGGTTGAGGTAAGTCAGGAGACGAAAACGGCTGAGCCTGCGGAGAATAGTGATACTACACAGGAGAGCGTGGACAGCAAAACAGGCGGTGAAAAACCTCATGTTGTCCTGCAGCAGAATGAGACGGAATCTTCCGAGGCGGAGACAGGATCCGCGGATCCTTACGCGGACCTCTTAAAGGACCCGGAAGTCATGGCGGCGAACAAGATCTACGTGAAAGAGACAGCGGAGACGGGAAAAACGCGGATAGTCTTTGCGGGAGATATCCTGTTCGACTCCCATTACGCGATCATGGCATCCCTCTTAAAGAGGGGGCAGGGGATCGAGGGTGGAATTTCCGCGGATCTCTTATCCATCATGCGGAGCGCCGATATCTTTATGGTAAACAACGAATTTCCGTATACGACGGGCGGAGCGCCCACGGCGGGAAAGAAATTTACGTTCCGTGCGGATCCGAAGTACGCGTCCTGGCTCTTTGACATGGGAGCGGATCTCGTGTCCCTGGCGAACAACCACGCCTATGATTACGGCGAAGTGTCCCTGACAGACACCCTGGACACCCTGGAAGCCATCGGAATGCCCTATGTGGGAGCGGGACGAAACCTGGATGAAGCGGTGAAACCGGTATCCTTTATCGCAAACGGAAGGAAGATCACCTTCGTCTCCGCAACCCAGATCGAGCGGACACTTCCGCCGGACACCAAAGGGGCAACGGAGACAACTCCGGGGGTATTCCGATGTCTGGAGATCAATAAACTTCTGGAGGTGATCTCCGCGGCGAAGGCGGACAGCGATTTTGTCATTGTATACATCCACTGGGGGACGGAAGGAACTGATAAGCTGGATCACTGGCAGCAGGAGCAGGCGCCCCAGATCGCGGCGGCAGGAGCGGACCTGATCATCGGGGACCATCCCCATGTGCTGCAGCCCATTGGCTACCAGGGAGATGTCCCGGTGGTGTACAGTCTCGGGAACTATCTCTTCAACTCAAAGACGCTCGATTCCTGCCTCGTGGAGGCGGTGATCGGAGATGAGGGGTTGGAATCCCTGCGGTTTATTCCGGCGAAGCAGTCGAATTGCCGCGTGGCGAAGGCGGAAGGAGCGGAGAAGGAGCGGATCATCAATTACATGAGAAGCATCTCTCCGGAGGCGGTGATCGATGATGAGGGGTATATTACGAAGCAGAATGCCCAGTAATGGTACAGAACACGTACCGGACCTGTCACATTTAATATTTCCAATGCACAAAAAATTTTCCTGTTTACAGAAAAAATATCCTATGTTATAATGTGCATTAGACGTTTTCTGTACCAGTCTGCCCTTTTGAAAATGGATGGTGCGGAAAAGAAATAGAAACAGTATACGAAAAGGATGGAACTGATATGGCAACATTACTTGAAACATGGAGAAGCCTCGCTTACGGCGATGGTCTCGATGATAAAAAGAAAGAAGAACTCTGGACAAACTATTTTACGATCGAAAAAGGCATCTATGAGAAGATCCTTTCCAACCCGACAGAAGTTGTTGAGGGAACTGTAAAAGAACTTGCTGAGAAGTATGGCACAGAAGTTCTCATTATGACTGGTTTCCTTGATGGAATCAATGAGAGCTTAAAGGGATATGAGAACCCGATCGACACAATGGCAGAGGATACCGTTGTTAAGATTGAGATCGATCCGGAAAAGCTTTACTACAATATGGTAGAAGCTAAGGCTTCCTGGCTCTATGAGCTTCCGCAGTGGTCTGAGATCCTTTCCGCTGAGACAAGAACAGAGCTTTACAAGAAACAGAAAGCTTCTGGAACTGTACGCCGTCAGGGTCACAAGATCTACCCGAACGATCCGTGTCCGTGTGGAAGCGGAAAGAAGTACAAAAAGTGCTGCGGCCGCAACGCATAAGATGAAACGTAAGCCATTACCTATTGCGGGTAGTGGCTTTTTCATTATTGTACGCGGACTGAGGCTGATCAAGGAGATAAAATGCAGGCATATACAGGTTTTGCTGCTGTCTATGACACTTTCATGGATAATATTCCATATGAAGAATGGTGTGAATATCTGACAGGGCTTTTAAAGGAACAGGGGGTTACGGAGGGACTTCTTCTCGATCTCGGATGTGGAACGGGAAGTCTCACGGAGCTTCTCGCGGACGCTGGTTATGATATGATCGGCGTGGACAACTCCGAGGAGATGCTGGAGCTTGCCCTGGAAAAGAAGGAACAGTCCGGAAAAGATATTTTGTATCTCTGTCAGGATATGCGGGAATTTGAACTTTACGGCACGGTGGCGGCGGTGGTCTCCATCTGTGACTGTATGAATTATATTTTAGAGCCGGAGGATCTGACAGAAGTATTCCGCCTGGTTAACAATTACCTGGATCCGGGCGGAGTGTTTATCTTCGACATGAATACGGAGTACAAATACCGGGAGATCATGGGAGACAACACGATCGCGGAAGACCGGGATGACTCCAGCTTTATCTGGGACAACCAGTACGATGAGGAGGAGCAGATCAATATCTATGATCTGTCGATCTTTGTCCGTGAGGACGGGGATCTCTTCCGAAAGTACCATGAGACACATTATCAGCGGGCTTATTCCCTGGAAGAGGTGAAGAGTGCCATCCACGAAGCGGGAATGGAATTTGTTGCCGCCTACGATGCATTTACGAAGAATCCGCCGCGGGAGGACAGCGAACGTATTTATGTGATCGCGAGAGAATATGGAAAAGAAAGGAAATAGAGCATGAACGATTATATGATCCGTGCGACGGCTGCGGAAGGACAGATCCGCGCCTTTGCTGCAACGACAAGAGATATGGTGGAGAACGCAAAGAATGCCCACAACACAAGCCCGGTGGCTACGGCTGCCTTAGGACGTCTCATGACAGCAGCTGCCATGATGGGCGCTGACTTAAAAGGGGAGAAGGACCTTTTAACACTTAAAATTGAGGGAAGCGGTCCGCTGGGAGGACTTCTTGTCACAGCCAACGGCCATGGAGATGTGAAAGGATATGCGTTCAATCCGGATGTAATGCTTCCGCCGAATGCACAGGGAAAACTCGATGTCGGCGGTTCCCTGGACCTTGGCGTTTTGAGCGTTATCAAGGATATTGGCTTAAAAGAGCCGTATGTGGGGCAGACGCAGCTTGTCACAGGTGAGATCGCGGAAGATCTGACCTACTATTTTGCCACATCTGAGCAGGTTCCGTCCTCCGTTGCCCTAGGTGTTCTAATGAATAAGGACAACACGGTCCGTCAGGCAGGCGGCTTTATCATCCAGCTTCTTCCGGGTGCTTCCGATGAGATCATCGACAAGATCGAGGCGAAGCTTTCCGGAATTTCTTCCATCACAGCACTGCTGAATGCGGGAAAGACTCCGGAGGAGATCCTGACAGACATCCTCGGCGAGTTCGGACTTGAGATCTTATCAAAGATGCCGGTACAGTTCCACTGTGACTGTGACCGCTCCAGAGTGGAGAAGGCGATCATCAGCATCGGAAAAAAAGAGATCCAGGACATGATCAACGAGGGCAGAGAGATCGAGGTCAACTGCCAGTTCTGCAACAAGCATTATAAGTTCTCTGTGGATGAGCTGGAAGATATGCTTAAGAGGGCAACGAGAGAGTAAAAATATGAGTTCTGTTAAATTGAATGAGGAAGAAAAACGACTGCTCCACAACGCCTGGCATCACTTCCTGACCATCACCCATCACAAGCTGGTGGTCATGGAAGGCTGCTTTAAGGTTGGACTTTTTAAACAGGGGCTGCTCCACGATCTGTCGAAGTATTCCTGGGAGGAATTTAAGACCGGCGTGAAGTATTACCAGGGAACGAGAAGTCCCAACGCGGCGGAGAAGGAAGAAAAAGGATATTCCTCCGCATGGCTTCATCACAAAGGAAGAAATAAACACCACTTCGAGTACTGGACCGATGTGTCCACAGCGGAGGATCACTGGAAGATCGTCGGCGTGAAGATGCCGGTGAATTACCTGGCGGAGATGGTCATGGACCGGATCGCGGCCTCGAAGATCTACCAGGGAAAGAACTACACGGACGCGGCGCCCTACACATATTTTTCCAGAAATAAGGAATATATCGTCATGCATCCGGAGACGAAGGCATGTCTGGATAAGATCCTGCTGATGTTGAAGGAAAAGGGAGAGAGAAAGACGTTTGCATATATCAGGAAGCTTCTTAAGGACGGGGATTACTAGAAATAAGCACTCGCGTCCGGTGCAGGAATGTGTCTAAGCATGTTTTCGCATTGAATGAGATTTGCAGCATAACCGCTGCCGTCTGCAGCTGACGCAGGCGGCAGGGCTGATGTGTGAAGATACTGGATTAGCGGGTTTTATTTGAGAAATGAGAAGATCTCTTTTATATACCGGTTCAGCTTTTCCGCATCGGAGAAGCAGTCTTTCCGGACTTCGAAGAATCCTGTTTTATCCTTGCAGGAGGTCTTGAATTCCGGCACCCAGATATCTGCGGGCTGGGGGAGAAAGGTGCCGTCCTTCTTTGTGTAGCAGGTCTCCTTTGTCGCCTTGATCCGGGCGTCCTTGTCGACAAATTCGCCGACGCTCTTGTGGATCGCGGTATCCTCGTAGATCAGATAGTAGTAATCCTTATAGTTCGGATAATAATATTTTAATGTACCTTTGTAGACCCGGATGGAAAGCTCCATCCGGTCTTTGTCTGCCCGGAAAGCGTAGGCGGGGACGGAGGCAGCCACCGGGGACGGAAGGATCGTCACCGGATCCCCTGAGAGGGAGAGGATCAGCCGGTCTGTCTCGCCGGGAGCTTCCCGCACCGCGTCCAGGGTGAAATCCTGGGCGAAAAAGTCAGGATAGAAGAGGACGGGAAGGAGAGAAGGCATTCCCTTTAAATCGTCCTCATTGTGGAGGAGAAGAAGATGTTTTTCTTCCTGATCGTGAGTCCTCAGATAGTCCAGGTAGACTTCGATGAGCTCACCGCCGTTATAGAGGTCCTTGCGTCCGATCTTAAGAAAGCGCTCGATGGTCTTCTGCTTCATGTCCGGCAGACCAAGGAGCTTCTTAAAGGGCTTGATCCGGCGGAAGATATCGACGCTTTCCACGCTGTCAAAGGCGGGGGTGAGCTTTAAGGCCTTGGCGCGCTTCGTGACAAAAGGAATATCGAACATGTCCCCGTTAAAGTGGACGAGAGTGTGAAAATCCTTTATAAAGTAAAAAAATGCGGTCAGGACATCGGCCTCCGCGGCTTTCGTGTCTGCAAACCACTGGATGAAGCGGAGATGGTCTCCCTCCGGCCAGATACAGCCGATGAGATATACGGTGTTGTAGTCGGCGGAGAAGCCGGTGGTCTCGATATCAAAAAAGACAAGCTTTTCCGGATCGCCAAGGCGCTCCAACGGATAGGCGATGGTGCCAGGGAATGTTTTTTCTATAGTGATCATGTGATAGTCCTTATACTTATATTGCTGATCCGCCTGGGGTTCATAAAAATGCTGGTGACTGCTCGGAAAACTGCATATGGCAAATCATGAATGGAACAGGCGGCAGAATTTTTGCTTCCGTGTTTTCTGATTATACTCGCGAAAACATGGAAAGTCAACGAAGGAGAAGCCTGGCGGCGTTTTCCGGGAAGATATTTCAAAAAACAGCTAAAACGAAAATATGTTCGATTCCCGCGGCGGTTCCGCTTGCACTTAAATGGCGGCTATGGTATGATTACGACATGCATCATGACATGATGAGGAAAAGGGAGGTTCATTCAGTGATTTCATATATACGCGGTCCCTTGGAAGAAAAGAGGGAAGATTCCGTCGTTGTTGAGGCGGGAAATATTGGCTACCGGATCTTTATTCCGTCATCGGTCCTCGGGGAGCTTCCGGGTCTTGGGGAGGAAGTGAAGATCTACACGTATTTTTCCGTGCGTGAGGATGGAATGAGTCTTTTCGGATTCCTCTCAAGGCAGGATCTTGAGATGTTCCGCCAGCTGATCGGGGTGAACGGGGTCGGTCCGAAGAGTGCCCTGGGAATCCTCTCCGCGCTGAAACCGGATGTGCTGCGTCTGGCTGTAATCTCCGGTGACGCGAAGGCAATCTCGAAGGCGCCCGGCGTCGGGGCAAAGACAGCCCAGAGGATCATCCTGGATCTCAAAGATAAAATAAAAGCAGAAGACGTATTATTTGCAGGTGCAGATCTGGAGGAGAGCCCGAAAACGGATCTCTCTGGAATGGCGGAAGCTGGAAAAGAGGCTGTGGAAGCGCTTACGGCCCTCGGTTATTCCGCGTCCGAGGCGCAGACGGCAGTAAAGAAGGTTGCGATCACAGAAGGTATGACTTCCGAGGACGTGCTGAAGGGCGCGTTAAAGCATCTGGCATTCTTATAGGATGAAACTTTGTAAAAATGGCAGCCGGAGACGGCTGTCTGATAGAAGAAATAGATAGGAAATGTTATGAGCCGAAAAATCATTACGACCGAAGAAACTGAGGAAGACAAAAAAATAGAGGGGACCCTGCGCCCACAGTACTTAAAAGATTATATCGGTCAGGAGAAGATAAAGTCCACGCTGAAGGTCTTTATCGATGCGGCAAAGAGCCGCGGGGAGGCGTTGGATCATGTGCTTTTTTACGGCCCGCCGGGCCTTGGAAAGACAACGCTCTGCGGAATCATCGCGAACGAGATGGGGGTGAACTTAAAGGTGACCTCCGGGCCGGCGATCGAGAAGCCGGGAGAGATGGCTGCGATCTTAAACAATCTCCAGGAGGGAGATGTCCTGTTTGTGGATGAGATCCACAGGTTGAACCGCCAGGTGGAGGAAGTCCTGTATCCGGCGATGGAAGATTTTGCCATCGATATCATGCTTGGAAAGGATTCATCCGCCCGCTCGATCCGACTGGATCTTCCGAAATTTACACTTGTGGGAGCAACAACGAGAGTGGGACTTTTAACAGCTCCGCTCCGGGACCGTTTTGGTGTGATCCAGAGGCTGGAATTTTATACACCGGAGGAACTCTGCGTGATCGTAAAACGCTCCGCAAAGGTCCTGGGCGTTGAGATCGACGAGGAAGGAGCTTTTGAGATCGCAAGAAGGTCCAGGGGAACGCCGAGACTGGCAAACCGCCTCTTAAAGAGAGTGAGGGACTTTGCACAGGTAAAATACGACGGTGTGATCACGAGACATGTGGCGGATTTTGCCCTGGATATCCTGGATGTGGACAAGCTTGGTCTCGACAATAATGACCGGACCCTGCTTCTCACCCTGATCCAGAAATTTTCCGGTGGTCCGGTGGGACTTGAGACGCTGGCGGCGTCTATCGGAGAGGATTCCGGGACACTGGAAGACGTGTATGAGCCGTATTTATTGATGAACGGACTTATTATGCGCACGCCGAGAGGAAGAATGGCGACGGATCTGGCCTACAAGCACCTTGGGCTGGATGCGGCGAAATAGGAAAAAAATATTTGCTGCAGTATACAGGCAGGAATTTTCTGAATTGAAAAATCTGTACGATAGAGAAAAAATGACAATTTTTATATAGATGATAACTGTCCGGCGGATCTGTGGATCGATCGTGTGGAGCCGTGAGGGAGTACAGGCTGGAAAACAGGCGGACGGTTATGCAAAAGAAGTGAGGAATTAGAAATGGATGAGAAGAACTATACAGAAGTGCTGATCAATGGAAATGTCTACACGCTGGGAGGAGCGGAGGATCCGGAGTACCTGCAGAAGGTGGCTGCCTATATTAATGAGAAGATCGCCGTTTTAAAGGCACAGCCGGGATTTACGAGACAGAATAAGGATTACCAGGAAGTCATGATCTATTTGAACCTGGCGGACGATTATTTTAAGACACTTCAGGAGGCGATGATGCTGCGCAGCCAGAAGGATGAGATGGAGAAGGAGATCTACAGCTTAAAGCATGAGCTGATCGGTCTTCAGATGAAGCAGGAATCCGCGGAGAAGAAGGCGGAATAAAGGAGAGAATATGAAAAACAGAACGGTTGAGATACTCGCACCGGCCGGTTCCTACGAGAGTATGGTGGCGGCGGTGAACGCGGGAGCGGACGCGGTCTATATCGGCGGAAGCCGGTTCGGTGCCCGTGCCTACGCGAACAACCTGGATGAGGAGACGATGGTGAAAGCCATCAACTTCATGCATCTTCACGGATGCAGGATTTATATGACGGTCAACACGCTCGTGAAGGAAAAAGAAATGTCAGATCTGTATTCCTATCTGAAACCGTACTATGAGGCGGGACTGGATGCCGTTTTAGTTCAGGACATGGGAGTGCTCACCTACATCCGGAAACATTTCCCGGATCTTCCGGTCCACATCAGCACCCAGATGACGGTGACAGGGAAATACAGCGCGAGAGACCTGAAAGCCCTTGGCGCTGTCCGTGTGGTTCCGGCGAGAGAACTTTCCTTAAAGGAGATCCGTGAGATCTACGATGATACGGGTCTGGAGGTGGAGACCTTCGTTCACGGTGCCCTCTGTTACTGCTATTCCGGTCAGTGCCTGTTTTCCAGCCTGATCGGCGGACGGAGCGGAAACCGGGGCCGGTGCGCACAGACCTGCCGTCTGCCTTTTGACGCAGAGCAGAACGGAAAATATGTCAATAAAAAGAATGAAAAATATATCTTAAGCTTAAAGGACCTCTGTACCTTGGATCTGATCCCGGATATCCTGGAAGCGGGTGTCTGTTCCTTAAAGATCGAGGGACGCATGAAGAGTCCGCGCTACACGGCAGGAGTTGTAAGTATCTACCGGAAATACGTGGACCTCTACTTGAAGGAGGGGCGTGCCGGATACCATGTGGAGAAGGCAGACAGGGATGCCCTGCTGGCTCTTTTCGACCGGGGCGGACAGTCCCAGGGCTATTACCACACCCACAACGGACGGGACATGGTGGTCTTAAAGGAAAAGCCGGAGTACCGCGACGTGGACCAGGAACTTTTCGACTATCTGGAACGCACGTATGTGAATGTGGAAAAGAAGATCCCTGTGACGGGAAGCGCGTACATCGCGGTCGGAAAACCGGGATATTGCTCCGTGTCGGATACGGCGGGAAATACAGCCTGGGAGGAATCCCAGCCCGCCGAGGAGGCAAAGAATGCCCCGATGGACGCGGAGCGCATCAGAAAACAGCTCTCAAAGACCGGTGATTCCATGTTTACGTTCACAGACCTTAACGTGGAGTGTGAGGGAAATGTGTTTATGCCGGTGCAGGCATTAAATAAGATGCGCCGCGAGGTCCTGGAGAAGCTTCAGGACGAGATCCTTTCCGGATACCGGAGAAACAGTTCTGTTCCACCGACAAAGGAAGAAGAGAGAGCGCCTGAAAAGGCTGATTTGGAAGAAAGACCGGAATTTACTGTCTTTGTCCAGACGAAACAGCAGTTTGAGATGGTTCTCGGGAAATTTAAGATGTACCGGAAGCTGTCCGAAAGATCATACGGAATCTATCTTGCGGCGGAGAGCTTTGACGCCCAGGAGTGGAAGAAGCTTGCGGACCGCTGTCATGAGGCGGGAGTCCGGTGTTATCTTATGATGCCGAGGATCTTCCGGAAAGAGGCGGAACAGTACTTCAGAAAGCAGATGGAGCTTTTAACGAGTGCCGGTTTTGACGCGCTTGGTATCGGTTCCATGGAAGAACCGGGATTCCTCCGGGAAGCAGGAATTGAACTTCCTATGTACTTCGACCAGGGAATGTATTCCTGGAACCACCTTGCGGGAGCGGCGATGGAGCGGTATGGGGCAGACCGATTGACGATCCCTGTGGAGTTAAACGAGAGAGAGATCCGGGATTCTGGTGTTCAGGGAGAGATGATCGTATACGGGTATCTTCCGATGATGATCTCCGCCCAGTGTATCAGAAAAACGACGCTTGGATGTTCCGGAAAGCCGGAGATCATGTGGTTAAAGGACCGCAAGGACATGCGGTTCCCGGTGGTAAACCAGTGTCGTTTCTGTTACAATACGATCTACAATTCTGCGCCGCTTTCCCTTTTAGGACTCTCCGAACAGGTCACAGGGCTTAAGCCGAATGCGGTCCGCCTGAACTTCACGGTGGAGGAACCAGCTGCGGCGGGCGAGATCCTGGACGCGTTCTTTGAGGAATACGGAATGAGTGAAAAAGCGGCGGAGCCGCCAGTTTTAAGGAATCAGTTTACGCGCGGACACTTTAAGCGCGGAGTGGAGTAGGTGATAATTATTGACTAATCTGATCATACAGATATCCAGATACTTGATGATCCTTCTGATCGCCATGGATACCTATTACAATTTCCGCTTCTTTTCCATGCGGGATGAGGAGGGAAAAAACCGCGTCTGCGGACGCCAGCTTGTGTGCATGTTTATGCTGCACTTTCTGGCGAATATCCTGATCTGGCTGAACACGGAATCTGTGACGATGTTAGCCTTTTACGGTGCGCAGGTGGTATTTTTCCTGCTGTACATTTACCTTACGAGACTGTTTTACAGGAACAGTTCCAGACTGCTCGTCAACAATATGTGTACGCTTTTGGCGACGGGATTTATTATCCTCACAAGGCTGAACCCTGACCGGGCTATGAGACAGTTCGTGATCGTGGCGGCGGCAGCGGTGATCACCTGGATCATCCCGTTTATCATCGACCGGGTATGGCAGCTTGTGACGTTCCCATGGGTCTATGGAATACTCGGGCTGGTACTTTTGGGAGTGGTCTGCGTCATCGGAAATACTTCCTACGGCGCACAGCTTTCCCTCTCCTTCGGTGGATTTACAGTACAGCCGTCTGAGTTTGTGAAGATCAGTTTTGTGTTCTTCGTGGCAGCCATGTTCTACCAGTCCACGGACAGGGAGACGATCATAAAGACCACCGTCGTGGCGGCACTTCATGTGTTGGTGCTTGTGCTTTCAAAGGACCTTGGAAGTGCATTGATCTTTTTCGTCGCCTACATGACGATGCTTTTTGTTGCAACATCCAGCTATCTCTGGTTCGGTGCGGGCATTGCGGGCGGATCCCTGGCGGCGGTTGCGGCTTACTATCTGTTCCCACATGTGAGACGGCGTGTGGAGGCCTGGGCGGATCCCTGGTCTGATATCGCAAACAAGGGCTACCAGGTGGCACAGGCGCTGTTTGCCATCGGAACAGGCGGATGGTTCGGAATGGGTCTTTACCGGGGCATGCCGGAGAAGATCCCGGTTGTGGACAAGGATTTCGTTTTCGCGGCGATCTCCGAGGAGATGGGGGCACTCTATGCGCTCTGCGTCCTGTTTTTATGCCTTGGCTGTTATATGCAGTTTATGCTGATCGCGATGAAGATGCAGGCGATGTTCTATAAACTGATCGCGTTTGGGCTTGGAAGTGTTTATATTACCCAGGTATTTCTGACCATCGGCGGGGTGACGAAGTTTATCCCGTCCACCGGTGTGACGCTGCCTCTTGTGAGCTATGGCGGCAGCTCCATCGTCTCGACCTTTATCATATTCCAGGTCATCCAGGGACTTTATGTCTTAAAACGCGGGGAAGAAGAGGAGGAGGAGAATTCCAGTGAAGAAGAGTAAACCGAATCCGAAGGCAAACCGGAATATCCTCTGGTTTGTGTATGCAGCAGTATTTTTATTTCTCGCAATGGGAATCTATGTGGGATATTTTCTCGTGGTAAAGAGCGATACGGTGATCGATAATCCGTATAACGCCAGAGCCACTATTTTCGAGGACCGGGTCACCCGCGGCAAGATCCTGGCGGATGACGGGACTGTGCTTGCAAAGACCGTTACGGCGACGGATTCCAACGGTACCGAGGTGCGGGAATACCCATACGGCAGCCTGTTTGCCCATGCGGTAGGATATTCGACGGTGGGAAAGACAGGAATCGAATCCCTGGCAAACTTTGACCTTTTGAGATCTCACACGAACCTCATCGAGCAGACCGCCGATGAGATCATGGGAAGAAAGAGCATTGGGGACAACGTGGTGACGACCCTGAATGTAAATCTGCAGCAGATCGCATCGGATGCTCTCGGAAAGAACCGGGGTGCAGTCATTGCCATCGAGCCGGATACCGGAAAGATCCTCTGCATGGTTTCAAAGCCGTCCTTCGACCCGAATAAGGTGGCGGCAAACTGGAATGATCTCGTAAACGGAGACAGTACGGAGGCGAGACTGTTAAACCGCGCGACTCAGGGACTCTACCCGCCGGGATCCACCTTTAAGATCGTCACAGCCCTGGAGTATATGAGAGAACATCCGGGCGCGTACAATGACTATCACTATGACTGCAGCGGAATTTTTTCATTCGAGAACAACAAGATCCAGTGCTATCACAAGAAAGCACACGGATCCCAGGATTTCACCCAGGCATTTGCAAATTCCTGCAACGGAGCGTTCGCGAACCTCGGCACAGAGCTTGAGCTGACGAGCTACCGGAACCTTGCAGAGCAGCTTTTATTCAACAGAAGCCTGCCTCTCGATATTCCGTACAATAAGAGTACCTTCTCCATGCAGCCGGATGCGGAGACATGGGAAGTGCTTCAGACAGGTATCGGACAGGGACAGACATTGATGTCCCCGATGCACAATCTTCTGATCACCGCGGCGGTCGCAAACGGCGGAATTTTAATGAAACCGTATCTGATGGATCATGTGGAAAATTCCGGCGGTGATGTGATCCGGAAGTTTTCCCCGTCTGTGGCAGGAGAGCTGATGGTTCCGAACGAGGCAGATGCCTTAAAGAACCTGATGGTACAGGTGGTCAATGTGGGAACGGGATCCGCCCTGAAACGGGATTCCTACCAGGTGGCAGGGAAGACAGGATCCGCAGAATTCGACAAGGGAAAAGAGACTCACGCATGGTTTGTCGGTTTCGCACCGGCGGATGATCCGAAGATCGCGGTATGCGTTATCGTGGAGGAAGGCGGCTCCGGCGGGCATACGGCAGCACCGATCGCGGCGAAATTGTTTGATGCATGGCTTCAGTAGAGTGCTTTTTGGGAATGCGCCTGTAAGATACGAGACGTGTCTGGGGAACTGAAAAAGTGCTGTATGCGGAGAAAATTACTGTAAAAAAAAGAAATCTGTATTGAATAAAAGAAAAATGATATTTTCTTTTATTACGGGCAGTGTTAAAATGATAACGAGGACAGGATCCGGGGAAAAGGATCCGAAATAATAACCGTATCTCAGAACGGCAAAATTCATGGGAGGGTTCATCATGAGAATTTTAGTAACCGGCGGCGCAGGATATATCGGAAGCCATACATGCCTGGCACTTCTGGAACAGGGACATGAGGTCGTTGTCTTTGATAATCTTTACAATGCGTCGGAAGAAGCATTAAACCGTGTAAAGAAGCTCACAGGAAAGGATCTGACATTCTACAAGGCAGATATGCTGGATCGTGACGCGATGGAAAAGATCTTTGATGCGGAGAAGATCGACGCAGTGATCCACTTTGCTGGATTAAAGGCTGTTGGCGAATCAGTCGCAAAGCCGTGGGAATACTACCACAACAATATTACCGGTACATTGATCCTTCTCGATGTGATGAGAAAACATGGCGTGAAGAAGATCATCTTCAGCTCCTCCGCTACCGTTTACGGAGATCCGGCTTTCGTTCCGATCACAGAGGAGTGCCCAAAAGGACAGTGCACAAACCCATACGGACAGACAAAGAGTATGCTGGAGCAGATCCTTACCGATATGCAGAAGGCAGATCCGGAGTGGAATGTGATCCTGCTCCGTTACTTCAATCCGGTGGGAGCTCATGAGAGCGGTCTGATCGGAGAGGATCCGGAAGGAATCCCGAACAACCTGACACCGTACATCACCCAGGTTGCCATCGGAAAGTTGAAAGAGGTGGGTGTATTCGGAAATGATTACGATACACCGGACGGAACGGGTGTCCGCGACTATATCCATGTGATGGATCTTGCGGAAGGCCATGTAAAGGCATTAAAGAAATTTGATGATAAGCCGGCGGTATATATCTATAATCTCGGAACAGGTCACGGATACAGCGTTCTTGACGTGATCCACGCTTTTTCCAAGGCGGTTGGAAAAGAGATCCCGTATGTGATCAAACCGCGCCGTGCAGGCGATATCGCGACATGCTATTCTGATGCTACAAAGGCAAAGGTGGAGCTTGGCTGGGAGGCAAAGAGAAACCTCGACGATATGTGCCGTGACGCATGGAACTGGCAGTCCAAGAATCCGAATGGTTATCGTTCATAAAAAATGAATGACTGAACTTTGGTCATAGACAGGAAACTCCGGCGGATGTATGGTCTGCCGGAGTTTTTCTGTTTCGGCGTAAAGTGTGGACCGCAGTGAAATATATGATCAGCCTTCTGAAGATACATTATGGTTACTTTTCATGGGTAGGAATTTTCTGAACTGAAAATTCCGTACAATACAGTGGTGGTAGTGGATTTTGCCGATTCGGAATGCGAAGCATCGGCAAAATCCTGTTACAGTGCGCGGGCATGGAGTGCCCGTGTACTGTAACACATTATGGAAATTTCTGCGAGTGAAAACGTGGTTGCAAACACGGATAAAAAGAAGTATACTAAACTCAGTAAAAAACACACCTGCGGAATCTGCTTTCGGGCGGAATCCCTTGAATGCCTGTCAGGAGGAATTGCAATGATAGAAGCAACGAGCTGCGGCGGTGTGGTTATATTTCGCGGCAAGATCCTGGTTCTCTATAAGAACTACAGAAACAAGTACGAAGGCTGGGTCTTACCGAAAGGAACTGTGGAAGCAGGAGAAGAGTTTAAAGAAACGGCTCTCAGAGAGGTGAAGGAGGAGACCGGGGTCCAAGCCCAGATCATTAAGTACATCGGAAAGAGCCAGTATTCATTTAACACGCCGCAGGATACGGTGGAAAAGGAAGTCCACTGGTATTTAATGATGGCGGACAGTTATTACAGTAAACCACAGCGCGAAGAATACTTCGTAGATTCCGGATATTACAAATATTATGAGGCGTACCACCTTCTGAAATTCTCAAATGAGAAGCAGATTCTGGAGAAAGCCTATCACGAATATCTGGATCTGAAACGGTGTAATCTGTGGGGCAGCAAGAAATACTTCTAGGCCCCGTAAACGGAGGAAAACCCCTTAAAACAGGGGTTTTTCCTGTATATTGACTTAAGGAGCGAGACTATGAAGATCATCGACGCACATCTTCACTTTGTGCCGGAAAATCCCTACTTTCAGGAGATCGCGGTGCGGGCGGAACATAAAAATACAGAGGAAGACTTAAGGGCGGTCTATCAGAAATACAATATTGAGGGAGGAGTCGTCATGGGAAACCGGGGCGTGGATCCGGTGGATCATTCCTACCCGGAGTTCCTAAGGTACTGTGTGGGGATCGACCGGGATTTTCTCGTGAGCGAGGACAAAAAGAAGAGCCTGGACCAGGTGGAGGAGAACTTAAAGCGGGATACCTGTGTCGGAATCAAACTCTATCCCGGATACAACAAGATGTATGTGACGGATGAGGTGTACGAGCCGCTCTATGATCTCGCAAAGGCGTACAAAAAGCCTGTGGCGATCCACATGGGCCAGACAGCTGGTTCCCGCGCCTACTTAAAATACAGTCATCCGCTGACCTTGGACGAGGCGGCAGTCCGTCATCCGGATGTAAACTTTGTCATGTGCCATTTCGGCAATCCGTGGCTCCTGGACGCGGCGGCTGTCGTGGAGAAAAATGAGAACGTGATGACGGATCTCTCCGGCCTTCTGGAGGGGAAGATCGATTTCCCGAAGCTTTTAGAGCAGCAGAGAGGATATTTTGATGCCTTAAAGACCTGGATCTCCTACTGCAGCCAGTATGAAAAGTTCATGTTCGGAACAGACTGGCCGTTAGCCAACTACGGAGACTACATCGAAGTCGTAAAATGGCTGATTCCTGAGGAGAAGTGGGGGAAGGTCTTTTATGAAAATGCGAAAAGAATCTACGGATTATAAGAAAATGGACTGCCTGATCAGGGCAGTCCGTTTTCTTTTATCGACATGATCTTTTCTTTATAAAACAGCAAAAACCAGTTGATCTCCGCCCCCACAAACAGGATGCAGATCGAGACATAAAGCCACAGCATAAAAAGGATCACCGCAGTCAAACTTCCGTACGTGACAGCGTATGTGCCGAAATACCGGAAGTAAACGGAAAATGCCAGGGAAGTGAGTGCCCATCCGGCGGCGGAAAACATGGCTCCCGGGATCTGGCCGCAGATCGAGAGCCTCCGGTGCGGAAGTGCCGTGTAGATGGCGGTGAAAAAGATCATCAGCATGATAAACATCACAAGTCCGCGTCCCAGGGAGATCATCCCGGAGAGATAAGACAGGGCCGGGAACCATTTTAACAGCATCTCCTGCAGGAAGCTTCCGAATACGAGGAGCGCAAGGCTCGTCACACACATCAGGGAGAATGCCAGGGTATAAACGCTGCAGAGGGCCCTGCGAAGGATATAATTTCGCGGCGATGTGACGCCGAATACCCGGTTTAAGCCCTTTTCGATCCCGAGCATTCCCTTTGCCGCGGACCAGACCGCCGCAAGAGCAGTCACAGAGATCAGCGCTGCCGGGGAATCGGAGTGCAGGCTGTCCAGGAGATAGATCAAAAGCCCCTGGAACCGGCCCGGGATCGCAGGCAGCAGAAAACGCAGAAGATCTGCCTCATGGATCATGGGGGCCACCTGGATCAGGGCCAGAAGCACCATAAAAAACGGGAACGCCGCCATGATGATGAAAAATGAGGCCTGTGCGGCATAAACGGACATTTCGTCCATGGAATATTTCAAATAGACCTGTCGTCCGAAGAGTAGCAGGCGAAGCATAAGATCCTGACCTTTCCATAACCGCGAAGGAGGTATCCTGTCGGTCATGCCCTTTCTTTCTATATCAGAGAGGTCAAAAGACTTTTTGACCTCAACATCATAAAATATTAACATGAAGAGAGAAAAATAACAAGAGTGGTAAAAAAACAGCATGCGGCAAAATCCACTACCACCACTGTATTGTACGGAATTTTCAGTTCAGAAAATTCCTACCCGTGTACAGTAACACTGCCACCACTGTATTGAGAAAAAATAGAAGATCATGCCGAAATACCGAAAAAATCCGGGATTTCCGTCGATAAAAACCTGAAAAGACATGACACAAAACCGTTCTAATTTCCGTTCTAATTACATACAGATATACGGTAAAAGCCGTATAGCGGAAAAAACAATCAAAAAGGAGAAAATACTATGACAGAAAAAGGAATGGAAAACAACAAAGTAACCGTAATTGGAACGATCGTTTCAGGATTCACATTCAGCCATGCCGTGTTTGGGGAGGGCTTTTATCTTGTGGATCTTCTCGTGAACCGTTTGAGTGAGCAGGCGGACATTATTCCGCTTATGATATCAGAGCGTCTGATCGATGTGACGAAGGATTACCAGGGCTGCACCATGGAGGCCTCCGGTCAGTTCCGGTCCTACAACCGCCACGAGGGGACGAAGAACCGTCTGGTATTGTCCGTGTTTGTCAGAGAGGTCCGCTTTATGGAGGAGTTCACGGACTACACGAAAACGAACCAGATCTTTCTGGACGGATATATCTGTAAAGAACCGGTCTACCGGAAGACGCCATTAGGAAGGGAGATCGCAGACCTTTTAGTAGCAGTGAACCGCCCGTATGGCAAGTCAGACTATATCCCATGCATCGCCTGGGGCCGCAATGCCAGATACGCCTCAGGATTTGGCGTCGGAACAAGGATCCTCATCTGGGGCCGTGTCCAGAGCAGGGAGTACACGAAAAAGGTCAGCGAGACGGAGTGCGAGAAGCGTGTGGCCTATGAAGTCTCCGTCAGTAAGCTTGAATGTGCGGATCATGCGGAGTCGTAGAAATACATATTAAAGACATCAGGGAGGGCAACTTTGACAGACAGGCAAATCTCTTGCAAACAGGATAGAGATGTGATAATATAGCATAATAGAAGCCTTAAAAAGCTTCAGCTAACGGTATACACAAAGTGAGGGAATGATCATGGCAAGTGACAGAGTCCGTGTGATCTGCGGACCGGGATACGGAAAATCCGCATCGGCATTGGGATACGCGATGATGGGCGTTTTCCGCGGAAAAAGGGTCATTATGGTACAGTTCTTGAAAGGTATGCTGGGAGAAGGAGCGGCAGACGTCCTGAAGCGTCTCGAGCCGGATCTCAAATTCTTCCGTTTTGAGCACTCCAAAGAGCGGTTTGAGGACCTTCCGGAAGATCAGAAGCACGAGGAACTGATGAACATGCGAAACGGCTTCAATTTCGCAAGAAAGGTGATGACGACCGGTGAGTGCGATGTCCTGATCCTGGATGAGATTCTTGGAATCGTGGATCAGGGAATTATCTCGAAGGAAGAATTCCAGAGTTTTCTTGAGTCAAGAGATGAGGAGACTGAGCTGGTCATGACCGGGCGCGTGTGTCCGGAAGGTATTGAAGAATATGTAACCGATATTTCACGGGTGGAAAACATTGACGTTGACAATCATCAGGAATGATGATACCATAAATGATAAGTAGAGGTTGCGCCTGACATGAGTAGACCGGCAGATAATGGGAAATGGCTGCCGGAGAAAAGGGGATGGCGCCGAAGAGACAGGAAGTGAATCCCTAAGACTCCCGTTTCTGGGCATGCGGCGAAGAACCGTATGACTGTCATCTTTAGAAAAAAGATGGAGGGCTGCTTAATCTGAAAGATCCGGGAGCTGACATCTTATTTGATTTCAGCTCCTTTTTTTGTGAAACAGGATTCTTTGTTCCGCAAAAGAGCGCAATCTATCTTAGACATTTAATTTTTACATAATAAAGAGGAGGACGCATGATGGCTATTTTTGAAGGAGCCGGCGTAGCACTTGTAACGCCATTTAAGGAAAATGGAACGGTAAATTATGAAGTACTGGAAAGCCTGATCGAGGAACAGATCGCGGCTGGAACAGACTGTATCGTAGCAATGGGAACAACAGGCGAGTCCGCGACAACATCTGAGGAGGAGCACATTCAGGTGATCCGCTTCGTATGTGAGGTCGTAAACGGAAGAATCCCGGTGGTTGCCGGAACAGGTTCCAACTGCACACAGACAGCAGTTGAGCTTTCTGTTGAGGCCGAAGAGGCAGGAGCAGACGGCGTTCTCTTAGTTTCCCCGTACTATAACAAAGCGACCCAGAACGGTTTAAAGGCCCACTTCACAAAGATCGCCAACTCCATCAAAATCCCGGCGATCCTCTACAACGTACCGAGCCGTACAGGCGTGAATATCGCACCGGAGACCATCGTTGATCTCTGCAGGCATGTGGAGAATATTGTGGGTGTCAAGGAAGCGAGTGGAAATTTCTCCGCAGCAGCAAAGATTCTTCAGCTCTCCGGCGGATATGTGGATGTATACTCCGGAAACGATGACCAGGTCGTTCCGATGTTGGCTCTCGGCGGAAAGGGCGTGATCTCCGTTCTCTCCAACGTGGCTCCGAAGCAGACTCATGACATGTGCGCAGAGTTCTTCAAGGGCAATATCGAGGCCAGCAGACGCATTCAGTTAAAGGCAATGCCGCTGATCGAGGCCCTGTTCTCCGAAGTAAATCCGATTCCGGTAAAAGCTGCGCTTAACTTAATGGGCAAGAACGTAGGCGAGCCGAGACTTCCGCTTACAGTGATGGAGCCGCAGCACCAGGAAGTATTAAAGAAAGCAATGCAGGATTTCGGTATCCTGTAATAAAATACGAGGAGAAAAACATGATCAGAGCAATTATGAATGGCTGCCACGGCGTGATGGGTCATGTGATCACGGACATTATTTCCAAGGATGACGCGATCGAGATCGTTGCAGGCGTGGATATGAACACAGAAAACTATGCCGGATACCCGGTATTTAAGTCCCTCGACGAATGCCCGGAGGCAGATGTCATCATCGATTTTTCCACCGCAAAGGCGGTTGACGGACTGTTGGACTACTGCGAGACGAAGAAGGTTCCTGTGGTTTTATGCACCACAGGACTTTCCGAGGACCAGTTAAACCATGTGAAAGAGGCGAGCAAGGTGGACGCAGTCCTTCGCTCCGCAAATATGTCCATCGGAATCAACCTTCTCATGAAGACATTGAAAGAGGTCGCTCCGGTTCTTGCGGCAGCAGGATTTGACATCGAGATCTTAGAGAAGCACCACAACCGCAAGATCGACGCCCCGAGTGGAACCGCCATCGCCCTTGCTGATGCCATCAATGAGAGCCTCGACAACAGCTATCATTATAAATATGACCGTTCCTCCGAGCGTGTCGCAAGAGATCCAAAGGAGATCGGAATCCAGGCAATGCGCGGCGGCACCATCGTCGGTGAGCATGATATTATGTTCGCGGGCCGCGACGAGGTCATCACCTTCACACACACCGCTTATTCCCGCGAGATCTTCGCAAAGGGAGCTGTGGAGGCTGCAAAATTCCTCGCAGGAAAGCCGGCAGGACTTTACGATATGGCTGATGTGGTCGGTTGATAGAGGTTAAAGTTTTATACATTTTTTTCCAAAATACTTCTCCTTTCTATGGCACATAATAGCCGTAGAAAGGAGATTATTTTTATGGGAAAAATCAGATGGATCAGAGCATGCGCGCTTCTCATTATGACCGCGGCAATCATCACAGCCTGCGGAAGAGGGAACGGAAATAATATGACCACAGCCCCGGATACGGGGAGCGCGGGAGCGGGAACCACAATGGAGAGACAGACAAACGGCACAAACCAGAGCACGAACGCGCCGTCCCAGACAGCCGGGGAGAGTGGCGGTGTGCTCCGGGATATGGTGGATGACGTGGGTGACGGCATCCACAACCTGACGGACGATGTCACCGGCATGTCAGGAACTACTGCGGCGGGAGTGAACGGCACTGCTGGGGAGACCACCAAGGCAAACTAAATATCCGGACCGGAATCCAGGACTGCCGGGGAATGAAACTCAACACGGCAGAAAGAGCCGGAAAGACAGGACAGCGGGGAAATGGTCTGCAGGACGGGTATGAAGATCATTTCCCTGTTTCTTTTGCATCGTGATTTTGCCGATGCTTCGCACTCCAAATCACCAAAATCCACTGCTATCACTGTATTGTACGGAATTTTCAGTTTAGAAAATTCCTACCCGTCACAGCAACTAAAATGTAACGATAACAAGTTTTCCTGTTGTGAAAATATGCGAAAACAGATATAATAAGAGTACATCTTGAAAAAACTTATCAAAAGTCGTGGAAAAGTATCAGCCTGAATTTTGAAAGGAGTGAACGCCATCCGCTATCTGTACCATCCATACCATCCGTGGAGACACGGGTACCGAAGGGAAAAGATAAGAAGAGCTGCTGTAAAGACAGCGAGGATCCTTTTACTGCTGGAACTCCTCTGGCTCGCGTATTCCTGTGCGTGCTCCAGGATGACAGAGAAGACATACCTGGTGCCGGATATTGAAACAGGGATTCCAGATGGGACCGCCTCTGAGACGGAGGGGGAAATTTATGGTATAGGGATCGAAAAAGGGGCCGGAAATTTGTTCTGGTTTCACAAAGAAGTCCACAGGACTCCTTGAGAGAGGAACTTCTTCTTGATTTTCCATAGGGTATGTATTATAATTTCTACTGAAACACTGCTGTTTTATCGCAAAAACTTATAAATCAGAGGATGAAAAGCATTTATGGAGAAATCACTTACTTTAGACTGGGGAACAGACGAGCTGCATGAGGAGTGCGGCGTTTTCGGAATGTACGATCTGGACGGAAATGATGTTGCATCAACCATTTATTACGGATTGTTCGCATTACAGCACCGCGGACAGGAGAGCTGCGGAATTGCGGTGAGCGATACATACGGACCGAAAGGTGTTGTCAATGCCTGTAAGGGGATGGGACTCTGCAACGAAGTATTCACGTCAGAGAAGCTGGAAAAATTAAAAGGAAACATCGGTGTCGGCCATGTCCGGTATTCGACTGCCGGAAGCAGCACCATCGAGAATACACAGCCGCTCGTTTTAAATTATGTGAAGGGAACGCTGGCACTGGCACACAACGGAAACCTTGTCAATGCGCCGGAGCTTCGCAGAGAACTCGCTTACGACGGAGCGATTTTCCAGACCACGATCGACTCCGAGGTTATTGCCTACCACATCGCGAGAGAGCGCTGTAAGGTGGGAGCCGCTGAGGAAGCCGTGGCAAACGCTATGAAGAAGATCAAGGGCGCCTATTCCCTTGTGATCAGCAGCCCGAGAAAACTCATCGGTGCCCGCGATCCGCAGGGATTCAAGCCGCTCTGTATCGGAAAGCGTGATAATGCCTATATCCTGACCTCCGAGACATGCGCGCTTGACACGATCGGTGCTACCTTCGTCCGCGACGTGCTTCCGGGCGAGATCGTAACGATCAATAAGGATGGAATCAAGTCCAATCTCATGATGCATGACCCGAAAAAAGAGGCGAGATGTATTTTTGAATATATTTACTTTGCAAGACCGGACAGCGTCTTTGACGGCGTCGGTGTATACCACTCCAGAATCTACGCAGGACGCTGCCTCGCAAAGGATTCACCGGTGGACGCAGACATCGTTGTGGGCGTTCCAGAGTCCGGAAACGCAGCAGCTCTCGGATATTCCATGGAATCCGGCATCCCTTACGCGATGGCCTTTGTAAAGAACTCCTATGTGGGAAGAACCTTTATTAAACCGGGCCAGAGCAGCCGTGAGTCTGCAGTCCGTATTAAATTAAACGTATTGAAAGAGGCCGTGGAAGGAAAGCGCGTCGTTATGATTGACGACTCCATCGTCCGCGGAACCACCAGCAACCTGATCGTGGATATGCTGCGTGAGGCAGGAGCAAAGGAAGTACATATGAGAATTTCCGCGCCGCCGTTCCTCTATCCGTGCTATTTCGGAACCGATATCCCGTCCAGCGAGCAGCTCATCGCCCACAAACGTACCGTGGATGAGATCTGCAAGGTGATCGGAGCAGATTCGTTAGCGTACTTAAAGATGGAACGCTTAAGTGAAATGGCAAACGGACTTCCGATCTGTACGGCCTGCTTCTCTGGAGAGTATCCGGTGGATCCGCCGGAAGAAGACATCCGCGGAAGTTATGAAAAATAATCAGGGAAATTCAACGTTCCACAAAGCTCCGCAGTTGACGGAGAATTCGTGAAAATATATTGAATTAGAAAAACATTGAATTAGAAAAGAGGATTTTGTCATGAACGACAGATACCAGAGCCCGCTCTCTGAGCGATATGCAAGCAAGGAAATGCAGTATATTTTCTCTCCGGAGAAGAAATTCCGCACATGGAGAAAATTATGGATCGCATTAGCCGAGACAGAAAAAGAACTCGGTCTTCCGATCACAGACGAGCAGATCGAAGAGTTAAAGGCACATGCTGAGGATATCAACTTCGAGGAGGCGAAGGCAAGAGAAAAGCTTGTTCGCCACGATGTGATGTCCCACGTATACGCTTACGGACTCCAGTGCCCGAAGGCAAAGGGAATCATCCACCTCGGTGCCACATCCTGCTACGTTGGAGACAACACCGACCTCATCCTGATGACGGAGGCATTAAAGCTTGTCAGAAAAAAACTCATCAATGTGATGAAAGAGCTTTCTGATTTCGCTGATAAGTATAAAGAGCTCCCGACACTGGCATTCACACACTTCCAGCCGGCCCAGCCGACAACCGTAGGAAAGCGTGCGACCTTATGGTTACAGGAACTCTGCCTTGACCTTGAGGATCTTGACCATGTGATCGGTTCCATGAAATTACTCGGTTCCAAGGGAACTACAGGTACTCAGGCAAGCTTCTTAGAGCTCTTTGACGGGGATCATGAGAAGTGCCGCGAGGCAGACAGACGGATCGCCGCAAAGATGGGATTCTCCCAGTGCTACCCGGTATCAGGTCAGACATATTCCAGAAAGATCGACAGCCGTGTGCTTTCCGTTCTTGCCGGAATCGCCCAGAGCGCCCATAAGTTCTCCAACGATATCCGTCTTCTCCAGCACTTAAAAGAAGTGGAAGAGCCGTTTGAGAAGAACCAGATCGGTTCCTCCGCTATGGCATATAAGAGAAACCCGATGAGAAGTGAGCGTATCGCATCCTTGGCGAACTATGTGATGTCCGATATGATGAACCCGATGCTCGTTGCCTCCACCCAGTGGTTCGAGCGTACTCTGGATGACTCCGCGAACAAGCGTCTTTCCGTGCCGGAAGGATTCCTTGCGATCGACGGTATTCTGGATCTCTACTTAAATGTTGTGGATGGTCTTGTGGTATATCCGAAGGTGATCGAGAAGCACTTAATGGCCGAACTTCCGTTTATGGCTACTGAGAACATCATGATGGATGCGGTAAAGGCCGGCGGGGACAGACAGGAACTTCACGAGCGTATCCGTGAGCTTTCCATGGAAGCAGGAAAGAATGTGAAGGTAGAAGGAAAGGACAACAACCTCTTAGAGCTTATCGCGGCAGATCCGTCCTTCAATTTAAGCCTTGATGAGTTAAAGAAGACGATGGATCCGAAGAAGTACGTCGGACGCGCACCGAAGCAGGTAGATGAGTTCCTGGATGAGGTTGTCCGCCCGATCTTAAAAGAAAACGCGGATCTTCTCGGAGTGAAAGCGGAGATCAACGTATAATGGATCATGCGAGCAGCATCAGCACGGAATATTATAAAGTATTTTACTATGTAGGGCGCCTCGGCAGCATTACCGCTGCAGCAGAGGCGCTCTGCATTTCCCAGCCTGCGGCGAGTCAGGCGATCAAGCAGCTGGAAAAAGCGCTGAACACAAAGCTTTTTCTTCGGACCCAGAAGGGTGTGCGGCTCACCACAGAGGGAAAGCTTCTGTATCCATATGTGGAGCGTGGGATGGAAAACCTCATGGACGGTGAGGAGATGTTAAAACGTCTTGTGGATATGGACATGGGAGAGGTGAGGATCGGTGCCAGCGATATGACACTGCAGTTTTACCTGCTTCCGTATCTTGAGACCTTCCATGAGCGTTATCCGAATATCAAGGTCATGGTGTCAAACGCGCCGACACCGGAGACGATCGAGTCCCTGTATGAAGGAAAGATCGATTTTGGTGTCGTGAGCACGCCATTTGACGCAAGGCCGGAGGTGGAATCCTTCGAGGTGAAGAAGATCCGGAATACCTTTGTAGCTGGAAACAAGTTCTGGACGTTGAAGGGAAAGAGAATGGAGTACGGGGAGCTGGAACAGCTTCCCTGCATCTTTCTGGAAAAGGATACGAGTACCAGAAAGTTTATGGACCGTTTTTTGGAACAGAGGGGGATCATTCTGGAACCGGAGTTTGAGCTGGCCACCAGTGACATGATCGTCCAGTTCGCGATCCGGAACATGGGGATCGGCTGCGTGATGGAAGAGTTCGCAAAGGAGAAGATCGAGAGCGGGGAGCTCTTCGAGCTCGCCTTCCGGGAGATGATGCCGGAGCGCGAGATCTGCGTCGTGACGGATAAGAAGGTGCCGATCTCCCCGGCAGGGGAGAGGTTCTTAGAGGTCTTAAGGGAACGAAAAGTATAGGATAAAATGTTTTCCGACTGCAGTTCGTGCCCTGTATGAATTGCAGTGCATAATTAGTTACTTTTCATGGGTAGGAATTTTCTGAACTGAAAATTCCGTAAGATACTGTTATGGCCGCGGATTTTGCCGATTCGGAATGCGAAGCATCGGCAAAATCCTGTTACAGTGCGCGGGCATGGAGTGCCCGTGTGCTGTAACCATAATTAGACATTATGGACTTCATAATAAATATTGTCTTTACTTATGGATAATTTTGTTGTAAACTATGGGAGTGTCATGAGTATGACACGTACAACCGCGTAAGACGCCGGGATGCGGAATACGCATTCCGTTTAAACGTCCAAAGGAGGATATTAGAACATGGTTAGAGCAATCGTAGGCGCCAACTGGGGCGATGAGGGAAAAGGTAAGATCACAGATATGCTTGCAAAGGAATCCGACATTATTGTCCGTTTCCAGGGCGGCAGCAACGCTGGTCACACAATTATCAACAATTACGGAAAATTTGCCCTTCATCTTCTTCCGTCAGGTGTATTCTATAATCATACAACAAGCATCATCGGAAACGGCGTGGCATTAAACATCCCGTTCCTTGTTAAAGAATTAAACGACCTGACAAGCCAGGGCGTTCCGATGCCGAAGATCCTCGTGTCCGACAGAGCACAGATCTTAATGCCGTACCACATTTTATTTGATACTTATGAGGAAGCGCGTCTGGCAGGTAAGTCTTTCGGCTCCACAAAGTCCGGAATTGCTCCGTTCTATTCTGATAAATACGCAAAGATCGGTTTCCAGGTCAACGAGTTATTCGGTGATGAGAAGGAACTGATGGATAAGATCGAAAACGTCTGCACACTGAAAAATGTGATGTTAGAGCATTTATATCATCAGCCGGCTCTTGATCCGAAGGAGATCTTCAATACACTTATGGAGTATAAGGAGATGGTCGCTCCGTATGTATGCGACACATCCAAATACCTTCGCGATGCGATCAAGGCAGGAAAGAATGTCCTTTTAGAGGGTCAGCTCGGTTCCTTAAAGGATCCGGATCACGGTATCTACCCGATGGTTACATCTTCTTCCACACTGGCAGCTTACGGCGCGATCGGCGCAGGCATCCCGCCGTACGAGATCAAGAACATCACAACAGTCGTTAAGGCTTACTCCAGCGCAGTCGGCGCAGGTGCGTTTGTCAGCGAGATCTTCGGTGAAGAGGCAGACGAGTTAAGACGCCGCGGCGGTGACGGCGGTGAGTTCGGTGCGACGACAGGCCGCCCGAGAAGAATGGGATGGTTCGATGCAGTCGCATCAAGATATGGCGTACAGATCCAGGGATCCACAGAGGTTGCCCTCACGGTTCTCGACGTTTTAGGATATCTTGACGAGCTTCATATCTGCGTAGGCTATGAGATCGATGGAAAGGTAACAAAAGACTTCCCGACAACTCCGGAGCTTGAGAAAGCAAAACCGGTATACAAGACTCTTCCGGGCTGGAAGTGCGAGATCCGCGGAATCAAGAACTACGAGGATCTTCCGGAGAACTGTAAGAAGTATATCGAGACCATCGAGGAGGAGATCGGAGTGCCGATCACGATGGTTTCCAATGGTCCGGGAAGAGACGAGATCATTATGAGAAAGTAATTCGAAGATGCAGGAGGCAGAAGCGGGGAAAGTTCCCTGTGGAGCAGATGTTACTTTTCATGGGTAGGAATTTTCTGAACTGAAAATTCCGTACAATACAGTGGTGGTAGTGGATTTTGCCGATTCGGAATGCGAAGCATCGGCAAAATCCTGTTACAGTGCGCGGGCATGGAGTGCCCGTGTACTGTAACGAGCAGATGACGTGTTCGGAAACCCCAATTTCTTTCCCTTGCCTTTTCTATTAGTACCACGTATAATAGAAATTAGCGGTTTTATAACAAAAACTGATAAAACAAATTGGAGGGAAACAAATGAGTCTCGAAAAATTTTTCCATCTCAAGGAAAACAACACAACTGTTAAGACCGAGATCATGGCAGGTGTGACATCGTTTATGACGATGGCGTACATCCTGGCGGTAAACCCGAACATTCTGGCGGCAGCCGGAATGGACCACGGAGCGGTCTTCACAGCGACAGCGGTGGCATCCTTTATCGGAACACTCTGTATGGCACTGTTCGCGAACTACCCGTTCGCTCTGGCACCTGGAATGGGTCTGAACGCTTACTTTGCATACACGGTCGTTCTCGGTATGGGCTATTCCTGGGAAGTTGCTCTTGCGGCAGTTCTCGCGGAAGGTATCATCTTTATCATCCTGTCCTGCTTCAACATCAGAGAAGCGATCTTCAACGCGATCCCGTTTAACTTAAAGAAAGCGGTCAGCGTCGGAATCGGTCTCTTCATCACATTCCTTGGTCTTCAGAATGCGAAGATCGTGATCGGTGGAGCAACGCTTGTAGGTCTGTTCTCTGTTGACGGCTACAACAAAACTCTCGCTGACGGTCTCATAGCCTCCATGAGCGACGCGGGGATCACCGTACTCCTTGCGATCTTTGGTGTTCTGATCACTGGAATCCTGATCGTAAAGAATGTCAAAGGAAATATTCTCTGGGGTATCCTGATCACCTGGATCCTCGGAATCATCTGCCAGTTTGCGGGCATTTACATCCCGAATCCGGATCTCGGCTTCTACAACCTGCTCCCGGATTTTTCCAACGGAATTTCCATCCCGAGCCTGGCGCCGATCATGTTCAAGTTCAGCTTAAAGGGTGTTCCGGTACTGGAATTCATCGTTATCGTATTCGCATTCCTGTTTGTTGACCTTTTCGACACACTTGGAACCCTGATCGGTGTATCCGCAAAGGCGGATATGCTGGATTCCGAGGGAAGACTCCCGCGGATCAAGGGCGCGCTTCTTGCAGACGCGGTCGGTACGACCTGCGGTGCCTGCCTCGGTACGTCCACAGTCACAACATTTGTGGAGAGCGCTTCCGGCGTGACAGAGGGCGGAAGAACCGGTCTTACATCCTTGACGACCGGTATCCTGTTCCTGTTATCCTTGTTCTTATCTCCGATCTTCCTTGCAATCCCGTCCTTTGCGACGGCTCCGGCCCTGATCGTTGTAGGCTTCTACATGATCGGCTCCGTATCGGAGATCGATTTCAATGACCCGGCAGAAGGAATCCCGGCATTCCTCTGCATCATCGCGATGCCGTTCTTCTACAGCATCTCCGAGGGAATCTCCATGGGAGTTATCGCCTATGTTGTCATGAACCTCTTTGCCGGAAAGAAGGAGAAGATCACTCCGGTCATGTATATCCTGGCGGTGCTCTTCATCCTCAAGTATATTTTAATGTAAATATGTAAATGCCAAAGACTGCCGGATGCATAGTATGGTAATGTCAGAGATGACTGCCGCTGTGCATCCGGCTTTTTTGATTGTATTCCACAGAGAATAGGAGTTGTCGGGCATATTACCGGATTTTTGTGTGAAAACATCCGGAGTTGACGGAGACATCAGACAAATCTGGCTGCTTTTCTGTAACAAATGACAAAAATTGTCATAAACCTATCAAAAAGATGGTGATAATTGTCGATTGACGCTTGAATTTGAATATGGTATAAATGTAGAATCGTAAGAATATAAAGGATTTGACATCAAAGGGTTTAACAAAAAAGGAGTTAAGGAATCATGATGAAACAGAAAAAAGTAAAATTTGTGTCCGCAGACGAGGCGAAGGAGTTTGTCAGCATCGCAAGCGGCTGCGATTTTGATGTAAATGTATTTTATAACCGTATGATCATCGACGCGAAGTCTCTTCTCGGAGTACTGAGCCTTGATCTGACAAAGATCCTCACCGTTGAATATGACGGCGAGAATGCGCCGTTCGAAGCTTTTCTTGAGAGAAAGAATCCGATGCACGCGGTAGCGTAAAAATATACATAAGGATAAAGAAAGAGGCAGCGGCTGTATGAAAAGTATGGCAGGCTGTCTTTTTTGCGTCCGGCGGGCGGCACAAAGCGTGAAAATTCCGGCAGCACGGGAAAATAGCACGGAAAGCATTTGACAGATGGACGTTACTGTACACGGGTAGGAATTTTCTGAACTGAAAATTCCGTACAATACAGTGGTGGTAGTGGATTTTGCCGATTCGGAATGCGAAGCATCGGCAAAATCAGTTACTGTTTGCGCAAAGCGTGAACAGTAACTGATGACCTGCCATATGTTCTGTGAACACACGGCATTACTTTACAGGAAATTGTAAAAATGTTATACTTGCGGGAGCGATATGTGCGGCATATAGCAGGATTCAGGAAAAAGAGGAACATATGTGGGGTGGTGAGCGGCGGTCGGTCAGCATATCCACAGGAAAGGAGCGTCTCATGAGCGAAGAAAACAGGAAAGCGATCCGGATCTCGGTCCGGAACCTGGTGGAATTCGTGCTGCGCTCCGGGGATATCGACAACCGCCGTTCCGGAAACGCCCAGAAGGACGCCATGCTGGCGGGAGGAAGGATCCACAGGAAGATCCAGAAGCGGATGGGATCCGGCTACCGGGCGGAGGTCCCCTTAAAGCATGAGGTCCAGGACGAGGAGCAGGAGATCACGCTTCTCGTGGAGGGACGCGCCGATGGAATCTTCACGGAAAACGGGATCCCGGTGATCGACGAGATCAAAGGCATGTACACGGACATTTCAAGGCTGGAGGAGCCCATCGAGGTCCATCTCGCCCAGGCCATGTGCTACGGATATTTTTACTGCTGCGACAAAGATCTCGACGGGATCCGCCTGCAGATGACCTATTGTAACCTTGAAACAGAGGAAATAAAAAGATTCCAGACCGACCGCTCGAGAGAAGAGCTGGAGACATGGTTTTCCGGCGTGGTTCACGAATACTTTAAGTGGGCGAGGTACCTCTACCACCATGAGCTGACCCGTGACGCCTCCATCGGGCACCTGGAATTCCCGTTCCCCTACCGGGCGGGACAGCGTGACCTTGTAGTATCCGTCTACCGGACCGTCAGCCGGAAAAAACGCCTGTTTATCCAGGCTCCCACGGGAATCGGAAAGACGCTCTCCACTGTATTCCCGGCGGTCCGTGCCATCGGGGAAGGAAAGGGAGACAAGCTCTTTTACCTCACCGCAAAGACCGTGACGAGGACCGTGGCGGAGGAGGCGTTTCGGATCTTAAGGGATCACGGCCTGATCTTCACCTCGGTGACAATAACGGCAAAGGAAAAACTCTGTCCCATGGACGAGTGCGAGTGCAACCCGGACGCGTGCCCATACGCGAAAGGCCACTTTGACCGGGTCAATGAGGCGGTATTCGATATTCTCCACCTGGAACAGGAGATGACAAGAGAGAAGATCCTGCAGTACGCGGAAAAGTACCGGGTATGCCCATTTGAATACTGTCTGGACATCTCCAGCTGGACCGACGGGATCATCTGCGATTACAACTATGTGTTTGACCCGAATGTGCGCTTGAAACGCTACTTCGCGGACGGACAGAAAGGTGATTATCTGTTCCTCGTGGATGAGGCCCACAATCTGGTCTCCCGCGCGAGGGAGATGTACAGCGCCGAATTAAAAAAAGAAGATCTCCTCACCGTAAAGCGCCTCGTAAAGCAGAAAGCGCCCCGACTGGAGAAAAATCTGGAAAAATGTAGCCAGGTGATGCTGGGAATGAAGCGGGAGTGCGAGACATGGCAGCTGCTCTCCGATGTGACATCCTTAGCGGCAGCTGCGATGGCAGTGTTCTCCGATATGGAGACATTCTTGGAAGATTTTCCGGAGTTTGAGGGCAGGGATGCAGTTCTGGACTTTTACTTTGGTCTCAGGGATTTTTTAAACGTGTACGAGCTTTTGGATGACCATTACCGGATCTACGCGGAGAACGTGGGAGTCACTTCCTTTAAAGTAAGGCTCTTCTGCGTGGACCCGTCGGCGAACCTCTCCCTCTGCATGTCCCAGGGAAACAGCACGATCCTGTTTTCGGCAACCATGCTGCCGATCCGGTATTACAAGACACTGCTCTCCGGAAACGAGGACGACTACGCGATCTATGCGAACTCGCCCTTCGAGGAAGAAAAACGTCTTCTCATGGTTGCGACGGACGTCAGCAGCCGCTACTCCAGGCGCAGCGAAAGCGAATACCGGAAGGTGGCGGAGTATATCAGGGAGGTGGTCCTCTCTAAGAGCGGCAACTACATGATATTCTTCCCGTCCTACCAGTATATGGAACAGGTGGAATATGCCGTGGAGGACATGGACTTCCCAGCGGATCTCCTGGTCCAGGGACAGGGCATGAAGGAACAGGAACGCCAGGAATTCTTAGAAGAATTTGAAAAGCCCAGAGATCACTCCCTTGCGGCATTCTGCGTCATGGGAGGTGTGTTCTCGGAGGGGATTGACCTGAAGAAAGAGCGGCTCATCGGTGCCGTGATCGTCGGAACGGGACTCCCGATGGTCTGCGTGGAACAGGAGGTTCTCAGGGGATATTTTGAGGAAAAAGAAGAGGAGGGATTCGATTTTGCCTACCAGTATCCGGGAATGAACAAGGTCCTGCAGGCGGCGGGCCGTGTGATCCGGACAACGGAGGATGAAGGGATCATATTGCTTCTCGATGACAGGTTCCTGAAAAAAGAATATCTGGAACTGTTCCCAAGGGAATGGGAGCATTTCCAGATGGTAAACAGAAAGAACGTTGGTCAGTGCCTTTCGGATTTCTGGGAGTCACGGGGCAGGTAGATGGATATCCGGGCAGTCGTTTGCCGGGACGGCGCAGGAAATATGCAGGCCTGGTGAAGGGCTGCTGCAGGTCTTACAACATATCCATGAACTGCTTCGCGGCCTGGGAGACCGGAAGGTTTTCGTTATGGACCACAACAAGCTGGCGGATCGGAAGTGTCTCGGAGAGCTTTAAGATAAAGAGCTGCTTTTCGTCCTTGGGGATACAGAAATCCGGCACGAAGGCGATTCCAAGGCCGATGCGGGCCAGGTCGATCAGAAGGTCGTTGCTGCTGAGCTCGATCTCCGGAACCAGGTCAAGATGGGACTTCTGGAACATGGAGTGTAAGAATTCACTTGTGGTGCTCTTGCGGTCCAGCATCATGATCGGGTAATCGAGAAGCTCGGCGAGGGTGAAGGTCTTGTCCCGCAACGGAAAATGGTCAGCACTCGCAACGAAGACATCGCGGAATTCCCGGATCGCCCGGACACTGTGGGTGTTCAAGAGACCGGAGTTTGGATAGTTGGTGATAATGAAGTCCACCTGTCCGTTCTCTAAGATGCGGGCACAGTCGATCGAAGTGGAGTTCGTTACTTTGATATGAACGTTCGGGTAGAGTTTATGGAATTTATTTAAATATGGGACGAGAAAATAGCGGCAGATCGTGTCGCTGGCGGCGATCCTGAGCTGGCCGCCGTTCAGAGTGTTGGCCTCTAAGAGCTGGGTCTCGCCTTTGTGGATCAGATTCATTGCAGGTTCGATGTGTTTAAATAAGATCTCACCTTCCGGTGTGAGCTGGACGCGCTTCGTGCTTCGGATAAAGAGCGTCTGACCCAGTTTTTTCTCCAGAACCTTCACAGACTGGCTGACGGCTGACTGGGAAATATAGAGGCATTTCGATGCCTCGGAAAAACTCAGAGTTTTTGCAACGTAATAAAACACTTTATATAATTCATAGTTAATATCCATTATTAGCCCTCCTAATGAAACAAGGCTATTTTATCACAGGAACCGGGATTTGAAAAGAGGAAAAAACGAGAAAGTGTGGTTTTGTCTGGAAGCCGGGTGGAAAATATGGTATGATTACGGAAAGATGGCTGATCTGGGAAACCCTGTTAAAATGAATAAAACAGGAGAAAATGATATGAAAAATAAGTTGAGAGAGGGTAATTGTGAAGGAACAGAACAGTTACCAGAGAGGATTATAGAAAAATATGGCAGAAAAAATAAGATATGAGAATGAGAATGAAAATGAGAATGCGAAGATCGACGACGAGTTTAACAACTCCGAGGACGATTTAAGCGCGGAGGATATCTACCGCGTATATATGGAAGAGATCGCGGCGATCCCGCCCTGCAGTGAGGCGGAGAATGAAAAGCTTCTCGGCGAGATCCGGAACGGAAACAAGGCGGCGAGAGAGCGCCTCATCGAGGGCAACTTAAAGAACGCCCTGTTCTTCGTTCAGGATTACATCAACAAAGGTGTTCCGATGGCGGACCTGATCCAGGAAGCCAGTCTGGAGCTCATGATGCTGGCAGATGAAGGGTTCGAGGGTAGTTTTGAAAAACTTCTGGAGAGCCGGATCCGTGTCCGTATGGAGGAGATCATCAACGATCAGAAGAAGGAAGCGGATATCGAGGAGGAGATGTTAGCCCGGGTCAATGTGCTTCAGGAGGTATCGAAATCCATGGCGGAGGAGCTTGGACGGGAGGCAAAGCTTTCCGAGCTCGCGGAGCGCATGAAGATGACCGAGGACGAGGTCCGGGAGATCATGAAGGTGACCATGGATGCGCTCAGCATGAGCAAGATCAACCAGAGCTTACAGAGCTAAGCCAACAGGTTATCGTATAGAGACAGTTCTGCCACTGGGGTCTGAAAATGCAGATCAGAGCGGGAACTGGCTGTGGAACGCATCAGAAATGGATTTCAGCTGCCATGCATGCGGAATAAGCGGGGTGGTGGCAGGTTCTGTAGATGATCAAAGATATAATTTATAAGTGTATATAATAAAATAAATTAAATATATTAACTTTACTAATCACACAAACCTGTGCTATGATTAAGGCAAAATGAAAACCATCTGACAAAGCCGTTTTCCAGGAGGAGAGACTATGAGCGTAAAGCGCGTATTTGTTGAGAAGAAACCGGAATATGCAATCAAGGCGAGAGAGCTTCGCGAGGAGATCGAGAGCTATCTTGACATTACAGGGGTAACGGGCGTCCGTGTATTAGTCCGCTACGATATCGAAAATATTTCTGAGGACGTATATAAAGAGGCACTCGGAACGATCTTTTCCGAGCCGCCGGTAGACGATGTGTTTGAGGAGACATTCCCGCACAGCGCGGAGGATGTGGTATTCTCCGTTGAGTATCTGCCGGGACAGTTTGACCAGAGAGCCGATTCCGCAGAGCAGTGTGTAAAGTTATTAAACGAGAACGAGGAGCCGGTGATCCGCTCCGCAATGACCTATGTGATCTCCGGAAAGCTTTCCGGGGAGGAGATCGCAGCAATCAAGTCCTTCTGTATCAACCCGGTGGACTCCAGAGAGGCGTCCGAGGAGATCCCGGAGACACTTGTCACCGTATTTGATGTGCCGGAAGACGTTGCGGTCTTTGACGGATTTAAGGATATGGACGAGGCGGCCTTAAAGGAACTCTACGGTTCCTTAAACCTTGCAATGACCTTCAAAGACTTCCTTCACATCCAGAACTACTATAAGAACGAAGAGCACAGAGATCCGTCCGTGACAGAGATCCGCGTGCTTGATACATACTGGTCCGATCACTGCCGCCACACCACATTCTCCACAGAACTCAAGAATGTGACATTCACAGAGGGCGACTACAAGAAACCGATCGAGGATACCTACAACCAGTACCTTGCTGACCACAAGGAGATCTACAAAGGACGCGACGACAAGTTCGTATGTCTCATGGACCTTGCGATCATGGGTATGAAGAAGCTCCGCAAAGAGGGCAAGTTAGAGGATCTTGAGGTATCCGACGAGATCAACGCCTGCTCCATTGTTGTTCCGGTGGAGATCGACGGAAAGACCGAGGAGTGGCTCGTAAACTTCAAGAACGAGACCCATAACCACCCGACAGAGATCGAACCCTTCGGCGGCGCGGCAACCTGCCTTGGCGGCGCGATCCGTGACCCGCTTTCCGGACGTACCTATGTATACCAGGCAATGCGCATCACAGGTGCCGCTGACCCGACAAAGCCGTTAAATCAGACATTAAAGGGCAAGCTTCCGCAGAGAAAGATTGTTACAGAAGCTGCCCATGGATATAGCTCCTACGGAAACCAGATCGGTCTTGCGACCGGTTATGTAAAAGAACTCTACCATCCGGGCTATGTTGCGAAGAGAATGGAGATCGGTGCCGTTATGGCGGCAGCTCCGAGAAAGAACGTGATCCGTGAGACATCCGATCCGGGCGATGTGATCATTCTTCTCGGTGGACGTACCGGCCGTGATGGAATCGGCGGTGCGACAGGTTCCTCCAAGGTACACACCGAGGCATCCATCGAGGTCTGCGGCGCTGAGGTCCAGAAAGGTAACGCCCCGACCGAGAGAAAGATCCAGAGAATGTTCCGCCGTCCGGAAGTTTCCAAACTGATCAAAAAGTGCAACGACTTTGGCGCAGGCGGAGTTTCCGTAGCGATCGGTGAGCTCGCTGACGGACTTCTGATCGATCTCGATAAAGTACCGAAAAAGTACGCAGGTCTTGACGGAACAGAGCTTGCGATCTCTGAGTCCCAGGAGAGAATGGCAGTTGTCGTTGATCCGAAAGATGTTGACACATTCTTAGGATACGCCAAAGAGGAGAACCTTGAGGCTGTCACAGTCGCAACGGTCACAGAGAGCCCGAGACTCGTCCTCACCTGGCGGGGAAAGACCATCGTTGACTTAAGCCGTGCATTCCTTGACACAAACGGCGCTCATCAGGAGACAGACGTTACTCTGGAGGTTCCGAACCATGAGGGAACACCGTTTGAAAAGAAAGAAGTAGGAGACGTTAAGGAAAAATGGCTGAAGATGCTCGGTTCCTTAAATGTCTGCTCCCAGAAAGGTCTCGTTGAGATGTTCGACTCCTCCATCGGCGCATCTACCGTTATGATGCCGTACGGCGGAAAATATCAGCAGACTGAGATCCAGACCATGGTCGCTAAGCTTCCGGTTCTGGAAGGAAAGTGCGACGCTGTGACCATGATGAGCTACGGCTTTGATCCGTATCTTTCCAGCTGGAGTCCGTATCACGGCGCGATCTACGCAGTCCTCACATCTGTCGCTAAGATCGCAGCAGCAGGCGGTGACTACAGGAAGATCCGCTTCACATTCCAGGAGTACTTCCGCAGAATGAGCAGCGAGCCGACAAGATGGAGCCAGCCGTTCGCAGCACTCCTCGGTGCCTACAACGCGCAGCTGGGCTTCGGACTTCCGTCCATCGGCGGCAAGGACAGCATGTCCGGTACCTTCGATGAGGAGAGCGGAAAAGAGATCGACGTTCCGCCGACCCTGGTTTCCTTCGCAGTTGACGTTGCAAGTGCAAAGAACATGATCTCCCCGGAATTCAAGAAAGCCGGAAATAAGATCGTTGTATTTGAGATTAAAAAAGATTCTTATGATCTTCCGGATTATGCCCAGATCATGGATGGATATGATAAACTCCATGAGGACATCAAGGCAGGCCGCGTGATCTCCGCGTACGCCGCAGAGGCAAACGGAATCGCAGAGGCAGTCAGCAAGATGGCCTTCGGAAACCACCTCGGTGTCAAGATCGAGCATGACGTGGATCCGAGAGACTTCTTTGCACCGGCATGGGGCAATATCGTCTGCGAGGTTCCGGCTGATAAGGTCGGCGAGCTTCAGATGAGCTACCGTGTCATCGGTGAGGTTACCGACAAGGCGGCCTTTGAGTACGGCAATGTCTCCATCACTCTCGATGAGGCATTAAAGACATGGGACGCAGCTCTCGAGGATGTATTCCCGACAGAGAGCGATGTCAGGAAAGAAGCAGTTAAGAACGAAGTATTTAAGGCAGAGAACGTTGTGATCTGCAATCATAAGATCGGCACTCCGACCGTATTCATTCCGGTATTCCCGGGAACAAACTGCGAGTACGACAGCACGAAGGCATTTGAGCGTGCGGGTGCAAAGGTCATCACAAAGGTATTTAAGAACATGAGCGCGGAGGACATCCGTGATTCTGTTGAAGTTTACAGAAAGAGCATCGAGGAGTCCCAGATCGTTATGTTCCCGGGCGGCTTCTCCGCAGGCGATGAGCCGGAAGGCTCCGCAAAGTTCTTTGCTACTGCGTTCCGCAACGAGGTATTAAAGGACGAGATCATGAAGCTCTTAAATGAGCGTGATGGATTAATGCTCGGTATCTGTAATGGTTTCCAGGCTCTCATCAAGCTTGGTCTTGTGCCGGAAGGAAAGATCGTAGAGCAGAAGCCGGATTCCCCGACCTTAACCTACAACACCATCGGACGCCACGTTTCCAAGATGGTTAACTTAAAGGTTGTTTCCAACAAGTCCCCGTGGCTTGCAGGCGCAGAACTTGGCGGCGTTTACACAAACCCGGTATCCCACGGCGAGGGACGTTTCGTAGCTCCGAAGGAGTGGATCGACAAGCTCTTCGCGAACGGACAGGTTGCGACCCAGTACGTTGATCTTAACGGTGTTCCGACGATGGACGAATACTGGAACCCGAACGGCTCCTTCATGGCGATCGAAGGTATCACAAGCCCGGATGGACGTGTCTACGGTAAGATGGGCCATGCTGAGAGACGCGGCGACTATGTGGCAAAGAACATCACAGGCGAGCAGGACCTGAAGCTGTTTGAGAGTGGTGTGAAGTACTTCAAGTAATTGAATATTTGGAAGAAATAAGAGAATGCCCCAGGGAGAGAAAATTCCCCTGGGGCGTTCTGCGCTGCTGTGCATTCGGAAGAAGCTGACGATTGCCATGAACCTGAAAGAGACTGTTGACAGGAGGTTCTGTGTGAGGTGCTGCTTTGCCGCGGTACCTCAGTTAGTTGACAGAAACTCCGAAGCGTACTAAACTGGACGTATCCGCGGCTGGCGGACAGTGACGGCCGCATATTATAGTTTTGGAGGGTATTTGACATGGCATGCACAACGATTCTTGTAGGAAAAAACGCGTCTTATGACGGTTCAACGATGATCGCGCGAAATGATGATTCCGGTTCCGGACATTTTACGGCGAAAAAATTTGTGGTGATCCACCCGGAGGAGCAGCCGAAGGTTTATAAGTCTGTTCTCTCTCATGCTGAGATCGATCTTCCGGGAGATCCGATGAAGTTTACGGCAGTTCCGAACGCCATTAAGGGAAAGGGAATCTGGGCGGCCAGCGGCGTTAATGAAAAGAATGTCGGCATGACAGCTACGGAAACCATCACATCCAACGCTCGTGTTCTCGGAGCAGACCCGCTTGTAAAGTTACAGCCGGCGGAGGACGGAAAAGAGGAGATCGTCGGTGGAATCGGTGAGGAAGACCTTGTGTACATCACGCTTCCGTATATCAGCAGCGCGAGAGAAGGTGTGATCCGCCTCGGAAGTCTTTTGGAGAAGTACGGGACTTACGAGATGAACGGTATCGCGTTCCAGGACGTCAACGAGATCTGGTGGCTTGAGACCATCGGCGGACATCACTGGATCGCAAAGCGTGTTCCGGATGACCGTTACGTGGTGATGCCGAACCAGTTCGGTATCGATGATTTTGACTTAAACGACGCGTTCTCCGAGCAGAATGAACATATGTGTTCTTCCGACTTAAGAGAGTTTATCGCTGAGAACCACCTGGACCTCTCCTTAAACGGAGGAAATGGGAGCCATTTTGATGCCCGCGCCGCATTCGGAAGCCACAGCGATTCCGACCATATCTACAATACACCAAGAGCATGGTTCATGGAGCGCTACTTTAATCCGAAGACAAAGAAGTGGGACGGACCGGACGCGGACTACAGCCCGGAATCCGACGATATCCCGTGGAGCATGGTTCCGGAGAAGAAGATCACGGTGGAGGATGTCAAGTATGCTCTTTCCTCCCATTTCCAGGGAACCCCTTACGATCCGTACGCAAAGAGCGGTGACGGACTCCAGAAGGGCAAATACCGCGCTATCGGCATCAACCGCAATGATTTCCTTGCTCTGATCCAGATGCGCCCGGGTGCCCCGGCAAACTGCCAGGCGGTCCAGTGGCTGGCTTTCGCATCAAACGCGTTCAACACCCTGGTTCCGTTCTACGCGGCTGTGGACGAGACACCGGAGTACCTTGCGAACACCACGAAGGAAGTCTCTACAGAGAACTTCTACTGGTCCGCGAGACTGATCGCGGCTATGGCGGACGCGTCCTTCGCAAAATCCGCGATCCACATCGAGCGCTACCAGAACGCTGTGGAGGCGAAGGGGCATGCGCTGCTCAACAAGTATGATAAAGAGGCGGCGAAGGTTACGGATCCGGCGGAGAGCAGAAGACTTTTAGAAGAAGCGAACCGCGAGATCGCGAAGATGTTAAAAGAGGAGACAGGAAATACCCTGGATCATGTGCTCTTTGAGCTCAGCAATTCCATGAAGAATGCGTTTTCAAGATCTGACGCGTAAAAATGTCAGAAAGTGCCTGTCGGAATCATTGGAAAGCCTGGAAACCATGAATGATGGCAGCAGGAATGAATAAAGATGAATAAAGAAAGACCTCCCAGGAAACAGAATCTAAGTTTATGGTTCTGTATTCCTGTAGGAGGTCTTTTAAGCTCATTAGAAATCCTTAAAGGAAACTTATGCGGTTATAAAAAGCTGCTGCCGTTGCGGCCCGCCGCGGCAGGGAAAAGGTTTCTGCCATTATTTCTTCTTATGATACAGATATCGCGGAATTCCATCCACCATAACTGGTGACACGTCACCCTGGATCAACGGGCGGACATAGCTGATAAACTCGTCGGTGACGTAGGTACCGTCCTCGGTGATCCATTCCCTCGGGACCACTTTTTCCACATTGGAGACCTTGTGGACATTTCTAAGGTCTGTGGTGGACTGGTACGGGTCATCGGAGAGACGTTTGATGATGACCATCTCACCGGTATCGCCCTCGTCGGCTGCCTTCACGGCGGCACCGCCGACCTGGAAAGCTTCCAGAATGTCGATTCGGGATGCCAGATGGGAGGCCGCTCTCTGCATGGAGCTAAGCTCTATGGTTCTCGTCTTGCAGCCAATCTCCTGAGCCAGACGGCGGGCAAGATAGTTCGCGGTGCCTGTGAGCTGCTTGTGGCCGAAGGCGTCAACGAAATCCACACCGTCGGTGAGCTCGCACACATAACGTCCGTCCGCCAGGCGGATGCCTTCGGAGACGGCGACCACAACGAAAGTCTTTTCTGCCAGGAGTTCCTTAATGCGGACAAGGAAATTGTCGATATCGAAGGGAAGTTCCGGAACGTAGATCAGGTCCGGTCCATCGCAGTCCTCGCCTTTTGAGAGCGCCGCGGCACCAACGAGCCATCCGGCGTTTCGTCCCATGATCTCGACGATGGTGACAAGACCCTTATCGTAGATCAGCGCCTGGCTGTCCTGGATGATCTCTTTCACTGATGTTCCGATGTATTTCGCCGCGCTGCCGTATCCCGGTGTGTGGTCGGTCAGGGCGAGATCGTTGTCGATAGTCTTCGGAACGCCTAAAAATTTGGTTGGATGACCCCTTAAGATCGCGTAGTCGGACAGCTTTTTGATTGTATCCATGGAATCGTTTCCGCCGATATAGATAAAGCACTCGATCTCAAGCTTATCGAGAATAGAAAAGATTTTATCGTATGTAGCGATGTCCTCATGGATCTCCGGGAGCTTATAGCGGCATGATCCGAGATAGGCAGCAGGTGTGCGTTTTAAAAGTTCTACGTCCAGATCCGTCTGGATATGTTCGGAAAGATCGATATAATCTTCGTTTAAGAGACCCTGAATGCCGTGACGCATGCCGTATACTTTTTTTGCTCCGCGGTCGATAGCGGTGCGGTAAACGCCCGCGAGACTGGAATTGATAGCGGCAGTCGGGCCACCGGACTGTCCAACGATAATGTTGCCTTTCATGTAGCATCCCTCCAGGTATTGTAATTATATGATAACTGTCCGTCAGACCAGCGTTTTGAGTTTTTTCGCTGATCGAAGACACGGAAACACGGAGCAGTTACAATAAAATCATTATATCAGTTTTATGATGCAAAAACAAGTAAAAGGCAGAATATTTAGAAAAAAGATGACAAATTTGAAATATATGCGCATCTCGAACAAATATGACAGGATTTTGACGATTGAGTGATTAGGAGTGTGAAGTACTGGAAAAACCGGTGGCTATCTGGCTGGGCGTGAACGGCAGCACTCCGGAAGAGCCATAATTTCTGTCAACGAAAAGATACTTTACATTTATATGAAGAATATGTTAAGATAAACCGGTATGTGTAGAAAAACAGCGATAAATACGAGGTTTTGACATGGAAGAAAAAGAGGTACAGGGAGCACCGGTACACAAGCGGCGTGTCCGTTACAGCGGGACACATCCGAAACGGTTTGAGGAAAAGTATAAAGAACAGAATCCGGAGAAATATGCTGACACGGTCGAGAAGGTCATCAAAAAAGGCAGCACTCCGGCAGGCATGCACATCTCGATCTGTGTGAACGAGATCCTGGATTTCCTGGATATCAGACCGGGAATGCAGGGGCTTGACGCTACATTGGGTTACGGCGGGCACACAACGGAGATGTTGAAGAAACTCGAGGGACAGGGACACATGTACGGCCTTGATGTGGATCCTATCGAGATCGTGAAGACGAAGGCACGGTTAAAGGAGCGCGGATTTGACGAGGACATCCTTACGGTGAAGCAGATGAACTTCGCGGATATCGATAAGCTTGTCCCGGAGACCGGACTTTTTGATTTCGTTCTGGCGGATCTCGGTGTGTCCTCCATGCAGATCGATAACCCGGAACGCGGATTTACCTACAAGGCGGACGGTCCGTTAGACCTGAGACTGAATCCGGAAAAGGGGATCTCCGCGGCGGAGCGGTTAAAGCAGATGGATATGGAAGAAATCGCCGGAATGTTTGTGGAAAATTCCGACGAGCCGTATGCGGAGGAGATCGCGAGGGAGATTGCGAAGAGAAATAGAAAGCGCCAGTATATTGAGACGACGACAGGACTTAAGGAAGTCATTGAGACAACACTTTCCTTCATTCCGGAAAAAGAGCGGAAGGAAGCGGTGAAGAAGTCCTGCCAGAGATGTTTCCAGGCACTCCGGATCGATGTAAATCAGGAATTTGAGGTTTTGGAAAGTTTCCTTACAAAGCTTCCGGGTATCCTGGCACCGGGCGGAAGAGCGGCGATCCTGACGTTCCATTCTGGCGAGGATCGTCTCGTAAAGTATTACTTCAAAGAAGGCAAAAAAGATGGACTTTACAGTGACGTGGCAAACGATGTGATCCGCCCGTCCGCGGAGGAATGTCAGAGAAATCCGAGGGCGAGATCCACGAAGATGCGCTGGGCGATCCGTGAGGGAGAGAATTCCCATAGAAATTAATGTAATAGAAGATAAAAGTCCAGCAGGCACACGTTTGGGCGGCTATGCACTTGGAAAACTATCGACAGCAGTTCTTTTAAATTGCTATGGATCCGGAAGCAGCTGCCGGTGGCAAGCCCTGCGGATGAGATTTTGCTGAACAAGTTTCTGACAGACAGATTTAGAAAGTGAAATAAACGTATATGGACGAAAAGTTTGAAGAAAGAACAGGGGAGTATGAAGAGAGGGAAGACCACAGACTGAAACATGCAGGCGCTATCGCATTATTTTTATTATCGCCGGTGTTCTCCTATGTCATGTTCGAGTTCGTGACCGGAAACTTTGTGATGGTACTTCCGAAGAACGCGGTGCTCAACATTGTATGGATGTTCGCGCTGTACCTTCTGGTATTCGGAATCTCCGGCAGCACCCGGATTTCCGTTCCGGTCTCTTCTGTGATTCTCTATGCGATCTCCCTGGCGGAGGCGTTTGTCGTTTCCTTCAGAAGCCGTCCGATCATGATGGGCGATGTTCTGGCGGTGAAGACCGCGATGACGGTTGCAGGAAGCTACGATTACACCCCGACATTTATGATGATCATCTGCGGTGTTCTCCTGATCATATGGAACGCGCTGGCGCAGTTTGTGTTTGTGCGGGTAAAAGGAAAAAAGAAAAGAGCAGCGGTATTCAGCGTTTCTGCTGGTGCGGTTGCTGCGTTTATCGCCTGCTTTTATAACTTTATGATCTCAGGCCTGTCTCTGGAGGTAAACCTTTGGGATCCGACGACCTCCTACGCAGAGAATGGCTATATCCTGTCCTCCGCAATCTCGATCAAATATCTGGTAAAGAAAGCGCCGGGAGGTTACTCCCAGGCGAAGATCCAGGAAATCTGCGACAAATATGTGGACAGTGAGAAGGAGCGGAATGGGGAGACTGCTGCAGTGGTGGCGTCCGGGGACGCGGTCCAGCCGACGAATATTATCTGTATCATGAACGAGAGTCTTTCCGATCTGGCGGTGGACGGAGATTTTACGACAAATATCGATTATCTCCCGTTTCTCCACAGCCTGACGGAGAACACCGTAAAAGGAAAGCTCTGCATGCCGGTATTTGGTGCCATGACCAGCAACTCTGAGTTTGAATTTCTGATCGGTGACTCTATGTATCTGATGCCGAGAGGAAGTGTGGCTTATCAGTTCTATGTAAATCCGGGCGTCCGCTCCATGGTCAGCACGGTGAGGGATCAGGGATACACACCGGTTGCCATGCACCCGTACCCGGCTGAGAACTGGAACCGCCGCATCTGCTACAACAACATGGGCTTCAGCGATTTCATGGATATCAGCGCCTACGAAAGCCGGGATGAACTTCGAAATTATATCAGTGACCTGAGCGATTTTAAGGTCATCACCGAGTATATCGAGCAGAAGGCAAATCCGGCTGACAAGCTGTTCCTCTTTAATGTGACCATGCAGAACCACGGCGGCTATACGATCCCATACGCGAATTTTGACCAGGAAGTATGGCTCACCGGGGACATGGAAGGAAAGTATCCGGAGGCAGACATGTATCTGTCCCTCGTGAAGAAATCTGATGAAGCTTTTGAGTGGCTTGTAAATTATTTCTCCCAGTGCGACCAGCCGACAATGATCGTCATGTTCGGCGACCATCAGCCGGGAATCGAGGACGAGTTCTTCGATGAGGCTATGGGCGTGGAGAGTGCGAAGGTTCCGAATGAGCAGAAAATGGTCTGGTACGAGACCCCGTTTGTGATCTGGACCAACTACGACCAGCCTTCGGAGGACATGGGACGGTTAGGTGCAATTTACCTTTCCTCCTATGTATTAAAGCGCGCGAACCTGTCACTGACTCCGTATAACGAATTCCTCTTACAGCTTTCCGAAAAGCTTCCGATCATCCATCACCTTGGAATCTGGGAATCCGACGGAACCTACCACAGCTGGGAGGACGCGGAGAGCGGGGACTACGATTGGAAGGAACAGCTGGTGGAGTATGAGAATCTTGTATACAACCACAGCCTGGATTCGAAGACCGTGAATGAGATGTTTTCGATCGCACAGTAAATGAATATTATATAGAGATGGGCAGCCTGGAGACAGGCTGCCTGTTTTGCGTAATAGCTCGCGCGAGAATGTGCCAAGGCACATTCATTTTTGAAAGTTCCGCTAAAGTAAAACTTTATGCAAAATAAAAAGAGAAGAGGGCAGCAGGAACAACTGCAGATGCCTGTCTCCGGAGAGCAGGCGAAGAGCCAGTATGAGAAGAACGGCACTGTCAGGGATGAGAGTATTTTTTGTATTGAAATAAAATGTCAAAAAAGTGACAAAGAGGATTGACAAGATGGTTAGTTGGTGCTAATCTTTGTTAGTAGAAACTAACAGGTGAAAGAAGATACCCCATGGGGAATGAAAAACTGTAGTTTCTGAAAATTAAGAGGAGGCGTGATCCGTCATGATAAATGGTATTATTATCGTCGCATTAATCGTTGTCGCGATCTTCGCGGTGAAAGGTTCGATCCGCCAGTTCACCTATGGCTGCTGCGGAACGAAAGATGTAGAAAAGAAGATCAAAGTGCAGGATAAAAATGCTTCAGACTATCCGTACTACGCAGTCATCGGAGTGGACGGCATGAAATGCAAACACTGCAAGCTCCATGTGGAGAATGCGTTCAATGAGAAGGATGGCAACTGGGCTGAGGTAAACCTCGAGAAGAAGAAAGCCGATGTCCGCATGAAGACAAAACTGACAGACCGTGAGATCCGTGACATCGTGAGCAAGGCCGGCTATGTGCTCCGCAATATCGAGTGGAAGCAGGCGTAAACGAAAAAACGGTTTCGGTTGAAACTCCAAATGCCTGGCTCTCTGCAGGGCAGGAACACACTTTTTAGGAATGAGAGGGATGCCGGATGTGGCAGAAGAAAGACATCGTTAATGAGTTCCAGAGACTTGGGAAGCGTATTACAAAGCAGAGAATGGTCATCCTTGATGTGATCTTAGAACAGAACTGGACCGACTGCAAGGAAGTTTACTATGAGGCGGTACAGAGAGATTCCACCGTGGGTCTTTCCACAGTCTACCGCACGATCCGCATGCTGGAGGAGATGGGCGTCTTAAAGCGCGTTTACCAGTATGTATTTACGGATGAAACAGGAGTGCGCGCAGACGGGGAAAACGAGGTTATCGCCCCGGAGTTCCACGGAAAGAACGGTCTCAGACAGACCGAAAAAGAGAAAGAAAAATGCTGTTCCGTCAGTGCGTCATAAACGCGGAGAAAACAGCAGGTCATAGAGTCAGGAATGACTGCAAATTATCAGAAAATGACATTTTTTTTCAACATAAAATATTTTAAAATATTATGATTGACTAACCGGCAGGAAAAGAGTTACCATGTGGGAAACGTTTGAAAGCCTTCCGGTTTTCGGCGTTCTGCCAAGTAAAATGCAAGGGAGTGAAAACCGATGAAACACCATAAATTCTGGGCGTGGGCAACTGTTTTCTGCTTTGCTATGGTGATGTATACCGGATATAAGCACAAGTGATCCGGCAGCTAAAAGCCAGGTCAGCAGGCTTTAAACAGGACAGATCATTTACTATTAAATTATATTTTTTACTTACAGGAGGAATTTAAAATGTTAGATGTTAAGAAATGTTTGAAATTAAAAAATGTTGCAGTATTCGCAGGCGGTGTTCTTTTCGGGACAGCTGGTGTCAAGGTTCTCGGAAGCCAGGACGCTAAGAAGTTATACATCAACTGCCTCGCAGCAGGTCTCCGCGCAAAAGAGTGCGTTATGACAACAGCTTCCAACATCCAGGCAAACGCTGAGGATGTTCTTGCAGAGGCTAAGGAGATCAACAGAGCACGTGCTGAAGAAGCATTCGGTGAGGAAGAGGAAGCAGCAGAAGACTTCACAGAGACAACAGAAAAAGCAGAGGACGCTGAATAATCATTATGAAATCAGGAATCAGATTTACGGTAAAACATGATATCAAGGGCCGTATCCGAATCCATCTCACCAGAGGCCGCCTGTCAGTCAGACAGGCGGACCTCTTTTCCTTTTATCTCGCATCCCTTCCGCAGGTAACGGCAGCAAAGGTATATGAGAGAATCGGAGATGCGGCGATCACGTACACAGGCTCAAAGGAAGATCTCATTGCTGAGATCTTAAGGTTCTCCTTTGACGATGAAGAGTTAAACGAGATCGTGCCTGTGACAAGCACGAGAGAGTTAAATCAGGAGTTCCAGGAAAAGCTCGTGACAAAGTGTCTTACAAGATGCCTTACAAAGATCTTCCTTCCGGCTCCGGTCCGTGCGGTATGGACAGCGATCCAGTCTGTTCCGTTCGTTATTAAAGGCATCAGAAAGCTTGCGGGAAGAAAGCTTGAGGTCGAGGTCCTCGATGCGACGGCGATCACGGTGTCCATGCTGCGGTGCGACTTCAACACAGCAGGATCCGTTATGTTCCTTCTCGGAATCGGTGAGCTTCTGGAAGACTGGACCCACAAGAAGTCTGTTAGCGATCTTGCGGGCAGCATGTCCTTAAATATCGAGAGAGTATGGCAGAAGACAGAGGACGGGGAAGTACTTGTCCCGATCTCTGATATTAAGGAAGGAGATCTCGTCTCCGTCCGCGTCGGCAGCGTGATCCCGCTTGACGGCATTGTAGATTCCGGCGAGGCGATGGTAAACCAGGCATCTATGACTGGTGAGTCTGAGCCGGTCCGCAAGGAGAACGGCATGTACGTCTATGCCGGAACCGCGGTCGAGGAAGGAAACCTCATCGTCCGCGTCAAGAAAGCAGCTGGATCCACAAGATTCGAGCGCATCGTGAAGATGATCGAGGAGTCCGAGAAGTTAAAGTCTTCCTTAGAGACAAAGGCATCCGGACTTGCGGACGCTCTCGTTCCGTGGAGTCTCGGCGGAACCATCGTCACTTACCTTCTCACAAGAAATGTGACAAAGGCGATCTCGATCCTTATGGTTGACTTCTCCTGTGCGTTGAAGCTCGCAATGCCGCTTTCCGTACTCTCTGCTATGAGAGAGGCAAGCAGCTACAAGATGACTGTCAAAGGCGGCTCCTTCATGGAAGCAGTCGCTGAGGCGGACACCATCGTATTCGATAAGACAGGTACCCTCACAAAGGCACAGCCGATGGTCGCCGACGTTGTGACCTTTGAGGGACGTGACCGCAGCGAGATGTTAAGGATCGCTGCCTGCTTAGAGGAGCACTTCCCGCACTCCATGGCGAACGCGGTCGTTGCGGCCTCCAGAGAGCGCGGACTTGTCCACGAGGAGATGCACTCTAAGGTTGACTATATCGTTGCTCACGGAATTGCATCCCATATCGGCGAGGACAAAGTCGTGATCGGTAGCTACCATTTTGTATTCGAGGACGAGCAGTGTGTAGTCCCGGAGGGCGAAGAAGAGAAATTTGAAGCTCTTCCGGCAGAGTACTCCCACCTGTATCTCGCGATCGCGGGAAGACTGGCGGCTGTGATCTGCATCGAGGATCCGCTCCGTCCGGAAGCTCCGGAAGTTATGAAGGAGCTCAGGAAGCTTGGTATCAAGAAGATCGTCATGATGACAGGAGACAGTGAGAGAACGGCCCGCGCCATCGCCGCAAGAGTCGGCGTGGACGAGCATCACTCCGAGGTCCTTCCGGAGGATAAGGCGAACTTCGTTGAAGCAGAGAAGAACGCAGGCCATAAGGTTATCATGGTGGGAGACGGAATCAACGATTCTCCGGCACTCTCCGCGGCAAACGTCGGCATCGCGATCAGCGAGGGCGCTGAGATCGCAAGAGAGATCGCGGACATCACAATCTCTGAGGACGCGATGTTCCAGCTTGCGACTTTAAAGGCAATCAGCAATGCGCTGATGCGGCGTGTTCACAGAAATTACCGCTTCGTCATCAGCTTCAACTTTGGTCTCATCATCTTAGGCGTGATGGGCATGCTTGCACCGGCGACATCTGCCCTGCTTCACAACACATCCACTCTGTGCATCAGCATGCACAGCATGACGAACCTGTTGAAGGACGAGGAGAAGAAGCACTGATATAGGTAGAATTGTAACTATGAATGAATGCACTGAATAGTTACGATGAATTATATGCCCGCGGCATGGAGCGATCCGGCCGCGGGTGTTTTTTTCTCTGCATGGAGGTGACATGGAATACCTGGCGGTGCGGCTGCCTGCATTTTGTGGTTCACAAGACGCGGATTTCATGCTATACTAGTGCAGGCATGTGGCAGAAGTCTGTCATCTGCTTTTCAAAAACGACAAAGGAAGGCACAATTATGAACTATATGATCTGTATTCCTTCACCGAGACTCGTCTCGAGGGAATACTGTGAAAGGATCCACAACATTTTAGCCAGAATGTCGGATCAGTACCGGGTCAATATCGTTCCGGAGCCGGTTAAGATGCGCCAGGGATCCTGCCCGGATTTTTATAAGAAATACCGGATCTATAAAGATATCAAGGAACGCGACGGAAACGGGGAGGCGTACCTGACCTCTGAAGAAGAAAATATGATCCTCAGCGTGTGCAGGAATCCGGAGGAAGTGGAGCTTATGAAGAGCTGCACCTACGCGTACCGGTATCCGACAACACTGGTGCTCAAGAGCTTCCGGGAAGATAAAAAGAGGTAGGACAAGGAAACATTTATAAGCGGTGCTGCCGGTCTGAAACTGTTGGCAAACAGACGAAAGTGTGTTATACTTATCCTAAGTCCGCGGGGCGGTCGTGGTCTGCCCTGCGGAAAGGAAAAAGAGATTTGTGGCGACTGGAACGAAACAGTCACAGAAGATTACGAGGAGATCAGAGAAAATGAAAAACAGAAGAGTTTTTTTAAAGCTCAGCGGAGAGGCCCTTGCAGGTCCGAAAAAGACTGGCTTTGACGAAGATACGGTAAAAGAAGTTGCAAGACAGGTCAAGGCATCTGTTGATGCAGGTGTACAGGTCGGCGTTGTGATCGGCGGCGGAAATTTCTGGCGCGGACGCACAAGCGATGCCATCGACCGCCCGAAGGCCGACCAGATCGGAATGCTTGCGACTGTCATGAACTGTATTTATGTATCCGAGATCTTCCGGAACGCGGGAATGAAGACGCAGATCCTGACCCCGTTTGAGTGCGGAAATATGACAAAACTGTTCTCCAAGGACCGTGCAAACAAGTACTTTGAGCACGGAATGGTCGTATTTTTTGCCGGTGGAATCGGACAGCCGTATTTCTCTACAGACACGACGATCACTCTGATGGCGATCGAAATGGATGCGGACTGCATTCTCCTCGCAAAGTCCATCGACGGCGTATACGACAGTGATCCGAAGGTAAATCCGAATGCGAAAAAGTATGACGAGATCTCGATCCGGGAAGTGATCGACAAGCAGCTCGGTGTCGTTGACCTGACTGCTTCTATTATGTGTATGGAACACAAAATGCCGATGGCAGTATTCTCCTTGAACGAAAAGGATGGAATCGCGAACGCCATGCAGGGAAAAATTAACGGTACGATCGTTACCGTCTGATAACAGGAGGAAACCATGAGCGAAGAATTAAAAGTATATGAAGAGAAAATGGAAAAATCCATCGATGCCCTCTTAAACGAGTACGCATCCATCCGCGCAGGACGTGCGAACCCGCATGTACTTGACAAGATCAAAGTGGATTACTACGGAACACCGACACCGATCCAGCAGGTCGGAAATATCTCCGTTCCGGAGGCAAGAATGATCCTGATCCAGCCGTGGGAGAAGAGTCTGATCCGCCCGATCGAGAAGGCGATCCAGACCTCCGAGCTTGGAATCAACCCGAGCAACGACGGTTCCGTGATCCGTCTCGTATTCCCGGAGCTCACAGAGGAGAGACGTAAAGAGCTTGCAAAGGATGTTAAGAAAAAAGGCGACGGCGCTAAGGTAGCGATCCGCAATATCCGCCGCGACGCGAATGAAGCGTTCAAGAAGATGGAGAAGAGCGATGAGATCTCTGAGGACGATTTAAAAGAGCTCACCGAGAAAGTCCAGAAGCTTACCGACAAGTCCATCGAGAAGATCGACAAGGCCGTTGAGAACAAGACAAAGGAAATTCTTACCGTTTAATCGGAGTTTCCTACTACACAAAACAGACAGGGGGCAGGGGAAGTTTTCCTGTCCCCGTTTGTTTGCGCGGGCAACGAGTCAAGGCCCGTGCTTGCACGAGGTTTTGACGTTGCTAAGCGCCAGTGGCGCTTGTCCAGCAACGACCGGAACAGAGTGTAGAAGACGCGGCAACTTGAGAAATGCTTACGTTTCTCATAGTCTGCGCGGGCAACGAGCTAAAGGATAAAGGGAGAACAATCATGGAAGAGAACTTAAAGATTCCCGCCCACGTGGCGCTGATCTTAGACGGAAATGGAAGATGGGCGAAGAAGCGCGGACTTCCGAGACAGCTTGGACATAAAAAGGGCTGTGAGACACTGGAGCAGGTCGTTGAGGACGCAGCACGGCTTGGAATCCGGTATCTGACAGTTTACGGATTTTCCACAGAAAACTGGAAACGCCCGGAGGAGGAAGTCGGTGCGCTGATGCAGTTATTCCGTTTCTACGCGAAGAGACTTCTCGCAATGGCTGAAAAGAACAACATCCGTGTCCGCATGATCGGCGAGAGAGGCCGTTTTGCGTCGGATATCGTAGATGCGATCAATGTCCTGGAAGAAAAGACAAAAAAAAATACAGGAATGACCTTTGTGATCGCCGTAAACTACGGAAGCCGCGATGAGATCACGAGAGCAGTGAGAAAGATCATGACGGATGTGGAGGAAGGGAAGATCGCGCCGGAGGATATGACGGAGGAAGTTTTCGCGTCCTACCTGGACACGGCAGGAATCCCGGATCCGGATCTCATGATCCGCACCAGCGGGGAGCTTCGCCTCTCTAACTACCTGTTATGGCAGCTCGCGTACTCAGAACTTTACGTGACAGAATGCCTGTGGCCGGATTTCAATAAGGAAGAATTATTGAACGCGATCCGCCAGTACAATAAGAGAGAACGCCGGTTCGGAGGAGTTACGGCGGTAAAAACGGAGTAAGAGGTGATCTTATGTTTACGACAAGACTGATCAGCGGAATCGTCCTTGTGATCATTGCGGCGTTTCTGCTTGTTGAGGGCAGTACAGTCCTTTATTTCGGCTCCATGGCGATCTCCTTGATCGGACTTTATGAGCTTTACCGGGTCATGAAGATCGAGAGATCGGCACCGGGGTTTGTGGGATATGCGGCTGTCGTTGCTTATTACTGGATCATGGGAAACAGGGAGCAGTACGTAACGTTCCTCGCTATCATTTCCCTCATGATCTTAATGACGATCTACGTGGTGACGTTCCCGAAGTACGGGACGGAGCAGATCACGGTGGCGTTCTTTGGAATCTTCTATGTGGGGATCATGTTCTCCTACCTCTATCAGGTGCGGGAGATGCCGGACGGAAAATACCTCGTGTGGCTGATCCTTTTAAGTTCCTGGGGCTGTGATACCTTCGCCTACTGCGCGGGAAAGCTTTTCGGAAAGCACAAGATGACCCCGAAGCTGAGTCCGAAAAAGACCGTGGAGGGTGCCATCGGAGGTGTCGTGGGCGCGGCAGTCTTAGGATTCCTCTACGGGACCTTCTTTAAGAACAATATGATCCAGGTGATAAATCCGGGCGTGATCTCGGGAGCTGCCTGCGCCATCGCGGCGGTAATCTCCATGGTGGGAGATCTGGCGGCTTCCGCCATCAAGAGAAACCATGACATCAAGGATTACGGAAATCTGATCCCTGGCCATGGCGGAATCTTAGACCGGTTTGACAGTATGATCTTTACCGCCCCGGCGATTTATTTCGCCATCATGTTTATGGGCATCCGGTAGGAAAGGACAAAGAGATGAAACGAATTGCTATTCTGGGTTCCACAGGTTCCATCGGAACCCAGACTTTGGATGTAGTCCGTGCAAACGGAGATATTGAAGTTGTGGGAATCGCGGCGGGAAGAAACATCGATGCACTGGAAAGCCAGATTCGTGAATTCTCCCCGAAGATCTGCGGTGTCTGGGACGAGGAGAAGGCAAAAGAGCTGGCTGTCCGTGTGGCAGATACAGGCACGAAGATCGTCTCCGGCATGGAAGGACTTTTGGAGATTGCGGTCATGGAAGGATATGAGATCCTCGTGACGGCAGTGGTGGGCATGATCGGCATCCGCCCGACGATGGCAGCTATTGAGGCAGGAAAGGACATTGCCCTGGCAAACAAGGAGACTCTTGTCACTGCGGGGCATCTCATCATCCCACTCGTGAAGGAGAAAAAGGTCCGTCTTCTTCCGGTGGACAGTGAGCACAGCGCGATTTTCCAGTGTTTAAACGGGGAACACGGGAATAAGATTGAAAAGATCCTATTAACGGCATCCGGTGGTCCGTTCCGCGGATGGACGAGAGAGCAGATGAAGAATGTCCAGGTGGAGGACGCCTTAAAGCATCCGAACTGGTCCATGGGAGCGAAGATCACCATCGACAGTTCCACCATGGTCAACAAAGGTCTCGAGGTCATGGAGGCGAAATGGCTTTTTGATGTGGGAATGGACGATGTCCAGGTAGTCGTGCAGCCGAAGAGTGTGATCCACTCTATGGTACAGTTTGAGGACGGCGCTGTGATGGCGCAGCTTGGAACGCCGGATATGAAGCTTCCGATCCAGTATGCCCTCTATTACCCGGAGCGCAGACCAATGAAGGGAGAACGTCTCGACTTCTGGTCCATGAAGGAAATCATATTCGACAAGCCGGATTACGAGAATTTCCGCGGTCTGGCCCTCGCGAGAGATGCCGGAAAAGCTGGAGGTTCCGTGCCGGTAGTGTTTAACGCGGCGAACGAGTTTGCGGTTGCGAAGTTCCTCGGAAAGAAGATCAGCTATCTGGAGATCACGGATATGATCAAGGCTGCGATGGAACATCATAAGAAGATCGCCCATCCGTCATTGGATGAGGTGCTTGACGCGGAAGCGGAGACTTACGAGTTCCTGAAGAAGCAGTGGAATTTCTAAAGCTGTATAATGATTGAAAAACTCTGTTTTACACATCAAAGGTATGTGCAAAGCTTGAATGATATTTTGTAACTGTTCAGGAGGTCTGCGCACTTGCTGCGCTGACCATAAGAAAACCTGAGCTGGAAAGCAAAAATCCCATCAGCCAAGCTGATCTGGAATAGATTTTTGCATGTAACTATGAAGGTACTGAATAGTTATGATGTTTTAATGAAAGCAGGTGAATATTAAAGTTGAATCTTGGGTATCTGGCAGCGGTGGTTGTCCTTGGCGGAATCATCCTGTTTCATGAATTTGGACATTATCTCCTGGCGCGGTTAAACGGGATTGCCGTGGTGGAGTTCTCGGTGGGATTCGGACCGAGACTTCTCTCATGGGTGAGCCAAAAGACCGGAATCCGGTATTCCTTAAAGCTTCTGCCCCTCGGCGGCTCCTGTGCGATGCTTGGAGAATTCGGGGAAGATGAGGATGAAAAGGAAGAAGTCCCGGATGTGAAGGGAGTTTCCTTCTTTGATAAGGGACCATTGGCGAAGATGGCGGTGATCGCCGCAGGACCGATCTTCAACTTTATCCTGGCGTTCGTTTTTTCCCTGGTGATCTTATCCTGGGCCGGAATCGATCCTGCAGTCATCGCCGGAACCTCCGAGGGAATGCCTGCGGAGACGGCTGGACTGAAAGAGGGCGATGTGATCACAAAGCTTGATGGCAGAAAGATCCATCTTTCCAGGGAGATCTCCATGTACCTGATGACGGCCGGACAGGATCCCGTGCAGGTGGAGTATAGACGATATGACGAAACATCATCGTCGTGGACGACAGAACACACGGTGATCCAGCCGGAGTTTAAGGACGGCAGGTATTACCTCGGCGTCATTCTTCAGGGACACCGGGATGCCCCGGAGTCACTGGTGCAGGTTCTGCAGTACAGCGTCTACGAGGTGCGGTACTGGATCCTCACGGTGATCGACAGCCTGAAGATGATCGCCGGGGGCAAGGTCTCCACAAACGATATCGCAGGACCTGTCCGCATTGTCACGATCATTGATCAGACGGTGGAGGAGAACACCCAGTACGGATTCGTGACGGTGGTGATGAACCTCTTAAATCTTATGGTCATGTTTTCGGCGAACCTGGGCGTTATGAACCTGCTCCCGTTCCCGGCGCTTGACGGCGGACGGCTGGTATTCTTACTCTGGGAACTCGTCACGAGACAGCCGGTGAGCCAGAGAGTGGAGAGCGCGGTGAATATGGCCGGGATGGCACTGCTCATGACATTTATGGTGTTTGTTGTATTTAATGATTTGAGAATGATATTTTAGCAGGAGTGAAATTTCGTTTTTTGAATTGGGAGAGAGATGTATGTATAGAGATCATACAAAGGTAATTCAGATCGGGGACAGAAAGATCGGCGGGGGAAATCCGGTTCTGATCCAGTCCATGTGCAACACGAAGACGGAGAATGTGGCGGCGACGGTAGAGCAGATCCACCGCCTGGAGGACGCCGGATGCGACATCATCCGTGTGGCGGTTCCGACCATGGAAGCGGCTGCTGCGATCCGCGAGATCAAGAAGCAGATCCATATTCCGTTGGTTGCCGACATTCACTTTGACTACCGCCTGGCTATCGCAGCCATCGAGAGCGGAGCGGATAAGATCCGCATCAACCCGGGCAACATCGGGGCGAGAGAGCGGGTGAAGGCTGTCGTTGGCAAGGCGAAAGAATACGGGATCCCGATCCGCGTGGGAGTAAACAGTGGCTCTCTGGAGAAAGACCTCCTCGCAAAATACGGCGGTGTGACGGCGGAAGCTCTCGTTGAGAGCGCATTGAAGGAAGTGGCCGTTGTGGAGGAGCTGGGATACGATAATCTTGTGATCAGCATCAAGTCCTCCGACGTTTTAATGTGTGTGGCAGCCCACGAGCTTATCGCAAAGAAGACGAATTATCCGCTTCATGTGGGGATCACAGAGTCCGGAACACTGCTTTCCGGAAATATCAAGTCCTCCGTGGGTCTTGGAATCATTCTCCATGAGGGGATTGGCGATACGATCCGTGTCTCCTTAACCGGAGATCCGGTGGAGGAAGTAAAGAGCGCGAGACTGATCCTGAAAACGTTAGGGCTCAGGAAGGGCGGCGTGGAAGTTGTTTCCTGTCCGACCTGCGGAAGGACCCAGATCGACCTCATTCACCTGGCAAATCAGGTAGAGGATATGGTATCCGGCATGGATCTTGATGTGAAGGTAGCCGTTATGGGCTGCGTGGTCAACGGACCAGGTGAGGCGAGAAGTGCGGATATCGGAATCGCCGGTGGAATCGGCGAAGGTCTCCTGATCAAAAAGGGAGAGATCATCAAAAAGGTACCGGAACATGAACTTCTTTCCGTTCTTCGGGAAGAGCTTTTGAAGATGCAGGAGATGCAGAAATAAGTATGGAAAAACCATTCCTTGAAGTTTTCCCGGGGCTTAATATTGCTGATGAACTGAAAGAGCTTTTGAAGCTTGTTGTGGTGGAAAAGGTCACCATGACAAAGGACAGAAGCTCTATTCGTGTTTATATCAGGAGTCCCCGGCTGATCCATAAAAAGAATATTTATGCCTTAGAGGACGGGATCGCGAAGCAGCTGTTCCCGGGGAGACCGATCACGATCAAGATCTTAGAGAAATACCGCCTCTCGGCACAGTATACCCCGGAGAAGCTCTACGATGTCTACCGGGACAGTATCCTCATGGAGTTAAAGAACTACGGCATGATCGAGTATAATATTCTCCGCCGGGCGGACACGAAGTTTGTCACCGACGATAAGATGGTCATGACCATCGAGGACAATCTGATCTACAGGGAGCGGTCTAAGGAAGTCGGACGGGTACTGGAAAAGATCTTCACGGAGCGCTGCGGGCTTGCGGCTGAGGTAGAATTTTTATATAAAGAGAGTGAAAAGAAAGACCCGATGGACCAGCCGGTATTCATGAAGCCGGGAGGAGAACTCGTTTTAGGTGTACAGAGTGAGGAGAATTACTTAGAAGGTGCAGCGGAGAGTGCCCCCTGGGATGAAAGAACGTCAAACGGCGGATTTAACGGGACATTCGGGGATGGAAATGGAAACGCGGATGTTCAGATGGCAGCTCAAAGTGCGGCCGGTTCTGGAGCTTCCGGCGCCAGATCCGGCCCGGATCCGGGAAAGGCAGCCAGTGGAAAGAGCGGTTCCGGCACAAAGACATCGGCCGGTTTTGGAGCTGCAAAGCAGAAGACGGACGCGGCTGGAAAGGGCGGCGGAAACCAGGCTGGAAAGTCCGCGGGAGGAGGACAGAACGGGAACGGCGGCGGATTCACGAAGAAGACCTTCGGCGAGAAGGGGAAAGGCGGATTCTCCGGCGGCTTCCGGAAAGGTTCCGATGGAAGGATTCCGTACCGAAAGTCGGAAAATCCGGACGTTCTTTTCGGGCGCGATTTTGAGGGCGATGCGGTGAATATCCATGACATCGACGGTGAGATCGGCGAGGTCGTGATCCGCGGAAAGGTGATCCGCGCGGAGAAGCGGGAACTCCGGAGCGGAAACAAGCTCATGATCTTCGATCTTACAGACTTTACAGACAGTATTACTGTAAAGATGTTCTTAAGAGAAGGGCAGGAGGAGGATGCCACTGCGGCTATCAAGGAAGGAAACTTCATCAAGATCAAGGGAATCACCACCATTGATAAGTTCGACGGCGAGCTGACTATCGGTTCCATCGTGGGCATTAAGAAGAGTGAGGACTTTACCTCCAAGCGTGTGGATAATGCCCCGGTGAAGCGAGTGGAGCTCCACTGCCATACGAAGATGAGCGATATGGATGGCGTTTCCGAGGTAAAGGACCTGGTAAAGCGGGCGAAGAAGTGGGGAATGCCGGCCCTGGCGATCACAGACCACGGCTGTGTCCAGGCGTTCCCGGACGCGAACCATGCCCTTGACAAAGGGGATACTTTTAAGGTCCTCTACGGTGTCGAGGGATATCTGGTGGACGACATGAAGGAGATGGTCGTCAATTCCAGAAATCAGAGTCTCGATGGGGACTATGTGGTGTTCGATATCGAGACCACGGGATTCTCGCCGATAAAGAATAAGATCATCGAGATTGGTGCCGTGAAGGTGAGAAATGGCGAGATCATCGACAGGATGGATGAGTTTGTGAATCCGGAGGTTCCGATCCCCTTCGATATCGAGCGTCTGACAGGGATCAACGATGCCATGGTCATGGGGGCAGATACGGTGGACAAGGTGCTGCCGAGATTCCTCGAGTTTGTGGGGGATGCGGCACTGGTTGCCCACAACGCGTCCTTCGATGTGAGCTTTATCTCCCACAATGCGGGTCTTTTGGGACTGTCCTTTGATCCGACAGTCCTGGATACGGTGACTCTGGCGAGAGCACTTCTTCCGAACCTGAACCGGTTTAAGCTGGATACGGTGGCGAAGGCACTGGGTGTTTCCCTGGAGAATCATCACCGGGCCGTGGACGATGCGGAGGCAACTGCGGGAATTTTCCTGAAATTCGTGGAAATGTTAAAAAAACAGCACGATATGACAAATCTCGACCAGCTGGAGGAGTTCAGCCACGTGAGCGATGAGACGATCATGAAGATGCCGACGTACCATGTCATCATTCTCGCAAAGAATGACCTGGGACGCGTGAATCTGTATCGTCTTGTCTCATGGTCCCACCTTAAATATTTCTCGAGAAGACCGAGAATTCCGAAGAGCGTGCTGAACCAGTACAGAGAGGGCCTGATCATTGGATCAGCCTGCGAGGCGGGAGAGCTATACCAGGCGATCCTGCGCGGTGTGCCGGATGCGGAGCTTGCGAAGCTCGTGAAGTTTTATGACTATCTGGAGATCCAGCCTCTCGGAAACGACATGTTTATGCTGAGAGATGAGAAGAGCACGGTGAGGACGGTGGATGACCTGATGGACATCAACCGGAAGATCGTGTCCCTCGGTGAGCAGTTTAATAAGCCGGTCTGCGCTACCTGCGATGTGCATTTTATGGATCCGGATGACGCGATCTATCGGAAGATCCTGATGTCCGGAATGGGATTTAAGGATGCGGATGAGCAGGCTCCGTTGTTCTTGCGGACAACGGAAGAAATGCTCGCGGAGTTTGAGTATCTGGGAAGCGACAAGTGTTATGAGGTCGTTGTCACAAATACGAGAATGATCGCGGACATGTGCGAACCGATCGCGCCGGTGCGGCCGGATAAGTGTCCGCCGGTCATCGACAAGTCTGATGAGACGCTGCGAAATATCTGTTACAACCGCGCCCATGAGATGTACGGCGAGAACCTGCCGAAGATCGTTGTAGACCGTCTGGAGCGGGAACTGCATTCCATTATCTCCAACGGATTCGCGGTCATGTACATCATTGCGCAGAAATTAGTATGGAAATCCAACGAGGACGGGTATCTGGTTGGTTCCCGAGGATCCGTAGGTTCGTCCTTCGTTGCCACCATGTCCGGTATCACGGAGGTCAACCCGTTAAGCCCGCATTATTATTGTCCGAACTGTCATTATTATGATTTTGACTCGGAGGAGGTAAAAAAGTACGGCGGTATGGCGGGATGTGATATGCCGGATAAGGTGTGTCCAGAGTGCGGACATCCGATGGTGAAGGACGGGTTTGATATTCCGTTCGAGACGTTCCTTGGATTCAAGGGAGATAAGGAGCCGGATATCGACTTAAACTTCTCCGGTGAATACCAGAGCCGCGCCCATGATTACACGGAGGTTATCTTCGGTAAAGGACAGACGTTCCGTGCGGGTACCATCGGTACTCTGGCAGATAAGACGGCCTACGGATATGTGAAGAATTATTTTGAGGAGCATGGAGAGAGAAAGAGAAATTGTGAGATCAACCGGATCGTTCAGGGATGTGTCGGCGTACGGCGGACAACGGGACAGCATCCGGGAGGTATCGTTGTTCTGCCGCTCGGCGAGATGATCTATTCGTTTACCCCGGTACAGCATCCGGCGAATGATATGACGACGAAGACGATCACGACGCATTTCGATTACCACTCCATCGACCACAACCTGTTGAAGCTTGATATTCTCGGACACGATGATCCGACGATGATCCGTATGCTGCAGGATCTTACGGGACTGGATCCGGTTAAGGATATTCCGTTGGATTCCAGGGAGGTCATGAGTCTGTTCCAGAGTACGGACGCGCTGGGGATCAAGCCGGAGGACATCGGCGGGTGCAAGCTTGGGGCGCTTGGCGTTCCGGAGTTTGGTACGGATTTCGCAATGCAGATGCTTATTGATACGAAGCCGAAGTATTTTTCGGACCTTGTGCGTATTGCGGGCCTTGCCCATGGTACGGATGTGTGGCTGGGGAACGCCCAGACGCTTATCCAGGAGGGGAAGGCAACGATTCAGACGGCGATCTGTACGCGTGATGATATTATGATCTATCTGATCCAGCAGGGGCTTGAGGAAGGTCTTGCGTTTACGATCATGGAGGCGGTTCGTAAGGGTAAAGGCTTAAAGCCTGAGTGGGAAGAGGAGATGACGAAGCATGGGGTGCCGGACTGGTATATTTGGTCATGTAAGAAGATTAAATATATGTTCCCGAAGGCTCATGCAGCGGCGTATGTTATGATGGCATGGCGTATTGCTTATTGTAAGGTGTTTTATCCGTTGGCGTATTATGCGGCGTTTTTTAGTATTCGTGCAAGTGCGTTTTCTTATGAGATCATGTGTTTGGGGCGTGAGAAATTGGAATATCACTTGGCGGATTATAAGAAGAGGGCGGATACGCTTTCGAAGAAGGAGCAGGATACGCTCAGGGATATGAGGATCGTGCAGGAGATGTATGCGCGGGGGTTTGATTTTCTGCCGCTGGATATTTATACGGCGAAGGCCAGACATTTCCAGGTTGTGGGGGACAAGTTGATGCCTTCCATTAACAGTATTGACGGTCTGGGGGAGAAGGCTGCGGACTCGATCGAGGAGGCGGCGAAGGATGGGAAGTTCCTGTCTAAAGAGGATTTTAGGAACAGGACGAAGGTCAGTAAGACGATCTGTGATCTGATGGAGGAGCTGGGGATCCTGAAGGGACTTCCGGAGTCGAATCAGTTGTCGCTGTTTGATTTCTAAATTTCATAGTGGCTGGGGGGACGCGCCGGTGAGACTTCGGGCGCGAACGCTTCACGGGATTCCGGGAGGGTTCCTCTAAGCTCCCAGAAAAATGCTAAGGGCGGAGGCCCGGGGACACAACTCGCAACTTGCGTTGCTCAGACAAGTGTCCCCGGGCCTCCAACGCATTTTCCTGCGAGCCAAGAGGAAGCCAGCTCCCTCCACCCAGGCGGTCCGTGCCCGGAGTCTCACCGGCGCTGTGTGTTGGCGGGAGTGAGGGATGAAGGGAAGGTTGTGGTGGGAGAGAGGAGGTGGCGGCGGAAGCTGGACGATGCGCGGGGCCCTTTGGGCGCCGCGGCATCGCGAGGTTGTTGTGGCGGTGTGAGGACGTTGGGGGATCGTGAGGATGTGGGTAGTGTGAGGACGTTGAGGGATCGTGAGGATGTGGGCAGTGTGGGGACGTTGGGGGATCGTGAAGCATCTGAGGTTTTTATTCCTCTTGGAGGAGGCTGTCCAGGTATTGCTGGGTGGTCATGAGTTCGGTGTGGAGAGGGGACAGGTAGGAGAGGATATTTTCGGCTTCTTTTCGTGAGGTCGCATTGAGTCCTGCTACGGCATCGGTGAGGTAGATGACTTTGCATCCGGCATCGATGGCGGAGAGGGCGGTGGAGAGTACGCAGCATTCTGCTACTACGCCGGAGATCACGACGCGGGAAGCGTGTTTTGCGAGTTCACGTACTTGCGGGATGACGAAGGAGGAGTAGACGCTTTTTGTGTATACAGGGTATTTTTTTGTGTAGGGCAGAAACTCGGACATCATTTCGTTGAGCCAGGGGTCTGCGTTTACGGCGGCGTTGACTTTGTTGTATTCTTTCCATACGCCTTCCGGGTGTTTTGTGGCGAGGTACTGGGTGAAGATCACCTGGGAAAGGGCGCGGCTGTTTAGAAGGCGGAGAATGGAGTCGGATGCTTTTTCGACTTCTTCGCAGGCCCATTCCTGACCTTTAGTGTAGACATTCTGCATGTCAATGACAAGTAATAGATCCTGATTTGTTTTTGCTGTTTGATCCATAAAGAGATTCCTCCTGATTCTTGGCGGCCTGGTGAGAGAACCGTGTATCTAAAGTTTAGTATAGTTTTGATGAGGAGAATTTACAAGTGAAACGAATGTTACTTTATTAACAATCTTGCTTGAAATCAGGCGTTTTCATTGACTTTACACAAAATCAATGCTATCTTTATTGGGAATTGTTGTTAAATTGCAACTATCTGGGTAACTGTTCAGTAGGTCTGCGCATTTACTGCGCTGACCGTAAGAAAACATAGGCGGGTAGGCAAAAATCCCATTGCCGCAGGCAATTTTTCATGGATTTTTGCTCGTGACTGTGAAGGTACTGAACAGTTACCTATTTGGAAGCTTTTGCGCTTGATGCGCCAACTGGATGGTTGCGTTGAAGTCACAATTTAGTATGTTCTGGAGGGAGGATATTGTATGGGAAGCGAGCAGATGCTGCTGACTTAGATTTTAGTGAGTCTAAGGTAGCGGAATCTGGTGCTTCTGGGAGGAATGGTCAGGAAAGGCGTGAGAAGCTCCTGATAAACTGGCAAGGATGAAGATCAAGAAAAAAGAAAGGGTATATGAGGTATGAAGAATTTATTTAAAACAAAGTTTGATGCGGCAGTGATCGTGCTGATCCCAGCCTGCATCGGTATCAATTATCTTGGAAAGCTGTTTGCGAGTGTATTAAAACTTCCGTTATGGCTGGATTCTATCGGAACATGCATCGGTGGATGCCTTGGCGGTCCGATCATCGGCGCGATCTGCGGTGCGGCGAACAACCTGATCTACGGTTTTTCCGCGGGAGATAATATTACGCTTATCTATGCATTGACAAGCTTAGGTATTGGCGCGGCAGTTGGAATTATGGCCCGCCTTGGATTTATGAAATCATTCCCGAAGGCAATTCTTACAGCCTGTGCAGCCGGTCTTGTTGCGGTTGTGATCTCCACCCCGTTAAACGTATTATTCTGGGGCGGTACTACTGGAAATGTATGGGGTGACGCTGTGTTCGCGGCAACTCAGGCGGCTTCCATGCCGGTATTTCTGGGATCTCTGTTAGATGAGGTCGTAGTGGATGTTCCGGACAAACTGATCACTCTGATCGTTGTATTCTTTATTTTAAAGGGTCTTCCGAAGAAGCTTACAACGCTGTATGAGGCAAATTCCGAGATCGAGACTCTGGACTAATCAGATTTAGAAAAGGAAATGCAGCTGTTCTTCGGAGCAGCTGCCGGGAAACAAATATATGAAAAGTATCAGCCTGTTTGTAGATAACGGGACATATCTGACGAAGGTGCATCCCTTTACAAAATTGATGTATATCGCTGCCGCCATCAGTATTCCGCTGATCACTGGAAAGCTTTGGATGTTTGGTGTGTTTATCGCAGTCAGTCTCTGTGTTCTGGCCAGCGGAAAGATCCTGAAAAAGACGTTTCCGCTGATCGCATTTTCCTTTACGATCCTTTTGACGATTTTCCTGATCCATGGATTGTTCAACCAGAGAAACGAGAATGTGCTGTTTCAGATCGGCGGGCTGAAATTTTACAGAGAGGGCACACTTTACGCCCTCCATATCGGTTTAAACATTCTGAACATGCTGCTGTCCTTTGCAGTGTTCGTCCTCTCTACCAAGCCGTCTGAGTTTGTGGATGAGCTGGAGAAACGTGGGTTTTCACCGCGTTTCGGTTACATCGTGACATCCGTGTTCCAGATCATCCCGCAGATGATGGGAACTATGAATACGATCATGGACGCGCAGCGCAGCCGCGGACTGGAGACAGAAGGAAATCTGCGGACCCGTGCTAAGGCGTTTTTACCGCTGATCTCCCCGGTAGTCATGAGTTCCCTGATCAATACCAGAGAGCGGGCGATCGCTCTGGAGGTGCGTGGATTCGGCGCAGGAAAAAAGAAAACCTGGCTGTCAGATCGGAAACGTCACAAGGGAGACCAGGAGATCACGATCTTACTGGGCCTCTGCATTCTGGCAGCTATTGCATGGAGGATCGTTGTATGTCTGAGATAATCATTGAAAATTTACGATACCGCTATCCTCACGCGAAGAAACTGGCGCTGGATGGTTTGAACTTTTCAGTAGAAAAGGGAGAGTTTATCGGTATTATCGGAGAAAACGGAGCAGGAAAAAGTACGCTGAGCCAGGCGATCATGGGGCTTGTTCCGCAGTTTTACAAGGGAGCTTACGGCGGAAAAGTCATTGTGGACGGCATAGAGGCCGGAAAGACTCCGGTATCACAGCTCTGTGGTCATGTGGGTCTGGTGTTCCAGAATCCGTTTAACCAGCTGTCCGGAGCGAAGGACAATGTATATGAGGAAGTCGCTTTCGGAATGCAGAACCTGGGAATTCCGGCCGAAGAGATGAAGGAGCGGGTGGAGAACGCCCTGAAGCTTCTTGATATCTGGCAGTATCGCGATCGGAATCCGTTTGATCTGTCCGGAGGTCAGATGCAGCGTGTGGCGATCGCCAGCGTGCTGGTCATGCGGCCAGATGTCATGATCCTTGATGAACCGACTTCCCAGCTTGATCCGGAGGGAAGCGACGAGGTATTCCGGGCGGTTGAGACCCTGACAAATTCCGGTATCACGATCTTAATGATCGAGCAGAAGATCGAGAAACTGGCGGCTTACTGCGACCGCATACTTCTTCTGCATGGTGGAAAGCAGATCGCGTTTGATACGCCGCAGAAGGTATTTTCCATGCCGGATCTTGCGGATTATGGGATTCAGGAACCGGCATTTACCCGGATCTGTAAGGCAGAACATATGACTCTGCCGGATGGAACGTATCCTGTCACTGTGGAAGAGGCTGCCGGAGTGCTGAAAGAGAGACATGCGGGAAGAGCAGAGGCAAAAGGAGCTGCGAAGGCGGATAAAAAAAAGGATTCAGAAGTTTTAGGCGAGGAACAGTTCCTCATTAAGAATCTGGATTTTTCCTATCTTCCGGATGTGCCGGTCTTAAAGGCGTTGAACATGAGACTGGATAAGCGTCCGACGGCGATCATTGGCCAGAACGGAGCGGGAAAGACTACGTTGGTAAAGCTGCTGAAGGGACTGCTGAAGCCGGTATCCGGAAACATTTACTTCCGCGGCGAGGACATTTCTGGAAAAACGGTGGCGATGTTAGCTGGAAATGTCGGCTATGTGTTCCAGAATCCGGATGATCAGATCTTCAAATACAATGTGATGGACGAGATCATGTTTGGTCCGATGAATATCGGGATGGATCCAAAACGCGCGGAGGAAGAGGCAAGGCGTGCTTTGGAGTTGACCGGGTTAACAGGCAAGGAGAAGGAAAATCCTTATGACCTTGAGTTATATGAGCGGAAGATGACTGCGATCGCTTCGGTTCTTGCCATGGACACGGATGTTCTGATTTTAGATGAGCCGACGATCGCCCAGGACTGGAAGGGACGCCAGATCATTGGCGGCATTATCCGCAGCCTGTCGGAGAGAGGAAAGCTTGTGATCGCGATCCTTCACGATATGGATTTTGTGGCGGAGAATTTTGAGCGCGTGATCATTATGGCTCATGGACAGGTGCTGGCGGATGGAACGGCCAGGGACGTGTTCATGCAGGATGAAGCGTTGAAAAAGGCAAGACTGCAGAAACCGTATATGATGCAGCTCGGTGAGGTACTGGGGTATGAGAGAGCGTATCTGACGGTGGATGAGATATTGAGAAATCAGGTGTCCTAATTAAAGTGAAAAAGATGTGCAGATCATTGGCCCGGGGAAGATTTGAGCCGATGGGGCACATCTTTTATCAGTTACAAAAATCATAAATGTTTCAATCAGTTCACCATGTTGGTTTTATTTTGTGATATACTGTTTTATATAATTTCGGGTCTCCACTGCCGCTCTTCGTTCCACTACGGTCGGTTCAGAGCCAACGTCCACTGGACGTTGTGAACCGGTCGGCACAGAGCAGAGGTCCGCCGGATCTCTTGTGGTCTTCGCTTCGCTACGGTCGGTGCAAAGCGGACATCCACCGGATGTCCTGCACCCTTGTATTTGTCCGTATCAGAGTTTGTAAACACCGGTGGGTTGATATAGCACAAGGGAAACAATAAGGGAAATTCACTTTTTACATCTGAGTTTACGGTAACGACAGGAGGAAAATTATTATGATCATCAAGAAGGATACATGTAAACTTGCATTGGTGCAGGCGGCACCAGTCATGTTTGATAAGGACAAATGTGTGGAGAAAATCATCACCCTGATCGGGGAGGCGGCTGCTAAGGGAGCGGAACTGATCGTTTTTCCTGAACTTTTTATTCCGGGATACCCGTATGGAATGACTTATGGATTTACCGTCGGAAGCCGCAGCAAGGCGGGACGAGAGGACTGGAAGACTTACTACGACAATTCGATCTTAGTGGATGGACCGGAGATGCAAAGAATCGTGGATTGTGTGAAAGAGCATTCGGTGTATGTGAGTGTCGGATATTCTGAGCGTGATGCTGTTACGGCGACGATTTACAATTCCAATGTCATGATCGCGCCGGATGGACAGACGATGAACCACAGAAAGCTGAAACCGACAGGCAGTGAGCGCGTGGTCTGGGGAGATGCGGATAAGGATTTCTTCCCGGTAATGGAGACACCTTGGGGACCGATGGGTAATCTGATCTGCTGGGAGAGCTACATGCCGCTTGCGAGAGTGGCGCTTTACCAGAAGGGAGTTGCGCTCTATATTTCCCCGAATACGAATGACAACGAGGAGTGGCAGAATACGATCCGCCATATCGCCATCGAGGGACACTGCTTCTTCATCAATGCGGATATGTACTTCACGAAGGATATGTACCCGAAGACCGCCAGCGGGGATGAGGAGATTGCGAAGTTAAATGATATCGTGTGCCGGGGAGGAAGCTGCGTGATCGATCCTTACGGGCATGCAGTGAGTGAGACTGTGTGGGATAAAGAGGAAATCATCTACGCGGACCTCGACATGCAGAAGGTCCCGGCGAGCCGGATGGAGCATGATGTCTGCGGGCATTACGCGAGACCGGATGTTTTGAAGTTGAGTGTGGAGGATAAATAATGAAAGTATTGATGATCAATGGAAGTCCGCGGGCGAATGGAAATACATCGATCGCGTTGAATGAGATGAAGACGGTGTTTGAAAAAGAGGGAGTCGACGCGGAGATCGTGCAGGTCGGCAGTGAGGCGGTAAGAGGATGTATTGCCTGTAATCGATGCGCGGAGCTTGGGAAGTGTGTGTTCGACGATGTGGTGAATAAGCTGGCGGTGAAGCTTTCGGAGGCTGATGGACTGGTGGTCGCAAGCCCTGTTTATTATGCGTCCGCAAATGCGACCCTGATCGCGGTTCTGGACCGGCTGTTTTATAGTACATCCTTTGATAAGACAATGAAAGTCGGGGCGAGCGTTGTCTGTGCGAGACGCGGGGGATGTTCGGCGACTTTTGACGAGTTAAATAAGTATTTTACGATCAGCAACATGCCGATCGCATCTGGTCAGTACTGGAACTCCATCCACGGGCGCGGACCGGGAGAAGCTGTGGGGGATGCGGAAGGTCTTCAGACGATGCGGGTTCTTGCGAGAAATATGACATTTCTCATGAAGAGCATTGAGCTTGGAAAAGAGAAGTATGGTCTTCCGGAGAAGGAAGAGGTCGTGCGGACACATTTTATCAGATAGAGAAGAATGATATTGGAAGGAAATTATGCGATGAATCGGCAGAAACTGGTAAGTCAGATCAGAAGGTATGTGCCTTATAATGAGCAGGAAGAGGCGGATAAGGCTTTGATCTTAAACTGGATCGAGAAGAATGATGACGCGTTCCTTCGGGATAATGTGGTGGCGCACATGACGGCTTCGGCCTGGGTGGTGGATAAGGACAGGAGTAAAGTCCTTATGGTGTATCACAATATTTATCATTCCTGGTCATGGCTTGGCGGGCATGCGGATGGGGAGACAGATCTTCTGGCGGTTGCAATCCGGGAGGTGAAGGAAGAAGCAGGAATTTCCGATGTGCGGCCAGTGTCGGAGGAGATTTTTTCGCTGGAATCACTCACCGTTGACGGACATGTGAAAAAAGGACGGTATGTGTCCAGTCATCTGCATCTGAATGTGACGTATCTTCTGGAAGCGGATTCTGAGGAACAGGTGTCTGTGAAGGCGGATGAGAACAGTGGGGTCGCTTGGTTTACGCCGGAGGAGGCGTTAAAGAAATCTACGGAGCCGTGGTTTGTGGAGCGGGTGTATGCGAAGCTGATTAAGAAGACACGGTCACAGAGTGAAGCAAAAATTGGATAGGTGCTTTTTTGCGGTGACGGTCCTGATGGCGTGGATCGCTTGCATAGAGACAGTATTGACGGCATTTCGCGGGCAGGCAGCAGCTAAGAAATGTTTAAGGATGTCACAGAGGGCAAGGTCGTAGATACATTCAAGGCGATGGTGGAAGCAATGTTTAAAGGTGCCGCAATAGCTAAGGGAGCACTTAGTATCACACCGGAGAAGTGATCGTTACAACACCGGGTGCAGATAAAAAAAGAGCTGCAATTGGAAAGTAAAACTCTTATCGGCGCAGCCGATACGGAATGGATTTTTGCATGTAACTATGTTTATCGGTGGACTGGGTGTCCGGAAACTATCCGGAGCGTTTATACAAGGCTCTGATGAATTCGTCCACGGTGCTGACTGTCTGGGATGGAGAGCGGCTTGTGGGGCTGACGCGGGTACTTGATGATACGGAGATGCTGGCGCAGATCCATTATGTGCTGGTAGATCTGGAATATCAGGGACAGGGAATCGCCGGCAGGATGATCGTGTATATCAAGGATAAATATAAGGATTTCCTGTATATCGAAGGCATGCCGGAGGACCGGGAAATCTGCCGTTTTATCTGAAACATGGTTTTACGGAGATGGAACGTGGGTCGGCGATTCAGATCTGCAATTATAATGGGAAAAAGTAAAGAAATGGGATATTGCGTATGTGGTATCCTGTTTGGGTTAGGAAGAGAATATGAAAGCGAATCATTTATCAGCTGAAATGCCGGTTTCGAAAGTCTTTTTACAGCTCGCATTCCCAGCCGCGGCATCGCGAGGTTGTGGGTCGCGCATTGTTAAGCTGTAGTCTGATTTTTGGGGCTGATATGATAGAATGTGGGTGACGACGGAAAGAGTCGGATATTGGAGAGAGTATATTTTAGGAAAATTAAAGATTTATTCAGGAGAGCTTTTAAAGGGGAAAATTATGGCAAATTATAATGTTTATTTTAGTCCGACGGGCACGACAGAAAGAGTCGTAAAACATATGGGAGAAAGTTTTGGCAGTATGGAAAATATTGACCTGTCGAGACGGGATATGAAAAATCATGAAATGAAACAGGGGGATTTTTGTATTGTGGGAGTTCCGTCCTTCGGAGGACGTGTTCCGGGAATTGCGACCGAGAGACTTCGGAAAATGAAGGGTGACCGCACGCCGGCATTTTTACTGGTTACATATGGCGGAAGAGCGTATGAGGATACTCTGGTGGAATTGAAGGATGTGCTTGAGGCTCAGGGCTTTGTCTGTATTGGGGCTGCTGCGATTGTGGCGGAACATTCAATCGCCCATCAGATCGAAGCGGGGCGTCCGTCAGCGCAGGATTACGATGAACTTGATACGTTTGCAGCTGAGGTGAAGGAGCGCCTGAAGGGGAATGTCTGTCCGGTTGAGGTGCCGGGAAACAGGCCTTATAAGGAATACAAGGTTCTGCCGATGGATATCCAGGTGTCAGATGAATGTATGGGATGCGGAAGCTGCGCGGAGAGCTGTCCGGTTGGAGCGATATCGTTTGAGGATCCGAAGATGACGAACGGAGAAGCCTGCATTTCATGTATGAGCTGCGTGGAGATCTGTCCGCAGAGTGCCAGAAGCGGGAATCCTGAAAAGGTCCAGATGATTTCGGAGAAACTGAAAATGATCTGTCAGCCGGATAAGGCGAATGAGTTTTTCTGATTTAGGGATAGTTGGGAGAAATGTTTTGAAGATATATGAATTAAAGGAACGGACGCAATTTCTTCCGGGACCTGTTGAGGCCTGAGAGGACTCGGTCCGGGTGACGCATTTGTTTCTTTCGGATGCGGAGATTTTAAAGATCAAGGAGTATGTTCCGCAGGCGGTTGGATTTTATGAGCATATGGGATTTGAGACGCATAAGCGGACGGAACTTGATGAGGAGGGAAATCCGTATCCGTTGTTATATATGAGACGGTGATGGAGAGCGGAACCGGTGAAATGTTTAGATAGGATATGTGATGCGGAAAAGAAAATAAAGTGGTGTAGATGAAAATAGTTTGATCAAAACTGTACGAAAAATGTGGAGATCTGTTATGAAGATTGCGCTTTGTCAGATGGAAAATAAGGGAAGTGTTCAGGAAAATTTGGAGGGCAGTTTGCGGGCGGTAAGGGAAGCGGCTTCGCAGCATGCGGACCTGATCCTTTTTCCGGAGGTTCAGCTCACGGAGTTTTTTCCACAGTATCCGGGGAAGGATGTGTCGAGATACCGGGTCAGGATAGACTCGGAGATCGTGAAGGCGTTTTGTGATGTGGCCAGGGAACATCAGATCATGGTGGTGCCGAATCTTTATCTGGAGGAACATGGGAAAGCCTATGACGCGAGTCTTCTGATTCGGAAGGATGGGACGATCGCCGGTGTCCAGAAGATGGTACATGTGGCACAGGAGGACAAGTTTTTTGAGCAGGATTATTATACACCTGCCGATGATGGATTTAAGGTATTTGAGACGGAATTCGGGAAGATCGGTCTGGTGATATGTTTTGACAGGCATTATCCGGAGAGTATCCGGACGGAGGCGTTGATGGGAGCGGATCTGATCCTGATTCCGACTGTAAATACGAAGGCGGAGCCGTCTGAAATGTTTGAGTGGGAGCTCCGGGTGCAGGCATTCCACAACAGCGTGTTTATCGCCATGTGCAATCGTGTCGGGATGGAAGGAGAAATGGATTTTTCAGGGGAATCGATCATTGTCGATGCGAATGGAAATACCGTTTTGAAGGCGGATGATAGGGAGCAGATTCTTTATGCGGATATTGATCTGGCGCAGAGCTGTGAGATCAGGGGCAGGAGACCATATACGAATCTGAGACGGAAAGAGCTTTATGTGTGAGGAAAATCGATTCTGAAATTCAGACAGTCTCTTACAGAGGACTCATTGGCGCTGCAGAATGGAGCGAACGGAAACGACATAGCCGTTCGGCTGTATTAGTATGAGCACATATAAAATATGTTCGAACGGCTATATTTTCCTGCGCGGATAAAAATATGGCCGTTCGAACAAAATATAAGGTGAGTATCAATGAAAATAACTTCTACAGCTGATTTAGGAAAAGTAATTCGCAGCAAAAGAAAAAAACTGGGTTATACACAGGCGCAGTTATCTGAGTATACGGGGTTCAGTACCAGTTTTATCTCAGATCTTGAAAATGGAAAAGAAACAGCAGAGTTTGGAAAAGCATTGTTTTTGCTGCAGTTGTTAGGTCTAGATCTGATGATCAATGATCGTGGGGGAGATGTGTGAGAAAATTACAGGTTTATATTGAGATCGAGGGGATGCAGACATATGTTGGATCAATTTCCGGCAGTTCTCCGAATGATGCTCAATTTGCGTATTCGGATCAATATATTGCTGCAGGCCATCCGCCTATTTCTATCAGTCTGCCTATTTCGGGTGAGCCGTTTAGCGCAGAGACAACAAAAAACTTTTTTGAGGGACTGCTTCCTGAGGGATTTGCCAGGAAATGTGTTGCCAATTGGATCCATACATCAGAAGATGATTATTTAACGATTCTGTCAGTATTGGGATCTGAGTGTCTTGGTGCGCTTCGTGTTTCTGATAATATACATGATAGCGGGGATTATAAACCACTTTCGATAGAGAGTGTGAAAGCACTGGCAAAAGAGGGTGTCAGCAAATCAACAGAACTTATAACCGAAGCGCATCTTTCCCTTACCGGTGCGTCTGGAAAGGTCGGACTGTATTATGATCCTGAACGAAATATGTGGTATCAGCCGCAAGGGGATGCCCCGAGCACTCACATTGTAAAGCAAAGCCATGTACGTCTTTCTGACATTGTGACAAATGAGCAGCTATCACTTACTGCGGCTTCAAAATTGGGAATATCGATTCCTGAAAGTTTTATTATCAATACAGGTGCTGCAAGGGATGACGAGATACTATTTGCCACGAAACGATATGACCGTGTAATTCCAAAGAACGCAGCGTACATCAATGGTCTCATACGACCTTTTCGGCTTCATCAGGAAGATTTCGCTCAGGCACTTGGAATACCAGCGTATGAAAAGTATGAGAATGGGAACAGGCAGTATCTTTTAAAAGCGTTTCAGCTTTTAAGAAATAATGTGGCGGATCCTCTTACAGATCAATTAAAATGGTGGGATATGTTGATCTATGATTATCTGAATTGTATTATCGGATGCATCCGGTGGAGGATGAAAAGGAAACGATATATGTGCCTGTGTCGAATTCGGACGCTGCTTTGAGACCATGCCTGACAGAAGAGAATGCGTGGAAATTGATCGAAAAGATCCCAGAAATTTCGACACCATGGACGGAGAACGAGAAGATGCGGGAGCAGAAGTATAAAGAGGCGATCAAGGCGAATGACCCGAAGGCGTTGGTTGTGATCATAAAGATGATCTACCAGCGGAAGCAGCAGCGACTCGCGCAGGGAAAGAAATGCACAGCGACGGATACGAAATATTTCCAGATCGCGGAAAAGCTCTTGTATGAGGAACTGGGAACAGCCATCGGGAAGCCGAAGCAGGAGATCGTCGACACGATCGTTGAGCATATTGGACAAAATTCTGTTTGATTTTTTCGGAAAACAGGAAATATCATTGTTGATGAACGAGTAGCAGACTGGTGTAAATCCGGTTTTGTTGCTCGTTTTTTATTTCAGTCGAGAAGACTCCCATCTTTTTTAGAAAATGATTCGGTTCTATGACCCGGATTGGTGTTTCTTTTTATCGACTAGTTATAGGTTTTCCCTATATGTAATCATAAAATAGAAAGATTATACAGAACTGCCGTCCGGTGGTAGATTATTATCAAATATCCTATGGGGATAGTAGGAATATGAACTCTCTATTTACAAGAGAAAACAAGACAGGAGTGAAAAGATATGGAGAGAGGAATTAATACACGATGTTTACACTTAGAGGAAACAGAAGGAAAAACAGATAATTACGGAGCACTGAGCTACCCGATCTATCAGACAGCGACTTACGCCCATGCAGGTGTCGGAAAAAGCACCGGATACGATTACAGCAGACTTCAGAATCCGACGAGAGAGCAGCTTGAGAAGGTGGTTGCAAGCCTGGAGGGCGGCATCAATGCTTTCGCCCTTTCGAGCGGAATGGCGGCGATCACACTGCTTATGGAAATCTTCAAGCCGGGTGACCATATTATCGCTGAGGCAGATCTCTACGGCGGAAGTGTCCGTCTGTTCGACAATGTCTCGAAAAAGAACGGATATGAGTTTACATACTTAAACTGTTCCAGGGATGACATCGAAGGTGCCATAAAGGAGAACACGAAGGCGGTCTACATTGAAACGCCGACGAACCCGATGATGAACGTATCTGATATTTCCAAGATCGCGGAGATCGCAAAAAGACACGGACTCTACCTGATCGTCGACAACACATTCCTGTCCCCATATTTTCAGAATCCGTTAAAACTCGGCGCGGATATCGTGATCCACAGCGGAACGAAGTTCCTGGGCGGACACAACGATACCTTAGCCGGATTTATCGTGACAAACAACGAAGAAGTTCAGGAAAAACTTCGGTTTATCATAAAGACGACCGGAGCCGGGCTCGCACCGTTCGACTGCTGGCTGATCTTAAGAGGCATCAAGACTCTCGGAATCCGCATGGAGTGGTCCCAGGAGAATGCCATCAAGATCGCGAACTGGCTGAAGGAACAGCCGGTTGTAAAACATGTATATTATCCGGGACTTCAGGAACACCCGGGATATGAGATCATGAAAAAGCAGGCAAGAGGATTCGGCGCAATGCTGACCTTTGATGTGGACACAGAGGCACATGCGCTGCAGATCCTCGAGAGTGTCAGAATGATCAAATTTGCGGAGAGCCTCGGCGGCGTGGAGACACTGATCACCTACCCGACGACCCAGACCCATGCGGATGTGCCGGAGGAAGTACGGCTGAAAAATGGAATCACGCCGTGCACGCTCCGGGTATCTGTGGGAATCGAGGATATCGAGGACCTTCTCGCGGAGTTAACGGAAGTATTTAAGGGATTGAAATAGGATCAGAAACGCGAAAAGAGGATAGGATTTCGGCATGGCAGAGAGAAATTTGAATTTTGATGAGATCGTCGAGCGGCGCGGAACAGACTGCTTGAAATATGACTTTGCAAAGAGGAGAGGAAAGCCGGCGGACGTCCTCCCGCTCTGGGTGGCAGACATGGATTTCAAAACCTCTTCCTATGTGGAGGACGCGCTGATTGAACGGGCGAAGCATGGGATCTTTGGTTACAGCGATACCCAGGAAGTATATTTTAACGCGGTGGCAGGATGGATGGAACGGCATCATCACTGGAAGATCAAAGAGGACTGGCTGATCAAGACTCCGGGTGTGGTATTTGCCCTGGCAATGGCGGTAAAGGCGTTCACAAAGGTCGGTGACAGCATACTGGTCCAGCAGCCGGTCTACTATCCATTTTCCGAGGTGATCCGGGACAATGACCGTGTGATCGTCAGCAATGACTTGATCCTGGGGGACGATAACCGGTATCATATCGACCTGGCTGATTTTGAAAAGCAGATCGTGGAACATGATGTGAAGCTGTTCCTTCTCTGCAATCCCCACAACCCGTCAGGAAGAGTGTTTACGAAGGAAGAACTGACTGCAATGGGAGATATCTGTGTGAAGCACGGCGTCACGGTGGTCAGCGATGAGATTCACAACGATTTTGTGTTCCGGGGTGAACATACGGTGTTTGCGTCCATCAAGAAGGAGTTCGAGGACATCTGCGTGGTCTGCACGTCTCCGAGCAAAACCTTCAACCTGGCCAGCATGATGATCTCGAATATATTTGTCCCGAATAAGGAGCTGAGACAAAAATTTCAGCATCAGGTCGATGCCGCGGGAATCAGCCAGCTGGGCGTACTGGGACTTGTGGCGACACAGACGGCGTATGAGAAGGGCGACGAGTGGTACGAGAGCATGCTCAAATATGTCTGGGAAAATATCGCCTACGTAAAGAAATATGTGAAGGACAACATGCCGGGAGTGAACGTCATTGACGGCGAGGGAACCTACCTCTTGTGGCTGGATTTCAGAGGGACCGGAATTGATGCCGATGAGCTGGACCGTCGGATCATCTACGACGCGAAGCTGTGGCTGGACAGCGGAAAGATCTTCGGAAAGACAGGAACCGGATTCCAGAGGATCAATGTGGCGGTACCGAGGAAGACGATTGAGGAGTGCATGAAAAGAATAGAAGGAATACTGAAATAGCGCATTTTTGGTCTCATAGGAAGACCGGGATCGCAGAATATGGATTGTGACAGGATAAAAAGTCTCTGGGACAGATTGGAAAATTTTTTGATCTGTTCCGGAGACTTTTTTGCAGCTTCCTGCACGATGAATGGGAAGTTACGGAATCCTTACGAAACATGTACGATTTCATTAGAATCCTCCATTAAAAAGAACCGTATGCTATAATAAAATTGGCAGAAAACATGTGAATTCCAGAAAATATGGAACGTTCAGGCAGGAGAAGGATAGAAAGAAATTGGAAATGTAACAGGATGAAAAAAGTGTGAGTGGTAACAGATTTTCAGTGAGGAGGAATGCGGAATGAAGAGAGTGCTGATCGGTGGCTTTTTATCTTTGATCGGAAGTATCTGGGCGATGGCGGTGCTGTTTGTTGCGGGAAGTAATCTGACGTCCGGATGGACAACTCCACCGGGGAGATTTATGACTACGGTGGCGGAAATGGGGCTGTCGGAAGTGTTTGGCATGGCGATCCTTTTCGTTGTTCTGGGGATTGTGATCATGATGGTTGAGTTATTCCGGAGAGATAAGCAGTAGAGATGGTATTCCGTCGATGGTTATGATTTTCTGCGAGTATGTCATTATCATGTTAATAAGGAGTGAGATTGGTATGAAAAAGAAAACGATGATCCTTTTAACTGCTGTGCTATGCGCATCAGTTGGTGCGCTGGTCATGTTTTTAAACAGACCCTATAAACCAGTATCATTTACTGTCGATGGAGATCAGTGGTCGGCGAAAACTGTTGATGGAGGTTCTCTGCTGCTGGAACTTCATAATGATAACAAAAGCAGAGAATGGTCAATCGTGTCGGAACCAGAAACTTTTGTAAGCGATTATCATAACATTGCGGAAAATATTTCAGAATTTCATATAATTGCATTGGAGGATGGAAATGGTGAGATGGTATTTCAATGTGTAAAAGATGATGGCAGCACGGACATGTATACGCTTGGACTTTCTATTTCACGTCATCAGAAAACCAATCTTCAAATTGATTCAATTACCTTCAAAATTTCCGGGTGTCTGAAACAGGGGATGGAAGAAAAATTGACAGAAACAGCGAAAGAACCGCGGAAAATCGGGAATGCGCAAGGAAATTTACAAGGAATGGCGATCTATTCTTCCTGCCCTTTTGTGCACGAAGACTCACAATGGGAACTTCAGATCTATGTGCAGGAAGATATGCTCATAGATGGAGAACTGACTATGGATGACAGCTGTCGATTTCTGATACAGGCAGTTTCCAGAGAGGATTCCTATGTATTTTTAGATGAAATGATCCAGTTAGGTATACCGGAGGCGGATATCTGGGAGGACGAACAGGAAAAAATGCATATAGTGCTTCGGGATGTACGGACTGCCAGATATAAAGTGTCTGATTTTGTTTTCAATCCGGAAGAAAAGAAATTTATCGGCAGTGATGTACTGGATGGAGAAGGAATCAATTACATTGGAACGACCGGCAAGTAAGAGAATTTACACCGGCACGATACCGCGAAAAAGATGGTATCAGAGGGAAGGCTTTACATCGTATAAAGCCGTTATGCAGCCATGACTTCTTAATCGCAGTCCATTTATAAAGAAAAAATCTCAAATACGGTTCTTGACATTTTTTGAATTCGTGCTATTATTTACGTATACCCAGTATGGGTATATGAAAATAGAAAGGAACGACAAAGATGGAACAGTATACAATAACAGGAATGAGCTGTGCTGCCTGCCAGACCCGCGTGGAGAAGGCAGTTTCCAAAGTGCCGGGCGTTATCTCCTGTTCCGTGAGCCTGCTCACGAACTCGATGGGTGTCGAAGGTACAGCTTCTTCCTCAGAAATTATTGAGGCAGTTCAGGCTGCCGGTTACGGCGCGTCCGTAAAAGGAGTGGAAAAAGCAGACAGATCCGGAAACGTCACTCTCTATGATGAATCTGCCCTGGAAGACCATGAAACCCCGGTCTTAAAGAAGAGACTCATTTCCTCCATCGGCTTCCTCTTAGTCCTCATGTATTTCTCCATGGGACACATGATGTGGAACTGGCCGCTTCCGGCTTTCTTCAACGGAAACCATGTGGCGATGGGACTCTTACAACTCCTTCTTACCGTGATCATTATGGTGATCAACCAGAAATTCTTTATCAGTGGCTTTAAGGGTCTGCTCCACGGTTCTCCCAATATGGACACTCTGGTAGCACTGGGCTCCAGTGCTTCCTTTGCCTGGAGCACCTATGCCTTGTTTATGATGACAGATACTCAGGTAAAAGGGAACGCGGATGCAGTCATGAGCTATATGCACGAGTTCTACTTTGAGTCCGCGGCGATGATCTTAACCCTTATCACCGTCGGGAAAATGCTGGAAGCGAGATCAAAGGGACGCACCACAGATGCCTTAAAAGGTTTAATGAAGCTGGCCCCGAAGACCGCCGTGATCGAAAAGGACGGCGTTGAGACTACGGTTCCGATCGCCCAGGTTAAAAAAGGCGATATTTTCGTGGTCCGTCCCGGTGAAAATATACCCGTGGATGGTATCGTCTTAGAGGGAAACAGCGCAGTAAATGAATCTGCCCTCACCGGGGAGAGTATTCCGGTGGATAAGGCGGCAGGTGATCCTGTCTCGGCTGCGACATTAAATCAGTCCGGCTTTATCCGCTGCGAGGCATCGAGAGTCGGAGAGGATACCACACTCTCCCAGATCATAAAAATGGTCAGCGATGCGGCGGCAACAAAAGCGCCCATCGCGAAGATCGCCGATAAGGTATCCGGCGTATTTGTACCTGCCGTGATCACGATCGCGATCATCACGACCATCGGCTGGCTCCTCGCAGGCGAGACCATGGCCTTCGCCTTAGCCCGAGGAATCTCCGTTCTCGTCATCAGCTGTCCGTGTGCCTTAGGACTTGCAACGCCGGTAGCCATTATGGTGGGAAACGGAATGGGAGCAAAGAACGGAATTCTCTTTAAGACAGCAGTTTCTCTGGAAGAAACGGGAAAAGTAGAGATCGTTGCCTTAGATAAGACAGGAACCATCACAAGCGGGGAACCCCGCGTGACAGATCTCGTTCCGGCAGAGGGAGTGAGCGAGTCAGAACTTCTTTCCATGGCATACGCTCTCGAGAAGAAGAGCGAGCATCCGTTGGCGAAGGCAGTCCTCTTAAAGGGTGAGGAAATGGGGCTTTCCGCAGCTGATGTGACAGATTTTGCGGCACTTCCCGGAAACGGACTTTCTGCGAAATTAAATGGAAATACGATCTACGGCGGAAACATGAAGTTTGTCGGAACTCATGTGGCTGTTCCGGAAGATATGAAGAAGAAATCCGAAGCTCTCGCGGAGAGCGGAAAGACTCCGTTATTCTTTGCGGAGAATGAGAAGCTTGTGGGCATCATCGCTGTTGCGGATATGATCAAGGAAGACAGCCCACAGGCAATCAGGGAGCTGCAGAACATGGGAATCCATGTAGTCATGCTGACCGGTGATAATGAGCGCACCGCAAAGGCTGTCGGAAAAGAAGCCGGTGTCGATGAGGTCATCGCCGGAGTCCTCCCGGATGGTAAGGAGAGTGTGATCAGAAAGCTCAAGGAAAAAGGCAAGGTTGCCATGGTCGGCGACGGGATCAATGATGCTCCGGCCCTCACAAGAGCCGATATGGGAATCGCCATCGGAGCCGGAACCGACGTCGCTATCGATGCGGCGGACGTGGTCCTCATGAAGAGCCGCTTATCCGATGTCCCGGCAGCGATCCGCTTAAGCCGTGCGACGCTTACGAATATCCACGAGAATCTGTTCTGGGCATTTTTCTACAATGTGATCGGGATCCCGCTTGCCATGGGACTCTGGATCCCGGTATTCGGCTGGAAACTGAATCCGATGTTTGGTGCCGCAGCCATGAGCTTATCCAGCTTCTGCGTTGTATCCAACGCCCTGCGCTTAAATTTCTTTGATATCCGGCGTTCCGACAGGGACAAAAAGATAAAAACAAAAATCCATAACAATAAAGAAAAGGAGAGTAACATGATGGAAAAGACATTAAAAGTTGAAGGTATGATGTGTCCGCACTGCGAGGCAACTGTAAAAAAAGCACTTGAGGCCATTGACGGCGTATCCGTTGCAGAGGCAGATCACGTAAAAGGAACCGCAACGGTGACACTCACAAAAGATGTTCCGACCGAAGTGCTTAAAAAAGCCATCGAGGATAAGGATTACAAGGTGATCGGTTGAGAGTTGACTGCAAAAAATGATTGAATATCAGCTGCCCCGGGATGAAAGATTCCCGGGGTGGCTTTCCTGCTATATAGGCAAATGCCTGTGAGGCAGATCAGAGAAGAAAACATGATATCGTAGGAACGTAAAATTGGGGAGGTTGTGCATGGAGAAAAAATCATGTTGCTGTGCCGGAGAAGCGGAGACAGTAAATGTAAATATGGAGACAACAGGGGTAATAGGAGCAGAAGCAACAGCAAATACGGTGACTGCCGAAACAGAAACACCGTCCGATGATGCTGTCTGCCACTGCCGCCACAAACATAGAACAGAAAAGGAAGAGAAAGATCTTCTGACACGCTTAAACCGCATTGAGGGGCAGGTCCGTGGCATCAAAGCTATGGTTCAGGACGAACGCTACTGCCCGGATATCCTGGTTCAGGTATCTGCCGTCCAGTCTGCCTTAAACGGCTTCTGCAAAGTTCTCTTATCCAACCACATCAAAACCTGCGTGGTGGAAGATATCAAGAACGGAAACGAGGAGACCGCTGTGGCGGAGCTCTGCGAGACGATTAAGAAGATGATGTAGAGATGGGAGGTAACAGTGAAATTTGAACTAAATGAATATCATCGAAATTCCTCTGATGATGAATTAATAGAGGACTTAAGAAATGTAGCTCATTTTTTGAAGAAAAATACTGTTACATTGAGCGAATACAATGAATATGGTCGTTTTCATGCTACTACATTAACAAGGCATTTTGGATCTTGGTTTAAATGCTTAGAATTAGCAGGACTTGCACCTTCGAGATCAAAAATAGGAATTTCAGATGAGGAACTATATGAAGACATTGAAAGAGTATGGATTAAGTTGGGTAAGCAACCATCATATTCGCAAATGAGAGACTTAACAAAATATTCAATGGGGATTTTTGAAAAAAGATTTGGTGGATGGAGACATTCGTTGGAAGCGTTTGTAAAATATATAAATGAAACCAGTGATGAGAATGATTCAGTAGCGGTTAATAAGAAAACAATAAAAGATAAAGGGCGGAACCATAAAACATCGCGATCAATTAATTTAACCTGTTGTGCTAGATAAAATAATATAAAGAAACTTCAACAAAATGT
>ERZ1673736.107-NODE-107-length-128562-cov-15.621740_pt1 | contig 128562 bp, 100 predicted proteins | sample MGYA00580212_ERZ1673736 | MGnify/ENA primary metagenome ERZ1673736 (study PRJEB41218, sample SAMN15661752) | gut metagenome | host: Homo sapiens | place: Canada: London | collected 2015-08-20/2019-03-30 | study: EMG produced TPA metagenomics assembly of...
CAGAGCATCTTATCTTAGATATTTGACCTGTCTACTTGACAGGGGGCATATCAAGTTGCGAAAGCCGGAGCGGTCTCCTTTCTTTTTTGCAGGAAAAAATTTCTGCGAAAGATGTGTTTTTCCGGCCTGCAGTTTTACGCCTGCCTGTCAGGACGTACTGAAGACGCCGGATGGTCTGAAAGCGCTGGACCGCCGGAAACAGAATATCCATCCGGTATGGCGAAGGAAAAGTCGTCTGGAATCCGGGCCTCAAAGGTCATCTCCTTTCCAGTCAGAGGATGAGAGAAGGAGAGCCGGAAGGAGTGAAGGGACTGTCTGCCTATAAAGCGGTAGTCAGGATGGTAGAGAAAATCTCCGTAGAGAGGGTGGCCGATGTGCTTCATATGCACCCGGATCTGGTGGGTTCGTCCCGTCTCAAGAGAGAGAAGGATCAGGGAACAGTCCTTTTCCGGACAGTAATACAGCCTTTGATAGTGGGTACAGGCATATTCCCCCCGTTCCTCGTCCACACACCGCTCGATGGTAGAGCCGTCCGCCCGGGCAATAGGAGCGCAGACAGAGCCGGACTCCTCTGTTTTTCCGGACACAGCAGCCAGATACTGGCGGCAGATCTGCTTTTTTGCCACCATTTCTGAGAGAAGCGCAGCGCTCAGCAGGTGCTTGGCAATGATCAAAAGGCCGGTTGTGTCACGATCCAGACGGTTGACGGCCCGGAAGGTGAAGCTCTCTCCCTTCTGGGCAAAATACCAGGCGACTCCATTGGCCAGAGTATTGTAAAAGTTTCCCTGGGAGGGGTGGACCGGCATACCGGCCGGTTTGTCAATCACCATCAAATCCTCGTCCTCATAGAGAATGGTAAATTCCTGCTTTACAGGAACGATGTGTCCGGATGGGGAATCGTCGGGAACACGGATGGTGAGAAGGTCTCCTTCAGATAAAATTTTTGTCGTATACACAGGGGTTTCTCCCCCGGCTCCCAGACAGATTCCGCGATCCGTTTTTCTGAGACGGACGAGAAGACGCCGGGAAAACCCGCGCAGGCGCAGAAACTGTTCAATGGTCCTGCCCTGGTCCTGTTCTGTAATTTGATAAGTAAATGTCTGTTTCATGACACTGATTGTATCACAGGGGCGGCAGGCTGGCAAGGGCAGGAAGCTCCGGCTGTCTGTTTCTGAATAGGGCAGTTTCTGTCTGCATATAGTTTTAATAAGCTGGCAGGAAAGGAATGCAGTGAGAGATTGAAACAGGAAAGCAGACGAAAAGGAGCGAAAAGCCGGGAGATGAAAGGCGCGCTTTTGGGAATCGGCCTGGCCGCTCTGGCCGTATCCCTTCCGGGAATGGAAGCGGAGAAAACGGCTGCAAATCTAAAACAGCTCCTTTGCAGCAGCCTGGCAGAGCTTCCGAAAGGCACAGGGGAGGAGAAAGAACAGCCTTCCTTTTCCCTTCACGCCCAGTCGGCAGTTCTGATGGACGCAGAGACGGGGAGAATTCTGTATGAAAAGGATGGGGAGACGAGACGGCCCATGGCCAGCACCACAAAGATTATGACCTGTATTCTGGCTCTGGAGGAGGGAAATCCGGAGGATCTGGTGGAGGTTTCCGCCTGCGCGGCGTCTATGCCGGACGTGCAGCTGGGAATCAGGGAGGGAGAGAAGTATTATCTGAAGGATTTGCTGTATTCCCTGATGCTGGAATCCCATAACGATTCCGCGGAGGCGGTAGCAGAGCACATCGGCGGTTCGGCAGAGGGATTTGCAGATTTGATGAATCAGAAGGCCAGGGATATTGGCTGCGAGGATACCTGCTTTGTGACGCCTAACGGGCTGGATAAGGCGAGAGAGTCCGATCAGACGCCCCACTCCACCACAGCGGAGGATCTGGCCCGGATCATGCGGTACTGCATTCAGACTTCCCCCAAAAAGGAGGAATTTCTGGAGCTGACGAGAACGGCTTCCCACTCGTTTTCAGACGAATCGGGGAAACGCTCCTTTTACTGCGGAAATCATAATGCATTTCTAAATATGATGCCGGAAGCTCTGACAGGGAAAACAGGATTTACAGGAGCGGCCGGCTACTGCTACATAGGAGCGGTGAGAAAAGGGGAGAAGACGTTCATCGCTGCTCTCTTAGGGTGCGGCTGGCCGCCCCACAAAACCTGGAAATGGGAGGACATGAAACGCCTTTCCAGCTACGCCTTAAAGGAATATGAGTATCAGGAAATCTATGACAGCGCAAAGACGTTTCCGAAGGCCAGGGTGGAGAACGGAGTAAGAGACGCAGTTCCCCTGGAAATCAGGGGGAACGGCAGAAATTCCCTGCGGGTACTGATGAGGGAGGGGGAGAGGCCGGATGTGCGGTATGAATATCCGGAGAAGCTGTCCGCGCCGGTGAAACGGGGGGATCCGGTGGGAAGAGCCGATTACTATCTGGGAGAAACCCTGCTTTCCAGCTACCCGATTTGCGCCGCGGAGCCGGTGGAGAAGCGGACAATCTGGCTCTGCCTGAAAACGTGCCTGTCCAGGTGGATGAACGTCCCGGAAACTTCCATAAAAATCTTTCATTTCTTTTAAGTTTCAGCAAAACGCTTTATTTAATCAGAATATTTTGATATAACTAAAGATAGCAAATGAGAGCAAGGAGGACAATGGCATGGATGCGGGAATCAGCAGAGCTGAGGCGGCTGAACTTTTAAAGAAATATAATAAAGAACCCTTCCATATCCTTCACGGGCTGACCGTGGAGGGCGTGATGCGCTGGTATGCAGAGGATCTTGGCTACGGCGGAGAGAAGGATTTCTGGGGCCTTGTGGGGCTTCTCCACGATATTGATTTTGAATTGTACCCGGAGGAGCACTGCCTGAAAGCGCCGGAGCTTCTGCGGGAGGCCGGGATCTCTGAAGAGCTGATTCATGGCGTAGTGTCCCATGGATACGGCCACAGAGTGGAGGTGAAGCCGGAGCATGAGATGGAGAAGGTGCTTTATGCGGCAGATGAGCTGACAGGGCTCATCTGGGCCGCCGCTAAGATGCGGCCGTCAAAGAGCGCTAAGGATATGGAGCTTTCCAGCCTGAAAAAGAAATTTAAGGACAAGAAATTTGCGGCCGGCTGCTCCAGGGACGTGATCCGGGCCGGAGCCGATCTGCTTGGCTGGGATCTGGACCAGCTTCTGGAGAAGACGATTCTGGCCATGAGGGCCTGCGAGGACGAAGTGGGCAGACAGATGGAAGCATACAACGCATAGAAGGAGGACATACTCTTGAAACTTCTGACGATTGCCATACCGTGTTACAATTCCGCCGCCTATATGGAGCGGTGCATCGAATCCCTGCTTCCCGGCGGGGAGGAAGTGGAAATTTTGATTGTAGACGACGGTTCGCAAAAAGACAATACAGCAGAGATCGCAGATCAGTATGAGAAGAATTACCCGGGCATCTGCCGCGCGATCCACCAGGAGAACGGAGGCCATGGGGAAGCGGTTAACACTGGACTCAGAAACGCTCAGGGCATTTTCTTCAAGGTAGTGGACAGCGACGACTGGGTGAATGGGGAGGCCTACCGGGAGGTGCTTAACACGCTGCGCCGGTTCGCACATGAAAATCAGAGGCTGGACATGCTTCTGACCAACTTTGTCTATGAGAAGCAGGGAGCTAAGCGCAAGGCGGTGATGAACTACAGAACGGCTATTCCCAAGGACGAGCTGATCGACTGGAGCAGCGTCCGCATGTTTATGCTGGGACAGTATATTCTGATGCACTCTGTAGTGTACAGGACGGAGCTTCTCCGCGGCTGCGGCCTGGAGCTTCCCAAGCATACTTTCTACGTGGACAATATTTTCGTGTACCAGCCTCTTCCTCACGTAAAATCCATGTACTATCTGGACGTGAACTTTTACCGCTATTTTATTGGAAGAGACGATCAGTCTGTCAATGAGACGGTGATGATTGGCCGGATTGATCAGCAGATCCGGGTGACGAAGCTGATGTTGGGGTATTACGATGTGATGAAGATTCCCAACCGCAAGCTGCGCCGCTACATGATCCGCTATCTGGAGATTATGATGACCGTTTCCTCCATTCTGGCTATCCGCTCAGAGACAGAGGAAAATCTGGCGAAGAAAAAGGAGCTGTGGCAGTATTTAAAGAAGCAGAACCTTCCGCTCTATATCCGCCTGCGCTGGGGATTTTTAGGACAGGGAGTCAATCTGCCGGGAAAGAGCGGCAGAAAGGTGTCCATTGCCTGCTATAAAATCTCGCAGAAATTCTACGGATTTAATTAAAACGGAGTTTACAGATTAATAGGATATAAAAAGACTGCCGGGTATCTGACGTTTTATCAGATATCCGGCAGCTGCCGTTTAAAGACTGTTATGTAAGCGATTTTATGGAGCTTCCTCTGGACAGCTACCGTATTAAAACGCCTTCCTGATCGTTTTCGCGGGACCTCTGAGCGCCCGGGGCGTAGACCAGCGGGTAAACGGCTCCGCATAACAGGAGAGCGCCGGCCACGTCAATAATGGAGTGCTGCTTTAAAAATACAGTAGACATACAGATAGAAACCATAAGGACGCCGGAAATCAGGCGCACGATCCGGTTGTTCTTAAACTGTTCGCTTCGGATGATTCCGATATGCACGGCCACAGAGTTATAAACATGAATGCTTGGGAACACGTTGGTGCAGGTGTCCGTGGCGTACAGAAGAGAGACGGCCTTTGCAAATATGTTCTTTTCCGGGTCAACGTAAGGCCTGAAATCAGTGCCGTTTGGAAAAAGAGTGCAGATTAAAAGGCTTAAGGTCATCCCTGTAAACAGAAGAATACAGACACGGTAATAGTCTTCCTTGTTTGTAAAAAAGAACCAGAGGATCACAGCCGCAATGTATGCGAACCAGAGAAAATAGGGGATGATAAAATACTCGTTAAAGGGAATCCAGTCATCCACCACGCTGTGCATTACATGATAGCGGGTCGTCACATGCTTTTCCAGATAGAGAAACCATGGAAGATAGATGGCAAAGTAGGCCATAATCCAGATGTGGCCGTATTTTTTGATTAGTTTTTTCAATGAACTCATATTCATCACTCCTTAATAAGGATACAGAATCATATTAACAAGATTTTAATAACTTTGGGAGATTATAGCACATTCCGGAAGGGGGTTCAAGGGAGTTTAGAAAAGGTTAATAAAAATGTAAGCCCGGCTGGAGAACGGACCGGCCCGGAGACAGAAAGATATTTAGAAAAAAATAAAACCCTTGAAAAATCAAGGGTTTAAAAGTAGCGGAAGGGAGATTCGAACTCTCGACACTACGGGTATGAACCGTATGCTCTAGCCAACTGAGCTATTCCGCCGCACTGCTTAACGCTCTATTAAGATATCACGTTTCGATAAGAATGTCAACCATAAATTGAATATTTTGACAAAATTTTTTTCGCATTCAGGAAAAACGTAAATTTTCCTGCGATTTATTTGTGAGCAGATATTTTCTTGTAAAAAGTTTTCTGTTATGGTATTCTATTCTATAGAAAATAAACAGAATAGAAGGGAGTATCTATTATGGCAAGAGGAGTTAGAAGAACGCAGAGCGAAATTATTAAGGCACAGTTAGAAAAACTGGATGAGAAGATTGTTAAGATAGAGGGAACGCTGAAAGGATTAAAGGCCGAGAAGAAGAAGTTAGAGGAGGAGTTAAAGTCCTCTGAGCTGACGGCGATTGCCGAGTTTATCTCTGAAAGCGGCGTGACTGTAGAACAGTTAAAGAGCATGATTGAGAAGGAAAATCTGAACGCAGCTGAGTAGGCGCAGGAGAAACGAGATGATTTAAAAAATATCCATTTGAGTGCTTTGCCGCCTTAGATGGATATTTTTTATTTCACTGGAATTCTTTTTATTGGAATTCTTTCTTGCTTGGATTTTTTCTTATTTGGGACAGAATTTGCGGCGACAGGGGGAACGATGGATATTCAAAAGAAAAAACGCGTTTATCAGGCGCGCTTCTTCATTTTTATGGCAGTCAGCGCGGGACTTTTGTGGTTTTACATTCAGTCGGAGAGATAGTACCAGGAAGGGCCGCACAGCATTTGGCAGCTGCTTCCGTATTTCTGGTTCGGCTTGACCATTGTGTGGGCGGTTCTGGTGTTTTATTATCAGAAGCTGACGCTGAAAAGCCAGAACACAGACGCTCTGACTGGAGGACCGAACGAGAGAGCCTTCCGTATGGCCGTTGAAAAGAGAATGCGGGAGGGCAGGGAAGCCTTTGCTTTTGCAGTGATCGATATTAAGAAGTTCAGCAGAATTGAAAACTGGTATGATCATGCGGTAGGCGATCAGGTGCTGAAGAGAGTATACGAAGCGCTTCGCTCCTGTGTGAAGGAAAACGAAGTGCTGTGCAGAGCCAGTGCAGATCAGTATTACCTTCTTTTGGAGGAGGCGGATCCGGAATCGCTTTTTAAACGGCTGCTGGCGCTGGATGATTCCGTATATTTTCTGGAGGATCTGCCGATTAAGGAAAAATTATTTCTGTCTATGGGAGCGTACCAGACCACAGGGGAGAAGGATACCTTTGCCCACGCGCTGGACTGCGCCAATTACTGCCGGAAGGAAAGCCCTGACTGCCATGATCGGAACAGCCATCTGGAAATCTATGGCTATACGTTCCAGGATCACCGGGACAGAGACCGAAGATACCACGAACAGGCGGAGAAGGCTCTGAAGGCAGGACACTTCCGCATGTATCTTCAGCCGAAATACGAGCTGGAACATGAGAGTCTGGCCGGAGCGGAGGCCCTGTTTCGGTGGATCGATCCGGAGAAGGGGATGCTTCCTCTGGGAGAATTTATGCCGCTTTTTGAGAAAAATGGCTTTGTGCGCCAAATTGACTATTTCATTTTCGAGTCTGCCCTGAAGCTTATTCAGAAATGGCTGGACAGCGGTGTGAAACCGGTAAAGATATCGGTCAACCTTTCAAAATCCCATTTCAGCAACCGGGAGTTTTTCGAGAACAAATTTCTGCCCATCTATGAAAAGTATCAGGTTCCCAAGGAGCTTCTGGAATTTGAGATTTCCGAGAACACCATGTTAGACGGACAGGGGATGCTGATTGGCTTTGTCCAGAAGCTAAAGGACATGGGATTTTCCTGTTCCATGGACGATTTTGGCAGCGGCTATTCGTCCTTAAATACTCTGAAAAGTATTCCGGTTTCTACGGTTAAGCTGGATGGCAGGATGTTTGAGGAAACGGAGAAGGAGCGGGGAAAGATAGTGAGCAAAGGCATGATCCAGATTGCCAGAGAACTGCAGATCGAGGTGGTGGCGGAAGGCGTGGAGACCAGAGAGTATGTGGATTTCTTAAAAGAGCAGAAGTGTGATTTGATCCAGGGCTACTATTTTGGAAAACCAATGCCAGCCGAAGAATTTGAGAAGCTGATGCAAGGCTGAATGGTCATTGCTTATGAGACGAAGGCTCTGTGCGTGAAAATGCACAGGGCTTTTTATCTGCCCAGAGCCTGTGCAGGCAGATGCTGTGAAAAAATGAAAAACAGGTTGACAAACAGCGAAGATTAGTTTAAACTAACCAAAGTAAGTCAAGACTAACTACGGTAAATAGAATAAAAACAGGAAGAATGGAGTGGAACGCAGGTATGAACATATGGGAAGCGAAAGAGGGAGAGGAATATATTATAAAAGAGATTGCCACAGATGACGAGGAGCTGAACGCTTTTTTGTTTTCCCTCGGGTGCTACAGCGGAGAGCCGATTACTGTAATCGCCCGCCGAAGAGGAGGATGCGTGGTCTCTGTAAAGGATGCCAGATATAACATGGATGCTGATTTAGCGCAGGCTATTTCAATCTAGGATAGAGTGATTTCGATCACTATTTTTTATGAGTCTAGGTTAGTTTAAGCTAACTAAAAATGATAGAGGAGGAGCAGATGAGTGATGAGAATTGCATTGACAGGAAATCCTAACAGCGGAAAGACGACCATGTACAACGCGCTCACAGGGAGAAATGAGCGCGTTGGAAACTGGGCTGGCGTTACGGTGGAGAAAAAGGAAAGCCCGATCAAAAAAGCGTATTTTGACGGGGAGGAGGAGCTGACTGCGGTAGATTTGCCGGGAGCCTATTCCATGTCGCCTTTTACTTCTGAGGAGAGTATTACCAGCGCCTATGTGAAAAATGAAAATCCTGATGTGATTATCAACATTGTGGATGCGACCAATTTAAGCAGAAGCTTATTTTTCACCACACAGCTTTTGGAGCTGGGGATTCCAGTGGTGGTCGCTCTCAATAAAAGCGATATCACAGAAAAGAAAAAGACGGAAATTGACGTAAAAAGTCTGTCCCAGAGGCTGGGCTGTCCTGTTGTCCAGACCATTTCCACATCTTCTGGCCGGGACGGCCTGAAGGAGGTGGTCAATCAGGCGGCTGCCTTAAAAGGGCGGGGACAGACGGCTCCTTACCACCAGGAGGACATCGATCTGCAGGATAAAGCGGCAGTGGAAGCGGCAGACCGGGCGCGCTTTGAATTTGTAAACGGAATTGTAAAAGAAACAGAAAAAAGAAAGGTTTTTACAAAGGATAGAAATAAACAGGACAGAATTGACGCCGTACTCACCAGCAAATGGATTGGAATTCCTGTGTTTGCCGCCGTCATGTTCGGGGTATTTTACATATCACAGTCTACCGTTGGAACGTGGATTGCGGACTGGCTGGTGGGCTGGATTGAGGCGTTCCAGGGCTGGGCTGCAGGCCTGACAGAACAGGCCAATCCATTTTTACAGGCGCTTTTGGTGGACGGAATCATCGGCGGAGTAGGAGCGGTAGTCGGCTTCCTTCCGTTAGTAATGGTCATGTATTTTCTGATTGCGCTTTTAGAGGACTGCGGCTATATGGCCCGCGCCACGGTTGTTCTGGATCCGCTTTTTAAACGGGTGGGCCTTTCTGGAAAATCCGTGATTCCCATGGTGATAGGTACTGGATGCGCGATTCCGGGCATTATGGCGTGCCGGACGATCCGCAATGAAAGGGAGAGACGGGCAACAGCCATGCTGACGCCGTTTATGCCATGCGGAGCAAAGCTTCCGGTCATTGCCCTGTTTGCCGGAGCGTTTTTTGCAGACGCTTCCTGGGTTGGACCGGCCATGTATCTGGCGGGTATTCTGCTGATTTTTCTGGGAGCTTTGCTGGTCAATAAAATTACGGGATATAAGTACAGGAAATCCTTCTTTATCATTGAGCTGCCGGAATATAAAATTCCAAGCCTGAAGCGCGCGGTGCTTTCCATGCTGTCCCGCGGCAAAGCCTATATTGTGAAGGCGGGCACGATTATTCTTGTCTGCAATACGGCGGTACAGATAATGCAGAGCTTCAACTGGCAGCTCCAGGCAGTGGAGGAAGGGATGGAGCATACTTCCATTTTGGCGTCCCTTGCCGCTCCGTTTGCAGTGCTGCTCATCCCCCTGGGATTTGGAGTATGGCAGCTTGCGGCGGCAGCGATTACAGGCTTTATTGCGAAGGAAAATGTGGTCGGCACGCTGGCGGTCGTATACGGGCTGACTAACTTTATCGACACAGAGGAGCTGGCGCTGGTCGGCGGAGGAAATGAAGTGGCGATGGTTATGGGGCTTACGAAAGCGGCGGCCCTCGCTTACCTGACGTTTAATCTCTTTACGCCGCCCTGCTTCGCGGCGCTTGGAGCCATGAATTCTGAAATGCAGAATAAAAAATGGCTGTGGGGCGGCATCGCACTGCAGCTGTGCACCGGCTACACGGTCGCGTTTTTCATCTATCAGATAGGTTCCCTTATCACAACGGGAGCAGTTGGAGCCGGTTTTGTGCCGGGACTGGCGGCTGTGGCGGCGTTCGCTGCGGGATTGGCCGTGTTAATCAGAAAAAAGGAAAAGGCGTTTGGCGCAGAATACCGTCTGCACGCATAGGCATAGGATCGGAAACAGCCTGCATCTGGGAAGGGGTGCAGGCTGTTTCCTTATGAACAGATATGAACCGGCGCACAAAAGGCAGTGTCCCTTGTGCGCTGGCGCTGACAGCTGTTTTTGTATAACAAAAAAACCCTTGACAATCAAGGGTTTCAAAGTAGCGGAAGGGAGATTCGAACTCTCGACACTACGGGTATGAACCGTATGCTCTAGCCAACTGAGCTATTCCGCCATATTCCATATAAATGGGGCCTATAGGGCTCGAACCTATGACCCTCTGCTTGTAAGGCAGATGCTCTCCCAGCTGAGCTAAGACCCCATTTCGCTGTCGCTCATTTGCGACTGCTTAGACAGTATAATATACTTTCCAGAGAATGTCAATACTTTATTTTAAATTTTTTAATAGAAATTTTCTTAGATTTTTATTTCATATATGTTATAATATCGTCAGATATTATAGCGCGCCGGTTTGTACCAGCGAAGCGAGAAAATACAGAATCAGACCGTGCGCATCTGCCGGAGGCGCATGTCTGCAGAGACATGTTATAATATCGTCAGATATTCTGAACTGATAAAGAAATAGACGGAGGCTGTTATGTATTGTTTTATCATAAATCCCTGCTCCGGCTGCGGACGCGGTCTCAGGGTATGGAAAAAAATAGAACAGCAGCTTATGTGTGAAGGGGCAGAGTACCGGGCGTTTATGGCGGAGGGGCCCGGACAGGCGTCGAAAATAGCGGGGGAGCTGACAAAGGGAAGAGGAACAGGACAGACGATTGTGGTAGTGGGGGCGGACGATACCTTCGGAGAGGTGCTGGACGGCCTGAATCTGGGAGAGAACGTGACGTTAGGTTATATTCCGGCAGGCAGCAGGAAGGATCTGGCGAGGAGCCTGCGTCTTCCCCTGAATTCCAGGAGATGCCTGCGCAGAATTTTCTCTCCCAGACAGTATCGCTGCCTGGATTACGGGCTGCTCACCTATGGAGAGGATTCGATGCGCCACCGCCGGTTTGCAGTGAGCGCAGGCATGGGGCTGACTGCAGCGGCGTGTAAGAGCGCGCCGGAGGGCATAGGTGGTACAGAGCGGGGGATTTTTAAAAACCGGTTTGGAGCTGCCCGCCGTCTGTTCAGGAGAGCTCAATATTTAGCGGGAGGAATCCGGCAGCTTATAAAGGCGAAGCCGTCTAAGGGATATATCCTGTTGGACAGAACGCGGAAGGTGGAGTTTAACCACATGTACTTTGTTTCCGCCCACATTCATCCGTCAGAGGGCGGAGGCTTTTATTTTGCCCCTGAGGCGGATCCGGGGGACGGAAAACTGGAGATTTGCGTGGCAAGCCATTCGTCCAAGCTGCGTCTGATCCCCATGCTGATACGGAGCAGGCTTCCGCGCTTTGTCAAGAGAAAGGGAGTCCGCGTCTATGAGTGCAGGGAAGCCAGGATCCACATGGATCGCCCGGCGCCGATCCACACAGACGGGGAGATCTGCCGCTTCCAGAGCGATCTGGAGATTCAGTGTATTGAGAAAAAAATAAGAGTGATTGTATAAAACGCTTAAAATAAAGCGGATGTATCAGTATAGAAATCGGAGGAAACAGATATGAGAATCGGACAGGGATATGATGTCCACAAATTAACGGAGGGCCGCGACCTGATTTTAGGCGGCGTGAAGATTCCATATGAAAAGGGGCTTCTGGGCCATTCGGACGCGGACGTGCTGGTTCACGCGGTGATGGACGCCCTTTTGGGGGCCGCCGCGCTGGGAGATATCGGCCAGCATTTTCCCGATACGGATCCGGCCTATAAAGGCGCGTCCAGCATTGAACTGTTAAAGCAGGTGGGACGCATTCTGTCAGAGCATAATTATCTGATAGAGAATATCGACGCCACAGTGATTGCCCAGAGACCGAAGCTTCTGCCCTACAGGCCGCAGATGGCGGAGAATATCGCCCGCGCGCTGGGGCTTGATCCTGGCAGAGTCAGCGTAAAGGCCACCACGGAGGAGGGACTTGGATTTACCGGCACAGGCCAGGGAATTTCCGCTCAGGCCATTACACTGTTGACGGAAGTGGACAACTATTGTTATGATAGAGAAATGACGGCGCAGACCGGGTGCGGAGGCTGCTGCCCCGGCGGGGGCTGCGGACGTTAAAATCTTATCCGGCTGACGCACGGAAAAGCTGCGAATGAAACCAGAGATTTTGTAGAGGAGAAACGCTATGAAAATTTTTAATACGCTGTCCAGACGGAAGGAAGAGTTTGTTCCGTTGGAGGAAGGCAAGGTAAAGATGTATGTGTGCGGTCCGACCGTATACAATTTTATCCACATTGGAAATGCAAGACCTATGATCGTCTTTGATACAGTCAGACGGTATTTTGAGTACAAAGGCTATGACGTCAACTATGTTTCCAATTTCACAGATGTAGACGACAAGATTATCAAGAAGGCCATTGAGGAGGGCGTGGACGCCCAGACCATTTCCGAGCGCTATATTGCCGAGTGCAAAAAGGATATGGAAATGATGAACGTAAAGCCTGCTACCGTGCACCCTAAGGCAACGGAGGAAATCTGCGGAATGCAGGAGATGATCGAGACTCTCATTGAGAAGGGCCATGCCTATGTGGCGAAGGACGGAACCGTTTACTTCCGCACCAAGTCCTTCAAGGGATACGGAAAGCTGTCCCACAAGAATCTGGAGGATCTGCAGTCCGGCTTCCGTGAGATTAAGGTAACGGGAGAGGAGGACAAGGAGGATCCGACTGATTTCGTGCTCTGGAAGCCGAAAAAGGACGGAGAGCCATTCTGGGAGTCACCCTGGTGCCAGGGACGTCCGGGCTGGCATATCGAGTGCTCCGTTATGTCCAAGAAATATCTGGGAGAGTCCATTGATATCCATGCAGGCGGAGAAGATCTGGTATTCCCACACCACGAGAACGAGATCGCCCAGAGCGAGGCGGCCAACGGAAAGCCGTTTGCCACCTACTGGATGCACAACGCATTTTTAAATATTGACAATAAAAAGATGTCTAAATCCCTGGGCAATTTCCGCACAGTCCGCGAGATTTCCGAGCAGTATGATTTACAGGTGCTGCGGTTCTTCATGCTGAGCGCTCATTACAGAAGCCCGTTAAACTTCAGCGCGGAGCTGATGGAGGCTTCCAGAAACGGCCTGGAGAGAATTCTCACAGGCGTGGAGCGTTTAAACGACCTGTTATCAAGGGCAGCTGAGAAGGATCTGTCTGAGGAGGAGAAGAAGAACCTGGAGACAAAGGCAGAGCTGGTGAAGAAATTCGAGGCGGCCATGGACGACGACTTTAACACAGCCGACGCGATTTCCGCTGTATTTGAGTTGGTGAAGCTGAGTAACTCTACTATTTCAGAGGAGAGCGGAAAAGCTTATCTGTCAGAGCTCAAGAAAGAGATTGAAACTCTCTGCGGCGTTCTGGGAATTATCACAGAGAAGAAGAAAGAGGCGCTGGACAGCGAGATCGAGGCCATGATCGAAGCCAGACAGCAGGCCAGAAAGTCTAAGAACTTTGCTCTGGCAGACGAGATCCGCGGCAAGCTTCTCGATATGGGAATCGTCCTGGAGGACACCAGAGAGGGCGTTAAATGGAAGAGAGTTTAAGCTGCTTTAAGGAGGCTCTAAGGCTTAAGGAGGCGGATCCCGCCTCCTATTCTCCTCTTGTGCTGGCATACCTGGGAGACGCGGTGTATGAGCTGGCCATCCGCACCCTGGTAGTCAACGAGGGAAACCGCCAGGTGAACAAGATGCACAAAGAGAGCGCTTCCCTGGTGAAAGCGGGAACCCAGATGGAGTTTCTGCTTGCCATCGAGGACCAGCTGACAGAGGAGGAGAAGTCCGTTTACCGCCGGGGCAGAAACGCCAAGTCCGTGACTATGGCCAAGCATGCCACTATGAGGGAATACAGGACGGCTACAGGCTTCGAGGCGCTGATCGGCTATCTGTATCTGCAGGGAAAGCTTGAGAGGATGGCGAAGCTTCTGGGGCTGGGCCTGGAGCGTCTGGGGAAATGGAAAGACAGGGAAGGCGCGAAGCCTTTGAAAAACGTCGGAGACAGCCGGGGACAGGAGCCGGAAAACACAGAACAGGCAGGAGAATAAGAGAATGAGATACGAAGAACTTACCATAGAGGGACGAAACGCCGTGCTGGAGGCTTTCCGCTCCGGAAAGACTATCGACAAGCTGTACGTGCTGGACGGCTGTCAGGACGGGCCGGTGAAGAGCATCACCAGAGAGGCCAGAAAGCAGGACACGATCATTAACTATGTGACGAAGGAGCGCCTGGATCAGCTGTCTGAGACGGGAAAACACCAGGGCGTCATCGCCCATGCTGCCGCCTATAAGTACGCGGAGGTGGAGGATATGCTGAAGGCCGCCCAGGAGAAGGGAGAGCCGCCGTTTCTGTTTATTCTGGACGGCATCGAGGATCCCCACAATCTGGGAGCGATTATAAGAACTGCCAATCTGGCGGGCGCCCACGGCGTGATCATTCCAAAGAGAAGGGCAGTGGGTCTGACTGCCGTAGTGGCGAAAACCTCTGCCGGAGCTTTGAATTATACGCCGGTGGCCAAGGTGACGAACCTTTCCGCCACCATCGAAGAGCTGAAGGAAAAGGGACTCTGGTTTGTGTGCGCCGACATGGGCGGAGAGAGCATGTACAGACTGAACTTAAAAGGCCCTATCGGCCTTGTCATCGGGAACGAGGGCGAGGGCGTCAGCCGTCTGGTGAGGGAAAAATGCGATATGATCGCGTCCATTCCCATGAAGGGAGATATCGACTCCCTGAACGCTTCCGTGGCAGCCGGAGTCCTGGCTTACGAGATTGTGCGCCAGAGAGTGATGGGATAATCAATTCAATATAGAACTATGTAAAAGGCGGCCTTTTTCTACTCTCAGGGGAGATGCGAAGAAGCCCGTCTTTTTTATAGGCAGTTTCCTCCATTTCAATCCTGCCATGCTGATACAGCTTCTGATTTTATGCTTCCTCAATTTTGAACAGTTTACATCCAGCCCATATCAGTCCCGCGACAAGCACAAACCAGAGCAGGGCGGCAGCCCCGAAGCGTAACAGCAATAAGATGAATTGGTGTTCTTCCTGCCACTTGTCGTTAAAAGCATAGAACACGCCGTCCATATCTGCTCCATATTCCGCACAGATGGAAGAAAGTTCGTTCCGGGCAGCGCTGGTCATACTTACTTTCTGACCAATAGGCAGAGTGACGCTTTTTCCCTTTTCGATTGCCTTCGCTGTTTCCTGCGGAATTTGTGCCACGATATAGGTATGATCTGGAAGCTCCAACAGATAATAGGGCTGATAACTGCCCGGAAAATCCCAGCCGGATGAAGTAATCTCCGGTAGACGGATCTGGCGTCCGGTAGCTCTGCCCTTCACTCTTTGTGTATAGTAATGGTCTTCCCATGGGCTCAGACTGGAAATCCCAGTTTGGACAATCCCCACTGGTTCCGCTGTCACATAATCTGCTAAATAGATGATTTCTGAAAAATCTTCTGCGCCGGTCAGCCGTGGAATATCCGGACCAGCTGGCGAACCGGTAAAGTCAGTCGTGATATTTTGTTCTATATCGCTCATGGAAACCATCGGCTCATTTAATTTGAAAAGAGCTTCTGGGTTCCAGTTAAAGAACAACAGCGCGGCACCGATCAGAGCAATCAGGACACTGACAGTGGCAATCATATTTGTTTTTTTCATGGGCGGGAACCTCCTTTGAATGGTATTTTATAAATATGGGACTTCTGGTTTTTCAGACTGGAAGTAGTTATCTAAAATACTTAAAATCATATCCTTCTTCCGGTTCACCAATTTCATACCCTAAAACCTCTGTTAATCGTTTTTTAAGCAGGCTATACCATTCTTCCCAAATATTATCCGGCATTGTTCCAGCAATCTGTATTCCGCTTGGTTCAACAGAAGCCCATAAATCTACATCTTTTCCGATCCATTGAGGCCTATTCTTGTTTCCCGACCAATAGGGCATTGATTCGTATATTTTGTCTATCTGTTCCCATATTTCTTTAGGTGCACTATAATGAATATTTAAGTTTATATCATGGTTCACACACAATTTCTCCTATTTCAAAATTTCGATTTGTTTCTACATTTTCGCTATTGTACGCCGTTTCATAACCAACCACACCGCAAAGCACAGTAACAGATAGCTGCCAGACAGCCCAGCCATCCAAAGATACCGCTTTTGTTGTCCTGCCACATAGGTATCAGCCGTCAGATCAGCGTCCACGGTCATATATTTTTCATTTTCTTTGATGGACAGCACACGGCGATCTACGCTGTCCCCTTTGGCAAGAATCTGATTTGCATAATTTTTGTCATTGCTGGTTTCCAATTTCCATTGGTAGCCTGTGCCGTCCGAAGCCTGATAATAAACCACATACACAGTTTTGGTGGGATTGTTTCGCTTATCCCGACCAGTGGCATGGTTCTCCACGGTATGGGGCAGAACCTTGTACGGAGAAAAAGTATGTACTCCCATATCCTCATAATCAGAAGCCGGGCGTATCGTGGCAATCTCTTTTACTCCCAAAATGAAACAAGCGATTGACAGTATCAATCCCATAATACTGATCACACGGACAATTCCTGTGAATGTTTCAATTCCTGCACCTGTTCTTTTTGGCGCAGCAACAAAAGACTGTTCTGTGGTATCAGTAGAAGCAGGACGCTGTTTCCATTGTGAAACACATAAAAAGCCAATTCCTACAACCGCCCATACTATGACGAAAGCAACAGTTACAGGCACAAGATAGAATAAAATGAATCCATTAAATAAAATGTGGGGGAAACAGGCAATCAGAAGCCCCCAGCTGCATATCCCTCCAGCCAAATTCAGCACAAACCATAACAGCCAGCGGTTCAGCCCCAGCTGGTGGGCGAAAATATTTCCAGCAATCACAAAGTACAGAGCTACAACCGGGGGCAGTATACAGGCAAAGTAAAGCAGATTTTGCTTTGACGCACATATAAATGCCAGTGCAAAAGCTGCAATATAAAATAAGACTGAGAAAAGCAGAGCAGCAGCTTTTTTCATAGGCGGTGTCCTCCTCATTCATTGGCAAACTGAATGTTTGACTCTTTTTTACACTACTGGGTCATAGGCGGAACACACAAGTCCTCCCGGTATTCACTCCGTTCGGCCAGAGCGTCAAAGTCCATACCGGAGATGACCGCACTGCACCGCTCCCGGTCCTCGCTCTGGTCGGAGAGGGCAGGCACACCCTCGTCTGTCAGACCGGCGTCATAGCCAAAGGACCATATGCTGCGCTCGGCCTGCAAGCTGGTGGAGTCCTCATAAGAGAAATAGGAGATGGACACATTATGCCTGCGGTCCTCCTGCCAACTCATACCGAATCCGTCGTAGCTTCCGTCCTCGTCCATATAGAAGTATAATTCGGCGAACCGGATCTCTCGTCCATCCACCAGCTTTATGTCAGGGTATGCTGCTTTCAGCAAATAGGGCTGCGAGGACATGGGGATGTATTGGTAGGTCAGCTCTGGATCATCTCGTTCCAACAGTTGTCGGACGATACTCCATCGTTCTTCCGCATATGCTTCAAACCCAAGATCCTCCCACGCCATATCCCGGTAAGTAATGTGGTCGTTGTCATAGCAGCTATGGTAAAGGCGGCCCTTGTGCCAGAGATAGTCTTCACCAGATGCTTCTGCCGCAAACACCATGTATTCCTCTGTCTTATAGACATCATAATCGAAATCGCTCACATCTTCGCTGAGGATAAACGGCCGAATCTGGATGATGTATCCGCTCTGCTCCATAAATTCCTGCTGTTCCATATCAGCGGAGAGCTTCTCATAGACTGCCTGAGCCCGTTCGACGGGGTAAGTCTTTTCCCCAAACGGCTCCTGTCCTGGCAGTGCAATACATCCGGATAGCAGGCAGGCCAGTCCTACTGTCTGTGCCAGAAATAAAAATAGCCGCTTTTGTGTTGTTTTTCGATACATCTGATTTTCTCCCTTCTCTGGTTTTTTAGTTTCAAACCGGGGGCTTTTATTTTTGTTCGCCAAGGTCAGCGGGAAAATCTGCTTGATAAACTGGAAGTTCCTTTTATGTTGGATTTCAACAACCTAACTATCTTTTTGGATTTTATAAACCTAGTTCATTACAAACTTTTTTTTCTCCTTTATACCACTTCTGTTAAATGCTTTTTTATAGTTTTTCTGCTTTATACTCCCATCTTGAAGGATGTGTGCATGGAACTAATTGCCCCTCACATCTATTATTCCCCATAAATTTAACCGTGCCTTCAATATCAAAAATCAATTTGTATTTTTCGTTAAAATCATTAACACACAAAAATACTAATTGTATTTTCTCAATTTCTCTAACCGCAAACCGCTCCACTACATTGGGATATGTATAAAGATTAATTTTCAATTGTTCTTTTGCTTTAAGCACAAAAGGAGTATCTCCCCCCACAACAGACACTGCACTTTTCTTTAGCTCTTTTGGTTGTGAATTCACTTGTTCAAGCTTACAATTATATACACCACTTCGTCCAGTATTTATTAAATTAATCTCTATACACTGTCTTTCTTCGTTAGTATTTTTTTCATACTTTGCATCAATATAATGCAATTGCCCATCAAATCCAACCTTACATGCGATGTTATTATAAGAGAAATCATGCAACTTAACCCAATCAATAAGAATCACAGGCTCATGCTCTTCTTTATGTTTAGCAAGTTCAAGCTCTGCAACCCTATCGCTAATGCTATTCGCCTTATCTGTTTGCTTAATCGCAATCCACCCTAAAACTATCGTACCAAATGCAGATATGTAATCACCTAGAAATCCTAAAATATCAGCAGGCTCAAAATCTGTTCTTATTATAGTTACGATATCTCCCAACCAATATGGTAGCTGAACTATAAGCAAGCTCCCAATAAATACTATTATTGCATATTTAATTACTTGATATTTATACTTTTTCAATACATCTAACAAATTTTTTTCTCCTGCCCCATTTTATAGTTTTTAACTTTTAATTTCAAAAATTAAAGATTATAAACATCAAAACTTTCTTTCGTCTGATTAATAAACATTTTTTAACACCATTCCATTTTCACCGGTAACTGTCATTTTTGTGCTTACACATTTACCCCAAAAACCGTTTGCGTCTTTACGAAATCCTTCTCCATTCTTCACTTTCTCCCACTTCTCTTCCAATGAAAATTCCGATTTATTGTTCTGTTTCTTCCATTTTACCACGATTCCGAAAGCATGGAAATATCTTCTTTTACAGGCTGATTCGCGGCCTTATGGATATGTGGACAGGCGACCGGACACAATACCCCGGCATGAAATAGAAGCTCTTGCCAGCGATTATTTCCCGAAATTCAGAAATTTTTTGAAAGTCTGAGGAGGAAAAATTTGAGGAATGGGAAGTACAGAGAAAAAAGAAATAGAAAAGAGAAAGAGCGTATGACAAAAGCGGCAGCATCACTCACGATACCGCCGCTTTTGCTTTTCACACTATCTAATGCGGGTAACAGGACTTGAACCTGCACGGTCTCCCACCAGAACCTAAATCTGGCGCGTCTGCCAATTCCGCCATACCCGCAAGTCTACTTTATTATACGAGAGGAGGAAGGAAAAGTCAATCTCTACCATAGAACACTCACGACAAACGCATAAATGAATACTGCTTTCTTAAGTCATTACACAGCAGGCAAAAACTGCAGGCCTTGCGACTGGCGGCGTTTTCTGTTCGGTTCGTGCATCCATGTTCCGTCATTTGTGAAAACTCGCCTTGTGGCTCAAATACTTCGCTCGGCGGCGGAAATCAGCACGCGTTTCTCTATGGAAGCCTTGCAGTTGTCATATTTTGCACATTTCTATCTGTTTATTCTATTGGTGATTCCACAGTAAGCTGTTTTTGGATCCTGCGAGGCGCCAGTATCCGCCAGGTTTCCATTTTCTTTTGGATACGTTTTTAAAAAATCTACAAATAGACGGACAACAGGATTTTCCAGACTTTTTTCCTGATAATAGAGCCAGGTACGGCGTATTAAAAACTGTTCGTTTTTGTCAGTCAGAGGGAGGCGGTAAAAATCCTGCTCTCGTCCTCGGATCAAAATTCCAGGACATACAGTGAAACCCAGACCCTGACGGACAAATTCTGCGGCAATGCTGGAATCCTCAACTGTGATAGAAGAAACCGGCGGTGTGTGAAAATGTGAATTCCACCATTGCTCTTTTTCAGAGGCAAGACGGTAGTGGAATCGGGAGCGAATTTCAGGGATAGAGGATAAATCATCCAGATAAAAGGGACGGTTGAGCAGGACATAGATTTTTTCTTCACTTACAAGAAGTTTTTTATGGGGCCAGCTGTAATTTTCGCGGATAAATCCTAGAGGAAGCTCTCCGCTGCACAATTTATAATAATTTTTTTGACTGTATCCAGTTTGAATATCGCAGGTAACATGGGGATAGAGGCGAAGAAATCCTGCTATGATACGGGGGAGTTCTCCTCTGGCAAAAGGGTAGTTGGCCGCCAGGCGCAGTGTTCCCTGTATATTTTCCCTGGAAATACACTGAATATTTGCTTTGATATTGTCATATTCACTTAAAAAAATTCCGGCTTTTTGCGTCAGAAAAAGACCTTCCGGAGTTAGGACAATTCCCTTGGAATGCCTGATAAAAAGCTGAGTTTGAAATTCCTGTTCAATTTGCTTTAGACGCTTGGTGACAGTGGGTTGAGTTAAAAACAATTCTTGAGCTGTTTTTGTAATATTTCGGCTTTCTTTTAGGTGTCTTAGAATTTCCCAATCAAGATAATCCATTTCATTTATCCTTTCATTATTTGTGTGCTGTGCATTGCCGCTATGATATTCAAATTTTGAATGGCAGTCCATAGAAAACCATAATTTGTAATACCATTCTAATGATATTATACTGATTATATCGATCGATGCAAGGATTTATCTGTAAAAGGAGGGTTCGCAGGAGGAACAGAGGAGATTATGATCTGTAATATTAGCGATGAAATTAAAATTGAAAATTTAATGCGGGATACAGAAGCTATTTCACAATGGGAGCGTTTGTCAGGAAGCGCAGAGGAACTGGAGGCGTTCCGATATATGGAAAAGGCTTACAGCGATCTGGGGTACAGTACCAGACTTCTTTTTCATGACGCATATATCAGCCTTCCGGTGAACAGTTCGTTTAAGGCAGATGGAAGGCTGTTCTATTCGAGAACTCATTCTATGAGTGCTTCTACAGGAAGAAAAGCAGTAAAAGGTGAAATTGTATGGATCTCTGAAGAGCGCCTTTCTCTGCTTCAGCCAGGAGAACTGAGCGGAAAACTGGCTGCAGTGGACGGAAGGGCTGTGTATTCCAGTGTAAGCTGGGCGGAGAAGGCTGGAGCTTTGGGAGTTATTTGCATTCAGGAAGATCCTGTGAGGGAATGTATTCCTTCTGCATCCTGGGGATCTCCGGACAGACGCAGTTTAAATCTGATTCCAGGTATTCCTGTGATTTCGGTAAGGGAATCAGAAGCTGCGTTTTTGAGAGTTCAAACAGGGATTTTGGGAGAAATAGAAACAGAAGTGGATACTAGGTGGAAAAAAATTCCGCTTTTGATTGCAGAACAGACGGCAAAGAGGAAAACAGAGAATTACGTCATGTTCACTGGCCATTTGGATTCTTGGTATTACGGCGCTATTGATAACGGAACAGTTAATGCAGCGCAGATAGAAATTGCCAGAATCGCAGCTTTACATCAAGAAGAATGGAAGTGGAACTTCCGTTTGGTAAATTTTTCTGGTCACTCCCATGGAAGATATGCAGGTTCTGCATGGTTTGCCGACGAATTTTGGGAGGATCTTCATGAGCACTGTATTGTGAATGTCAATGCAGACAGTATTGGTGGAAAGAACTCCAACGATTTGACAGCTTCTCTGATTATGCCGGAGACAAAGGGACTGGCGCGGGAGATAGTAAAGGAATTGACAGGACAGGAGTTTAAAGGAATTAAATTTGCCAGAAATGCGGATCAGTCGTTTGCTTCCTGTGGGGTCAGTAGTGCCTTTGCGTCGCTGTCAAAACAGGTGAAAAAAAAGAGAAAGGATGGAAGCGTAGGACTTGAAGCAGGAAATGCTTTGCTTGGATGGTGGTGGCATACGCCGCAGGATACAATGGAAAATGTGGATCCAGATAACTTCAAAAGGGATACAGCTGTGATTGGAAGCTTTATTATGGAGTTTTTATTGTCTCCTTATATTCCTCTGGACTATATGGAGACAGTAAAAGCAGTAAAAAACTCTCTGGAACGCTGGCAAGAGCTGGCAGGAAATCGTTTTAGTCTGCATCGACCTTTGGAGCTTTCTGATATGCTGGAGAAGCTGGTAGGAGAGCGAAATCTGACAGAGCCAGAATGGAATCAGTGGAAACTTCATATTGGACGTCTTTTGGTTCCTCTTTTATGTACAACGGGAGACATATATCAAAACGACGATGCTGTTTCATATCCAGAACTTCCATCACTTATGGCGGTTCAGGATCTGGCTCATACAGCACCAGGCTCTATGGAGGAGCACATGCTGATAACAGAGCTTCGAAGAAAGAGAAATTATATTATTGATACGTTGAAACGGGCAATTAAATGTACAGAGGAGGGGTGACATGAAGGGTGAACGTGAAAAAGCGGTAAAAATGAATTGGTTTGACAGAATCATTCACGGAATAGAGGTGGTAGGAAATAAGCTTCCTAATCCATTTATTTTATTTATGATTTCCTGGATGGTGATTCTGGTACTTTCGCAGCTTCTCGCAGGAATTGGAGTTATGGATCCACAGACTGGGGAGAGGATCGAGATCATTGGCCTGCTCAACACAGAGGGACTTCAGTGGATGCTGGACAGTATGGTAGACAATTATATTAACTTTTCGCCGATGGGAACAGTTCTAGCAATGATGCTTGGACTGGGAGTAGCCACGTCCAGCGGCCTTTTGAGCGAAGCTATGAAGAAGCTGGCGGCAGTTCCTGAAAAGCGGCTTGTATTTTTAGTGGTTTTTGTGGGAATCTGTGGAAATATTGCTTCAGGAGCGGCTTCAGCTATTGTTCCAGCTTTGGCAGCCAGCCTGTTTTTTGCAGCGAAAAAAGATCCGATTTTTGGACTCTGCATTGGTTTCGCCGGTGTGACGGCAGGCTATACTGCTAACATTGTTTTGACGGGAACGGATGTGCTTTTGGCGGGAATTTCTACCAGTGCTTATCAGTTAGTTTATCCAGAAGGCACTGTAGATCCAACCTGCAATTACTATTTTATGATTGCGTCCACCATTGTGATTTCTATTATAGCAGCGTTTGTAATTAACAAGTTTATGATGGCCAAATATGGTCAGTGGGATAAAAAGTATGAGACGTGTCCAGCGGCGGAGGAAGCAGCAGCTGAAAATTCCCAGGGAGATCAGAATCTGATTGATAAGGGACTTAAAATGGCTCTGGCAGCGACTGTGCTGTACTGGGGGATTTTATTCATCGCAGCGCGGGAGGTGATTATCTCAGGAATTATTCCCTTTATGATGCTGTATTTTATTGTCGCAGGTCTTGCTTATGGTATAACTGTGGGAAGTATCCGTACAGCGGATCAGTTTGTAAAGGGAATGGAAAATGGCATTAAGAGCAGCCTTGGATTTCTCGTGATTGCATTCCCCATTGCCAATGCAATTGAGGCGTTCGGACGTTCTAAAATAGCCAGTGTTCTGGCTATTACGCTGGCTAACTACTGCTCGGAACAGGGAATTGGCGGAATTGGCTTATTTATTGCAATTATTCTAATTACCAGTCTTGTCAATCTGCTTTTGGTGAGTAGTACAAGCAAATGGGCGCTTCTGGCTCCTGTGTTTATCCCATTTCTGTTTTATATGGGATATTCGCCGGAAGGGGCGCAAGTTCTCTACCGAATCGGAGATTCCTGCACTAATATTATTACTCCTTTGCAGCCTTTTATTCCGCTTCATTTGGCGGTAATACGAAAATATGATACAAAGGCGGGACTGGGATCTATTTTTTCCAGAACACTTCCATTGTCTATGACATTCTTTATTACATGGGTGCTGCTTCTTATTGTATGGTATAGCCTGGGGCTTCCGCTGGGACCTTCCGGGGCTGGATTTCTTTTACAGTAAAAAAGGGAGAAAACAATAGTATAAAATAATAGAATTTATGTAAGGGGCTGCCATAGGCGGCCTCTTTTTTTAAAAAAAGATAATCTTTCGGCCTTCTCTTTGATCTACTTTTCTCTATACATATTTATAAAAAATCTGTGAATAAATTTGCGAAAACCCCATGACTTTTCTCTGCTTCTGTGTTAGAATACTCTGGGATTATCTGTAAACAGGCTCCTGCCTCTGGCTTTTGAGGCTGGAACCTTTCATACAGGGAGGAAAAAATGAAGATTTTGGTGACTGGATTTGAACCCTTTGGTTCCCACCGCTCCAATCCGTCCTGGGACGCAGTGGAAGCCCTGCCGGAGGAGATAGAGGGAGTTCAGATTGTAAAGCGTAAGCTTCCCGTCTCGTTTCGGCGTTTTTCAGCTCCTCTTGAGGCTGCTATAGAGGAAGAAAGGCCGGACGGCCTGATCTGCGTGGGGCTGGCCGGCGGGGAGGACAAGGTGAGCGTGGAAAGGGTAGGGATTAATCTGATGGAGGCGAGAATCCCGGACAACGATGGTTTTCAGCCCTTCGATACGCCGATTCGCCCTGACGGCGATACGGCCTATTTTTCCACGCTTCCTGTCAAGCGCATGGCGAAGGCGGTGGAGAGCCGCGGGATTGCCTGCTGCGTGTCCTACTCGGCGGGAACCTTCGTGTGCAATGCGGCGCTGTATACGGGACTTTATCTGTCCTCGCGCAGATACCGTTTCATGAAATGCTGTTTTATCCACGTGCCCTATGACGAGACCATGGAGGAAGCGCTGGCAGGACAGCCCTTTATGAAGAGGGAAACTCTGACGGAGGCCCTGATTGCGGCGGCAGGAGAGGCGGCCCGGGCGCTGAAGGCAGGGAAGGAAAGCGGCGATCTCCAGGAGGCTGCAGGCACGATTTTTTAACACATGAAAACTGGCGCCTGCGTTTGGAGGCATATGGCCTCTTCATGGAACGCTGACAGGATGATTCAGATTCAAAAACAGAAAGGAAACTGCCATATGATTTTGATAAAAGGAGTTCACGTGTTCGCTCCGCAGGATATGGGAATAAAAGACGTGCTGGTGGGCGGCACGAAGATTTTAAAAATCGGAGATAACCTTCCGGTAGAGGAGGCTTACGGGGTAGAGGTAATTGACGGAACGGGGAAAATTCTGATGCCTGGCCTGATTGACGCCCACGTTCATATCCTGGGCGGAGGAGGAGAGGGCGGCTACAGAACCAGGACGCCGGAGCTGATGCTTTCCGACGCTCTGGAAGGAGGCGTGACCACCATTGTGGGGTGTCTCGGCACAGACGGTACCACCAGAACCATGACGAATCTTATCGCCAAGGCCAGAGGACTGGAGGAGGAGGGGATCTCCACGTATATTTATACGGGTTCCTACCAGGTTCCTGTACGGACGCTGACAGGAAATGTCATGGATGATCTGATTCTGATTGACAAGGCGGTGGGCACAGGGGAAATTGCCATTTCGGATCACCGCTCCTCCCAGCCGTCCAGAGAAGAGTTTGCAAAGATTGTGGCCGATACCAGAGTAGGCGGCATTCTGTCGGGAAAGGCAGGGCTTGTGAACATTCACCTGGGAGACGGGAAGGAACAGCTTTCCTATCTGCGGTATGTGCTCACAGAGACGCAGATCCCGGCCTCCAATATGCTTCCGACGCACATTAACAGGAGCAGAAGGCTGATGGAGGACGGCATTGACTATGCGAAAAATATGGGAGGCTACATTGACCTGACCACCAGCTCGGATCCGGATTTCCTAGACCCGGAGGAGGTGAAGGCCAGCACAGGGCTTAAAATGGCTCTGGATGCAGGCGTGCCTGCGGATCATGTGACCTTTTCCTCTGACGGCCAGGGAAGTCTTCCAGTTTTTGACAAGGAGGGAAACTTCCTGCATCTGGGAGTGGGGAAGGTTTCTTCTATTTACAGGGAGATGCGGGACGCGGTTCAGAAGGACGGTGTCTCTCTCACGGACGCTCTGCGGGCTGTCACGGAAAATCCGGCCTTTTTGCTGAAGCTTCCTGATAAGGGGAGAATTGCCGAGAACGCAGATGCGGATCTGGTGCTGGCCGACTCTGAGACGCTGGAAATTGACAGCGTTATGGCCCGGGGCCAGCTGATGGTTTCAGGCAGGCGGGTGTTAAAGCGGGGGACCTTTGAATATTAAAAACAGGAGAGTATGAGATGGAAAAACAGAAGAAGAAATTTCAGATGCCCCACACGTATATTATCATTTTTCTGGTAATCTGCGCGGCGGCTCTGATGACGCTCTTTATTCCTCTGGGAACCTACCAGGAAAAAGAGATTACGTATATGCAGGACGGCGAGGAGAAGACGAAGACCGTTCTGGATCCGGACAGCTTTGAGTATGTTCTGGACGAAAACGGAAACAAGGTGACGAAGGCGGCTCCTCTCTGGGGAACCGAGGACTTCGGCGGCCAGGGTATCTTAAATTTCGTGTTTGAGGGAATGACCGTGGGTGATAAGAACGGCACTGCAGTGGGCATTATCGCCTTTATTCTGGTAGTAGGAGGAGCCTTTGGAATCGTCCTTCGGACGGGAGCTGTGGACGCTGGAATTATGAGGGTAATCGCCATCACAAAAGGGCGGGAAATTCTGCTGATTCCCATTCTGATCACCCTGTTCTCCCTGGGAGGAGCGGTGTTTGGCATGGGTGAGGAGGCCCTTCCCTTTGTCATGATTCTGGTTCCCATGTTTGTGGCCATGGGCTACGACGCGGTGGTAGGCATCATCTGCTCCTATGTGGCCACGCAGATTGGCTTTGGAACCTCCTGGATGAACCCGTTCAGCCTGGCAGTGGCTCAGGGAATCGCCGGAATTCCGGTTATGTCGGGAGCAGCGTTTCGAATTGCGCTCTGGGTGTTCTTCACAGGGCTGACCATTGTGTTCACCATGCGCTATGCGTCTAAAATCAAGAAAAACCCAAGGCTGTCAGTAGCCTACGAATCGGATGCCTACTATAGAAATGAGTTCAGCGCAGAGGGCAGAGAGGAGCTTCCCTTCACCCTGGGACATAAGCTGGTGCTTTTGACGCTGCTTGCCACGATTGTATGGACCATCTGGGGCGTGCTTGTGAAGGGCTATTACATTCCGGAGATTGCCTCTCAGTTCTTTGTGATGGGCTTTGTAGCCGGAATTATCGGTGTAGTCTTCAAGCTGAACGGGATGGAGTTAAACGACATTGCAAAATCCTTTGACAAGGGAGCGGCAGATCTGCTGGGGGCGGCTCTCTGCGTCGGCATGGCTCAGGGAATTATTCTGGTGTTAGGCGGTACCAGCGCCACCGACGGAACCGTTTTAAACACGATTCTTCACACCATTGGAGAGAGCATGAAGGGACTGCCGCCAATGATTTCCGCATGGTTTATGTATGTGTTCCAGTCTGTCTTCAACTTCTTTGTGGTTTCCGGATCCGGCCAGGCGGCTCTTACCATGCCGATTATGGCTCCGTTAGCCGATATTGTGGGAGTTTCCAGACAGACTGCAGTTCTGGCCTTCCAGCTGGGAGATGCGTTTACCAACTTTATCGTGCCGACCTCGGGATGCCTTCTGGGCGCGCTGGCAGCTGCCAGAATGGAGTGGGGACAGTGGGCCAGGTTCCAGATTAAATTCCAGGCTCTGTTATTTGTCTGCGCTTCCGCGGCTGTGATCATTGCGGTTATGATTGGCTTTGCCTAAATTGCCTAAAATTCCTGATTTACAGGCTTGACTTTCCCATGGAAACCACGTACAATGAGGAAGTACAATCTGATAGATGGCAGTGACGGGAAAAAGTAGCTGTTTTACACCCCAGACAGAGAGCAGCCGGACGGTGAGAGGCGCCTGGAGGAAGAATCTGCGAATACATCCCAGAGCCCTGCACCGAAGGAGAGACTTTTCGCAAGACAGATTTCTGAATGGGAAAGCTGCACGGAAGACTTTTTCTGCGTAGGCTGCAGCGGGATTGCCGCACGTTACAGCGGCAGGAGTATAGGAGACTGTACTCGTTGAGGAAGAGAGGCGCGAGCGTCTTTTCAAACGAAGGTGGTACCACGGAAATTTAACTCCGTCCTTTGGATCAAGCGATTCAGGGGATGGAGTTTTTTTATTTCATAGGAAAAAACGTCCTATGAAATAAAAATGCTCCGCAGGAACCGCACTGCGGCAAAGCGGTATTATGCTGCCGAAGCAGCCCGCCGCAGGCGGAGAATTCTGCAGAGCAGAATTCTTTCTTATTCCATAGGAAAAGCGTCCTATGAAATAAAAAATGCTCCGCAGGAACCGCGTCCTATGAAATCAATGAAATTAAGAAAACAGCTGCAGGAAAGGAGAAAAAACATGCAGATTTATGAAGAACTGGTTGCCCGCGGCCTGATTGCCCAGGTGACGAACGAGGAAGAGATTAAAAAGATGGTAAACGAGGGAAAGGCTACCTTCTACATTGGCTTTGACCCGACGGCCGACAGCCTTCACGTAGGCCATTTCATGGCTCTGTGCCTGATGAAGAGACTTCAGATGGCCGGAAACAAGCCTATCGCCCTGATTGGCGGAGGAACCGGATACATCGGCGATCCGTCCGGAAGAACAGACATGAGATCCATGATGACTCCGGAGATGATCCAGCACAACTGCGACTGCTTTAAGAAGCAGATGAGCCGCTTCATCGACTTTTCCGACGGAAAGGCCCTGATGGTAAACAACGCAGACTGGCTTCTGGGCTTAAACTACGTAGAGCTTTTAAGAGAGGTGGGACCGCATTTCTCCGTAAACCGTATGCTGACAGCCGAGTGCTATAAGCAGAGAATGGAGAAGGGATTAAGCTTCCTGGAGTTTAACTACATGATCATGCAGAGCTACGACTTCTACATGCTGTTCCAGAAATACGGCTGCAACATGCAGTTCGGAGGAGACGATCAGTGGAGCAACATGTTAGGCGGAACAGAGCTGATCAGAAGAAAGCTTGGCAAGGACGCCCACGCCATGACCATCACTCTTCTGTTAAACTCCGAGGGCAAGAAGATGGGCAAGACTCAGTCCGGAGCCGTATGGCTGGATCCGAACAAGACCTCCCCGTTCGAGTTCTACCAGTACTGGAGAAACGTAGCGGACGCCGACGTATTAAAATGCCTGCGTATGCTTACCTTCCTGCCGCTGGAGCAGATCGACGAGATGGACAAGTGGGAAGGCAGCCAGTTAAACGAGGCGAAGGAGATTCTGGCTTACGAGCTGACTGCTCTTGTTCACGGCGAGGAGGAGGCCCAGAAGGCAAAGGAAGCTTCCAAGGCCCTGTTCAGCAGCGGAAATGCGGCTAACATGCCTACGGCAGAGCTTTCCGAGGAAGATTTCACAGACGGAGCCATTGATATTCTCTCTGTTCTCCAGAAATCAGGACTGGCTCCATCCCGCTCTGAGGCCAGAAGAAACGTAGAGCAGGGCGGAGTGGCTGTAGACGGAACACAGGTAAAGGATACGAAGGCGTCCTTTACGAAGGAGCAGTTTGCAGGCGACGGAATCGTGGTAAAACGCGGTAAGAAAAACTTCAAGAGAGTAGTTCTGAAGTAGGAACCGGAAAGCAGAACGCTGCATGGGAGAAAGATAAGACAGAACGGCTGGAAACGGCTTTTCTGTCTTATTTTTACTTATCTGAGGATTGAAGTTTTCAGTTCCCTGTGCTACTGTTAAAAAAGCGCTGATGGAATGAAAGAGGGGATGGAGAATGAAAAAGAGGACAACAGCGGGAAAAGAGAAGACGCGCAGACAGCTGGAACAGACGATCGCCGCTTATCAGAAGCTGGCGGAGGAGGACTGGCTGACAGGCCTTTACAACGGCAGAGCCATGGAGGAGAAGGCGGGCGAATACCTGAAACGGAACAGAGCGGGGTCGATGATTCTCATGGATATCGACCAGTTTAAAAAGATCAACGACACATACGGCCACATTATCGGGGATCAGCTGCTCCAGGATATTGCGTCGGTGCTGAAGAAAATGTTTCCCTCCGGCTGCCTGATCGGAAGGTGCGGAGGCGACGAATTTGCAATTTTTATGCCTCAGACGCTGGAAGAGGAGGATATCCAGAGACGGTGCAGGCAGATTCGGGAGCGGTTTGTGAGAGTGGAGGTGAATGGCACGGTGATCCTCCGGCTTTCCATGACCATCTGCGGAGGAAGCTATCATCCGGGCTTTGGGTACAAGGATCTGTTCGATCTGGCAGATCAGAAAATTGTGAAGGAAAAGAGGAGCAGAAGCGGAGAGACGCTGGAGAGGGCGGCTGTGGCCGACGTAAACGGCGACGAGATACGCATTGACATGAAGATTCTGGCCAGGGAGATGCGGGAGGAGGATCCCCTTCCAGGCGCCTACTGCCAGGACTACGAGACGTTTAAGAGCATTTACCGGTTTGTAGAGAGAAAAATGATACGAAAGGACATGGGAGCCTTCCTGATCCTGTTCACGCTCACAGACATGGCCAATGAATTTCCCACCCTGGAACAGCGCGATTACCAGCTGGAGCTGTTAGGCCAGGCGATTCAGAATAACCTTCGTATGGGGGATCTTTACGCTCAGTACAGCAGCTGCCAGTTTTTAGTCATGCTGTCCGACACGACGGAGGAGAATGTGGAGATGATCGCTGGGCGTATCTGCCAGGCGTTTTACAAGGAGAATAAGATGGAGGACGAATTGATTCTCCACCACACCTATCCGTTAAAGCCGGCAGGAAAATAAGATCCTGCCAGGCGGAAGAAGATTACAAAAACAGGTGCTCAATCAGAATTTTAAGCCCAATGAGAATCAGGATCACTCCTCCGCAGAATTCTGCCTTGGATTTGTAGCGGGTTCCAAATACATGGCCGGCTTTGACTCCGGCTGCCGAGAGAAGAAAGGTAATAATTCCGATAAACGAGACGGCAGGCACAATTTCAACGCTTAAAAAGGACAGGGTGACGCCTACGGCGAGAGCGTCGATGCTGGTGGCCAGGGCCAGAACGCTCATGGTTTTAAAGCCCAGAGAGCTGTCCAGCTCATCCTCTTCCTTGGAACAGGCCTCCCGGATCATACTGAAGCCGATGGCTGCCAGAAGAAGGAAGGCAATCCAGTGATCGAAAGAAGCGATGGCGTCCTTGAAGTGGGATCCTAACAGGTATCCGATCAGCGGCATGGCCGCCTGAAAGCCTCCGAAATAAAGTCCTACTAAAACGGCGTGGCGCCAGCTTAAATGCCTGATAGACAGCCCTTTGCAGACTGCGACGGCGAACGCGTCCATGGACACTCCCACGGCGAGAATAAAAAGCTCTGTCAGTGACATGGTGAATTTCCTCCTGAGATTTGAGATAAATTAAAACACGGAGCCTTATTATACCATTGTCCCTTTAAGGAGGCAATCTTTTGTCGGGAATTGCAGGAAGAGCGCAAAAAATGTCTTGTCAATGAAATCATGTTTTGATATGATAAATTCGGTGAAATAATCAGTTATAAGAATAAATGGCTGGGAAAGCCTGATAACAAGGAGGATTTTGAGGGAATGAAGCCTTACAGCGAACTTACAAAAGAAGAATTAGTTGCGCTCAGCCACGAGCTGAATGCACAGTACCGTGCGTTTCAGGCCAAGGATTTAAAGCTTGACATGTCCAGAGGAAAGCCGTCTGCAGAGCAGTTAGACCTTTCCATGGGTATGATGGACGTGCTTAACAGCTCTACGGATCTGACCTGCGAGGACGGTACGGACTGCCGCAATTATGGCGTGCTGGACGGAATCAGCGAGGCGAAGGAACTGGTTGGAGATATGATCGAGGTTCCGGCGGCCAATCTGATTATCTATGGAAACTCCAGCTTAAATGTAATGTATGATACCATTTCCCGCGCCATGACACACGGTATTATGGGAAGCACTCCCTGGTGCAAGCTTGACAAGGTGAAGTTCCTCTGTCCTGTTCCGGGATATGACAGACATTTTGCAATTACAGAATACTTTAACATTGAGATGATCAATGTTCCTATGAACGAGGAAGGCCCGGATATGGAGCTGGTGGAGAAGCTGGTTGCAGAGGACGAGGCCATCAAGGGAATCTGGTGTGTTCCCAAGTACTCCAACCCAAGCGGAATTTCCTACTCCGATCAGACGGTGCGCCGTCTGGCCAGACTGAGACCGGCTGCCAAGGATTTCAGAATTTTCTGGGATAATGCCTATGGCATCCACCATTTGTACGAGGACAAGCAGGATCAGGTGACGGAGATTCTGGCAGAGTGCAAGAGAGCGGGAAATCCGGATCTTGTTTACAAATTTGCCTCCACTTCCAAAATCTGCTTCCCGGGATCCGGCATCGCAGCGTTAGCTACCTCCCACAACAATCTGGAGGACATCAAGAAGCAGTTAAAGATTCAGACCATCGGACACGACAAGGTAAACCAGCTGCGCCACGTGAGATTCTTTAAGGATATCCACGGAATGGTGGAGCACATGAAGAAGCATGCCGATATTCTCCGTCCGAAGTTCGAGGCAGTTGAGGAGATTCTTGACAGAGAGTTAAGCGGACTTGGAATCGGAACCTGGACAAAGCCAAGAGGCGGCTACTTTATCTGCTTTGACTCTATGGAGGGGTGCGCGAAGGCTATCGTAGCCAAGTGCAAGAAGGCCGGCGTTGTGATGACAAACGCAGGAGCGACGTATCCTTACGGAAAGGATCCGCATGACAGCAATATCCGTATTGCTCCTTCCTATCCGCCGCTTCAGGACCTGATTACAGCCACAGAGCTGTTTGCCCTCTGCGTAAAGTTAGTCAGCGTGAAGAAGCTGTTAGAGAATATGTAGCTTAAGCGTATACCGGCGCTGAAATTTTCAAATATAAAAGGGCGGGGACATGTGATTTGCAGGCTCCCGTCCTTGCTTTTTACAGAGAAACACATTACAATAGCAAAAGAAAAGCAAAAGAAGGATCAATCACTAAAAAAGAAGTTGAGGAAGTAAGTGGCATATGATTAGAAAGATGTGGAATCAACTGGCGGCAAAATGCGTCAACCGGGAGACGGTATCCTATTTTATTTTCGGCGTCCTGACGACGGCGGTGGACTGGGTGGGATATTTTGCCCTCTACAACATGGGATATTCCGTAGTGTTTTCCCAGACTATGTCCTGGGCGGCGGCGGTTCTGTTTGCGTTTATCACCAATAAGCTGTTTGTGTTTCAGAGCACTTCCCTGAAGCTGTCAAGGCTTTTTAGCGAGCTGGTTTCCTTTGTGGCCTGCAGGCTGTTTACAGGAATTTTGACCATTGCGGGAATGGAGCTTATGGTAAACGGCCTGGGATGGTCCAACCTGTTTGGAAAGATTGCGGTTTCTGTCCTGTCTCTGGTATTGAACTATATACTCAGCAAGCTGTTTATTTTCCGCGGCAGAGAGGCTGTCTCTGAAAAACGGGGAAAATAAAGAGGGCGGCAGAAGCTTTGCGGAGGTTGTATGAGAGAAGACGATATAACAGGGATTTCACAGGAATTTGATCTGGCGTTAAGCCGGATCATGCCGCCCAGAGGGAAGGGAGCGCAGGAGAGAGACATGGAGATGGCGAATCATCATAGAATGCGGCCGGAGGCGGAGAAGGAAGAACGGCTGGAGGAAAAAGACGTTCAGGCAGAAGAAAAGCGGCCCCACAGAGAAAAAACGTCTAGGCCGGAGGGCGGCCTTTTAAAGCCCAGAGACGGCTATATCGCGGCTTTTTTTGTGCCGGTTGTTATTATGATTATTATTTTTGCCCAGAGAGGAATTTTCCCTTTTGGGGAGGAGAGCTTTCTGAGAACGGACATGTATCACCAGTACGCGCCGTTTTTCTCAGAGTTCCGCCACAAGCTGGCGGAGGGAGGAAGCCTTCTGTACAGCTGGGACATCGGCCTGGGCGTCAACTTTGCGGCTCTTTACGCCTATTACCTGGCCAGCCCTTTAAACTGGCTTCTTATTTTATGTCCGGGCAAATATGTCATTGAGTTTATGACTGCCGCCATTGTGCTCAAAATCGGACTGGCAGGCCTTTCTTTTACCTGGTATCTGAGAAAACGCAGCGGCGTCTCGGATTTTGGCGCCTGCTTTTTTGGGATTTTTTATGCCCTGTCAGGATACATGGCGGCCTACAGCTGGAATATTATGTGGCTGGACTGCATTGTCCTGTTCCCGCTGATCCTTTTGGGGCTGGAACAGCTGGTGAGAGAGAAAAAGGGACTTCTCTACTGTATTTCCCTGGCGCTTTCTATCCTGTCCAACTATTATATCTCCATTATGATCTGTATTTTCATGGTGATCTATTTTGCCGTGCTTATGGTGCTGGACTGGGAGCATTTTAAGGACGGATGGGGGAAATGCATTGGCCTGTTTGCCGGATGTTCGCTTCTGGCAGGGGGATTGGCGGCTGTGGTGCTGCTGCCGGAAATTTCCGCCCTTCAGAGCACTGCTTCCGGGGAGATGAGCTTTCCCCAGACAGTTGAGAGCTATTTTTCCATTGTCGACATGCTGGCCCGCCATATTGGAAACGTACAGGTGGAGATTGGTCTGGAGCACTGGCCCAATATTTACTGCGGAACGGCAGTGCTGATGCTGTTTCTGCTTTATCTGGTCTGCAGAAATATTTCCCTCCGGGAAAAGGCGGTGTACTGCTCCCTGCTTCTGTTTTTTCTGGCCAGCTTTTCAGTCAATGTGCTGAACTTTATATGGCACGGCTTCCACTATCCAAACAGCCTGCCGGCCAGACAGTCCTTTATCTACATCGCTTTGATGCTGACGGTCTGCTTTCAGGCCTACAGGAACCTGGATCGGTTTTCCGACAGAAGCATTCTGGCAGCCTTTCTGGGGGCCGTCTCTTTTGTGCTCCTGTCCCAGAAATTCAGGGAGGGAGACGAGGCCTACCATTTCGCCGTATTTTACGGCGCGATTTTCTTCCTTGCTGTGTATGCAGGGCTGATGGTTCTGTACAGGAGGAGAGGGCAGGGAGAAAGGGGCAGAAAACGGGCGGCTCTGGCAGCTCTTCTGACTCTGTTTACGGTCTGTGTGGAGGCGGCGGTGAACACCACCTGCACCAGCGTGACCACCACCAGCCGGACGGCTTATACGGCCGATAACGAGGCGGTGGAGACGCTGGCGGCCAGCCTGAAGGGAAGCGCTGATTTTTACCGGATAGAAAAAACGGATCAGAGAACAAAGAACGACGGCGCCTGGATGCATTTTCCGTCTGTTTCCCTGTTTTCCTCTATGGCCCACGCCGATGTGACGGAATTCATGAAAAGCCTGGGCTGCGAAGGATCTACTAATGCGTACAGCATTACGGGGAGCACGCCGTTTGTGGACTGCCTTCTGTCTGTCAGATACGCCTTTTACCCCAGGGAACAGAGCATGGATCGTCTGGAGTACGTCCAGGATTACCAGGGCACCTATCTCTATGCCAACCGGTACGCCCTTCCGCTGGGCTTTATGATTCCCGATATCATGAAAAACGAGTGGCATTTGAATATGGCGAACCCGGCTGACGTGCAGAATTCCCTCTGCAGCCTGTTTGACGCGCCGGATGTGCTTCAGGAGGAGACTGGCCTTGGAAACGGCCCCAGCCTGATCTACACGCCGGAGGAGGCTGGGGAGTATTACGCCTTTGTCTCCAACAAACAGGTGAAATCGGTTTCTCTGAAAAAGGGCGAGGAAAAGGACACCTTTGACAATATCAACCGCGGCTATCTGGTAGAAGTGGGAATGGTGGAGGCTGGGGAGACGCTGGCCTTCCAGAACGAAGAGGGAAACGAGGATCTGGGAATCCGTCTTTACCGGTACAATGAAGCAGGACTGGAGCATGTATACAGAAAGCTGGCGGAGAGCCTTCTGACCCTGTCTGTCTGGGAGGATGACAGGCTGAAGGGAACGGTGGACGCAGGCATGGGGGGAACGCTGTTCACATCCATTCCCTATGATAAAGGATGGACCGTGACGGTGGATGGACAGGAAAGGCAGCCTCAGGAACTGTTCGGCGCTTTTCTGGGCATTGAGCTGGAACCGGGAAGCCATGTGATAGAATGTTCCTACCTGCCGGAAGGACTGAGGGAAGGAATGATAATCTCGCTGCTTTGCGCGGCTGTTTTGGCCGCCGCAGTTTTTATATCCCAAAGAAGGCGTCAGAAGGAGCGCAAGGCTATGCGGCGGCGTCTTTTGGAGCGGAGAACCCGCCGGGAGGAGCATCTGACGAGAAGGGCTTTTGAAAGGCAGCCGGAAGAGGCGGATGCAGAACCAGTGGAAACAGCAGAAGCAGCAGGGCTCATAGAGTCAGAAGAGACAGAAAAAGACATAAATCAGGAGACATAAGGAGGAAACAGCCATGAAATTATGGGGAGGACGATTCACCAAGGAGGAGAACCAGCTGGTACACAACTTTAACGCTTCGATTTCATTTGATCAGAAGATGTACCGCCAGGATATCAGGGGGAGCATCGCTCATGTGACGATGCTTGCAAAGCAGGGAATTCTCTCTGAGGAAGACAAATGCGCGATTATCGAGGGGTTAAAAGGGATTTTAAAGGATGTGGAGGACGGAACGCTTCTGATGACGCCAGAGTACGAGGATATCCACTCCTTTGTGGAGAGCAATCTCATTGACCGCATCGGGGAGGCAGGAAAGCGCCTCCACACAGGCCGCAGCCGGAATGATCAGGTGGCCCTCGACATGAAGCTTTACACCAGGGACGAGATCGACGAGCTGGACGGCCTGGTAAAGAAGCTTCTGGAGACTCTTCTCACTCTGATGGAGGAGCACCTGGACACCTATATGCCGGGCTTTACCCATCTTCAGAAGGCCCAGCCGATTACATTGGCCCACCATCTGGGAGCTTACTTTGAGATGTTTTTCAGGGATCTTTCCAGGCTTCACGATATCAGAAAGAGGATGAATTACTGTCCGCTTGGCTCAGGAGCCCTGGCAGGCACGACTTACCCTCTGGACCGGGAATACACGGCAGAGCTTCTGGACTTTTACGGAGCGACCCTGAACAGCATGGATTCTGTGGCTGACAGAGACTATCTGATTGAGCTGTTAAGCGCACTGTCCACCATTTCCATGCATCTGAGCCGCTTCTGCGAGGAGATTATTATCTGGAATACAAACGAATACCAGTTTGTGGAGATTGACGATTCCTATAGTACGGGAAGCAGCATTATGCCCCAGAAGAAGAACCCTGACATCGCGGAGCTGATCCGGGGAAAGACGGGACGCGTGTACGGGGCTTTAGTCAGCCTGTTGACCACCATGAAGGGCATTCCGCTGGCATATAATAAGGATATGCAGGAGGATAAGGAGCTGGCCTTTGACGCTATGGATACGGTGAAGGGATGTCTGGCTCTGTTTACAGGCATGATCTCCAGCATGACCTTTAAAAAGGACGTGATGGAGAAGAGCGCGAAAAACGGCTTTACCAACGCGACAGACGCGGCGGATTACCTGGTAAACCACGGCGTTCCCTTCCGTGACGCCCACGGAATTATCGGCCGTCTGGTGCTGGCCTGCATTGAGAGAGGCTGCTCCTTAGACGACCTTCCGCTGGAGGCCTACAAGGAGATTTGTCCTGTATTTGAGGAGGACGTTTACGAGGCCATCAGCATGGAAACCTGCGTGAAGAAGAGAACCACCATCGGCGCTCCCGGACAGGAGGCGATGAAGAAGGTGATTGCCGAATGCCGAAAGAGGCTGGAAGAATAGGAGAACAGAAAGAGAGAGGAAACAGCGTTATGAAGAAATTAGAGGAATATGTGAGAAGCATTCCGGATTTTCCGGAGCCAGGCATTATTTTCAGGGATATCACCACGATTCTTCAGGATCCGGACGGCCTGAAGCTGGCGGTAGACGGCCTGTTAAAGACCTTAGAGGGCGTGGAGTACGACGTGGTAGTGGGACCGGAGTCCAGAGGCTTTATCTTTGGAGTGCCGGTGGCCTACGCCGCCCACAAGGGCTTTGTGCCGGTCCGCAAGAAGGGAAAGCTGCCCTGTAAGACCGTTTCCATGAAGTACGATCTGGAATACGGAAGCGCGGAGGTGGAAATGCACGAGGATTCCATTAAGCCGGGCCAGAAGGTTGTCATTATCGACGATCTGATCGCCACAGGAGGAACCATGGAGGCCATCTGCAAGCTGATCGAGAGCCTGGGCGGAGAGGTTGTGCGCATCTGCTTCGTCATGGAGTTAGCCGGCCTTGAGGGAAGAAAGAAGCTGAAGGACTATCCGGTAGAGTCCCTGATTGTTTACGAGGGAAAATAAAGGACAGACGGCAGGCGCCGGAATGCTGCAGGAAGCGGCGTTCCGGCGCTTTGGGCGTATAGGAAGAGAGAAATATGGCCGCCTGTTTGGAGGGCGGAACATACGTCAGCCTGGCAGACAGAAAGACAGGGTATAAAAAGACCGAAACAGGGGAATAATCCTAGAAATTTTACAGGGAAACACCCAAAAACGCCTGCACGTCCAGGAGGAAGCAGAAAAGAATTGCATTTTCTGACAAAAAAAATTATAATAGTGATAATTCTCTATAAAACGACAAAGGCATGATGGGAGCAGATGCCTGAAGCTGGGAGGCGTATGTATGGAAAAGATGGATCGGATAAAACAACTGGATAGAGAGCTGGAGCAGCCTGCTGATTTTACAAGCCCGGAGGTACTGTATCAGGATTTGATTGACAGTATCCACAGATACCACCCGTCTGACGATATTTCGATGGTGGAGAAGGCCTACAGGCTTGCTTATGATGCCCATAAGGATCAGAAGCGCAAGTCCGGAGAACCTTACATCATCCATCCGCTGTGCGTGGCGATTATCCTGGCTGATCTGGAGCTTGACAAGGAGACCATTGTGGCAGGTATTCTTCACGATGTGGTGGAGGATACGGTGATGACTACTGCAGGCGTGGCGGAACAGTTTGGAAACGAGGTAGCGCTGTTAGTAGACGGCGTTACGAAGCTGACGAATATTAACTGGGACAAGGACAAGGTGGAGATGCAGGCGGAGAACCTGCGGAAGATGTTTTTAGCTATGGCCAAAGACATCCGGGTTATCCTGGTGAAGCTGGCGGACCGTCTTCACAATATGCGGACCCTTCAGTATATGAAGCCGGAAAAGCAGAAGGAAAAGGCCAGGGAGACCATGGAAATCTATGCGCCCATTGCGGACCGCCTGGGAATTTCCAGAATCAAGACAGAGCTTGACGATCTGTCCCTGAAATACCTGGAACCGGACGTATATTACGATCTGGCGGAAAAGATTTCCCTCAGAAAGGATTCCAGGGAAGCCTTTGTAAAGAGCATTGTGGACGAGGTCAAGAGCCACATGGACGACGCGGGCATCGAGTGCAAGGTGGACGGCCGGGTGAAGCATTTCTTCAGCATTTATAAGAAGATGGTGAAGCAGAACAAGACTCTGGATCAGATTTACGATCTGTTTGCAGTCAGGATTATCGTGGATACGGTGAAGGACTGCTACGGAGCTTTGGGCGTAATTCACGAGATGTACAAGCCGATTCCAGGCCGCTTTAAGGATTACATCGCCATGCCGAAGATCAATAATTACCAGTCTCTTCACACGACTCTGATCGGAAGCAGCGGACGTCCCTTTGAGATCCAGATCCGCACCTACGAGATGCACAGGGTGGCGGAGTACGGAATTGCCGCCCACTGGAAATATAAGCAGAGCGGAAGCACGAAGGCCGCCATGGACAGCGCAGAGGAGAAGCTTTCCTGGCTGCGCCAGATTCTGGAGTGGCAGAAGGATATGTCCGACAATAAGGAGTTCCTGGATTCCTTAAAGAGCGATCTGGATCTGTTCTCAGACAGCGTGTTCTGCTTTACCCCCTCAGGAGATGTGAAGAACCTGCCAAGCGGTTCTACTCCCATTGACTTTGCCTACTCGATCCACAGCGCGGTGGGCAATAAGATGGTGGGCGCCAAGGCCAACGGAGTGCTGGTGAATATTGACTATGTAATTAAAAACGGCGACCGGATTGAGATTCTGACTTCCCAGAACAGCAAGGGACCTAGCAGGGACTGGCTTAAAATTGTCAAGAGCACCCAGGCGAAGAACAAGATCAATCAGTGGTTTAAAGCGGAGTTAAAGGAAGACAATATTATCCGCGGCCGCGATATGATTGACAAATACTGCCGTAATAAGGGCATTAACTACTCGGAGCTTAACAAGCCGGAGTTTATGGAAAAGGTGATGAAGCGCTACTCCTACAAGGACTGGGATTCTGTCCTTGCCTCCATCGGCCACGGCGGCCTGAAGGAGGGCCAGGTCATCAACAAGATGATGGAGGCCCACACGAAAAAGATGGAGAAGGAGAAGACAGACGCTACGATCCTGGATTCTATCGGAGATGGAAATAAGGTTCCCGTGGCAGTGTCCCACGGCAAGCCCAAGAGCGGCATTGTGGTGAAGGGAATCGACGATTTGGCAGTGCGCTTCTCCAAGTGCTGCAGCCCTGTTCCGGGAGATGAGATTGTGGGCTTTGTGACAAGAGGCCGAGGGATTTCCATCCACAGAACAGACTGCATCAACGTGATGAACCTGCCGGAGGACGAGAAGGCAAGGCTTATCGAGGCGGAGTGGCAGCAGCCTGTGGGAGACGAGGCAGGCAGGGAGCGCTACACTACAGAGATTAAGATTTTTGCCAATAACCGGATCGGCATGTTCGTGGATCTGTCCAAGGTGTTCACAGAGCGGCAGATTGACATTAAGTCCATGAACGTGCGGACGACCAAGCAGGGAAAGGCCACGATTTTAATGACCTTCGACATCCGGGGAATTGAAGAACTGAATAAACTGGCCGACAAGCTGAGACAGATTGAAGGCGTAATAGATATAGAGAGAACTGCCGGATAAGCAGTTTTCTCTATGTTTCCGTATTTTGCTAAACTTATGCTGAAGGAGAGGACAGGCGAATGCAGATTAAGAAGCTGACGGTAGGCTATGTGCAGACCAACTGCTACATTGTATCAAACGAGGAGACGAAGGAAGCGGTGATTGTAGATCCCGGCGACAGAGGGGATTTGATTATAGAGTGCTGTAAGCGCGAAGGGCTGGACGTGAAGGCCATTTTGCTGACTCACGGCCATTCCGACCATATTGGAGCCCTGGACCAGGTGAAGAAGGCCTTTGGAGCGAAGGTTTACGCGCTTGAGGACGAGAAGGAGCTGATGGCGGACGAGAATCTGAACCTTTCCAAGAGCCTTTTGGGAACTGTGATCCGGACGGAGGCAGATGTGTGGCTGCGAGATAACGAGACGGTAAATCTGATTGGCCTGCCTTTCCAGGTCATCGCCACGCCGGGCCATACGGAGGGATCCTGCTGCTACTACATAGAGAGCGAGAAGGCGCTGTTTGCAGGAGACACGCTCTTCGAGGGTTCCTACGGACGGGTGGATCTGCCTGGCGGAAGCTCTGTCAAGCTGCTTCACTCAGTCCTTGACCGTCTGTTTGAGCTTCCGGAGGATGTGACGGTGTATCCGGGACATCTGGGATACACGACCATTGGAGACGAGAAAAAGTACAACCCGCTGGCTCCCTACAAGGGAAAGCTGTTAGAATAAGGGAAAGACAGGAAACAAGATGATAGGAATACTGCTTAGCGATCAATCATTTGAACAGGATATCAGGGAACTTCTCATGGCCTTCTGCCCGGGGCAGAAATTTACCCACGACGAGGGGGAGGCCCTGCGGGAGGCAAGGCTTATTGTGCGGGGCGGACGGACAGGCAGCGAGTTCTGGCTTTCTGCGGAGCGCTCTGTGCCAGAGGATGAGAATCAGGACGGCGCGGGAGCCCAGACTGTGCCCCGCAGGTTTGAGACGGTTTCTGAGGGCAGGATTACAGTGGACGAGGACAGCCGTTTTGAGACGAAGAACAGGCTTAAGAGGGAGCTGTACCAGATGATGAGCCGTCTTACCGGAAAAGAGCTTCCCTGGGGGACTCTCACCGGCATCCGTCCCACGAAAATTGCCCTGACGAGGCTTTATGAGGGGGCTTCCGAGCAGGAAATCCACGATCACATGAAGGAAACCTACCTGACCAGTGAGGAGAAAATTGCCCTGAGCCTTGACGTGGCCAGACGGGAGAAGGAGCTTCTGTCGGCGGTAGATTATGAGAACGGCTACAGTCTCTACATTGGGATTCCATTCTGCCCTACCACCTGCCTCTACTGCTCCTTTACATCCTTCCCCATCGGAAAATGGCAGGGGAGGACAGAGCTCTATTTAAACGCTCTGTTCCGGGAAATGGAGTATGTGGCGGAGAAGATGAGGGGCCGCGTTCTGGATACCATTTATTTTGGAGGCGGAACTCCCACCTCCTTGAGCCCGGAGGATCTGGATGCCATCCTGAATAAGGTGGAAAGCACCTTCCCTATGGATCAGGTGAAGGAATTTACTGTGGAGGCGGGACGGCCGGACAGCATTACCAGGGAGAAGCTGGAGGTTTTAAGAAAGCACGGCATTACCCGTATTTCCATCAATCCCCAGACTATGAAGCAGGAGACGTTGGACTTAATCGGCCGCCGCCATACGGTGGATCAGGTGAAGGAGACCTTCCGTCTGGCCAGGGAGCTGGGCTTTGACAATATCAATATGGATCTGATTGTGGGACTTCCGGAGGAGGACGAGGAGGACGTCAGGGCCACTATGGAGGAGATTAAAAAGCTGGGGCCAGACAGCCTGACCGTTCATTCTCTGGCCATCAAGAGAGCCGCAAGGCTTAACATGTTCCGGGAAAAATATGGAAATCTGAAGATCACCGGAACCCAGGAAATGATCGATATGACGGCCCGTTATGCAAAAGAGATGGGCATGGAGCCCTACTATCTCTACAGGCAGAAGAACATGGCGGGCAACTTTGAGAACGTAGGCTACAGCGCGCCCGGCAAGGCCTGCATTTACAACATTCTCATTATGGAGGAGAAGCAGACCATTATGGCCTGCGGAGCCGGAACCACTACCAAGGTGGTGTTCCCGGCAGAAAACCGTCTGGAGAGGGCGGAAAATGTAAAAGAAGTCGAGCAGTACATCGACCGGGTGGATGAGATGCTTCTTAGGAAAGAAAAGCTCATCTGCCAGATGGAACAGAGCTCAGGAAAATAAACAGTTAGAAAACAGGAGAGATTACCATGGCTTTGAAGAAAAAACCAGTAACCGGAATGAAGGATATTCTGCCGGCAGAGATGGAAATCCGCGACTATGTGCTTGGAAAGATCAAGGAGACCTACCGTGGATTCGGCTTTTCTGCCATTGAGACGCCGTGTGTGGAGCACATCGAGAACCTGACCAGCAAGCAGGGCGGCGACAATGAGAAGCTGATTTTCAAGATTTTAAAGAGAGGCGAGAAGTTAAACCTGGAGACGGCGAAGGAGGAGGCCGATCTGGTGGACGGCGGTCTGCGCTATGACCTGACGCTCCCATTATCCCGTTATTATTCCAACAATTCCGCTAATCTGCCAAGCCCGTTCAAGGCACTGCAGGTGGGAAGCGTGTGGAGAGCTGACCGTCCGCAGAAGGGACGTTTCAGACAGTTTGTGCAGTGTGATATCGACATTTTAGGGGATGCCACCTCTCTGGCTGAGATCGAGCTGATTACAGCCACCACCACAGCCCTGTCCCGCATCTGTCCGGACAATTCCTTTACCGTGCGCATCAACGACAGAGAGCTGTTAAAGGCCATGGCATCCTACTGCGGTTTCCCAGAGGACGACTGCGACAAGGTGTTTATCACTCTGGACAAGATGGACAAGATCGGTCTGGACGGCGTGGCGGCAGAGCTTCTGGAGCTGGGCTATGCGGCTGAGAGCGTGGAGAAGTACAAGGCGCTGCTGGATTCCGTAAAGACAGACGCAGACGGCGTGAGAGCCCTGGGCGAGACATTAAAGGGCGTTTTAAAGGAAGGCACAGCCGAGGGGCTGGCTGAGATTATGGAGACCGTATCTTCCATCGCAGAGGTGAAATTCGGCATTGAGTTTGACCCGACTCTCGTAAGAGGAATGGGATACTATACAGGAACGATTTTCGAGGTGTCCATGGAGGGCTTCGGCGGATCTGTGGCAGGCGGAGGCCGCTACGACAAGATGATCGGCAAGTTTACAGGCATGGATACGCCGGCCTGCGGCTTTTCCATCGGTTTTGAGAGAATTGTAACCATTCTTCTGGACAACGGCTTCAAGGTGCCTGCGGCGGCAGGAAAGAAGGCGTATCTCTTCGAGAAGAACATCGGAGCAGAGAAGTTAGCCCAGGTTTTAAAGGAAGCTTCCGAGGAGAGAAAAGCTGGCGTACAGGTTCTGGTAGCCCAGATGAACAAAAATAAGAAATTCCAGAAGGAGCAGCTCCAGAAGGACGGCTACACAGAGTTTAAGGAGTACTACCGGGAGGGATTAAAATAGGCTTTAGCCCCTACCGGATCTACATTTTTACAAAATTCAGGAGGAAAATAAATCATGGCAGAATCAATGCTGGGACTGAAGCGTTCCCACAGATGTACAGAGCTGTCCACAGAAAATATCGGTGAAAACGTCACCGTCATGGGATGGGTTCAGAAGAGCAGAAATAAAGGCGGAATCATTTTCGTGGACTTAAGGGATCGCTCCGGCCTGCTTCAGATTATCTTCGAGGAGGCAGACTGCGGGGAGGAGAGCTTTGCAAAGGCTGAGAAGCTGAGAAGCGAGTTCGTAGTCGCAGTGACAGGAAAGGTGGAGGCGCGTTCCGGCGCTGTCAATGAGAACTTAAAGACAGGAGCCATCGAGATCCGCGCCAATTCCCTGCGGATTCTTTCCGAGTCTGAGACTCCGCCATTCCCTATCGAGGAGAACTCCAAGACAAAGGAGGAGCTGAGATTAAAATACCGTTACCTGGATCTGAGAAGACCGGATCTGCAGAGAAACCTGATGACCAGAAGCCGCGTGACTACGCTCACCAGAAGCTTTCTGGCAGAGGAGGGATTCTTGGAGATCGAGACTCCGACTCTCATCAAGAGTACGCCGGAGGGAGCCAGAGACTACCTTGTGCCCAGCCGTGTGCATCCAGGCAGCTTCTATGCCCTTCCCCAGTCTCCACAGCTCTTTAAGCAGCTGTTAATGTGCTCTGGCTATGATCGTTACTTCCAGATTGCCAGATGCTACAGAGACGAGGATCTGAGAGCAGACAGACAGCCGGAGTTCACACAGATCGATATGGAGCTTTCCTTTGTGGATGTGGATGATGTGCTGGATGTCAACGAGAGACTGTTAAAGAAGCTTTTCAAGGAGATCTGCGATTATGATTTACAGCTTCCGATCCAGAGAATGACATGGAGAGAGGCTATGGACCGGTTCGGTTCCGACAAGCCGGATCTCCGCTTTGGAATGGAGCTCAAGAACGTGTCCGAGACAGTGAAGGACTGCCAGTTCGTCGTATTTAAGGGCGCTCTGGAAAACGGCGGCTCTGTCAGAGGAATCAACGCAGAAGGACAGGCCGGAATGCCGAGAAAGAAAATTGACGCTCTGGTAGAGTACGCCAAGGGCTTCGGCGCCAAGGGACTGGCTTATCTGGCAGTCAATGAGGACGGATCCTACAAGTCCTCCTTCGCCAAGTTCATGACAGAGGAGGAGTTAAGCGCTCTTGTGAAGGCTATGGACGGAAAGCCGGGAGATCTGTTATTATTCGCTGCAGACAAGGATAAGGTAGTATTCGACGTGCTTGGAAATCTCCGTCTGGAGCTGGCAAGACAGCTTGACCTGTTAAAGAAGGACGACTTTAAGTTCCTCTGGGTGACAGAGTTCCCGTTATTAGAGTACTCTGAGGAGCAGGGACGCTTTGTGGCTATGCACCACCCATTCACCATGCCGATGGAGGAGGATCTGGAACTGATCGATACGAATCCAGGCGCAGTCCGCGCAAAGGCATACGATATTGTATTAAACGGAACAGAGATGGGCGGAGGATCCATCCGTATCCACCAGAGCGATATTCAGTCCAAGATGTTCGAGGTGCTGGGCTTCACAGAGGAGCAGGCGAAGGATCAGTTCGGCTTCCTGTTAGACGCTTTTAAGTACGGAGTGCCGCCGCACGCAGGCCTTGCTTACGGTCTGGACCGTATGGTCATGCTGATGGTGGGAGCAGACAGCATCCGCGACGTTATCGCCTTCCCGAAGGTGAAGGACGCTTCCTGTCTCATGACAGAGGCCCCGTCTCCGGTAGATGTAAAGCAGCTGCAGGAGCTGGGAATCGAGGTTTCTGAGGAAGAGACACAGAAAGAAAATTCTGAGAAATAAAAGCAGACAAAACAGAAAAAAAGCAGAAGGGAACAGCTGGCAGGAGCAGGAAAAAGCGCTCCTGCCAGCCGGTTTCACACTGCGAAAGCAGCCCGCTGCAGGTGAAGAAGGCTTTTTTATAAAAAGCTATAAAAATTTTAACAGACAGTTGAAATATCACCCGGATTGTGATATGATGAGTACAGTTTCAGGAAACATTCTGGTTTCCTATTCTTTCCGGTCTGCTCAGACCGACGTTCCAGACAGTAATGAGAAGATAAAGGATATACAGGACAGCAGAGAACTGCAGTACCCTGATTTGACGGCTTTTTCCGTTTATGGGGAGAAAAGATCCTGTTTTGCGCTTCTTGAATTTCTATTGCCGAAGGCATTCTAAGACAAATCTGTTATCACAGCGCAATTTATCAAAATAATTCAAATAGTTTAAAATAACAAAATATTAGTAAAAACAGCAATCGTTCAGCCGGGAGAAACAGGAGGTTTAAAGGAAGGCTTAAATAAATGGTTTGGAACCGGAATAACGCGGGACAGGAAACAATAGGAAACCAGCCTGAGAAAGGAGGGGGAAAAGACGAGACGGGTCAATAGGAAGGCACCGCTCAGGACAAGCCAGATGGAGACAGCTCTGGCTGTATGTGTGTTCTGCCTGTCAGGAATGATGGGAAGCGGAGAAATGAAAAGCTATGGAGGGCCGCTTTCCGGTTTCGAAGCGGCGTTATCTACTGCCTCTGACGCAGAGGAAGAGGAGGAGACCACACGAGAGGAGGTTCCAAGGAGCCGCCAGCTTCAGGCATATTTTCAGACTGCCAGAGAATATGAGAGCAGACTGACAGGGGAGGCAGAAGACACAGTTCCGGACAGCCGGTTTATGATTACAGGGCAGGAGGAAAACGATATCAGGGTACTGAGCGCGGCGTCGCAGATTCCAGACGGAGAGGAGAGGACCTTCTATGTAATCGGAAAGAATTTTGTGCCAAACGGGAAGGCTTTGGCAGAGTGGTTTGGTTCCGGAGCTGTGTATGCGAACTATTTGGAAGCTGAGGAGAAAGAAGGAAAGGATACCTGGTACGCTGCCAGGATGAGCGTATGGAAAAATGGAAGCTTTGATGGGCTGAAGCACTGGGAGATGGTAAGGGAGACCAGGGCTTCCTGTCTGGGAAAGGGGACGGCGCTGTACCGCTGCCGTGAGACAAAGGAGGAGAAGGAGATTGTTACCGCGCCGTTTGGACACTGCGATTCGGATCAGGATTCCCTCTGCGACCGGTGCCGGTGGAGGGCCTTTGGACAGGAGGAGGGATCTAAGATTCACGCTGTTTTGGGTGGGCGGAACATGACGTTTACCTGCATTGACGCTGATTATCAGAGCGGCAGCCTGCCGGAGGGAGGGATGCTCTATCTGGCTGATCAGAAGGTGGAGACAGGATTTTTTGGAGGATATGGCTCCTGCGTGTATGAAGACAGCCAGATCAGGAGATATTTCCGCGATGGCTTTCAGAATGGATGTTCCCTGGGAGAAGCCCTGGAAGGGATTTCGGTTCCTGGATGCAGCGGGACCGATTACGCCATGAGCCTGTCAAGGGAGGAGTATGGGAGATACCAGAGACTGATTCAGGGAGGAGGCTTTTTCCTCAGGGATGATACAGGCAGCCAGGTGTGGGCGGTTGATGAAAAAGGAGAACTTCAGCCAGCGAATCCTCATGATCCAGATTACGGCATACGCCCGGCTATTGTGCTGAAAAAGCCATGGGCAGGCGAGGCGGAACGGATCCACTGGGAGTTAGGAGATCTGCAGCAGGCGGAGATAGACGGACAAAACATGCTGTTTCGCTGCATTGACCAGAATTATTCGGATCACATGGAAAACCATGGCCAGACGGCCCTGTTTCTCTGCGAGACGGTGATTCCGGCTGATTATGGATCCAGATACGAGCTGAGAGAACAGGAGGATGGAAGCCACGAATACGAATTTTGTCCAGGCCCTCTGGTAAATTTCGGACAAAGCAGCGATTACAAGCATTCAAATATCCAAACATGGCTGGAACAGGCGGGAGATAAAATTTATCTGGCAAAGCAGGTGCAGATTGGAACTGATATGGCGTTTACAGGGGAAACGCCGAAAGGAGAGTATTCCTCCTTTGACGCGGTAAATTTAAGCAGCCATCCGATAGGGGCTCAGTCGCTCTATGGAAAGCTGTTTCTGCTGTCTGTGGAGGAAGCGGTGAAATATAAAGAGTTTCTTTGGACCTTTGAGGGATCACAGGAAGAAAATCCGGAGACGCAGCTGTCCTCCTTTTCAAAAGGATACTGGCTGAGAACTCCAATGGGAACAGGGGACGGAGCAGACATGGGATATGTGTACGGGGTGGATTTAGAGCAGGGACAGATTCGGCCGGAACGGATCCGGCCGACGGAAGGAACAGGAGATGCGGAGCTGGATGCGACGTCGCCTTTTGGCGTCAGGCCAGCCTTTGCGATGCCGCAGGATTAGAGAAAGAGGAGGAGACAGATTGAGAAAAAAATTATTATTGGGACGGACAGCAGCCTTTGTGATGGCTGCCGCCATAGCAGCGGGAAATACAGTTCCCGTACAGGCGAAGGGGGCTGGGGAACAGCGAAGAGAAGTAGAGAATCTGGCAGATGGGAAGAAGACGCATGAGGATAAAGAATCTTTTCCTAAGGCGTCGCCGTCAGAACCGGAGGAAGAAAGACCAGAGGAGGAAGAACCGGAGGAAGGAAGACCGGAAGAGGAAGAGCCGGAGAGACCGGATTCAGGACAGGATCCGGATCAGGAATCAGAGCAGGGCGAAAAACCAGGAGAAGATGATTCGGAAGAAGAGGATGTTCCGGAAGAGGAGGATGAGGAGGCAGAAGAAGAGCTGGAGGAAATTCTAGAGACGCTCAGCTCGGCTACAGGCGATCTGTGGGAGGAATGGCATGGAGCGAAGACAGACTGGGAGGGAGAGGGAACCAGAAAAAATCCATATAAAATTACAAATCTTTCAGAGCTGATGGGGCTTTCGGAGTCAGTTTCACAGGGGGAATCCTTTGCAGGCGTTTATTTTGAACTGCAAAGCGACATTCATCTGGGAGATTTGGAGACAAACCATGGTTCCTGGAATCCGATTGGATGGTTCCAGAACAAAACAGATCTGGGGGGAGAACCGCACACTGCCTTTGAGGGCAGCTTTGACGGCGCGGAACATAGGATTTCAGGGCTGAAATTTACGAAAAATGATGAAAATTATTCGTATTTGGGACTGTTTGGGCTGATAAAAAATGGAACGGTTGAAAACCTGGAGCTGGAAGCAGAAGAGATTGCGGGGGACGATAATGTAGCTCTTCTGGCAGGCTGCGTGGAAGGCTCGTCCGTGATCCGAAATGTGACGGTAAACGGATCCGTCTATGCGGAGCAGGACGCTGGAGGAATTGCAGGAGAGGTGACGGGAGGAACCAATCGCGCTGTGATTGAAAACTGCACGGCTGACAGCATTACGGTTAACTCAGAGGGGCGAACCGGCTTTACGGGAGGAATTGCGGGAAATGTGCAGAAGGCGCAGCTGGCCGACGTGGCGGTCGTCACCCAGGACGGAGACAGCAGCCGCATTCAGGGAAAGGGATATGTAGGAGGCGTGGCAGGCCGCCAGAATCAGGCGGATATTTACAACAGCTCTGTCTCCGGAACGATAGGAGGAAACGGAAGCAGGGCGGCAGGAGGAGTGACGGGCCTTTATGAATCAGGCAATTTGATTGTATCCCGGTTTGACGGAGAAATCGGAAGAACCGGACAGGGAACGGCCGCTCACGAGGGAACTTTTATTGGGACGAGGGAGCCGAAGAACGGTTTTACCTATGGAACGGGAAAGAATGATCAGGTATCCTACCTGTTTGCAGGAACGGCTGCCCAGGCAAAAAAGGCGATAGGTTCCTCCATTGCAGATGACAACGCATGGACTTATGACGCTCACATCGGATACTTTACGGATTACCAGAGACGGTATGCCCTGGTGAGAGGAACGGGGGAGCAGGACGGAGGAGAGAGATTTTTCTATGAGGAACTGGAGGATGGGATTCAGCATATTATTACGCAGAAGCTGGGAGAAAAGCTGGACGAGCTGACAAAGAAACGTCTGTTCCATCTGGATCACTATGCGCCTGGAAACAGCGGAGAGCCTGTCAGAGGATATCTTGTCTCCATTCCCAGAATTGATACGAAGAATGCAAACGGAACCTTTGACAACGATGTGGCGGTTCTGACGGCGATCTCTTCTACAAATAACAGCTATTACAGGCAGATTGACAAGGATCATCCTTCAGCTGTCGCTCCTGGATGTACGGTTACTGCGGCGACTGCCCCGAAAAATCAGAATGGAAATAGGTACCAGCTGGTTTACGATGAAAATGAGCCAGGCCAGGCGAAGCCTCCGACCTTCACAGACGAGGAAGGAGAACGCCGCCCCATGGCATATGTAAATGGAGGTTCCTACTCGTTTCAGATGCCCGAGGCAAACACAGAGCTGAATGCCGAGTATGTGAAGGTGACAACAGAGCTTGCCATGACGCCCAAAGAAACCGTTATTTCTGTGATTCAGACGAGAACGGGAGACAGGAAGCAGCCGCAGATTATGACGGAGGTAAAGGATCAGGAAGGAAGGCTGATTGCAAAATATTTGAATGGAAGTGAAAACTCGGAGGTTCAGGTGCTTCCGGTCAGAATCCATGCAGAGCACAACGGCCAGGGTTCTGCGGCAGATCGGACGGTGCAGTGGTCCATTGACAACCAAGATCTGCTGAACTTTGAGGAAGGGTGGACTGAAGGATATACGCAGAAGGATGCCAGAGTGCTTCCAAACATAAACTCCAAATTTATTCAGGAAATTATTCTCAGAGAGACAAAAAACCAGGCAGACAGCGGGTATCAGGAAGCCATAAAAAACACGGTATATACAGATACGGCGGTAGTTACAGCATCTACGAATCCTGCCACAAGCGCAGATAATCAGGCTGTCACAGGAACCTGCAGAGTCAATGTTTCTTTTCAGATTGTAGATCGGACTACAGTGCGGGTAGAACAGATGGAGCTGAATCAGAGTAATCTGGCTTTCCATGTGACAAGGAGGTTAACTGGGGACAGAAAAAATCCGGAGGAGACATATACAGCTGACGCCCCCTATTATCTGGACGCCAGTTTAAAGCCGTCGCAGCCGTTTTTTAAAAATGTTTCTTGGAAAACCAGGGAGGGACAGAAAATTTTGTCTCTGAAACCGTCGGGACAGAATGAACAGAGCTGTCAGGTATCTGTCGTATTCGATGAGAATGGAGTCAGCCATCCTGCCTGGATTCAGAATATTGTGAATCAGGATAACAGCAGGAAGGAAGCGTCAGGCGGATATCTCAGGCTGTCGGGAACCGGCGGGGTCCAGGAGATGATTACGGCTACCTCTGAGGATCAGACTCACGGAGTGGTGAGCGCTGACTGCCGCGTCAATGTTTTGTTTCAGACAGAGGACGAGACGGTGATTCATCCGGAAGCCGTTCTCCTTGATAAAAATGAGCTGGATTACGATTTGTCGTTCCAGTTTGCAGGGGATACCCGCTCGGAAATTATAAAAAAAGAAGGATTTGGAATCAGGGACACGCTGAAAGCTTCTGTTCTGCCCCAGCTGGAGGACAGGGAAGAGTATGAGCCTTATAACAGGAAGGTTTTATGGAGCTCCAGCGAGCCGGACGCCGTGTCGGTGAAGGACGGCGTTTTATCTGTAAACGACAAGGCTGCATGGATTGAGGAGGCTCTTAAATCTTCTCCATACAGCGCGGACAAAGAGGTCGTCATAACTGCCAGGACAGAGGATGGGGGAAAGGAGACATCCTGCCGCATAAAGCTTCATTTTCAGGCGAAAGCGGTGCAGGCGGACCGGGAAGAGGAACAGTTTGACATCGTTCTTACAAAAAGCGGCCCCAGATCAAACCCCTCCTTTACCTGGAAGGGAACGGATGGGAAGCAGATGAAGGCAGAACTGTATCCGGAGAGAAAAGGCGAAAAACCGATCTGGAAGAGCGGGGATTCTGCTGTACTTACAGTGACTTCAGACGGTCTGGCAGCGCCGAAAACGGCAGACAGTGCGGGGAACGCGGAGGCGGAATGGATTAAGAATGCGATGAAAACCTATCCTTATTCAGGGGAAACCAGGACATTTTTGGAAGTATCAGATCCGGAAGGAGTGTCAAAAGACAGGATTTTGGTCAGACTGACGTTTAAAATGTTTGATAGAACGTATGCTTCAGGAGGAGGCTCGTCCTCCGGATCAGGGGGAGGCTCTTCTTCCGGATCGGGAGGAGGATCTGCTTCAGGCCCAGGAGGTTCCTCCGGCTTAAAAGGCGTCTCTGGACCGGCAGGAGAGAGCGCTGGCGTATCTGGCCAGGCAGAAGGAATTTCCGGTCAATGGACCTGCACACCGGAAGGGTTCTGGACGTTTGAGGCAGGAAGAACCTACAAGAACGAGTGGGCCTATATTAAAAATCCTTATGCGGCAGAAGGGCAGAATCAGGCAGACTGGTTCCGTTTTGACGAGGAGGGCCGTATGGTGACAGGATGGTTTACAGATACAGATGGAAACGAGTATTACCTCTGGCCGGAGTCAGATGGAACGAAAGGCCATATGACAGTCGGATGGCAGTGGATCGACAGGGATCAGGACGAAGCAAGGGAATGCTACTATTTTAACCCTGTATCTGATGGGACAAAGGGAAAGCTAATAAAATCGCCAGAGGTTCCAGAAGGGTATCAGGTAAACGATCAGGGAGCATGGATGATAAATGGGACAGTTCAGACGAAAGGACAGAGACAGGAATGAAAAAAGCAGCAGGAGCGATATTGGCAGCGTTTCTGACAGGGGCTGGGGCGGTTTCCGCCCTGGCCGCTGAAGGATATGCAAACGGGGGATACTGGTCAGATCAGGACACGATGGAGTGGACTCTTCAGAACGGAACGGCGGAGGTTTACGGCAGAGGGCCTGTATTCAGTGAGCTGCATCCGGAAATTACAGATCCGGAGCACTATTTAGAAGAAAAATTCTGCCTGAACAGGGTGAAAGACGACGAGAACCGGGAAAAGGAAAGTTTGACAGAAGAAGAGGAAAAACAATTAAGAGAATTTCTCCACAGCTTTGACTGGATCCACTCAGACGAGGTCAGCAGGGCGCAGAAGGCCTACGAGAGGATTGCAAACGGGCATTCGGGGAATCAGTATAAAATGCCGGATCCTTCCCTTCGCTCCATCCGGTTTCCGGTTTTGACGGGAGGATTCGGGCTGTGTGAAAATTTTGCCGACGAGTATGCCGCTCTGGCAGAGCTGATGGGCCTTCAGTGCGAGGCCTATGACAGCGATCTGAACCACAGGGCCTGCCTTCTCAAAATAGACGGCAGGTGGTTTCGGGTAGATCCGACCTGTTCCAGCGCATTTTTCAGCAATGCATCCTTTTATCCAGTTGACTATGAAAAAGAAAAGGGACGGATCAACGAAGCGTCAAAGGAAAAATGGGACGCGTATTTTAAGGAGCATCCGGACAGCTTTCTGGAAGAGGATTTTTTAATGATGGATCGCCTTGCAAGAGGGGAAATTACGGCAGAGGAGTATAACAGCTGGGCAAAGCATTACTATAAATAGCCTGGCAGGTTGTCAGCGAAATTTGGAAAGAGGGGATGGGCAGTGGAAAAATTCAGCAGATATTGCTTCAGGGGAAAAGGCCGGCGCGCGGTATCTTTTGTTTTATCAATCGTTTTAATGTGGATGGTGTGTCTTCCGTATCTGCCTCCGCTTCAGTTCCAGGCAGCTGAAAACAGAAATGTGGTAACGTTGACGTCTGCCCACGGAGAGTTTGGCGGAGAACACAAACTGTACTGCATTGACAAAGGCGGCCTGGCAATCTGGGGAATTGCAGACGATGGAGATCAGTATGAGATGCACAGTCCTTCCACCATGAGGATTCCCCTGTCTCAGAGAGAACAGGAATATATTTTCTGGGGAATTTTGACGCTGCAGGCATCGATGGGGGTGACAGAGGCTGTCAGCGCAGTAAAAAATATAAAAGTAAATGCCGCTGCGCAGGGGAAAACTCCGATTACCAGCCTGGTGACGGAGGAGGATTTAAAAGCCCTTATTTACAGAGCCGACGTGAGGGCAAAATATTCCTGGATGGAGGAAGCAGCGGCTGATACGGAAGGCTACCTCAAAATGGCAGGGCTGATTTCAGAAGGAGGGGGCGTCTCTCAGAGCGGGCAGAAAATCCCGGATTTCCTGTCTGGCTGCACCTCTGAGGAGGCGGCCTATCCGGTAAGCGCTGACGACCGTACAATACATTTTGCTGAAGACGGTTCAGACGCCAGGTTTATCGCTGAAGTCCCGCTCCTTTTTTCAGGCGACTCCGGCCTGTCTTATACAGAGACGCCGCCTGACGGATGGATCTGCACAAAGACGGATAAGGAAATAAGCTTTTACAATCCGTCTCCTAATCCTCCGAGGCTTCTGGTGAAATTTGCAGTGGAGGGAACCGGCTACGCTGCTGCAGAAAGCGCCTACCGCTCAGAAGAGGAGCTGTTTGAGGACTGTCTCCAGCTGTGGGAGTGCATTCAGTGCTCTGGCAGGCATACGGGAGGAACGCCTCCAAACAGCCCCACAGAAATTCATCAGCGTATGGTTTGGCTGGATCTTAAGATGGCGCAGTCAGGTCTTTTTGCCTCTGTGGGAGGAACGGCGGTTTCAGAAGAAGCAGAGGGAAGCGTGGTATTTCATGTGTTCCGCCACGCAGAGGATTTCACGTCCACCTGTAATGTGCAGCTGTTTAAATTTGATCATGAGACTGGACAGCCGCTGGAAAACGCCAGATTTGTTTTATACGAGCGTTTTGACGATAAAGGAGAAGTGAATACAGAGAAGGACGGACCGGCCCATATTTACAAAGGGGGAAGTCCGTATGCCAGCTATCATAAGGATAATCCCGTCATCTGGGATGATTTTCGGAGAGTCGGAACGGTCGTAACGGATGAGAACGGCTATGGACAGAAGAGGATTACCCATGGATACCACTATGATAAAACCTTCTGCAACGGCCATCCAGCGCCTGTATTTCTTTTCGTTCCAGAACCGGAGGAGGATGAGGAGACGGGAGAAATCCTCAATTCTTCAGAAATTGAACAGGCAAAAGCCATTAACCAGCTTACGGCAAAAAAATGGATGGATACAGCTGAAGACTGTGAAAAACAGGCGTCAGGGGCATTTGAAGGGGTACACTTTCACTGGTATATGGAAGGGGTAGACCAGGAAGCAATAGAAGAGATATCTGATTCAGGAGGGGAGGAAGGAACCACGCCTTCTGCTGGAAATACGCAGGAAGCGCCGCCAGAGGAGGCATATGACAAGTCAGGCTGCCATCAGGATATGGAGGAAACTTACCGCAGGTTTATTGCTCTGAGGTACAGCTATGCGTTTTCAGAGTTTCAGGCCAGAGACGGGTATATCCGTCATGACCTGCATCCAGACGATCTCCCCATCGAGATTATTACAACAGATTCTTCTGAAAATGGTGCAAATGCTGTGTTTTCTGGTGAATACAGCAAAAAAGAGCAGCTGGAGGGGGAGGAAAAGGCAGAGCTTTCTGCACGCCCGAGAGATTTAGTACAGGCGCCTTTCTTAAAAGCCACTGAATCAGGCGCAGAAGAGGAGACGGAAGAAGAAAAAGACGAGACAGAGGAAGAGGGGGAATCCCAAACAGAGGAGGAAGAAGAGGAGCCAGAAGAAGCGCCGGAAACAGAAGAAGACAGATGGGAAGCAGAGGAGGAAAAAGAAGAGATGGAGGAGGAAAAGGCGACGCCGTCCGTCCCTGAGCTTCAGTGGACCAGGACAGATTTTTCATTCCGTATGCCTGAGATGCGAACAGGCGAAACTGCTTCGGACAGCCTGTTTCCGCCTGCCTATGAGGAGGGGCTTTTGTCCGGAAGCAAGGGGGAGAAGATAAAACCAGAGCCAAACGACAGGTACAGCCACTGCAGCGGAGCTGACGGGGAGAAGGAAGCCTGGAGAGTTTATGATCACAGAACAGAGATGGAATTTCACATCAATAAAAAAGATTTGGATCTTTCAGCAGGAGAATCGGAAGAATACAACGCTTACGGGGAAGCGCAGGGGGACGGAACCTTAGAGGGAGCGGTATACGGTCTGTTTGCAGCGGAGGATATCCGCCATCCGGACGGAAAAACGGGAGTGGTTTACCGCGCAGGAAATCTGGCTGCTGTGGCGGTTTCAGATCAGAACGGGGACGCTTCTTTTCTGGCCAATACGGAAGCCCCTGGGCGTACTTACGACTACAAGACAGGAACGATTGTGGACACACCGGATGGCTGGGCGGCTGATGCGCCTGGAAATTTATATACAGAAGATATTTCCTATGACGACTACACGCCGGATCATCAATATGAGAGAACCTATGCAGATAATGAAAAAAATAATGGAAACTGCTGGATTGGGCGTCCTCTTCTGGAAGGAAGCTATTATGTAAAAGAGCTGTCCCGCTCGGAAGGGTATGAACTTTCTGTGGGAAACAAAAGGCATCCTTTGACCAACAGGGGGCAGGAACTTCAGACACAGACAGCCGGGAAGGGGGACGGATATGCTGTGATTGCTTCGCCTCTCTATGCAGAAGAGCAGACTGCAGAAAACGGCCCCGGAGCAGGTCCAAACGAACTGTTTTTTTCAGTCCGATCCAGAGATACAAAGGATCAGCGCTATGATGTACTTTTATCACAGCTTCCAGAGGGCGTCAGATTTTACTGGAAAGAGACAGGAATGAAAAAAACAGAGGTTTCTGCAGGTACGGGAATTTATGAGAAGGTATTTTTGAAGAATCCGGACGGATCTCCCAAGTATGTCAGAGCAGAGTACGAAGGACAGTATCCCAGGTATAATGAGGATGGAAGCCTGATGACCAAAGAATTTCCGGTTGACTGTGGGGCAGAACAGATCAGGCAGGTTCCGGTGAGAGGACTTGACCTGGATATAGTCCAGGAGATGATGATGGAGCCTGAAAAAGGCATGACAGAGGCGGAAAATCAGGAAGAGCTTTTAAAGCCTGCGTCAGAATCAGAACTTTTATTCATAAAAGGGAAGACGGAAAGGATTCTCAGGAAGCATGGGAAGGCAACTCCCAAAAAGAAAGAAGGAGGAAAGACAAGTTATTCTGACATTTACAGAGGCATTTTTGACAGAGGTGTCCGAAAAGGAGAACCAGATCCAGGAGGAATTTCAGGCGTAAAGCCAGGAGAACCGGCTACCGATACCGTATATGGCGCTCCTGTAAAAACTCTGGTTATGGATACTGAAAAAGAAGACGGTTCTTTTCTTACAGTGGGAGACGCTGTGTCAGCCGTACTGGATTATTATAACAGCCACCCCTATTACAGCTATGGCGGAATAGACGCTGCAGAGGAGAGGAATGGACAATTAGTATTTACTGTATATACAGGAATTTCTGGAAATCCAGAATATTTTATGGTTCTGGGCTCAGATCCGGAGAAGGGCAGCCTGATTTTTAAGTCTGTTCCCTGGCTTCCGGCAGATAAAACCCGTTCTCCTCGTCTGATTTATGCAGATTATTCCAATAATTCAGATTATGGAACGTTCGGAACTTATGAAGAATACAGGGAAACGCAGACGGAATCCGCTGTATTTGCCTCTGCGCGCCTGATTTCAGATGCAGAAGCAGCAGCGGATGGAACCCTGATTCCTAAAACAGTATTGAAAAACGAATACTATAAGCCAGGAGAGCTGGTGAGGGATAAGAATGGAAATCTGATTCAGGCATTTGAGTATCAGGAAATTTTAAAAACAGAGATTATAGAAGTGGAGGAGACCGTGTGGAAGGAGATTCCGGCAGAGCGGAGGCAGGATGGAACGTATCTATTCACAGCAGACGCCTCCTACACAGACTCCTTTGGCGTGCCGCATACCAATCAGGGACGGGATCAGACCATAGAATTTAAAGCGGTTCTTCCTGAAAAAAATATAATTTTGTCAGAGGACGACGTAAAGATTCTCGCGGAGGATCTAATGCCGGGATTTACAGCCGGAAAACCCATGGGAAGTGCTTCCTACTTTATCCATGTCAAGAAAGCCAGAGCCAGGGCGTGCCTGGACGCGGACACCATGGAAATGCAGGGTGAAAATTCCTATGTGGTTCAGGCAGATTTGTCTTATCCTGGACAGGAAAAGCTGTATGAAGATCAGAAAACCAGAACCTACCCATCCCAGGTGTTTGAACGTCCCATCCGTCAGAGAGTTAAGATCTTTAAGGACATTTATACGAATCCAGACGGAACCTATGACAACAATACATATGGCGCTGATGAGACAGAAGCAGAACCAGGTTTTCAGTTTAAGGCATATCTGAAAAGCAATCTGGAGAGGCTGTATCGTGATGAAGAGGGAACCATTGTCTGGATGGATCGAAACGGAAATGAACTGCTGTATGAGAACATGCTGCATTCCCTTTGTCCGCAGTCTGCGGGAAACGGGAAGCTGAACGTGCCAAAAATTTATACAAAGGTTCTGCATAATGTGAAATCTACCCTGACAAGCATCAATGGAAATAACATTCTTGCTGATTATCAGGATCCGGAAACGGCAGATGAAAATGCCGCGAAACAAACTCCGTTTTCGACCTCCATTGCTCCGGGAGGAGCCGGAGTGATTGTCAATGCGGCTCTGTACAGCTATCGGGGAAACAATGAAAATACAGAAAAAACCCATCAGATAAGGAAACAGGCCAATAAGGGCTATACGAGGCTTCTGGAGACGGAGGACAGGCTGGTACAGGGAGAAGACGGGCCAGTTACAATACAGGAGTATAATTACGATAAATTTTTTGATGCTCTGGAGACGGTAAATACAGATAAATGGGATACGAAAGCGCAGACCTACACATCCTGGAGACCTTTGGGCAATCAGGCGAAGAGAACCGAGTATGCTGTGAATAATGCAAAGGCCTCTGATGGGGTAAGACAGTTTGCGGTAACCTGGTATTTAGACGACGAGGCAGCAAAGCTGTTAAAGGATAATGGGGAGAAGGAGGATGAGTTCAAAAATGACAGGGAGCAAAACCTGTCGTCAGAAACCGTCTATGACGAAGCCCTGAACGCTGCTCTTGAGAAAGCGTATCATTATCTGAAACCATTTTTCCAGTATGATCTGGATCAGATCTATGCCATTTGCTGGGACTCAGAAGAGGATGGAGGCTCAGACGGAGATAAGACGACGCTGGAAGCTTCCCAGAAGGATGGGGATCAGTCCAGTTATTATGGACTGTCAGAGTATCTGCCTTACGGGACTTATGTGGTGGCGGAGCAGCAGCCGAAAAAGAGGATGGAAAACCGCCAGTATAAAATCGACTGTCCGAAGGAAATTCAGATACCAAGCGTTTATGAAGCGAAAAAAGCGACAGACCAGGAGACTGCCCTCAGCCGGAAGTACGTGTATCAGACGGCTCTTTCACTGAACGAACAGGCGGAAGAGGAGCGTTTTTTGATCCGCTTTGGAGAGGAATGGGATCAGCATGCGCCCGATCAGAGAGAATATGTAATCCGCGCTCACAACCATACGGGAGATTTTGAAATTTATAAGTATGGACTGGAGCCGGATAAGCTGAAAGGAACGATTTCCTATGATGGAGGAAGCTATGATTATCAGGGCTTTTCGATTGGACAGAAACCTTTTAAACCGTGGAAGGATTATTATCATTCAGCGCGTCAGATTTCAGGACAAAGTCGGACGGGAGAAGAGAAGTACTGCAGCCATGGTTCGGTGTCAGAGCAGGCAGGTACTGCAAAAAAGGTGCGGTTTGAGAAAAAAACGGAAGCAGTTTATAAGGATGTCAAAGCTATGCAGGGAATACAGACTGCCTGTGAAGGACAGTATGGCCCTATGCTGGTTCCATATTCTGTGCTGGATCCGATAAAAGGAGCGTATGAGCCGGAAGCATTCCGAGGATATGCGGATCAGAAATTCAGAAATACTTTTTATGCGGCAAGGCTCAGAATTGAAAAACTGGACAGCGAAACTCACGAGAATCTGCTTCATGACGGAGCTGTTTTTATGATTTATAAGGCTGCCAGAGACAAGGAAACGGGAAAAGCGCAGTTTTATGAAAAAGATACTCTTATTACAGGGAGCAGAGAATTCCTGGAGGCGATGGGGGCGTCTGAAATTACTCCTGTAAAGAGAGAAAAAGAGAGAGGGGAGAAGGAGAGACAAAAGGCAGAGGAAAAAAGAACGGCTCCAGGAACGCAGTATTCCGGAATCGTGAAAGCTCAGACTCCTGTGTGCAGAGAGGAAGATAAAATTGTCATGAAAGATACAGCCGGAAATGAGACGGGACAGTTTGCAGCGTTTTCCACTCTGCATGAGATAGAGATGAAGAAGGAGGACACAAACCGGGAACCAAAGGAATACCGCCTGCAGGCAGCCGGTTATCTGACGACTCCAGAGCCTCTTGGAGCAGGCGTTTATGTGCTGGCAGAGATTCCGCCCAGAGGCTATGTCAGGACAGCTCCCATTGCCGTTGAAATCTATTCTGATCAGGTCTCTTACTATGAGGAGGGAAAGAGAGAGCAGAGGGTTCTTGCGGCAGTTTACGAAGACGAAAAAAACGGAGAGTCCGAGAATAAGAAACCGGCTGAGAGAGCTGGAACTGCCCAGATTTATGTGGAAAATATTCCGATTAAACTGAAGGTAGAGAAGCTTAAAAAGAAGGGGACAGTTACGTTTGAAATTGGGGAGAGGATTGACGGAAGCCTGACAGAAATTGGAGGAAATCCAGCGCTGCAGTATGCCTACGACGATAATGGCGTATATCTGGGATACGCTTATCCGAAAGGGACTCTGGAACGCCTTTCTGCCCTTAAAAAGGCAGGAGAACAGGTGGAGCTGGTCTATGACGGAACCCACTTTGCAGGGTACGGCTATGTGACAAAAGACAGAGAAACAAATGATGATAGGAATCCATATACGGCAGGGGCCAGAATGACGCTGTTTGACGCGATTGAGCTGAAGCCTTCTGGAGATACAGAGGATTTTTCCTATGAAGGCCTGGAGATTCGAAGAAGCGTAAACGGCAATGTGAAGGAAATGATTGTCAAAAAGGGGTATGCAGGACAAAAGACAGAGTTAGTGAAGGAAAAGGGACATATATGGAAGGAGGGGACGGTAGAACGGCCGGATACAGAGATTTTATACTATGATTTAGACAATCTTTCGCTTACATGGAAAGAACGGATAGACGGGAAAATGAAGCTGCTTGGCTGGAATAAATCTCACCAGAAGGTTTCGGTGGATCAGATACAGAAAGATGAAGAGGGAACGCTGTTTGCCTTTAAGGGAGGAAAGCCTTATCTTGAGTTTTCTGGAGGAGATCTGACGAAATTAAGCTATCATCCTGTGGATAAGGTATTAAAGGGAACCTTCGCCACTCCCTGCCGTATTACAAAAACGGGAGAGTGGAAGATGGGAGAGGGAACCCTGGTTTACCATTTAGATTCTTATGGAAACAGAGATTCTCTGGTAGATCCGCAGACAGGAATGGCTTATGTAGTGGAACCGAAGTTTGACAAGGAGGGAAAGCACACAGCAGATAGAATTCTCGTGTGGCCGGTCGAGACGGCTAAAGATAAGAATGGAATGGTAACGGCCAGAGATAAGATTACAACCTCCCGCATTGCCACAGCCGGGGAAAACAGAGAGGGGGAAAAAGACAGCGCTGTAATTGAGCCGAATAACCAGTCGGATCAGAAGCTGGAGGAATGGGAAAAACCGCAGTACAGCCATACGGAAACAGGATTTGTTAATGGAACCTGGGGTTCCCAGGAAGAGAGCCATAAGGAGCAGACGGTGGTACAGAATCAAAAAGGCCAGAACATGAACCGGGAACCACTGTTTGACTTAAATAACGGGAAGCTTTTAAACTTTATAGATCCAGTTTATGATGAACATGGTCTGGTGCTCTATTATCAGAGAAGCGATTCCTGTTATGACAAGGGGACAGAGCTGTATGACAGAAACGGCGATTTTGTAAGATACAAAAATTCTGACAATCTGGAGGAATACAACAGAGGAGCCTATGCTTTGGACGGCCATGACAAGCTGTTTGATGGAAAGGCAGATGCTGAACATCAAATACAGGATCGGCTGTACCACCGCCTGGGTGAAAGCTATCTTTTGGAAAACTCCTGGATTTCTTCAGATAAAACCCCCAATGATCCCTTTGAAGAAGAGCTGACAGAAGGACAGCCGGATCTTCTTAAGAGGCTTCCGGCAGGAACCTACATTGTAGAAGAGCTGGAAGTACCATCAGGAAGCGGATACACGAAAGCATTTCCTGTCGGAGTGACGGTAGAGGAAGAGGAAACCGTAAAAAGTGTCAGCATCTGGGATGATACGACCAAGGGATATTTCGAAAAAATAGACGGACAGGAGGGAAGCGGCGAGGAAACCTTCTGCTTTACCAATAGACAGATGGAAGGCTCCGAACTGGCTCTGTATCCGGCAAAGAAGGTATCCGATCCCTCTGAGCCGGACGGATGGAGGCTGGAAAAAATTTCAGATGTTCCCTTCCGTTTTGAGACGACAAACAGCCGGACAGGAGCCAGAGAGTATCAGGAGATGCTCTGGCGCACAGGCAGTATTCCCCATTATGTGGAGGGAATTCCAGCCGGCCCCTATATCCTGGAAGAGCTGAGCGTGCCTCCTGGATTTCTCAGGGCACAGCCAAAAGAGATATGGGTGGAGCATACGCCGGATCTTCAGAATTTCAGGCTGTATAATGATCATACCAAGACAGCCTTTTATAAATACAGGAAGGACGGGACAAAAAAGCAGCTTCTGCCCGGAGCGGAGTTTACGCTCTATGAGGCAGAGACAGACGAAAATGGAGCGGTGGTATATGATAAAAATGGAAATCCGGTGCCAGATGATTCGAAGAAAATAGATTCCTGGATAACAGATGACGCTACAGATTATACAGATACCATTGAACTGAAGAATTATCCCAACGCAGGAGGAATGAAGGGGCAGACAGGCTTTACCCTGGAGCTTCAGAACATGTATGAAACCTACGGCGTAATGGGAAGCGGATTCTCATGGAGCGCAGAACGCAGGGCGCAGCGGGAATCAAAAAATTCACGGGTGTGGATATTAGAAGATGGAAGCCGCGTGATCACAGGAAAAAATGAGGAGACCGGGGAAGAGACGGTTACGTTTCCTCTGTCCATGAGCCTTGAGGAGAGAGCGGGCTTTAAAGCTGCCTACGAGGCGCGAAAAGAAGGACAGCTGACTTTGAAATGGGTGATTTCCAGGAGAGCATCTGTGGAGAAAATAGAGAGTCTGGATGTGTCCCTGGAGGGAGGAAAACCGCAGAAATATCCGGAAGCTGCGAAGCTGTTCCTGCGGGTAGCGGAAACAGGGAAAACGGTTCTTGCGGATATCAGATATAACGGAAGCAGCTTTGAATACCATTATAAATTTGATTACTGCGCTCTTCCTCATGTGGGACCGTATGCAAATGCCTGGCTGTCAGAGGACGGCGGCAGGAGAATCGACTATCTTCCGTCTGGAACTGCCTATGTGCTGGAAGAGACAAAAGCGCCGGAAGGCTTTATCAAGGCGGATCCAATTCTTGTGAAGGTGGGAGAAGAACATGAAATTCAGCAGCATGAGATTTTCAATGAGAAAAAAGCGCTGGCAGTTTCCAAGCGCTCCTCTGTCACTGGGAAAGAGCTGGCAGGCGCAGAACTTGTCCTCTACAAGGCAGATGAACATGGAATGCTGAATCAGACAGAGCCCTATCTGATTGATTCCTGGATTTCAGGAACAGATGGAGTATATACGGAGAAAGATTTCATAAACGGACTGATTCCAGAGGGCTTTGCCGAGGGAGACTTGAAGCCTCACACTTTGCTTCACCTGTCAGAAGGATACTACTACCTGACGGAACAGAAAGCTCCCGCCTACTATCAGGCGGCTGTTCCTGTAAAATTTTATTACAGTGGAACGAAGAACGAAGCAGTACAGATAGAGACGATGCTCAATAAACCTATAAAAGGAGAACTGATAATACATAAAACAGATCAGAAAGAAAATTCTCTGCAGGGCGTTGTCTTTGAACTGTCTGCTTATGACGAAAAAGGCCGGATGGTATCAGGATTTCCGAGGAAGGTGTCAGATATCAACGGAACCGTTCATGTCATGGAACTGCCTGTGGGAAGGATTGACAGGGAAAATGGAAACATTGAACCGTATCAATACAGGCTGAAAGAGATTCTCCCTCCAGAAGGATTTGCCGCTAATCCGCAGATTTATACCTTTACCTTCGAAAATGGAGAAGGCGGTTACTGTGAGGATGGAACGCTCCATACTGTGATTCATGAACAGAACGTGAAAAATGACGTTACGAAAATTTATCTGGAAAAGAGAGAACTGGAAGGACTGGGAGACTCCGGAACAGAAGGAATATTTGTGGAGGGAGCCTGCATGGCAGTCTACCGGATTTCTGAGATAAACGATAAGGGGGAGTATACTTACACAGAAGAAGATTTGGTAACAGAGTGGATTACTTCATCAGAGGAAAAGAGACACCTGATTACAGGGCTGACAGCAGGATGCAGTTATGTTCTGGCAGAGAAGAAAGCTCCAGAAGGATATGCGCTGATGGAACCGGTTCTCTTTACCTTAAAGGAAGACGGAAGGGGAATATCTTCCATTTCCAACAGTCTTTCTGCTGTTCGGGTACATTACAGAAAAGAGACAGCCGAAAATTCAGACAGCGATTCCATTGACAGCATCGCGTTCAGGGGAAGAACGGCTGTCAGAACAGAGCTTACGGTTTTCGACGAAGAAGGAAGGGATATTCTGACCATAGCGGAGACTGGGGGATCGCACCAGCTGAGCCGGAAGGACGGACTGAAGGAAAACAAGCTGTATACCTTTGAAGAGCGTACCTTTTACTCAGATGGAAAGAGCTGCATTTCGAGAAGAATTACAAAGAGGGTTCATTTTGATGAAGACGGTTTCTTTGTATTTCAGGGGAGAAGAGCCGTGGGAACGAGAATTGCAGTGACAGATCAGGATGGAGTATCTATCACAGAGTTTGAGCCTCTGCCAGAACAGATGGAAACCGTGATTCAAAATAGGGCAAATCCTGAAAATCCTCAAATAATTCTCAAAAATAAGGGGGCGCAGGCTGGAGCTCCCATAAAAAGAGGGCAGCCGGCAGAAGGAATTATTACCTGGCATAACACGTCTCGCAAAGCGCAGGATATTGTAATCAGGGCTGAAATTTCTGATAATTTAGAAGTTTTTGACGCCGGAGAAGGGACAGAGGAGAGTGGAAATGGAGGAAAAAGGAATCTTGTCTGGAGGATCAGACAGGCGGCTCCTCTGAGTCAGGGAAGTGTAAAATTTATAGCAGAGACGGTTTCAGGAGAATCGGCAGAGATTGCTGCAGAACTGGAACTGGGGAAAGAAAAACGATTAAAAGGCAGAAAAACGGTTCCTGTTTTGCAGGAACACTGTCTCACTGTTTACAATGAACTGACAGGTTCAGCCGCTGAACAGACAGAAAAAGAAACCTCTCTTTTTACCGTCCAGCTGTGGAATCAAAAGGGGGACGAGCTGGCAGGAACTTATTCTTACACAGGCAGCAGAGAAGGAACGCTGAAAAGCGGAGATACGATCGAGCTGGCTGGGAATGAATTCGCCACAATTGATCCTGTTCTTAAAGGATGTACCTATCAGGTGAGCCGGAAGGAGAATGGCGTAAAAACGGAGTCTCATGAGACCGAGGGCGCGATTTCTGAGGACGGAGCAGCGGCATGGTTTACCAGAAATACAGAAGATACGTCAGAGAGAGCTGTATTTTCAAAGGGAGAAACCTATCTGGTCACAGAAACTACCATTTATTCAGGTGATCAAACAGAGGTCAGCAGCTGCCTCTCTTTTACGCTGAACGATCAGGCTGGTATTTCGGTTGTGGGAGGATATGACAAACAGACAGAGCTGGAGGTTCAGAAAACCGATCTGCTTACGGGAAAAGCGATAGAGGGCGCAGTTTTACAGCTGTATCGTCTGGAGAATGGGGAAGAGATTCTGGAGTACCAGTGGACGTCTGGAGAAGACGCATTTTCAGCAGAGGGACTGCTTCCTGGCCGCACATATCGTCTGAAAGAGAAAGAAGCTCCGAAGGGATATGGTTATGCCATGGATATCACGTTTACGCTGAATCCGTCCGGTGCGCCGGAGATTCTCTGTATGGAGGATCGCCAGACTCAGATTGTCATATCAAAAAAGGATATTACTAACCAGGAGGAACTGCCGGGAGCGCATTTGCAGGTGCTTGACAGGGACGGAATTGTACAGGAGGAGTGGATTTCAGAACGGACTCCCCACAAAATACAGGGAAAGCTGACTGCCGGAGAAACCTATATTTTGAGAGAGACCATACCAGCTGACGGCTATGCCCTGGCAAAGGATATTACGTTTACGGTAAATAAAGATGGAAGTGTGAACTATGTGGAAATGAGGGATGATACGACAAAAGTCAGAATTTATAAAAACGTATATCAGGGATTGGACAAAGAAATACAGAAGGCATCGCCTTCTGATGCAAAGGAGATGCCGGTGAAGGGAGCTATTCTGCAGATTTTAAACGAGGACAAAACGCCGGCTTTGTTTGAAGGAAGGGAGATGATCTTTACAACAGGAGAAACCTTTGCGTTTCTGGAGCGTAAGCTGACCGCAGGAAAGACTTACTGGATTCATGAGGTAAAACCGGCGCCTGGATACGGCTATGCGGAGGACGTAAAATTTACAGTCAGCACAGATGGATCCATCGACATTGTAGTAATGGAAGACAAACCTACAAAAGCTGTCATTTCGAAAAAAGATATAACAGGAGAAGAGGAGATTCCAGGCTGTGAGATGAGACTGACAACAGAAGATGGGAAGGAGATTGAACGGTGGATTTCAGGAACGAAGCCCCATGAGATTACAGGAAAACTGGAGGCAGATCGAACATACATTTTGACGGAGATAAAACCGGCTCCTGGTTATTCCTATGCAGAGGAGATAAAATTTACGGTCAGCCATGATGGAAGCGTCAATCAGGTAGAGATGCGGGATGATGTGACAAAAACAGAGATTTTAAAAATTGACGGCAGCAGTAAGAGGCCTCTTGCGGGAGCTGAACTGGAAATCCTGGATGAAAAAGGAAACAGCATCGAGCGATGGATTTCAGAAGGAGAGCCCCATAAACTGTATCAGAAACTGGAGGCAGGAAAAACGTATATTCTCCATGAACGAAAGGCGCCAGCCGGTTATGTGCTTATGGAGGACCAGAAATTTACGGTCAGCCGTCTGGGAGAGACCACAGCTGTGACAGCTGAAAACAGGAAAAAGGGAGGAGGCGGAGGAAACGATTTTGTGATCAGAATAAAAAAGACAGACGAAGCCGGAACGCCTCTTCCAGGCGCAGTTTTCACTGTGACAGATGAAAATGGAAAAGAGCTTGCTTTGGAAACAGAGGCAGACGGCACAGAATTTAAACTTTTGCTTGAGAAGCCTCAGACAGTCATTGTCAGGGAGACGGCGGCGCCGGACGGATATGAAGCTTTAAATAAACCATACAAAATCCGCATTCCGGCCAGAGGAGATGCAGAGCTTCTCGACGGGGACCATATGTTTTGCCAGGATGCAGAAAACAGCTATGTATTTATCGCGGTAAATCAGAAGAAGGAAAAGATGAAAGGAAAGATTACGGTATCCTATGACGAAACATTATATGGAAACGGCGCGTTAAGCATACGGGGCCAGGGGCCGGAAATCCTCCCTGCCAAAACAGGAGATGATTTTCCGGTGAAGCTTTTAGAGGCGCTGTTTGCAGGCTCAGCAGCAGGACTTTTGATTTTATGCAGCCGCAGAAAACGGAGGAAGGATTCTTAAAAAGGGATAGATGAAAGAAAAAAACAGCAGCATTGGAAACAGACTGAAACATATGTACACAGCCGCAGCTGCCGCCATACTGCTCGCAGTTATGCTTCTGAGCGCAGCTTTGCTTGCAGGAAAATACTGCCGTGATCAGAGGGGGAAGGCGGCATACCAGCTTACCAGGAAAATTGCCGGGGTGGAGGAGCGCGAAGACGGGGAGGAACAGGAAACGGACATTCCTGTCCCTCTTCCAGACGAAACCAGGCTCCTGCAGATGAATCCTGACTATGCGGGATGGATTTATATTCCCGGAACGCCTGTCAGCTATCCGGTTGTGTATCCTGAGAATAATAATGAATATCTGGACAGAACCTTTGACGGACAGAAAAACTCGTGCGGATGTCTTTTTTTCGAGGCTTCCTATCTTCCGTTGTCTTCAAAGAATACAGTGATTTACGGACATAATATGAAGTCTGGAGAAATGTTTGGAAGCCTGAAAAAATACAGAGAGGAGGAATTTTTAAAGAAAAATAAAACAATTTATCTCTGCGTTGAGAAAGAATGGACAGAGTATCAGATTCAGAAGGTCTATCTGACGGACAGCAGAGATAAAAGTCCCTATGGGCCAGACGGAGGCGCTTCAGAAAAGACGCGGCTGACATTATCTACCTGCCATGGAAGAAAACAAAGACTGATCATCCAGGCAGAGAGGAATGGATGAAAAATAGAAATACAGGAACAAAGCAGACAAGCCGAGACAAAAATATAGAGACAAAAATTTTCCTCACCCTGTGTTGACATCTTATTTTAAAATTGATACAATAAATTACTATCACAAAGATGTTATTAATTAAACTTATTAATAAAGCTAATACGAAAGTGAGGAAAAATTAATGGGTACAATTATCGGTGATGGCATTACATTTGATGATGTCCTTCTGGTGCCGGCCTATTCAGAGGTTATTCCGAATCAGGTTGATCTCAGCACATACCTGACAAAAAAAATTAAGCTCAATATTCCGCTGATGAGTGCGGGCATGGATACTGTAACAGAGCACAGGATGGCGATCGCTATGGCAAGACAGGGCGGTATTGGTATCATCCATAAGAACATGTCCATCAAGGAACAGGCAGAAGAGGTGGACAAGGTAAAGCGTTCTGAAAACGGAGTCATCACAGATCCATTCTATTTATCCCCAGAGCATACATTAAAAGATGCAGATGAACTGATGGGAAAATTCCGTATTTCTGGTGTTCCGATTACAGAGGGAAGAAAGCTGGTAGGAATCATCACAAACCGCGATCTGAAGTTTGAGGAGGATTATTCCAAGAAGATTAAGGAATGTATGACTTCTGAAAATCTGGTTACAGCTAAGGAAGGAACTACAATGCTTGAGGCGAAGAAAATTCTTGCCAAGGCCAGAGTGGAGAAACTTCCGATTGTAGATGACGACTTTAATTTAAAGGGTCTGATCACAATTAAGGATATTGAAAAGCAGATTAAATATCCTCTGTCTGCCAAGGACGCCCAGGGAAGACTTCTGTGCGGAGCCGCAGTAGGCATTACAGCAAATGTGCTGGAGCGTGTGGAAGCCCTTGTGAATGCAAAGGTTGACGTCGTTGTCTTAGATTCTGCCCACGGTCATTCTGCAAACGTAATCCACTGCGTGAAGATGATCAAGGAAGCCTATCCGGATGTACAGGTGATCGCTGGAAACGTGGCAACGGGAGAGGCGGCAAAAGCCTTAATTGAGGCTGGAGTTGACGCAGTTAAGGTTGGTATCGGACCTGGCTCTATCTGTACGACACGTGTGGTTGCGGGAATCGGCGTGCCGCAGATTTCAGCAATTATGGACTGCTATGCAGTGGCAAAGGAATATGGAATTCCTGTTATTGCAGATGGAGGAATCAAATATTCCGGAGATATTACAAAGGCGATTGCAGCAGGCGGAAGCGTGTGCATGATGGGTTCCCTCTTTGCAGGATGCGACGAGAGCCCGGGAACTTTCGAGCTTTATCAGGGAAGAAAGTATAAGGTATACCGCGGCATGGGATCGATTGCAGCCATGGAAAACGGCAGCAAGGATCGCTACTTCCAGACAGATGCCAAAAAGCTGGTTCCTGAGGGAGTGGAAGGCCGTGTCGCTTATAAAGGAATGGTGGAGGATACGGTATTCCAGCTTCTGGGCGGCCTGCGCGCCGGAATGGGTTACTGCGGAGCTCCCAATATCCCTACTCTTCAGGAGACAGGAAAGTTTGTCAAGATTTCTGCCGCTTCCCTGAAGGAAAGCCATCCGCATGATATTCACATTACAAAAGAGGCACCTAATTACAGCATTGAGCAGTAAAAAAAGGGACTTCTGACATAACAATCGCAGTTTGCAAAATACGCAGGTGATGCTTTTTAGCATCACCTGTTTTATCGCGGGAGAAGATGGAGGAAAGGGAGGGGGATTTTATGGAGAAACTAAATGGGAGAGAGATGTGGAAGGATATCAGCCTTCTGCTTTTAGGTTCATTGATATATGGAATAGGAACCTACGTTTTTGTGATACCTGCCAATATTGCGCCAGGAGGAGCTACCGGTGTGGCTTTAATGGTTAATTATGTGACAGGACTTCCGGTAGGAATTCTGACACTTCTGCTGAATGTGCCGCTTTTAGCGCTGGCCTGGTTTTACCTCAGTAAGAAATTCGCCATATCCACAGCAGTAACTACGACGCTCTGCTCATTGGTTCTGGATTTTGTGGTGCCGTTTATAGTGCCGGCTTATTCGGGAGATCGGCTTTTGTGCAGTCTTTATGGAGGCGTTATTGTAGGCGCGGGAATGGCCCTCATCTTTATAGCGGGAAGTACCACTGGAGGCACGGATATCCTGGGATATGTGCTTCAGAAGAAACGTCCCCACATATCCATTGGCCGGGCGCTCATGATTGTGGACGGCATTATTCTGGCTGTATCTATTTTTGTGTTTGGAAATATTGAGGCGGCTCTGTTCGGAATGATTGCGCTTTACGTACAGACGAAAGTCATTGATGCAATTATTTACGGCGGAGAAGCGGGAAGCATGGCTACCATTATCACGTCCAATCCAGACGATATTTCTGATAAGGTGATTGGAGAGCTGGATCGGACGGCAACGCTGATTCCAGCCAGGGGAATGTACAGTAAGCAGGATACAAACGTGCTTCTCTGCACAGTCAGAAAATCTCAGTTCAGCCGTTTAAAGAAAATAGTATATGAAGCAGATCCCAATGCGTTTGTAATGGTGACAGATACGTCAGAGGTGTTTGGACTTGGATTTAAAAATTTTACAGAGTAGATGGAAGAAGTGTCTCTGCCGGAAGTTTATTCCGGCAGAGATTTTATCTTAGATTCATCTAAAAGAGAGCATGCCGAGACAGGGGGAGAAGCATGGAGAGAGACAGTTCCAGATATCTGGATGACGAGGGAACCCTCAGATATATGAGAGTCTACCAGTATTACCGCAGCCTGATAGAGGAGAAAAAATTGGAGGCAGGAGCAAAACTGCCCTCTATCAGAACCTGCTCGATGCAGCTTAATCTTTCCAGGACAACGGTGGAGACCGCGTATTTGATGCTGGCGGCGGAGGGGTATATTGCGGCAAAGCCGCAGAGCGGATATTATGTGACAAATTTAGGACAGACCAGGCGGACGGAAAGCCGGCAGCAGACAAGGAAAAAGAAAAAAGAGCTGTTATTTGACTTCTCCTCCTCCAGGGTGGATCGGGAAAGCTTCCGGTTTGAGGTCTGGAGAAGATATGTGAAGAGCGCTCTGCGCCAGGATGAGCGTCTCCTGTCTTATGGAGAGCCTCAGGGTGAGGGAGAACTGAGAGAAGAGCTGTCGCGGTATTTGAGAAGGCACAGAAATGTGGTCTGCACACCGGAACAGATAGTAGTGGGAGCGGGAGTCCAGAGTCTTCTGCATATCTTATGTCCCATGATCCGGGAAAGGCATCAGGTGCTGATGAACAATGAGAGCTTCCATCAGGGGCGCACAGTGTTTGAAGATTATGGCTTTTTGGTGTCAGGGATGGAAAGCGGCCGGGAGGAGCTGCCGGCAGACAGTATTTTTTATCTCACTCCATCCCAGATTACCAGCTGGGGAGAGGTGATGGGAATCGGAGAGCGGACGAAGCTGATAAAGACGGCTGTGGAAAAGAATCTGCTTTTGATCGAGGATGATTATAACAGCGAATTCAGCTACTATAATCGGCCGGCTCCATCTCTTCAGGGATTGTCAGGCGGAAAGGGAGTCGTTTATATGGGAACCTTTTCCAGGATGCTTCTCCCGTCCATCCGCATGAGCTTTATGGTGCTTCCGCCAGAATTACTGCCCGTTTATCAGAAAAGAGGAGAGTTTTATAACCAGACGGCCTCCAAGGCAGAACAGATTGCGCTGTGCCAGTTTATCAGGGACGGACACTTGGAAGCTCAGATAAGAAAATCGAGGCGGCTTTACCTTCAAAAGGCAAAACTTTTGTGTGAGGATATTCAGGAACTGTTTGGAGAAAAGGCAAAGGCATATCCGGGAGAAGCGGGCTTCCTGGTTCTTGCAGAACTTCAGACAGAACTTTCTGGAGAAGAAATCAGGCAGAGGGCAGAGGAAGCAGGCGTAGGGGTGAGAACGGTTGACGAGAAGGAGTGGAACAGAGCGTTTCCTTCAAGAGATTTTTCGCCGGATTCTGCAGAGACTGCTATGGGCCCGCCAATCCGCCGCATTCTTCTGTCCTGCGCCTCTGTTCCGGCTGAACACTATAAAGAGGCTCTGCTTCGCCTGAAACAGAGCCTGGGTATGCAGCTGCAGTAAAGCTTTTTTAACGGTCTTCCTCTCCCTGTCCGTCTGCATGGGGGAGGCGCGTGCGGATCAGCCGCTTTTTCAGTTCAGAGAAGCTGAAGGGAATCAGGGGATAAATGTAGCTTTTTCCGGCGATGGTCTTATTAAAGACCAGGGCGAGGAAGCAGAGTACGGTGCCCAGAACGAATCCCCACAGATTGAAAAATGCCGTTATAATCAGCAGAAAGACGCGCATGAATTTCAGAGCATAGCCCAGCTCATAGCTGGCCTGGGAATAGTTGGCCACCGTGACAAAGGCCATGTACAGCATGGTTTCGCTGTTGAACCAGCCGGATTTCACAGAATATTCTCCCAGCACAATGCCGGCGATCACACTCAGAGGAGTGGTCAGCATGCTGGGAGTGTTGACTGCAGCCAGACGCAGTCCGTCAATGGCAAATTCCAGAATGAGCAGCTGGAAAATCAGCGCCACATGAATTTCGTCGGACAGACGGATAAATTCCAGCCAGCTGGGAATCCAGTCTGGGTTCTGCATAAACAGAAGCCACACAGGAGTCAGAAACAGGGTGAGAAATGAGATCACCATTCTGGAAACGCGCAGATAGGTTCCGGTCAGAGGCGGGAAATAATAGTCGTCCGCTTCCTCCACAATATCAAAAATCGAGGAGGGAAGAATCATGGCAGCAGGCGAGTTGTCCACCAGAATGACAAGGTTTCCCTCCAGAATAGAGGCGGCAGCTGTGTCAGGCCGCTCAGAAAAACGGAATTTTGGGAAAGGGTTAAACCATTTATGAGGATAAATACACTCTGCCAGGCTTTCCTGGTTCATGGTAAGCGCGTCCACATGAAGGCGTTCAATCCGCTTTTTGATAGTGCTTAAAAGATCCTGATCCACCCGTCCTTCCATGTAGCAGAGGGCGATGTCTGTGTGGGATTTGCTGCCGGCCTGCATTACTTCTATGGTCATCTGCGGATCCCGGATGCGGCGGCGTATCAGGGCGGTATTAAACACCAGAGTTTCCACAAAGCCGTCTCTGGAACCGCGCAGAACCTTATCCTTGTCAGGCTCAGCCACGCCTCTGGCCGGATAGGTGCGGCAGTCGATGGCAAAGCATTTGCTGTATCCGTCCACAAAAAGGCAGGGAACGCCGGACAGGACCTGGACCGCGATTTCGGCGTCGTCTGTCAAAAGCTCCACTTCTCCGTAGGGAATAAACAGCTTGGAAAACTCATGGGCTGTCTGGGGAACCGCGCCAGGCTTCAGGGAGGTAAAGCCCTGGAGAATCCGAAGGAGGGTATCGTCCTTGGCAAAGCCGTCTACAAAATAAACGCAGGCGTCCCGCCCTCCGATCTGAATGACCCGGTACACTACATCAAAGTTTTCGTTGACCCGCAGAAGCTGATGAAAATGGCGCAGATTAGCGTCCAATTTATTAGAAATTTCCATAAGATAAAAAAGCTCCTCTCAAAATCTGGTTTCTCTACAGTATTCCCAGATGGATGAAAAATATAAGCGCTTCAATAAGGACTTTTGCCCTTGCATATTCAGGCAGGGCGAACAGGCGGGATGAATCAGAAGTCTGGCGGCTGGATTGTGAAAAATTGTGCAAAATGACAAAAAACAAAGTTGACACAAGGGGATAAAAGTGCTATATTTAACAAAGCAAAACTATTTAATGTATCGGTTGATGAACGTGACCGGGAAGAGCCGTTTTCTAGGGGGAGAAGCGGTTCTTTTTTCTTTATTTAATTAAAAACAGGAGGGAGAGGGATGTGGGATACATCCCTTTATTTGATGATGAAGACAGAAAAAATGGAAGAATTTGAGAGAACGGGACTCCTTCTGGGATCAGAGGGGCTTGCGAGGCTTGGAACCAGCACAGTGGCTGTGTTCGGAGTGGGAGGAGTGGGTTCCCACTGTATTGAGGCCCTGGCCAGAAGCGGAGTGGGAAGACTGATTTTAGTGGACAGCGACGTAGTCTCCAGAAGCAATATCAACCGCCAGAGCGTGGCGTTTCAGGAGACCATTGGAACATTTAAGACAAAGGTGATGGAGGAGATTATCCGTCAGATCAGTCCGGAGACAGAGGTTATTACCATCGAAGCCTTTGTGCTTCCTGAAAACCTGGAAAAGCTTCTTTCAGAAGTGGAGGGAACGATTGATTATATAGTGGACGCCATTGATACGGTGGCCGCAAAGCTGGCTCTGGCAGAATATGCAAAAGAGCACGGCATTCCCCTTATCGCCTCCATGGGAACGGGGAATAAGCTCCATCCAGAGCTGTTTCAGATCGCAGATATTTCGGAGACCTCTGTGTGCCCGCTGTGCCGTGTGATGCGCAGGGAGCTGAAAAAGAGGGGAATTGAGCGGCTGAAGGTGCTTTATTCCCGGGAAACTCCCATAAAGCCCAGGGAGCAGACAGAGCAAAGCAGTGAATCCGGACTGGAGGAGCCGGAGAAAATAGAGGGAACGGCTCCCAGAAAGAGGGCGGTGCCGGGAAGCGTTTCCTTCGTTCCTCCCGCCGCCGGCATGATGCTTGCAGGCTGCGTGATCCGAAGCCTGGCAGGAATAGATGACAATTTGTAAGAGTAATGGTATACTGAAAACCAACAGAGGAAGACAGACAGGTTCCCCAGTAAATCAATGAATCATACAACAAGGAGACAGACTATGAGAGATGGTTTTTTACGCGTGGCGGCGTCCACGCCGGAGGTAAAAGTAGCAGATGTGCAGTTTAACCGGGAAGAGATCTGCAGGAAGATTCAGGAGGGAAGGAAGAACGGAGTCAAGATTATGGTTTTTCCAGAGCTGTGCCTGACTGCCTACACCTGCGGCGATTTGTTTCTGCAGAAGTCTCTTTTAACGGCAGTGAAGCGTGAGCTGAAGGCTCTGGCAGACTTCACAAAGGGAAGCGATATGCTGGTATTTGCAGGGCTTCCCTGGGAGTACAATCATAAGCTTTACAATACGGCGGTGGCGATTCAGGACGGAAGGCTGTTAGGCATCGTTCCGAAGCTGTGGATTCCTAATTATGGAGAGTTCTACGAACGCCGTCATTTTAATCCCTGGGAGTCTGGAAATGTGACGGTAGAGTTTGACGGCCAGAAGGTTCCTATGGGAACAAAGCTTCTGTTCGCCTGCAAAAATGCAGAAAATCTTGTGGTAGGAGCTGAGGTGTGCGAGGATGTGTGGGTATTAAATCCGCCCAGCAGCGCCCATGCGGCCGCAGGCGCTACCGTGATTGTCAACTGCTCTGCCAGCGATGAGACTACGGGAAAGGCTGATTACAGGAGAAGTCTGATTTCAGGACAGTCAGCCAGACTTTTATGCGCTTACGTCTACGCCAACGCGGGAGAGGGAGAGTCCACCCAGGATTTAGTGTTCGGAGGACAGAATATTATTGCGGAAAACGGCACAGTCTTAAAAGAGTCCAGACGTTTCTGCAGCGAGACGATTGTCTGCGACATTGACCTGGAGCGTCTGGAGTGTGAGAGAAGAAGAATGACCACCTACCAGACGGAGGGGAGGGCAGATTATGAGATTATAGAATTTGAGCTGAAGGATGAGGAGGCAGAGCAGGAAAAAGAGTATTCCCATCTGGAACGGTTTGTAGATCCGTCTCCGTTTGTACCGGGCAGTGACGCCGAGCGGGCGAAACGGTGTGAGGAGATCCTGATGATCCAGGCTATGGGACTGAAAAAGCGTTTGGTTCACACTCACTGCCAGAACGCGGTGGTGGGAATTTCAGGCGGTCTTGACTCCACCCTGGCTCTTCTGGTGACAGTGAAGGCCTTCGAGATGGCCGGCCTTCCAAAGGAAAAGATTTATTCTGTCACCATGCCCTGCTTTGGAACCACAGACAGAACTTACCATAACGCCTGCCTGCTGACGAAGAAGCTGGGAGCCACACTTCTGGAGGTGGACATTAAGGACGCCGTAAACATCCATTTCCGCGACATTAACCACGATCCGTCTGTCCACGATGTGACCTACGAAAATTCTCAGGCCAGAGAGAGGACCCAGGTTCTCATGGATATTGCCAACCAGACGGGAGGCATGGTAATCGGAACGGGAGATATGTCGGAGCTGGCTCTCGGATGGGCTACCTACAATGGCGACCATATGTCCATGTACGGGGTGAACGCTTCTGTGCCGAAGACTCTGGTCCGCCATCTGGTCCGCTACTATGCGGATACCTGCGGGGAGGAGGAGCTGAAAGCGGTGCTGCTCGATATTCTCGATACCCCGGTAAGCCCTGAGCTGCTTCCTCCGGAGGACAACGGAACCATTGCCCAGAAGACGGAGGATCTGGTGGGCCCCTATGAGCTTCACGATTTCTTCCTCTACTATGTGTTAAGATACGGCTATCAGCCGGGAAAAATTTACCGTCTGGCTCTGTACGCCTTCCAGGGAACGTATGACAGAGAGACAATTCTCAAGTGGCTGAAGGTATTCTACAGAAGATTTTTCAACCAGCAGTTTAAGCGTTCCTGCCTTCCGGACGGACCGAAGGTAGGATCCGCCGCCGTTTCTCCGAGGGGAGATCTGAGAATGCCCAGCGACGCAGTCAGCCGCCTGTGGCTGGAGGAACTGGAGGCGTTATCATGATTACCAGCACGTCAAATTCACAGGTAAAGCAGGTGGGCGCGCTGGCCAAGAAAGCCAAGGCCAGAAAGGAGAGCGGCCTGTTCCTGGTAGAGGGGGAGAAGATGTTTTCCGAGCTGCCCAGAGAGCGGCTGGACCGGGTTTATGTGTCGGAGAGCTTTTTAAGGCAGCAGGGGGAGAGGGCGGAAGCGCTTCTGTCCGGCTGCCGGTACGAGACAGTGACGGATGAAGTAATGCGGGCCATGTCGGATACCCAGACGCCCCAGGGGGTTTTGGCTCTGTGCCGCCAGTTTTCCTACCAGCTTTCCGATATTCTGGGGGGGAGCCAGATGCATCTGGCCGTTCTGGAGACCATCCAGGATCCGGGAAATCTGGGAACCATTTTAAGAGCCGGGGAGGGCGCCGGAATCACAGGCGTCATTATGAACCGCACGACGGCAGACATTTACAATCCCAAGGTAATCCGTTCCACCATGGGCTCTATTTACCGGGTGCCGTTTCTCTATACAGACGATCTGCAGGAAACAATCAGGCAGGTAAAGAAGGCAGGCGTCCGCCTGTTTGCAGCCCATCTGAAAGGAGAGAGAAGCTACGATCAGGAGGATTACACAGGCAATACGGGCTTTCTCATCGGCAACGAGGCCAACGGGCTGAGCGCCGAAACGGCCGATATGGCTGACTGCTACATTAAAATTCCAATGCTTGGAAAGGTGGAATCGCTCAACGCCGCCGTAGCCGCCTCCATTCTGATGTATGAGACGGCAAGACAGAGACGAAATGATTAAAAAACTTACAATTTTCTGACATTGATTGAATAAAGTCAGAAAGCAGTATATAATAACAGATAGATACAGAAAAACAGAGCGGAGAAAGGGGGCGCAGATTTGGAGCGGATTATCTGGCTGACAGCTTTCGTGGTATTGATAGGAATTGAGGCCGCCACTATGACGCTGTGTACCATATGGTTTGCCATAGGAGCTCTGGTTTCGTTTTTTCTTACTCTGGCAGGAGTGGGAAAATATGGCCAGCTGGCGGCGTTTTTCGCGGTATCCTGTGTGCTGTTCTTCTTTACAAGGCCGGTGGCGCTGCGGTATGTCAATCAAAAGACAGTCAAGACAAACGTGGACGAGCTGATTGGAAAGAAGGCTGTGATTACAGAGGACGTGGATAATGACAGGGCGGCGGGAACCGCTGTGCTGGACGGACGCGAGTGGACTGCGCGTTCCGCAGACGGCTCGGTGATTGAAGCCGGCGCTCTGGCTGAGATTATGGAAATTCAGGGTGTTAAGCTGATCGTAAGAAAAATAAGGGAGGAGAAGTAGTATGTTCATATTGTTTGTCGTGCTTGCAGTAGTGGCGCTTTTAGTGCTTCTGTCCTGCATTAAGATCGTTCCTCAGGCTCAGGCGATTGTCGTGGAGAGACTGGGGGCTTATCTGGACACCTGGTCTGTAGGCGTGCATTTTAAGATGCCTTTCGTTGACCGTGTGGCCAAGAGAATTATTTTAAAGGAACAGGTAGTTGATTTCCCGCCTCAGCCGGTAATCACCAAGGATAATGTTACCATGAAGATCGACACGGTGGTATTTTTCCAGATTACCGATCCGAAGCTGTTTGCCTATGGAGTGGAAAACCCCATTATGGCGATTGAGAATCTGACGGCTACTACGCTGAGAAATATCATCGGAGATCTGGAGCTCGATCAGACATTAACCTCCAGAGAGACGATTAACACGAAGATGAGAGCCGCTCTCGATGTAGCTACGGATCCATGGGGAATCAAGGTAAACCGTGTAGAGTTAAAGAATATCATTCCTCCGGCAGCGATCCAGGACGCCATGGAGAAGCAGATGAAGGCAGAGCGTGAGCGAAGAGAGGCCATCCTCCGCGCAGAGGGAGAGAAAAAGTCTACCGTCCTGGTGGCAGAGGGACAGAAGGCGTCTGCGATTCTGGAGGCAGAGGCCGAGAAGGAGGCCGCTATTTTAAGGGCGGAAGCTGAAAAACAGAAGATGATCAAGGAGGCGGAGGGCCGCGCAGAAGCCATCTTAAAGGTGCAGCAGGCCAATGCCGACGGTATCCGCTTTATCAAGGAGGCAGGAGCGGACAATGCGGTTCTCCAGCTGAAGAGCCTGGAGGCGTTTGCCAAGGCTGCCGACGGAAAAGCCACAAAGATTATTATTCCGTCAGAAATTCAGGGAATCGCAGGTCTCGTAAAATCTCTGGCAGAGATTGGAGAGAAGGACGAAGCTGCCAAATAGCAGACTGTTTTATAAAATTTATGAGGGAAGCAGGAAGAGCCGCTGTACATCTTTGTCAGCGGCTTTTCTGATATCCTTTATTTACAATCAGGCTGGATTCGGTTAAAATAAAAGGGATTACTGAGAAAGAGAAGGCCCAGAGAGAGGCGTTAGGAGAACAGATGCTGATGACAGAAGGACAGAGAAAAAACAGGGCGTCCAGGTTAAAGAAGGAGACGGCCGATATTGCGGCAGGGCTTGGGATTGTAATTTTTTCCATTCTGGTTTTTATCAATCCCGACAGGTACAGGCTTTTGTTTCCTGTCATTTTTTTGATGGCTGCAGGGATTAATCTGGCTAACGGCATGGACAGAATGAGCGCGTCAGGCGGCAGGAGAGCAAAAAAACGCCGGACAGGGTTCCTGTTTTTAGGGCTGGCTGCAGCGCTGCTTCTCATGGCTCTGTTCAGCGCCGCATCGATTCTTTGGGGGTAAAGATAACATGAAGACAGAAATTCTTAGATATTTAAAAGAAGCGGACGGATATATTTCCGGGCAGGAGCTCTGCGGGCAGTTCCACGTGTCGAGAACAGCCGTCTGGAAGGTGATGAAACAGCTGGAAGCCGAAGGCTATGAGATTGAGGCGGTGCGGAACAGAGGATACAGGCTGAAGACGGCCGAGGATATTCTGAGCAGGGAAGAGATTTTAAGCAGCATGAAGGGCCAGTGGGCGGGGAAAGAGGTGCTCTATTTTGACGAGACAGATTCCACTAACACAGAGGCCAAGAAGGCTGCGGAAAACGGCGCGTCTCACGGAACGCTGGTGGCAGCTGAGTGCCAGACAGGCGGAAAGGGAAGGCGCGGGAGAAACTGGGACTCTCCGGGAGGGACCGGCATTTTCATGAGCCTGATTCTGCGTCCCGATATGGCTCCAGCCCATGCGTCTATGCTGACTCTGGTGGCGGCTCTGGCTGTGGCGCGGGGGATCGAGCAGTGCGCCCCGGTAAAGCCTCTCATCAAGTGGCCTAACGACATTGTGATAAACGGCAGGAAAATATGCGGCATTCTCACAGAAATGAGTGCAGATCCCGACTGCATTAACTATGTGGTCGCAGGAATCGGCATTAATGTAAATATGGCTCAGTTTCCGGAGGAGATCAGCCAGGTAGCTGCCTCTATCTATACAGAATCAGGGAAAAAGATTCAGAGAAGCGTTCTGATCAGCGCGGTGATGGAGGCTTTTGAAGCATACTACGGCGTTTTTATGAAGACGGCAGATATGAGCGGGCTTCTGGAGGAGTACAATGGAAAGCTGGCTAACTGCGGCCGGACAGTCCGGGTGCTGGATCCGGCTGGAGAATACAGCGGCACGGCTCTTGGGATTAACAGCCAGGGCGAGCTTCTGGTGGAGATGGATGATAAGACCGTAAAAACAGTTATTTCCGGAGAGGTTTCTGTAAGGGGAATTTACGGATATGTTTAGGCGGCAGGAACGTTTAAAGGCTTCCCGGCAGCGGGCGTAAGAAATTGAGAAAGCAGAGGAAAGACTACATGGAAAACAGCTGGATAAAGCGCCAGTACGGCAGCCTGATGCAGGTAGAAGCAGAAAACCAGACGATGGACAGAAATGAGCGGCTTCTGGCAGTGAGAGAGCCGCTTCTTTCCTGGTATCACAAAAACCGCCGGATCCTGCCCTGGAGAGAACAGCCGGAATCTTACCGGGTGTGGATTTCAGAGATTATGCTCCAGCAGACGAGAGTGGAGGCGGTAAAGCCGTATTTCGCCAGATTTATGGAGGCCCTTCCGGATGTAAAGGCTTTAGCTTCTGTGGAGGAGGAGACGCTCTTAAAACTCTGGGAAGGTCTTGGATATTACAACAGAGCCAGAAATCTGCAGAAGGCGGCCAGAGTCTGCATGGACGAGTATGGAGGACAGCTTCCGGCTTCCTATGAAAGCCTTCTCTCCCTGCCTGGAATTGGGAGCTATACGGCTGGCGCTGTCGCCTCCATCGCCTTTGGGATTCCTGAGCCGGCAGTAGACGGCAATGTGCTCCGGGTTCTGTCCAGGCTGTTTGAGAGCAGAGAGGATATTGGAAAGCAGTCGGTAAAAAGAAAGATGGAAAATGAACTGAGAGCGGTCATTCCAAAAGAGCTTCCCGGAGATTTTAATCAGGCCCTCATAGAGCTGGGAGCCATTGTCTGCATTCCGTCTGGAGAGCCTCTCTGCAGCCAGTGTCCATGTTCGACGCTGTGCCTGGCAAGGCGCCGCCAGACGACAGGAGAAATTCCTGTAAAGGCAGGAAAAAAGGAGAGGCGCAGAGAGGAAAAAACAGTTTTTATCATAGAGTACGAGGATAAGGCTGCCATCAGAAAGAGAAGCGCCAAGGGGCTTTTGGCGTCCCTGTATGAATTTCCGAATCTGCCGGGGCATCTGAAGGAGGAGGAGATTCCGGACGCTCTTGCCATTGGCCGGGAGGACATTCTGGCGATTGAGCCTTTGCCTGAGGCGGTCCATATCTTTTCTCATGTAGAGTGGCATATGACAGGCTTTCGTGTTATGATAAAAAGAGAACTGCCGCAGCAGTATCCCATGAAGCGGGTGGAAGAGATTTTTGAAACATATCCTTTGCCCAACGCATTTCAGGCGTATACGGCGCTTTTAAAGAGGAATACTAAGCACATACTGCCTTGACAGAGCGGGAATGGGCATATTTGCGGAGCAGACAGAGGAGCGTAGGACAGATGAAGAAAATGCTGTTTATTTTCAATCCCAGATCAGGAAGGGAGCGGCTTAGAACAAAGCTTCTTGATATTTTGGATTTATTCGTGAAGGCGGGCTATGAGGTGACGGTTCATGTGACTCAGAGCACCGGCGATGCCCAAAAAAAGGTGGAGGAGAAGGGCGGCGGCGTGGAGCTTCTGGTGTGCAGCGGCGGCGACGGAACGCTGAACGAGGTGGTTGCCGGCATGATGGCTTGGAGCAGGGAGAAACGTCCGAAGCTTGGGTATATTCCCTCCGGCTCCACCAATGATTTCGCGGCCAGTCTGGAGCTTCCTAAAAATATGCTGCGCGCTGCAGCCACCGCTGTTGCGGGCCGTTCCTTTTCCATCGACGTAGGAAGGTTCGGAGAAGAACGGTATTTTGTCTATGTGGCTGCATTCGGCGCTTTCACAGAGGTTTCCTACAAGACGCCGCAGGAGGCAAAAAACGTGCTGGGACATCAGGCCTACATGCTGGAGGCGGTCAAGAGAATCGCGGGTCTGAAATCCTACCGCATGAAGTTCTTTTGGGATGATCAGGAGCTGGAGGAGGAATTCATTCTGGGAATGGTGACCAATACCATCAGCATCGGCGGATTTAAAGGGCTGGTGCAGCCCAGAGTGGCTTTAAACGACGGGGAATTCGAGGTCATGCTGGTGAGAAAGCCCAGAACTCCAAAAGACATTCAGAGTATTGTCAGCTGCCTGATCAATAAGGATGCGGAAAACGACTGTGTGTATATGTTCCGCACTTCCTGCCTGAGGATGGAAAGCGAGGAGACAGTTGACTGGACTCTGGACGGAGAATATGGCGGCGGAGTGAGGGAGATCTGTATTAAAAATCTGAGGGAAGAGATTGTGGTGAAACGATAAAGAGAGCTCCAGCTCTTCTGGCAGCCAGTCTCTCTGGCAAGCAAGCTTTCCGTGAGCCTGGCTTTTTGGCGTTGTCCGGGAGGGTTCATGTTAAATCTGAGCCGGGCAGGCTCGAAAACAGAAAGTTTTCTCGCTTATAGGCTTCGCCTGATGGCCAGAACCGGAGAGCCAGCCTCTCTGGCAAGTGAACTTTCCGTGAGCCTGGCTCTCCGGTTCTGGCCGCCCGGCTCAGGTTTTTAAAAATGTTGTTGAAATCTGTAGAAGATTAGTATATAATATAAAGTCGGTAAACTTTTTATAAAGCTTCTGATAGCGAAAGGACGTTAATTCGTGGAGAAAGAGAGAGACAATTTTTTAGAAAAATTAAAAAAACTTGTCGATCTGGCAAAAACAAAGCAGAACGCTCTGGATATTACAGAGATTAATGATTTTTTTGCCGCCGACAACCTGTCACCGGAACAGATGGAGCAGATCTATAACTATCTGGAACAGAATAATATTGATGTGATTCCGGAAGTGATTGATGAGACTGCACTCAACGATGATCTGCTGATGCTCGATGATGTGGACGACGACTTTATGAAAAACGGGGAAGAGGAGGACATTGATCTGGACGCCATTGACCTTCTGGAGGGAATTGGCACAGAGGATCCGGTCCGCATGTACCTGAAGGAGATTGGTACAGTTCCGCTTCTCAGCGCTGAGGAAGAGCTGCGCCTTGCCAAAAGAAAGGCAGAGGGCGACATGTCTGCGAAGGAACGCTTAATTGAGGCCAATTTAAGGCTTGTGGTAAGTATTGCGAAGCGTTATACCGGAAGAGGCATGAGCTTTCTGGATCTGGTTCAGGAGGGAAATTTGGGCCTGATCAAAGGAGTGGAAAAGTTTGACTACACAAAAGGATATAAGCTGAGTACATATGCTACCTGGTGGATCCGCCAGTCTGTGACGAGAGCGCTTGCAGATCAGGCGAGAACGATCCGTGTACCGGTGCATATGGTGGAAACGATTAACAAGATGTCCAAGATGCAGAGGAAGCTGACTCTGGAGCTGGGTTATGAGCCGTCAGTGGCTGAGCTTTCAGCAGCTCTTGATATGTCGGAGGATAAGGTGATGGAGATCATGCAGATCGCCAGAGAGCCTGCTTCCCTGGAGACGCCGATTGGCGAGGAGGACGATTCCAACCTGGGCGATTTCGTTGCAGACGGAAATGTAGTGACGCCTGAGGGAAACGTGGAATCTGTGATGCTCAGAGAGCATATCGACGCTCTGCTTGGAGATCTGAAGGAAAGAGAGCGCCAGGTAATCGTGCTGCGCTTTGGACTGGAGGACGGACATCCTAGGACTCTGGAAGAGGTAGGCAAGGAGTTCAACGTGACAAGAGAGCGTATCAGGCAGATTGAGGCCAAGGCGCTCAGAAAGCTCAGAAACCCTGTGAGAAGCAAGAGAATCAGGGACTTCCTGTAGTGGAGTCTGACTTGCAGCTTTCAAGGCTGTTTCATGGAAGTTTGAATATCACGTACCATAAAAACGACAACAGGGCCTCAGATATAAGAAGGCCGTTTAGTTAGATGAAAAAGTTAACATGGGCGAAAAAAGACTGCTGAAAGAAGTTTTGGCAGTCTTTTTATTTCGATAGAAATTACAGCACTATCAAAATAAAAGAGGCAGCAGGATGTGAAAAAACAGAGGAGATTCGAGGAGAGGCAGAAGATGAACGAAATTATAAATGAAATTCATAAAAATATAAATAAAAGCAATAACAACAGAAACTTTCAGAAGGAAATGGATCGGCTGATTGAAAAAAATCAGAGGAAGGGAATTATTCCTACATTGTTTCTTCACAGCTGCTGTGCTCCCTGCAGCAGCTATGTGCTGGAATATTTGTCTCAATATTTTAAGATTACAGTTTATTATTACAACCCGAATATTTATCCTCCTGAGGAGTATGAGGAGAGGACCATGGAAGTGGAACGCCTTATTCGAGAACTTCCAGCAAAATATCCGATTTCCTTTATTTCAGGGGAATACAGGCCTGAACTGTTCTATGAGGCCGTGAAAGGCCATGAGGGAGACAAGGAGGGCGGAGAAAGGTGCAGTATCTGTTTTTCCTTGCGTCTTGAGGAGGCGGCAAGACTGGCAAAGGAAGGAAATTTTGATTATTTCACTACGACACTCACTATCAGCCCTCTGAAAAATGCTGCAAGACTGAACCAAATTGGGGAAGAAATGGGAGAGAAATACGGGGTATCTTATCTGGACTCTGATTTTAAGAAGAAAAACGGATATAAACGCTCCACAGAACTGTCTAAAAAATATAATCTTTACCGACAGGACTACTGTGGATGTGTTTTTTCTATGCGGGAAAGGCAGACAAAAAAATAAAATTTTTCTCTTGACATCACAGTCTTACAGTGATAGAGTATTAACAACAGATAAATACACAGCGTTGAAGGAGAAAAGTAGCAGGCCTGAGCAGGTTCAGAGAGCTGCCGTTTGGTGCGAGGCAGTCCAGCTATCTTGTGAAGATCACCCCTGAGCTTTCGGCTAAACAGCTGGGAACAGATTTCCGGCTTAGTAGGTTTGAACGGCTGATAACCGTTATATTATCCCATATTGTTTGATATGTGGGCGGAGCGGCTGGTTTTGCCAGCAAGAAGAGTGGTACCGCAGAGGATTTTAACCTTTGTCTCTTTATGAGACAGAGGTTTTTTTATTTCAGAGGAAATCTCATCCTGTGAAATAAAAATGCTATGCAGGAATTAACTCTATTTTGCCAGGCGCTGCAGAGCCTGGCAGCCGGAATGCTTCGCAGAATAAAAAGGCTGTGTCTGAAAAGGATAACAGGAGGAAAGATTGAAAATGAAAGCATTAGAAAAGATCAGTGATTTTTTTGGAAAGTATATGGCGTTTATCGTGCTGGCAGTAGCAGCTCTGGCTCTGTTTGCACCTGATACCTGCCTGTGGGTGCAGACCTCATGGGTTAATTATCTTTTGATGGTTGTTATGTTCGGCATGGGATTGACCCTGAAGCTGGAGGACTTTAAGCTGGTATTCACGCGTCCGAAAGATATCATCGTAGGCTGTATGGCTCAGTTTACTATCATGCCTCTTCTGGCATGGCTGTTAGGAAAAGCTTTTCATCTGGATCCTGCGCTGATGGCTGGCGTAGTGCTTGTAGGTACATGTCCAGGAGGAACTTCCAGCAACGTAATCACCTATCTTTCTAAAGGAGATGTACCGTTGTCTGTAGGAATGACAAGTGTCAACACACTGCTGGCTCCGTTCCTCACACCGGCGATTACCTATTTACTCCTGCGCACAACGGTTACTGTTGATATGGTCAGCATGTTCATGTCTATTGTGCAGGTAGTTATCGTTCCGATTGCTCTGGGCTTTATTATCAATAAGATGTTCGGAAAGGCAACACAGAAGCTTGTAAAGGTTCTTCCAAGCGTTTCCGTAATCGCTATCTGTCTGATTGTAGCTGCTGTTGTATCTCACAATGCAGAAAAGATTATGTCTACAGGTGCTCTTGTGTTTGTAGTAGTAATTCTCCACAATCTGTTAGGCTACGCCTGCGGCCTGGGCCTGGGACGTGCTCTGGGATTGAGTATTCCAAAGATGAAGGCTCTCTCTATTGAAATTGGTATGCAGAATTCTGGTTTGGCTACATCCTTAGCAGGAACTGCTTTCCCGACTCTGGCGATGGCTACAGTTCCGGGAGCTGTGTTCTCTGTATGGCATAATATTTCAGGAGCTGTGTTAGCAAACCTGTACAACCGCTGGGAGGAAAAACCAGCTAAAGAGAAGAAAGCAGGAAAGGCAGTCAGCCAGGCTGTTTAAAAAAAGAAGAGTTTTTTAAAAGTGAAGAAGAGAAGAATTTTCGGAGAATATAGAAAAAGCACGGCGGACTGGTTACAGGCCGCCGTACTTTTGTATATACTGTATCAGAGTATTCATATTTCTGGGAATTTCTAAACTGTTTTTTAAGATTTTCTTTTGACAGAGAGCGTCAAAAAGTGTCAGAACTGCCGGCTGTTCCAGGCAGGCGTCATGGAGAAGCTCTTTATTTGAAAAGACAGAGACTGGATCTCCCTGGTCCAGTACGCGCCCGTCTTTCAGAATGATAATTTCATCTGCCCAGGAAAAGGCGTAATTTACATCGTGGGTAGCCATCATAACTGTAATGCCTTCCGCTGTCATTTGACTGACAGCATGATTGACGAGAGATGTATGTTTCGGATCGAGAGCAGATGCAGGTTCGTCCATAATGACGATTTCCGGTTTCATAACCAGAATATCGGCAATAGAAACCTGTTTTTTCTGTCCTCCTGACAGAGCGTGAACTGGCTTGAAACGGTAAGGAGTGATTTCCAGCTGCTCCATTATTGCCTCTGTCTGTTTGGCAGACTCCTTTTGTTCAATCCCCAGATTGAGAAGGCCAAAAGAAATTTCCTGGTAAACGCTGGCAGAAAACAGCTGATTGTCAGGATCCTGGAATACAATGCCTACCTTCTGTCTCAGCTCCAGCAGAGCCTTTTTCGTATAGGACACAGGCTTTTCGTGAAAATACAGACATCCTGATGAGGGCCTGCGGATTCCGTTGCAGCACAAAAAGAAGGTGGATTTTCCAGAACCGTTAGGGCCCAGAAAGGCTGTTCTGCTTCCCTTCCTGATTTCCAGGGACAGGTCATTTAAGGAAAAACTCTGTCCGTCATCATAAGAAAAACATAGATGTTCCGCTTTTAAAATCACATCGCCTTGTTTCACAAGCTTCCTCCCTTCAGGCTGTCAGCCAGAGAACGAAGAGGGCTGACAGCTCATAAAAAATAATAAAGCAGATTTCACGTTTTCTGGGACGCTGTTCCTCTGACAGAACATTTAAAACTCCGTCATAGCAGCGAGACTCCATGGCATCGTAGAGTATACTGGAACGACTGACTGCCCGGATAAAAAGTGAAGATATCAGAGCGGAGAAAGAACGCAGAGAAGTTTTGAAGTCCTTATTTCCAAGGCGGGCTCTCTGGGATATGGAAATAGCATGAGCGCAGTCCAGAAGAATAAAAATAAAACGATAAATGAGTACCATAAGCTCGATTAAAAGAGCGGGAACATGGATCCGCTTTAGAAAGAGAATAAAATCTGTCATAGGTGTATGACAGGACAGCGCGTACAGGCAGGAAACGGACGCCATGGCGGTCAGGAATATCCGAAGGCCGTAGAGAACAGTTTCTGTACTGGCTGTCAGATACCATTGTCCCATTGAAATGGCAAACAGCTCCAGGGGTTCCCGGCAGATGGCGATCCCTAAGACCAGAGAATTCATTCCCAGAAAGACCAGGGGGACTCCAAGGAGCTTTAAATATTCAATAACTGGGATTTTACCCTTGTAAACAGTCAGGATCCCAGTTGTCATAAATACATAGACGGCCAGAGGGATGGAGCGGCTGCCCACACAGAGAAGCAGAGTGAACAGCGAAAAGAAAAATTTTTCTCCTGTATGTACAAAACGCAGCCGTGACTCATAGCTGAGTCTGTCAATGGTGGGCATAAGCCGCCTCCTTTTTTGCGTTTTTCTTATGACAGAGCGCCGCCGTCATTTTCTGTATCTTTCATCCATTTTTTGCGTTCTACAAAGCGTCCCATAATAAAGGCAATAATGCCCACACCAATACCGGTTTGAACGCAGAAGAGCATACTTTCTACTTCTCCGGGAAGCTCCCCGCCGAGAATGACCTCCAGGATAGGAGAGGCCCATGGCTCATAGTCTGGATCTGTAGTTTCGATCAATGTATTTCCGCGGTTATCCGCCCCGCCGAATTCAGCATCCTTCAGAACAAAAAGAGGGGCGAAAGAAATCAGCGCGGCCGTAACCAGAAGGATAATGACAAGCGCAGCATTGCTTTTTTTCTTTTCCATAATTAATATTCCTCCTTTAAAAAGCCGACAGCTTTAAGCTCTGGTCTGGCATAGGCTTCCAGTCCAATGATAACTACTACAGTAAGAATTCCCTCTACTACAGCCAGGGGCAGCTGCGTACCAGCAAAAATAATCATATTTTCCCGCAGAGCGGCAGAGAAGCTGGTGGCGGAATTGTGAGCTATGGCAAGCTGGAATGCAGTAACACAGTAGGTAATCAGATCGCCTAAGAATGCTGCCAGGAAAATCGAAATTTTTTTATTTACAGGCAGCCTTTTTAAAACTGAAAATAGGAAATAAGATACAAAAGGACCTGCGACTGCCATGGAAAAAGTGTTGGCTCCCAGGGTGGTAAGCCCGCCGTGAGCCAGCAGAACGGCCTGGAACAAGAGTACAATCAGTCCCAGAACAGACATGGCCGCAGGACCGAACAGGATAGCTCCCAGTCCAGTTCCTGTCATGTGGGAACAGCTTCCGCTGACAGATGGAATTTTAAGGGAGGAAATTACAAAGACAAAGGCTCCTGACATGGCGAGAAGAGTCAGCGCTCTTCTGTTTTCCTGCAGAACCCTCCGGATTGAGAAGAATCCGGCCAGAAGAAATGGAAGACAGATCAGTCCCCAGGCGATGCAGTAACCGGCTGGAAGTGCGCCTTCCATAATGTGCATCGCATTTGCCGTGAAGGAAACTCCAAGGCAGGCTGCCAGCGTCACAGACACGGCAATAATTTGTTTTTCGTGTTTTGTCATAATGACTCCTTTCATTCTTTGTGGGGCCCATCTCCACAATGCATCTGTCCCTGCTGTGAGATGAATTTACAGGGCAGACTGACGGCAGGGCATACACCGTCCTGCGTACCGTCCTTTCACGGGGGCGGCAGGCAGATTTTGCCGTGGCAGATCATTTCGCACTCTGTCAGGCGGGAATCTCGCAGGCGAGATCTTCTATTCTGGCGGGCAGTTCTTCTGACTCAAGCGTCCACATTTCCTCTCGCCTTCCCCAGTATCAGACTCAGTGGCATAAAAAGAGGAAACTCTTCTTTTACAGCGGCGTGACCGTGGAGGAATTTCACCTCGCTTCTCTATTCTTCTGCGGAATGAAAACGCAGACACCGCACCATATAGAATCGAAACTATTATAGGGAAAACAGGATAGAAAGTCAACCGAAAAGAAACATATGAATATCTGTAGAAATGTTAAAAAGATTGCAACTTTTTTTGTTTTGGAATATGATAGCGTCAGTGTACAAGGGGCAATACGGCATATTGCTCCTTGTACACTGACGCTAGACAAGATCAAAACAGAAAAAATGCAGCGTTACTTGCGGAAAGGAGAATGACTTTATGTACAAGCTCTGTATTTTTGATTTAGACGGAACCTTATTGAACACGCTGACTGCTCTGACCTATGCGACGAACCTGACGCTTCGTACATTCGGATTGGGAGATATTACAATAGAGGATACAAAGCGTATGGTGGGAGATGGTTATAAAACTCAGATGGAGAGAGCTCTCAGCCATTTCGGACAGGAGAATATGAAGTATTATGACCAGTCTCTGACAGAATATATGAAGAATTTTTCTGCTAACTGTATGAGGGGAGTGGAGCCCTATGACGGAATCCCCCACCTTCTTTTATTTCTGAAGGAACAAGGGATCAAAGCAGCTGTATTTTCTAATAAACCTCATGATCAGGCAGTGGAAAATATTGAAACGGTTTTTGGCAAAGATATCTTTGATATGATTCTGGGACAGAAGGAGGGCCTTCCGAAAAAGCCGTCTCCGGAAGGCGCGCTCTTGATCTGCAGAGAGCTTCACGTAAAGCCGGAGGAGTGCCTGTATCTGGGAGATACAAATACAGACATGGAGACAGGCATTGCGGCCGGTATGGATACGGTAGGAGTTACCTGGGGCTTTCGGGACAGGAAGGAGCTGGCTTCCTTTCACCCAAGGTATCTGGCAGACCATCCGGCCCAGGTGGAGGAGATTCTGTCTCATGACTAGAAGAGGGATAAATCGGGCGGCGTGGGCCGCGGTATGGTCTGCCTCAGTTCTTCTGTCTGGCTGTTCCCGCGCAGAGGTTCAGTCAGAGAACCCGGCAGACGATGGGACACTAAAAATAGTAACGACGGTGTTTCCCTATTATGATTTCACCAGGCAGATAGCAGGTTCCCTTCTGGATTCCGGTGAGGCAGAGCTTACTCTGATGGTTCCGGCGGGTATGGACAGCCATTCCTTTGAACCGACTCCGGCAGATCTGATCGAGCTTCAGAGCGCAGATATTATTATCTGCAACGGAGGAGCCATGGAGCATTGGTTTCAGCAGGTCTCCGATTCTCTGGACTTAGATGAGCAGCGGGTTATTACCATGATGGACTATGTGGACACTGTGGAGGAGGAGATTGTGGAGGGAATGGAAGCGGAAACTCACGATCACGCAGAGGATCATATCCACGAGGCAGGAGAAAATGAGGAGGAAGGTGGGCACTATGATGACGGACATCAGGAGGAAATCGAGTATGATGAGCATATCTGGACGTCACCTGTCAATGCCATGAAGCTTTCTGCTGTGATTGCTGACACTCTTTGTATGTCAGATCCTGACCATGAGAAAATTTATCGGGAAAATCTGTCTGCCTACGAAAGACAGCTTTCAGAACTTGACCAGACTTTCAGAAAAATTGTAGATCAGGCGGACGGAAGGCTGGTGGTGTTTGGAGATAAATTTCCTCTCCGGTATTTTTTTGACGAGTATGGTCTGGAGTATCGGGCAGCATTTACCGGCTGCAGCACGGATACGGAACCAAGTGCCAAGACTATTGCCTATCTGATTGATAAAGTACGGGAATTTCAGATACCAGCTGTCTACTATTTAGAACTTTCCAGCCACCGGGTGGCTGAAATCATAGGGGAGGAGACGGGGGCGCAGCCTCTTTTATTCCATTCCTGCCACAATGTGACCCGGCGGGAATTTGATTCAGGCGTCACCTATCTGGAACTGATGGAGCAGAACGCCGTAAATTTGAGAAAAGGATTAGATAAATGGGAATGTTATTAAAATGCGAGCACGCAGATTTTGGATATGAAAACCAGGACGCTGTGGTGGACGCAAATCTGGAGGTAAAGACAGGAGATTACATCTGTATTGTAGGAGAAAATGGTTCCGGAAAAAGTACCCTGATGAAGGGGATTTTAGGGCTTTTAAAACCTACATCCGGGAAAATTACGGTGTCTGATGAACTGAAAAAGGCGGGGATTGGATACCTTCCACAGCAGACTGCAGCCCAGAAGGATTTTCCGGCTACAGTAAGAGAGGTGGTGCTTTCCGGCTGCCTTGGAAAGCGGGGAAACCGCCCCTTTTATTCCAAAAAGGAGAGAGAGCTGGCAGATTATAATATGCATCGTCTGGGAATTACAGATTTGAGAAAACAGTGCTACAGGGAGCTTTCAGGAGGCCAGCAGCAGAGAACTCTGATCGCCAGGGCGCTCTGCGCGACAGATAAGCTTTTAGTGTTGGACGAGCCGATTACAGGCCTTGATCCGTCTGCGATTCAGGATTTTTACCATATGATTAAGAAACTGAACAGGGAGGAACAGGTGGCAGTTCTCATGGTATCCCACGATATTCAGAACATTGTCCACCAAGCGGACAAGATTCTCCACCTGAAAAGGGAGACACTGTTTTACGGTTCTGTATCAGATTATGTAAAAAGCCGAGTGGGAAAAGGATTTTTGGGAGGTGAGGAAGAATGAGCACAGTGATGGAAATGCTTTCGTATCCGTTTATGGTTCGGGCGCTGCTGGGCGGCATTCTTGTTTCCCTGTGCGCCTCCCTTCTGGGTGTCAGCCTTGTGTTAAAACGATATTCTATGATTGGAGACGGTCTTTCCCATGTGTCCTTCGGAGCGCTCTCTGTGGCTCTGGCTGCAGGCTGGTCGCCTCTCAAGGTATCGATTCCGGTGGTAGTGCTGGCTGCCTTTTTTCTGCTCCGTATTACGGAACGGGGACAGATTAAAAGCGATGCGGCTATCGCCATGATTTCTGCCAGTGCGCTGGCTGTCGGAATCATCGTCACCTCCATGACCACAGGAATGACGACAGATGTAAGCAGCTATATGTTTGGAAGTATTCTGGCCATGAGCCGGGAAGATGTGGAATTTTCTGCTGCGCTCTCTGCAGTGGTTCTGTTTTTATTTTTATTTTGCTACAATAAGGTATTTGCAGTGACCTTTGATGAAAATTTTGCCAAAGCTACTGGCGTGCGGGTAGGCTTTTATAATGTCCTGATAGCCGTCCTGACGGCTGTGACCATTGTGCTGGGAATGCGAATGATGGGAGCTATGCTGATTTCGAGCCTGATTATTTTTCCGGCCTTAACTTCCATGCGGATATTTAAGAGCTTTCATGGAGTTGTGGTATCATCGGGTATCCTTTCCATTATCTGCTTTTTCATTGGAATGGTGATTTCCTATATCTATTCTACGCCTGCGGGAGCCAGCGTAGTGGTGGTGAATTTGGGATTTTTCCTGCTGTTTTCACTGATTCAGATAGTTGAAAGAATTATTAAAAAATAATAAATAAATGAAATTAAATCAAAAAATCAAGTAATTATTTAGACAAAAGAATAAATATTTGCCCACGAAATTTTGGCAGTTTTTCAGATTTTGTTCTGAGCCAAATAGGCGTATAATAGGGGGCAATTAAGGGGAGAAGGCGGAAAAAGCATATCATGTGTTTTTCTGCCTTTTTCATGACATAGGAAAATTCGTCCTATGTCATAAAAAACGCTCCGCTTAGGAAGCGCACTCGCGCGAAGAAGAAACATGCCGCAGGCGGCTGTGATCGGCGCGGGAATGTGCCTGAGTACATTTTTTATTTGAAAAGGAGGGATTAAAACGGAAGCTCTTTCAAATGCCCTGATAGAGGAACTTAACTGCAGGGTGGCCTTCACGATTCCGTTGTTTGGCGGCATACCGATTTATGATTCGGTAGCAGTGACCTGGGTAATCATGGCGGCGCTAGTTCTCTTATCAAAGATCCTGGTGAGAAATCTCAGGGTAGAGGATCCTGGAAAGGCCCAGCTGTTTCTGGAAAGCTCCATTGGGTTTCTCAGAGACTTTTTCCTGGATTTAGTGGGGGAGGAGGGAAAAAATTATATTCCTTATCTGATTTCTACAGCTGTTTTTATCGGTGCAGCGAATCTCATAGGAATAGTCGGATTTGTACCTCCGACAAAGGATCTGAACATGACGGCAGCCTTGGCTGTGATAAGCATTGCAGTAATTGAATATGCTGGATTTCACAAAAAAGGAGCCAGGGGATTTTTAAAAAGTTTTGCTGAGCCTGTGGCGGTGATTCTGCCAATCAATATTTTGGAGATTTTTATCAGACCAATATCCCTCTGCATGCGTTTGTTTGGAAATGTGCTGGGTTCATTTGTAGTGATGGAACTTATTAAGCTGGTTGTACCTGTAATCATTCCAATTCCATTTAGTTTTTACTTTGACATATTTGATGGGGTGATTCAGGCGTATGTATTCGTGTTCCTGACGGCTCTGTTCATTAAAGAGCAGCTGGATTAGGGAAAAATTAAAATTATATTATCAGAAGAGGAGAAAAAATTATGACAACATTAATCGCGATTGGAGCAGCTGTTGCAGTTCTTACAGGTATTGGAGCAGGAATTGGAATCGGAATTGCCACATCAAAAGCAGTGGAAGCCATTGCAAGGCAGCCGGAAGCAGAAAGTAAAATTAGTAAAGCACTTTTGCTGGGCTGCGCCCTGGCAGAGGCAACTGCGATTTACGGCTTTGTTATTGCACTTGTTATTATTCTGTTCCTGAAGTAATTATGAAAGGCAGGTGAAATAAGGTGCTGCAATTTAATATGAGCTTGGTTTATAACATTATAAACCTGATTGTTCTCTGTCTGCTTTTAAAGCACTTTCTCATAAAACCTGTTTTGGGAATCATGGATAAAAGGCAGGCCTTCATAGAGGCAGGATTGGCGGAGGCAAAAAATGCCAGGGAAGAGGCAGATGCTCTGAAAGAACAATACGAAGCCGCCTTGAAGGATGCCAGAGCCCAGTCAGGCCGTATTCTGGAGAATGCCAGAATAAGAGCTGGCGAAGAATACAGCCGTATTCTGGAAGAGGCGGATATGAAAGCTGCAGAAAGCCTTAAATGCGGCAGGGAACAGCTGGAGGCTGAACAGAAAAAGGCCATGGAGCAGCTGAAGTCAAGAATTGCCGAGACAGCTCTCTGTGCAGCCGAGAAAGCGGCTGGAAGCGGAAGAGGGGAACTGGCAGATTTGGCAGCCTATGATCGTTTTATAGAGGAAGCAGGTGAAAGCCATGGCGGGAACATTCGATAACTATGCAAGAGCTCTCTGGGAACTTCATGTGCCGGAAAATCGCGTTTCGGAAGCGGCAGAACTCTTGAAGGATAATCCTGTTCTTTGGGAAGCATTGAAAAATCCTGTCATATGTTTGAAGGAGAAAGAACGGATCATTGATCGAATCTTTCCGGAGGAGATGCGGGGATTTTTAAAGACAGTCTGCAGCTATGGAAGAGCGTCCTCTTTGATGGAGATTTTAGCGGCGTATGACAAATATAAGAAGGAAGGCAGAGGAATCCTGAAAGCAGTGATTACCTGCGTAACGCCTCCTGAAGAGAAACAGCGATGTCAGATTGAAAGTTTTCTTAAAAAGAAATTCGGAAAAATGGCAGTAGAGTTCGAAATCCGTATAGATCCTGCCCTTTTAGGTGGATTTATCCTGGAAGCGGAAGGCGTAGAGTATGACAGAAGCCTCAGAGGTTTTTACAGGCGGTTAAGAGAATATTTATGCGGAGGTGAAAGCGCGTGAGTTCGATCAGTTCAGAGGATATTATTTCGATTCTGAAGGAAGAGATTAAAAATTACGATGACAGATGCAGGGGGGAAGAGACAGGAACCGTCATTTCCGTGGGAGATGGAATCGCCAGAATTTATGGCATGGATCAGGCGATGTATGGAGAAATCCTTCTGTTTGAAAATGGATTGAAGGGAATGGTCCAGGATATCAAAGAGGACAGCATCGGCTGTATTTTGTTTGGAAAGGATACAGGAATCAGCGAAGGAAGCCGTGTGTACAGGACGAAGAGAAAAGCAGGAATCCCAGTGGGAGAGGCGTTTATGGGGCGCGTAGTGGATGCCCTGGGAGCGCCGATTGATGGAAAGGGAGAAATAAAGGCAGAGGATTATCGTCCGGTGGAACAGGAAGCTCCTGGAATTGTGGAAAGAAAATCAGTAGACAGACCGCTTGAGACAGGGATTCTTTCGATTGATTCCATGTTTCCCATTGGACGGGGACAGAGAGAACTGATTATTGGAGACAGGCAGACAGGAAAAACTTCTATTGCTGTAGATACAATTTTAAACCAGAAGGGAAAAGATGTAATCTGTATTTATGTGGCGATTGGCCAGAAGGCATCTACTGTAGCTAAGCTGGTATCCACCCTTGCAGAACATGGGGCAATGGAGTATTCCATTGTTATGGCGGCTTCAGCCAGTGACTGTGCGCCCCTTCAGTATATTGCTCCCTACTCTGGAACAGCTCTGGCAGAGTATTTTATGTACAGAGGAAAGGATGTATTAATTGTCTACGATGATTTAAGCAAGCATGCGGTAGCTTACCGGGCGCTGTCCCTGCTTTTGGAGCGTTCGCCAGGACGTGAAGCCTATCCGGGAGATGTATTTTATCTTCATTCCAGGCTGCTGGAGCGATCCAGCCGTTTAAGCGATACTCTGGGAGGCGGTTCTATTACCGCGCTTCCGATTATCGAGACGCAGGCTGGAGATGTTTCAGCCTATATTCCTACAAATGTAATTTCCATTACAGACGGACAAATTTTCCTTGAGACAGACTTATTTTTTGCAGGTCAGCGCCCAGCTGTTAACGTAGGGCTTTCTGTGTCCCGTGTAGGAGGCGCTGCACAGACAAAGGCTATGAAAAAAGCATCGGGAAGCATTAGAATCGATCTGGCTCAGTACCGGGAAATGGAAGTATTCACTCAGTTCAGCTCTGATCTGGACGCCTCCACAAAACAGCAGCTTCAATATGGAAAAACATTGATGGAGCTATTGAAACAGCCGTTAGGCAGTCCTTTAAGTCTTCATGAGCAGGTGATTACACTCTGCGCTGCCAGACATCAGGTGTTTATGGGGATGGATGTGAAAAAGGTCCGGGCGTTCCAGAGAGAGCTTTTAAATTATTTTGACGGAAGTTTCCCTGAGATTGGAGAGGAGATTGAAAAGACGGGTGAGCTTTCGGATGAAATGGAAAAGCAGATCTCTGAGACTGCAAACCAGTACAGAGCGGATCAGACTGTTTAGCAGCAGAGAAAGGCGGGTGATTAAATGGCCGGCACAAAGGAAATTCAGACAAGGATGAAGAGCATCCAGGATACAATGAAGATTACGAATGCCATGTATATGATTTCCTCTTCTAAAATGAAACGGGCCAAGAAGATTCTGGCTGATACGGAACCTTATTTTTTCGGGGTTCATACGGCTCTGGAGAGAATTTTGCGCCACTTGCCGGAGGAGGAGAGGGAGAGCCGTTATCTGGACAGCCGGCCGGAGATAAAGCCGGAAGACAGAAAGCGGGCGTTGATAGTAGTTACAGCGGACAAGGGACTAAACGGCTCGTATAATCACAATATTATTAAAATGGCAGAAGACGAGCTGAAAAAGCCTGGCCACACAAAGCTCTATGTGCTGGGGGTTGTGGGACGCCAGTATTTTTCCAAAAAGGATGCAGATATGGATGGAAGCTTTCGGTACACAGTTCAGAAACCAACCATGCACAGAGCGAGGATGATTACGGAAACAGTAGTAGGGGGATTTCTGGACGGAATGTTTGACGAAGTGTCGATTCTTTATACTCAGATGGTAAATGCCATAAAGGAGGAACCTGTGCTTGAGACGCTTCTGCCATTAAAACATCCATTTCAGAAGCGGATCTCTCTTCCTGTAGATGTACATCGGGAAGAAATACGTCTGTTTCCTTCCGCAGGAGAGGTAATGGATAACATTGTGCCGAGCTATATAGTAGGAGTCATTTACGGCGCTCTTGTGGAATCCTATGCCAGTGAGCACAATGCCAGAATGATGGCAATGCAGGCTTCCACAGATAACGCAAAAGCGATGTTGAAGGAACTTTCTATTCAGTATAACAGAGCGAGACAGGCGGCGATTACTCAGGAAATTACAGAAGTAATTGGAGGAGCCGGGGCTCAGAAAAAGAAGCGTTAGAGGAGACGGTGTATGAACAAAGGCAGAATTATACAGGTTATGGGACCTGTTGTAGATGTTTTATTTGAAAATGGGGATCTTCCCCACATAGAAGATGCCCTGAGGGTAAAAAATGGAGAAAAAACCTGTGTGATGGAGGTTTCCCAGCATCTGGGGAACAGAACCGTACGGTGCATTATGATGTCCGCCAGCGAAGGACTCTGCCGCGGCATGGAGGTGGAGGCTTCAGGAAAGGGAATACAGGTTCCTGTAGGAGATAAAACTTTGGGACGCCTGTTTAATGTTCTGGGAGAAACTCTGGACGGAGGCAGTTCTCTGGAAGAAGAGGAACACTGGGTAATCCACAGAGATCCTCCTTCCTTTTCAGAGCAGAAGCCGGTAGTAGAGATTCTGGAGACAGGAATCAAAGTGATTGACCTTTTGGCTCCTTACGCTAAAGGAGGAAAAATCGGTCTGTTTGGAGGAGCGGGAGTTGGCAAAACGGTGCTCATTCAGGAGCTGATTCAGAATATTGCCACAGAACATGGGGGATATTCCATTTTTACTGGAGTCGGAGAACGATCCAGGGAAGGAAACGATTTGTGGACAGAAATGAAAGAATCAGGAGTTCTCTCGAAAACAGCCCTGGTATTTGGGCAGATGAATGAGCCGCCGGGAGCACGAATGCGTGTGGCTGAGACAGGTCTTACCATGGCAGAATATTTTCGGGACAGGGAGCGTCAGGATGTACTTCTGTTTATTGATAATATTTTCCGCTTTGTGCAGGCAGGATCTGAGGTATCGGCTCTTCTGGGGAGAATGCCGTCGGCTGTAGGCTATCAGCCAACGCTGGCGACAGAGATGGGAAAACTTCAGGAGAGAATTGCCTCCACAAAGGAAGGAAGCATTACCTCCGTTCAGGCGGTATATGTGCCGGCTGATGACTTGACTGATCCAGCCCCGGCAACAACATTTGCTCATCTGGATGCGACTACAGTACTTTCCAGAAAAATTGTAGAGCAGGGAATTTATCCGGCTGTAGATCCACTGGAGTCTACATCCAGGATTCTGGAAGCTGACATTGTGGGTGAAGAGCACTATGAAACGGCAAGACGCGTCCAGGAGATACTGCAAAAGTACAGAGAACTTCAGGATATTATTGCCATCTTGGGAATGGAAGAACTTTCAGAGGAAGACAAGAATATCGTATTCAGGGCCAGGAAGGTTCAGAAGTTTCTGTCACAACCCTTTCATGTGGCTGAAAACTTTACAGGAATTCCAGGAAAGTATGTGCCGCTGAAAGAGACAATTCGTGGGTTTAAGATGATTTTGGACGGAAAAATGGATGCCTATCCGGAAAATTCATTTTTCAATGTAGGAACCATTGACGAAGTAATCGCAAAGACAGAGGGGGGGAAAACAGAGCAGTAACCAGGAACCTGTTTTGAGGAGGAGCTTTATGGATTCAGAAAAAAGTTTTGGTCTTGAAATTTATTCCAGCAGTGAACGGTTTTTTCAGGGAAGGGCCAGGTTAATTACCCTTCCCTCTACAGACGGAGGACATACCTTTCTGCCGCATCATGAAAACACCGTTATCGCTCTGGTTCCTGGAATTACCAGATTTATTCCAGCAGAGGATCCGCAGAAATACGATGGAGACAGAGAAAAGCAGGAAGAAAGAGTGATTGCTACAGGGGCAGGATTTGCGGAAATGGTGAATAACAGGATGAAGGTATTCGTCCATTCGGCAGAGAGACCAGAGGATATCGATGTTAACCGGGCCCGGGAGGCAAAGGAACGAGCGGAGGAACAGCTGCGCCAGGAACAGTCTCTTAGGGAATACTACAGAAACCAGAGGGAACTGGCCAGAGCCATGTCGCGTCTAAGCGCAGCAAGAATGAAAAATAAAACACAATAAAAAACAGCAGAAATAAAAATAAACAGGAAAATATAGAAAAAAATACAGAAAACGGGCGCATAGAGAGCGCGGATACCGCTTTCTGTATTTTTTTGCTGAAATTTATACAGAAATAGTGCATAAATCTTTCTTCAAACGGTTGTCTGCCCAGACAGTTGATGATAAAATAAAAGTCAGAAATAGAAAAGGGGAAGCAGTTATGAAGAAGAGATATTATAGTTATTTTATGAAAATTATCCTTGTATTCATGATTTTTGGATTTGTGCTTACTTCTTTGCTTGATTTTAACAGAGCAATGCAGGCTAGGGAATATCAATTAGAGCTGGACGCTATGGCGCGTGTTGCAAGTCAGGGAAGCCTTGTGCTGGAGACAAAGCTGAGCGCATACTTAAAAAAGCTGAGTGCGATGGCGGAGTTTTTTCAGGAGGGAGAGCTTCACACAGAAAAGAATATGGAGATCCTGAGAAATATTTCAAACGAAATGCAGCAGGATTTTCAGAGATTTGCTCTGGCAGATCTGGAAGGAAACTCCTGGGTGACAAATGGATCATGGCTGGACGTATCAGAACAGCCCTATTTTAAAAATGCCCTTGAAAAAAAGTATACGATAACAGATAACAAACATTCCCAGGTGATAGAAAATAATCATATTTTTATCATTTCAGTACCGATTTTAGATGGAGAAGATCAGGTGAGGGGAGTTCTCTACGGGGTAGTAGAGGTGGATAAATTTCAGCTTCACCAGGATATGGATGGTGAGGAGCAGAAATACCGCGTTGTTGATCGGAACGGGGATTACATTCTTCGAGGAAATCCAGATTTTTTTCATTTTGACAGTGACAACCTGTTTGAGAATATCAGCAATATCAACATGAGCCAGAGCATAGATCAGGTGAAGACGAGGATACAGAAGGGAGAAGCGTTTCTTGATGAATTCAGCAGAGATGGAATCAACTATGTGATTTATTTTTCTCCTCTTAAAATTAATGACTGGTATTCTATTACCGTAATGAAGCAGTCTCAGATTCTTGATTATATAAGAAAGATGTCTGGAAAAGATATCTACATCATAATGGCAAAAGTAATGGCAGCCGTAGCTCTGCTTTGCGGTACTATTATTCTTTTCCTGATGAAAGAAAAAAAGGACGCGCTTTCTATGTACCATCAGATGAAGGTAAATGATGAGATGCTTCGGGCTGCAATTGGAAAAAGCGATGCTTTGATTCTTATTTATGATCTGAAAACAAGACAGCTCCGGTGTCTGAATCCGGAATGTGTGGAGGAATTATCTCTGCCGGAGATAATTGAGAATGCTCCGGAGCAGATTCTGCAGTTTCTGCCAGAAGGTGAAAATTCTAAAAGGCAGATTCAGGATCTGTTCGCCAGCCTGGAGGAGATCCGGGGTACGCAGGTATTTCGGCTGGTTTTTGAAGACGGGGAGAAGCGATATCACTATCAGATCCGTATCAGCGCTTTGCTGGATGACGAGAATAAGGTATTTCAATGTGTGGGACTGGCTGAAAATATCACAGAGCAGCTGGTGATGAGACAGGAAATAGAAATTTTCCGGCAGAAGGCAGGAACAGATTACCTGACAGGTTTGTATAACAGAGGAAAGGGAACAGAACTAATTACAGAGCTTCTCAATAACATGGATCCTGAGACAGAAAGCCATGCGTTTATTATATTAGACTTAGATAATTTTAAAGGGCTGAACGATACGCTGGGACATCAGACAGGAGATGCGGCACTTCAGGATGTGGCATCTATTCTGCAGCGGCACTTCAGAAATTATGATATCATCTGCCGGTTGGCTGGAGATGAGTTTGTGGTGTTAATTAACAACATTCCAGAAGAAATCGTACAGAAAAATCTGGAAATTTTGCTGAAAAAGCTGAATCTTTCATATGGACAGGAAAAAACAGTTCAGATTTCAGCTTCCATTGGAGTAGCTATGGCTGCCAGAGATGGAAGAGATTTTCAGACTCTGTACCAAAAAGCAGATGAGGCTTTATACGAGGCGAAAAAGAGCGGAAAACAGACAGCGGTAATTTACGGTAAAAAATAGCAGGAGACGATAAAGACAATGAAAAAACAGACACAGGAGAAAGGAAGGTGCAGTTCAAAGGATCCAGTTGTTACATATTCTTCTGAATTACTCTATCACGCATTGGTAAGGAGTACAGATGATTTTATCTATGTTTGTGATATGAAAACAGGAGTGTTCCACTATTCCCCTCAGCAGGTGGCAGAGTTTGAACTGCCAGGGGAAATAGTGGAAAATCCTTTGCCTTTCTGGAAAGAGCTGATTCACCCAGATGATTGGGAACGATTTAAAAAAGTGAATATGGAACTAGGAAAATGTGAAAAGGACAGCCATCTGATTGAATTCAGGGCGAGAAACAGGAGAGGGGAATATATCTGGCTCAGATGCCGGGGACAGCTTATGAGAGATCCAGAGGGAGATCCTGCTCTTTTTGCAGGAATTATGACTCCTCTGGGACGTCAGAACAAGGTGGATCCCCTGACTCAGCTTTTAAACCGCAGTCAGTTTGTTAACGATTTGAACCGCATGATGAAGGAAGACATGGTAGAACAGATGGCGGTAATGGTGCTGGATGTGGACAGTTTCCGCCGGATTAATGAAGTGTTCGACAGAAAATTTGGAGATCAGATGTTAAAGGATCTGGGAAGGATTATTCTTGGAATCCTGCCTGGAAATGCCGCCTTATATCGTATGGAAAAAGATAAAATGGGTGTGATTCTTGAAAATGGTTCTGCAGAGGAATGTATGGAATTGTACAGAGCTATCCAAAAGACTCTGAAAAATCTGAGGGAGTGGCGCCAGAATAAGGTGACAGTAGGAATTTCAGGCGGCTGCGCCATGTATCCCGCAGACGGGGTGACTGTAGATGAACTGTGCCGTTATGCAGATTACGCACTCCAGTATGCGAAATCTCATGGCAAGAACCGCCTGGAAATATTTTCTAAGCAGATTTTAGAAGGGAAAAAGCGTTCGTTATCACTTCTGTACAGCCTGCAGAAGGCTGTCATACAGGATTATGAAGGTTTCAGCCTTTATTATCAGCCTCAGGTAGATGCCAGAACCTGCCGGATCACAGGTGTGGAAGCGCTTCTCCGCTGGAAAGATGAGACCGGACATCCCGTCTCACCGGCAGAGTTTATCCCTGTTATGGAAGAAAATGGAATGATTATTCCAGTGGGAATGTGGGTGATGCGGACTGCTTTGGAGGCTGGACGTCTCTGGGTTAAAGAAGATCCGTTGTTTACTGTAAGCGTCAATGTATCTGCCTTACAGATTTTGGAAGAAGATTTTACAGCTGTTTTGAAGCAGACTGTGGAAGAAAAAGAATTTCCATACCAAAATTTGATTATCGAGTTGACAGAGAGTTGCACGGCGAAAAATCTCTGTATGTTTGAGGAGCGTTTTGAGGAACTGAGGGCGCTTGGAATCAGGGTGGCTATGGACGATTTTGGAACCGGCTATTCTTCTCTGGAGCTTTTGAAGACAGCTCCTATAGATATTGTAAAGATTGACAGAGGGTTCGTCAGAAATATTTTAAACAGTACCTTTGACGCGGCATTTATCTCATTTGTGGTGGCTATCTGTCATGATGCGGGAATTAAAGTATGCCTGGAAGGGGTGGAGACAGCTGTAGAGTATGAATTTTTGAAAGAAAGGGATCTGGACAGCTTTCAGGGATACTATTTTGGACGGCCAGTGCCGGAGAATGAGATTGTTTTGCAGAAATTGGTCTAAAAACGGACAGAGCTGGCGGGCAGATTGACTTTAGGGACATTTTGTGTCAAAATAATAACGCAGCTTCAGCCGGGATTGTCCGGCAGCCGCATCAGAAACTGCAGTAAAATTTCAGAAAAGAAGGTAGATAGACATGACAAAGATTGATATTATTTCTGGATTCCTGGGCGCAGGAAAGACCACATTTATTAAACGCCTGATTGGGGAAGCGATTTCTGGCGAAAAGGTAGTTCTGATTGAGAATGAATTTGGCGAGATTGGGATTGACGGCGGATTTTTAAAGGATGCAGGCATCGAGATTCGGGAGATGAATTCAGGATGTATCTGTTGTTCTCTGGTAGGTGACTTTGGAAAATCTCTGTCTGAGGTTCTCACAAAGTATGCTCCGGATCGCGTGATCATTGAGCCTTCAGGCGTGGGCAAGCTTTCTGACGTGATGAAGGCAGTCAGAGATGTAGCTTCTGAGATTGAAGTAGAGTTAAACAGCGCCGTTACTGTGGCAGACGCAGGAAAGGTGCGTATGTATATGAAGAATTTCGGCGAGTTTTTCAACAACCAGATTGAAAATGCAGGGACTATTGTTCTTAGCCGAACGGATATTGCAGATCCTAAAAAGGTGCAGAAGGCAGTGGAGATGATCCGTGAAAAGAATCAGCGCGCAGTGATTGTGACTACTCCAATCAGCCAGCTGTCAGGCTCTCAGCTGCTTGAGATTATTGAGAAAAAGGATGATATGATGGAGGATCTGCTGAAAGAGGCGAGGGATCACGCCCATGATCATGGCCATCACGATCACCACCATGAGCACGGCGAAGAGTGTGGCTGCGGCCATGACCATCACGACCATACTCACCACGATCACGATCATCACCATGAGCACGGCGAAGAGTGTGGCTGCGGCCATGACCATCACGACCATGCTCACCACGATCACGATCATCACCATGAGCATGGTGAAGGCTGTACCTGTGGCTGCCACGACCATCATCACCACCATGCAGATGAGGTTTTTGCAAGCTGGGGACGTGAGAATGTGACAGGAGTGGGAAGAGAGAAACTGGAAGAAATTCTGGATGAGCTGGCATATGGCACGAAATACGGAGAGGTTTTGAGAGCTAAGGGTATGATACCAGCTCCAGACGGAACATGGCTTCATTTTGACCTGGTTCCGGAGCAGGTGGAAATTAGAGAGGGATCTGCCGACTATACTGGAAAGGTGTGCGTAATCGGAGCTGATTTAGATGAGAAGGCTCTGGAAGAGGCTTTCGGCGCCAGATAGCAGACAGGAGGAATAACAGATGCAGGAAGAACGTATGCCGCTGTTTTTAATTAACGGCTTTCTGGAGGCTGGAAAAACAGAGTTTATCAAGTTTACCATGGAGCAGGAGTATTTTAAAACAGAGGGAAAAACCCTTCTCATTGTCTGCGAGGAAGGCGAGGAGGAGTACGAGGAAGAATTTTTAAAGGAGAACAGGACAGAGGCTGTCTATGTAGATGATTTGTCAGAGCTGACGCCAGAGTACCTGTCAGATCTGGAGCTTCTCCATAATCCGGAGCGGGTTATTATGGAGTGGAACGGTATGTGGAATCTGGAAGAACTGAAGCTTCCGGCAGACTGGGATCTGTACCAGCAGATCACAATAGTTGACGGTTCTACCTTTGATCTATACCTGAATAACATGAAGCCGCTGATAGGCGTTATGGTGAGAAATTCAGAGATGATTATTATGAACCGCTGTGACGAAGCAGAGGATCTGGATTCTTACAGAAGAATTTTAAAAGGCATGAATCCACAGGTGGACATTATCTTTGAGGACGAGGAAGGGCAGATTGAGGAAGTGACAGAAGCAGACCTGCCTTATGATGTTAATGCAGAGGTGATTGAAGTTTCCCCGGAGGCCTATGGAATCTGGTATATTGATATGCTGGACAAGCCGGATCGCTACAGAGGAAAGACTGTGGAGTTTACAGCTATGGTCTTAAAGACACCGGATTTTCCGAAGAATTACTTTGTGCCGGGACGTATGGCCATGACATGCTGTGAGGCAGATATGACCTTCTTAGGTTTTATGTGCAAGGCTAAAAATGCCCGGCTTTTAGAGACAAAGCAATGGGTAAAGGTAAAGGCCCGCGTAGAATATGAGTACAGTCCAGAGTATGAGGGAGACGGCCCTATGCTTTACGCCGATTATGTAGAGCAGGCGGAGCCTATCCAGGAGATTGTACAGTTTTAAACTTGAGATTTGGTGAAGGACACTTTTAGATAGCAAAAAAGGAGCGCTGCCTGTCATCTGGCATGGATGACAGGCAGCGCTCCTTTTTTATGACATAGGAAACTGCGTCCTAATGGAAGTTTCTTTTAGCCCATAGGCGGGACAGGAGTCGGCCTGGAGCGGTCGAATACCTCTTCTACATTAAACAGATCATCTAAATGCGTTTTTGTAGGATTAGATTCCGGCAGATCATAGTACATCCGGTAGCCGTCCAGATTCCGGCGGCCCTGGCGCATGTGATCGGTACCGATCTGCACATAATACTGGGAAGAATCTACATTACAGAAATAGCGGAATCCCTTAGATTTCAAATATTGGAATCGCTCATTGTCATCCTTATATGGACGCCAGTCACTGATATCACTGCCGAAGGGGAAGAGGATAATATCGGTGCCTCCGATGAGAGGTGCTACCTCTGTATCCCACTTATTCGTATCTGTGACAAAATCTTCCATGGAAATAGCCCCCATATCACGATGCCCCCAACTGTGGCTGGCCAGTTCGTAGCCATCATCCTTCAGAGCCTGAGCAACTTTAGCAGCCTGTGCTTTCTCCTCCTCATAGTTGAAATCAGGATGTTCGGCCTGATACTCCGCTGTGCCATAGGAGGCGGCGGTACGGTATCCAAGAATTCCATTGTAGCCGGTGAAGGCTAAAACTGCCTTAGCTCCGCGGTAGGAAAAGTCAGGGTGTTCCTCAATAAACTCATCTAAGAGAGGAACCAGATCGTAAGCGCCTACAGAGATGCTGCCATCGTCCATCTTCATTTCGCAGACAGGCTTTCCGTCTTCCCCTACAACAATGCGTGATGCAAAGCCGTCGCCGTCCATATATTCATAGTAGCACACATCATCCTGGGACATGACAAAGGCCTGTTTTCCAGGCGGAAGCATAATATCCTCTGCTTTAAATACTGGATTTCCATTTTCGTCTGTGGTTTCATAGGCAATGTCATGAAGCCGTACAAGGACGAAACCACGGTCATACATAGACTGGAGAATCTTCTCAAATTCATCCTTCGTGGTCATCATCTGGTTGTATCCGTTCTGCTTCCTGTCTCCGTCGAAAGCTTTGGAAGTGTCCATGATCAGAGAGTGGAAGAAAACATGAGTTACCTTAGAGGGATCAACCCGTACCAGAGTGGATTTGATTTCTTCATATTCAGCGGCAGCGGCAGCGGCTTCCTCCGTATCCTTAAACTTCTCGTTTCCTGTAAGGAGAGCGATTGCTCCGTCATAGTCGTAGCCTGCAGCCAGACGCTTCGCCTCGTCCAGCAGATTCTGGAGCTCCTGCTCCTCTGTAAGAGGCTCCGTCTCCTCTGGCGTCTCGGAGGCCTGTCCTCCAGGCGCGTTGGAGGGAGAAGCGGGAAGAAGGGTAGGAAGGCCGCCATTGTTCTTAAAGAAGAAAATACCGCCGGCTAACAGAATGAGAGCCAGTACGGCTCCCGATAAAATAAGGGGAAGGTTATTCCGGGTGCGCCCCCTGCGCCGCCGGCTCCAGCCCCGTCTTCGTGAATACTGGTTCATAGTCATACTCCTTTAGATGTTCCGGAAACAGCTGTGAGATTACAGTACAGTTTCAGCCGTATATGGAACATTGTTTTTTATCTTATTATAACATATTTGAAAGAAACGTGCCATTAAGGTTTATTACGAATTTTAAAAGTTTTTGTGATGCTGCGAGAAACAGGCAAAACAGGGAATAAAGAGGGAGGTTCGTTTCATATGCTTGTGAAAGAAGATAAGATGTTCGTTTGGGGGATATGTATGAAACGAATCCTGGCTTTTCTGACTGCAGTGGTTTTGACAGCAGTGATTCCGGCACAGGAGATTTATGCCCATAGTCCGGGACTTGCGGTGGAGGTTGCAGCGGCGGCAGAATCAAACGCAGGGGATGGCCCTGTTATCCAGGCGCCAAGCGCTATTTTGATGGAGGCTTCTACCGGAACTGTGATTTACGAGAAAAATGCAGATGAGGCGAGAAATCCTGCCAGCGTGACGAAGATTATGACGCTTCTCCTGACATTTGACGCTCTGAAAGCGGGAAAAATTAAGCTGACGGATCAGGTGGTGACAAGCGCCCACGCTAAATCTATGGGAGGTTCCCAGGTATTCTTGGAGGAGGGAGAGGTTCAGACCGTAGAGACATTGATTAAGTGTATTGTCATCGCTTCGGGAAACGATGCTTCTGTGGCTATGGCAGAGCATATTGCAGGGGACGAGGCCTCTTTTGTCAAAATGATGAATGAGAGAGCCAGGGGACTTGGCATGGAGCACGCGAATTTTGAGGACTGCTGTGGTCTAACCGATTCTTCCACTCACGCCATGTCGGCCAGGGATATTGCTCTGATGAGCCGGGAACTGATCACAAAATATCCGGAGATTTTCCAGTATTCTACTATCTGGATGGAAAATATTACCCACACTACCAAGCAGGGCACGAAGGAATTCGGCCTGTCTAATACGAATAAGCTTTTAAAGATGGCCACAAGCTTTGAGACTACAGGGTTAAAGACAGGTTCTACATCTACGGCAAAATACTGTCTGTCAGCCACTGCAAAGAAGGACGGAGTAGAGATGATTGCAGTGGTTTTAGCGGCTCCGGACTATAAAGCGAGGTTTGCAGATGCAGTGACATTACTCAATTATGGTTATGCCAACTGCCGTCTGTATACAGATAAGGAGGAAGGGGAAATTCCGGAAATTCATGTGGCGGGAGGTGTCAGAGACACGGTGAAGGCCAGGCTTAACGGAACTTTTTCTTATTTAAGCACAACAGGAGAGGACTTTTCCGGAATAGAAAAAGAGTGGATATTTGAGACAGATCTTCAGGCTCCTGTCCGTGAGGGAGATATTGTGGGACGCCTGGTGTACCGGCTGGGAGGGAAGGAGATCGGCCAGACGGATGTTGTAGCTGCTGAAGAAGTAGAAAAGGCAGGATTTCTGGATGCGCTTAAAAAAGTAATATCTATGGCTCTGTGATTTTATTTTCTTTATTCTTGACGAAAAAGAAGTGATTTTATATAATAAAACGGAGAAAATGGATGAAAATATGTGAAAAAAATACAAAACAGCTGTGAGCACGAGTGAAAAATGACAGGAGGAAAGCGATATGACAGACTACAGTAAAATGAAACCGGGAGAGGTCAGAAAGTTGATTAGAAAGGGAGAAATTACCATTCCCACAGCGGGAATGTGCAGCGGCTACGCCCAGGCAAATCTGGTAATTCTTCCTAAAAAATATGCAGATGACTTTAAAGAATTTGCAAGAAAGAATCCGAAACCATGCCCAATTTTAGAGATTATAGAGGGAAGCCCTGCAGTCCACGATATGGGAGAAGGGGCGAACCTGGTAACGGATATTCCTAAGTATTTTATTTATAAAAACGGTGTGAAGGTGGACGAGGTCACAGATGCAACTGATTACTGGGAGGATGATTTTGTAGGCTTTTTGATTGGCTGCAGCTTTTCCTTTGAGGAAGCTTTGCTGAAGGAGAACATTGACGTGCGCCATATTTCTATGGGCTGCAATGTGCCCATGTATAAGTCTGATATTCAGTGCCAGCCAGCCGGCGTGTTCGAGGGACCGACAGTTGTCAGTATGCGCCCTATGACGCCGGAGAATGCCAAAAAAGCTTATGAAATTACAGAGAGATATCCCAATGTACATGGCTGTCCAGTTCATATGGGGGATCCGGCTCAGATTGGAATTAAAGATATTATGAAGCCGGATTACGGTGATCCGGTAGAAATCAGAGAGGGCGAGATTCCCGTATTCTGGGCCTGCGGCGTGACGCCTCAGGCAGCCGTTGAGAACGCAAAGCCTCCGATTGTTATTACCCATGCGCCAGGCCATATGTTCATTACAGATATTCCAAATGCTGAATTAAATGATTTCCTGGAAGCGAAGAAGCAGGGAAAATAGACTGCAGAAAAAAGAGAATAAAAAAGCTGAAAGAAGGCGGAGGGGCGAAAGCCCTGTCCGCCTTCCGGCTGTTCCTGCGGCTTTTTGAGAAGCCGTTTTTACAGGGCGTCTTTTGCCGCTTCTGAAAACTCGGTTGTCACCAGATCCTCATAGGGAACGCGCATATTTAAGGCGCCGGCTTCTTCCAGAATATTCTGGAGCAGGTCAAAGCTCTCTTTCTCAAAAACCGTATCTTTTTTCCAGGTGTCCTGATCCTTATAGCGGCTCACAATGGCGGCGATGGTCTCTACATCCGTCTCTGGGAACTGAGGGCTGATCACAGAGGCAATTTCCTCCGCAGAATGGGAATTTACATAGGAAAGTCCCTTCTGAATGGCGTTTGTGAAGGACTGGACTGCCTCCGGGCGCTCAGAGAGAAAGCTTTTCTTTGCACAGTAGGCGGTGTAGGGCACATAGCCGGAGTCTACGCCCAGGGAAGCCACGACATAGCCCTTCTGATCCTGCTCCAGAGCCGTGGCGTGCGGCTCAAATTCTACCGTGTAGTCGGCGTCGTTTCCCGAGAAGGCGGCTGCAGTGAGACCGAAGTCGATGCTCTTGTCAATGGATAGATCCGTCTTTGGATCCAGCCCGTTTTTCTTCAGAATAAATTCAAAAATCATTTCAGGCATTCCGTTTTCACGTCCGCCCAGAACAGTTTTTCCCCGTAACTGCTCCCAGCTGAAATCAGGATCCGGTGTTCTGGACACCAGAAAATTTCCGGCTCTCTGGGTGAGCTGGGCGAAATTGACGGCGTAATCCTCCGATCCTTCCTGATAGACATAGACGCTGGATTCCGAACCCATAAAACCAATGTCAGCGTCCCCTGAGATCAGGGCAGTCATCACCTTGTCAGCGCCTTTGCCGTTGACAAGAGTCAGGTCAATTCCCTCCTCCTCAAAATATCCCAGTTCAATGGCAGCGTACTGGGGAGCATAGAAGATCGAGTGGGCCACCTCGTTTAAAGTGACAGGCGTAAGGCCGTCCGGATTCTGGGAACAGCCTCCCAGAACAGAGGCGGCCAGAAGAAAGGAGAGCGCCCCCTTAACAGCAGATAATTTCATAAAATAAAAGCCTCCAGAGGAAAAATTGATACTGTCATTCTATGCGGCAGGAGGGGAAAAGGTGAGAAACTGGGCCTGTCTTCTTGTCTTCTGACAGCGGACAGGAAGCATAGGGCGTCCGCCGGCATCGTTTCCATGGCTGAATTGATATAAATTAATAGTTTCTTTATTTTTTTGCTATGGACTTCAGAACTTTAGTATGCTAAAATTAGAAACAGGAATCATATTGATAGAGAAGGAGTTGCACCTATGAATAAAAAGATAAAGACAGAAGCAGTGGATCATCTGTTCCAGGCGATTCTGGCGCTGAAGAGTCCGGAGGAATGCTACAGCTTTTTTGAGGATGTGTGTACAGTCAATGAAATTCTTTCCTTTTCACAGCGCTATGAGGTAGCGAAGATGCTTCGGGAAAAGAGAACTTATCTGGAAATTGCGGATAAGACAGGGGCTTCCACAGCTACCATCAGCCGTGTCAACCGCTCTCTGAATTATGGAAATGACGGATATGACATGGTGTTTGCACGCCTGAGCGGAGATGCGGCTCCGAAGAAAGAGGAAGAGTAGGACAGGATTATTTCCTGTCCTTTTTTCGTTTCCCGTCAGAAGGAGTTTCCTGTCTTAATTCTTCAGCAATCAGCTCGATCATCTGCTTTTTCAGGTATACGTCAAAGGCCAGCTCGCATACGAAAGCGAACAGCCGTAAATATTCCCTGTCTCCTGCGTCTGCATGTTCTGTAAATTCCGGAAAATTCTCATCTGAAAAGGTCTCCATGGCAGAGGCAAATTTCGCCTTTACATCCTCTACCAGACGCCCTCTCTGCTCCGCCTCCAGGGAGAAGATCTCCTCGTACAGCCGGGCCAGCTCAGGCCGGGATCCGGGGGCAAAGCAGCGCTCGGAAATAGGGGAGAGCAGCTGTTCAATATCCCGGAGGGAAAGCACATTTTTAAAATAATAGATAAAGGTCAGAAGCAAAATGTGGTTTCTGGAGTATTTTTTCTTTTCCGGAGAGGGCAGAAGATTGTTTTTTGCATAATTATTAATCATGGTTTTGGTGAGGGCCTTTTCCTCTCCAGGCTTTAAAAAGGAAGCCAGATGGGAGTCCATAAAGGTAGTCACCTGATCCATGTACAGGTTAATATCTGGAATGTCGGCGGCGTTAATCCGCGATAGACTGTCAATAAAATTCATCAGATCATCGAGTCTCTGTTCGTTCGTCTTCATAGTTTGTCACCTCGTAGTTATATTATATAGTATTCAATACTAGATGACAAGATAAAAATTTTTCTTGACTTAAATCCGATTTCGGACTAAAACAGGGAAAGCAAGTCCGAAATCATACTATAAAACGGGAGGGATTTTATGGAAAAGAGTTTTGCAGAAGAGAAAAAAGAGAGGGAAGGAAGCTGCAAACCGCTGATCCGGGACGCTGGACGGTATGGCCTGGATGGAACATCAGGGCAGGAGCTTCGGGAATTTAACCGCCTTTACAAGAGACTGGATGATCTGTACCACAGTCTGTCTCTGAAAATGGGAATGTCAGACAGCACCTTTATCATTCTTTACACCATTGCGGAGCTGGGGGACGGCTGTTCCCCAAAAGAGATCTGCGAACAGGTGTCGATCAGCAAGCAGACGATTAATTCCTCTATCCGGAAGCTGGAGGGAAGCGGCGTCATCCGCCTGGAGAAGGGGACCAGAGGCAGGGAGCTGCACATTCTCTTAACTGAGGCCGGAAAACGGATCATAAGGGAGAAGATTTATCCTATTATGGAGGCGGAGGATCGGGCCTTCACCCATATGCCGGCAGAGGACAGGGCGGAATTTCTGCGGCTGAGCCGTCTGTATGTAGACGAGATGATTTGTCAGACGAGACCGTTTTTGTCTGAAGAGGAGGATGCATGAAATATATTTTGAAGTTTGTCAGGCCCTACAAAGGGCTGACGGCCCTGGCGCTTCTGTTTGTAACGCTGGATGTGCTGGGAGCTTTGGTTATCCCCACAATCACGGCCGATATGATCAATGTGGGAGTGGGGAGCAGAAATCTGAATTACATTATGGAAAAGGGCGTCCTGATGCTGATAGTGACCGTGCTGTCGGGAGCCAGCGCCCTGATGGGCAGCTATTTTTCGGCCAGGCTGTCGGCCAGGATTGGACGGGATATGAGAAACGCCCTGTACGGGAGATCACTGGATTTTTCTATTCACGATTTTGACCAGTACGGAACGGGCTCTATGATTACAAGAATGTTAAGCGACGTATCGGTGATTCAGCAGGCTGTGGTCTGGTGCGTGACGATGGTGCTGCCGGTTCCTGCATTGTCTCTGATGGGAATTGCCATGGCGTTTTCTATCGATCCGTCCATGGGGCTGGTGTTAGGCGGCGGAGTCGTATTTGTCGTGTGCCTTACAGTGTTTATCAGCAAAAAGGCCGCCTCTGTATTTGGACGGCTGCAGCGTTTTTTAGACAGGATGAACGTGGTGATGCGGGAAAATATTACCGGCGTCCGTGTAATCAGGGCCTTTAACAAGGAGACGTATGAGGCAAAGCGTATGAAGAAGTCTTTTGAGGATTATGCCAGAGCGGCGGTGGAGACGAATCTTTTGTTTGCCGGTCTGGACAGCTTCTCCTTTTTTGCCATCAGTATTCTGGTAGTGGCGATTCTGTGGTTTGGAGGCAACCGGATCGGAGCCGGAACCATGGAAATCGGAGATATCACGGCGCTGACAGAGTATACGATATTGATTTTGTTTTACCTGATGATGGCCCAGATGGTTATTATTCTCCTGCCCAGAGCGAGGGTGTGCCTGGAGCGGATTGGGGAAGTGCTGGACCGTGAGCCGGAGATCAGAGACGGAGAAGAACAGCAGGGAGAAGGTCTGCCGGAGAGAAGAACAGTGGAAGAAGGCGAACCGGTTGTTTCTTTTGAGAACGTGTCCTTCCGGTTTGCAGACGCAGACGAGGACACGCTGAGCGGTCTGGCCTTTTCCTGCAGACGGGGGGAGACCACGGCTGTCATAGGGGGAACGGGAAGCGGAAAGTCTACCATTGGCAGACTTATGATGCGGTTTTATGATGTCAGCCAGGGGACGGTGCGGATCTGCGGCAGGGATGTGAGAGAGATGAGGCAGCAGGATCTGCGGGATCGCGTATCCTATGTGCCTCAGAAGGCGTGGCTGTTTTCCGGAACCATTGCCGACAACTTAAAATATGGAAAACCGGACGCTTCTGAGGAGGAAATGCTCCACGCCCTTTCTGCGGCCCAGGCTGATTTCGTCACAGAGCTTCCGGAGGGCCTTTTCTCCCACACCGCCCAGGGAGGAACCAATTTTTCTGGAGGACAGAAGCAGCGCCTGGCCATTGCCAGAGCCCTGATGAAGAAGGCGGATCTCTACATTTTTGACGACAGTTTCTCTGCCCTGGACTTTAAGACAGACAGCGCCCTGAGAAAGGCTCTGAAGGAGGAGACAAAAGGAGCCGCAGTGCTGATTATCGCCCAGAGAATCAATACGATTTTAAATGCAGATCAGATTGTTGTGCTGAACGAGGGAAAAATTGCCGGAATCGGAACTCACAGGGAGCTGATGGAACGCTGCAGCGTGTACCAGGAAATTGCAAAATCACAGATGAGAGGAGGGGAGGAATAATGGATCAGGAAAAGAGAGAGACGGGAGAGGAACTGGATCTGGAGGTTCCAAACCATGCCGTAAAAACATTAAAAAGAATGTGGGATTCTTCGAAGGCTCAGCATGTAAGGCTGTATCTGGTGGGAGCTTCCGTAGTGTTTTACACGTTGTTTTCCATTGTGTCGCCTCTTTACAGCGCTCATCTGGTGGATTTTATCTGGAACGGAGTGAAGGAGGCAGAGGCGGCGGGAACTGTATTTTCCTTTACATGGGAATCTGGAGGCGTGCAGCTTCTTATCATGTTTTCCCTCTACTTTATCAGCTGGCTGTTTTACACAGCGCAGAATTTTCTCATGGCGGGTTTTGCAGAGAGGCTGAATTTAAGGCTGAGAGAGCAGCTGAGCCGTAAGCTTTCCAGGCTTCCTCTGTCCTACTTTGACGGACATCAGCCGGGAGAGATTTTAAGCCGGGCAGTGAACGACCTGGATAAGGTGTCGGAGGCGCTGCAGACAGGACTGTTAAAGCTGTTTACATCAGTGGGACTGGTGGCAGGCTCTCTTCTCATCATGTTTTTCTACCATGTGCCCCTGACGGTTGTGTTCCTGATTTTTACGGGACTTTCCATGGTTCTGACAAATTTCTTTACAGGAAAGACGTTAAAGACTGCGGCCAGACGCCAGAGGGCCTTGAGCAGGCTGACCAGCTGTGTGGAGGAGAGCATGAGCGGCCGCATGATTATCAAGGCGTTTAACTGGGAAGAGCAGAGCCGTCAGGAAATCCGCCAGGCGGCGGAGCAGCTGGCAGAGGAAGCCGGAAAAGCCGATTTTCTCACTCAGGCCATCAACCCGGCCATTCGGTTCGTAAACAGGGTGGGGCAGGTACTGATCACAGTGATAGGAGGAAAGCTTCTCATAGACGGAGTGATGACAGTGGGAGCCATTCAGGCCTTTCTGCAGTATGTGTACCAGGCGGCGGAACCGCTGACAGAGGTTTCCTATATGATCAATTCCATGCAGTCTGCGCTGGCTTCTGTGGAGCATGTGTACCAGATGTTAGACGAGGAGGAGATAAGCCCTGAGCCTGAAAAACCAGAACTTGTGAAGGGAGCAGAGGGAAGCGTAGTCTTTGAGCAGGTGCAGTTCGGATACACTCCGGAACGCCTTCTCATGAAAAATCTGAGCTTTACGGCGAAACCGGGACAGAAGATTGCCATTGTGGGAAATACGGGAGCTGGAAAGACAACGCTGATCAATCTTTTGATGCGGTTTTACGAAGTAAACGGAGGACGGATTCTTCTGAACGGGGTGGATACGGCTCATATGACAAGAGCGGATCTCAGGCAGAATTTCGGTATGGTGCTTCAGGACACCTGGCTGTTTGGCGGAACCATTGCAGAAAATATTGCCTATGGCAGGCCGGAGGCCTCCAGAGAGGAGATTACAGCTGCCGCTAAGGCAGCCCACGCCGACTTTTTCATACGGACCATGCCGCAGGGCTACGACACTGTTCTGGACAATGAGGCGGAGACGATCTCAGCCGGTCAGAGACAGCTGCTCACCATTGCCCGGGTGATGTTATGCAGTCCGCCGGTACTGATTCTGGACGAGGCCACCTCCAGCGTGGATACCAGAACGGAGATGGCCATCGGAAAAGCCATGCAGACGCTTATGAAGAACAGGACCAGCTTTGTGATTGCCCACCGCCTGTCCACGATTGTGGACGCGGATCTGATTCTGGTGATGAAGGATGGAGACATTATTGAGCAGGGAAACCACAGAGAGCTTCTGAAGGCAGGGGGCGCTTACGCAGAGCTGTACAACAGCCAGTTTGCTTAAGGGAAGGCGGTAAAAGATAAAAAACGGATTGAAAAAACAGGGAAGAGTCCATGACAGATACGCTGCGCAGGTGTATAATAGCTGTATACTGGGACGAAAAAGGAGGAATTATCATGAAAATTGCAATTATTTATTACAGTCAGACGGGACATACCAGAGAGATGGGCTCTGTGATTGCAGAAGGAATTGAGAGAGCCGGCGGCGAGGCGAGGCTGTTTTCCATCGAGGAGCCGATAGACCAGGAATACGTGGATGCCTGCGACGGCGTGATCATCGGAACTCCGACCTGGGTAGCCAATACCTGCTGGCAGATTAAAAAGTGGTTTGACGTGGACAGCCGCTCCCTCAATCTGGCCGGAAAGCTGGGAGGTGTTTACGCTACGGCCCATTATGCCCAGGGAGGCGCAGATGTGGCGCTCCTTACCATGATTGGCCATATGATGGTAAAGGGCATGGTGCTTTATTCCGGCGGAGCGTCTCTTGGAAAACCGTTCATTCATTTAGGACCGGTAGCCTTGGATTCTGTGGGAACCCACTTTGAGGACTGCAGGGAGGATTTCCGAATCTACGGCGAGCGGTTTGCAAAGAAAGCCGGAGAATTGTTTGACAGATAGATGAAGTGTCAGAGCCAGAGGCCAGGCACGCTGACGCTGAAGACATACAGATACATATAGATATAAGAAATAAAGGAACAGGCCGGAGGCCCCCGAACAGGAGGTTTCCGGTCTGCTTTTATTTGGTCTGCAGCTTCCGCCTCCTGTCCTGCTGAAACAAGGATGACACAGGAAAGAAAATATATTATAATGGGAAGGCGGATAAAACCGCAGCACCATGAGACAGGTTTATAGGAGATAATATGGATAATAAATTTGAACTGTTAAATCCAAAGCAGAAGGAGGCAGTCTTTCACACGGAGGGGCCTCTGCTTGTGCTGGCCGGGGCAGGTTCGGGAAAGACCAGGGTTCTGACCCACCGGATCGCCTACCTGATTGAAGAAAAAGACGTGAATCCCTGGAACATTCTGGCCATTACCTTTACCAACAAGGCGGCTGCAGAGATGAGGGAGCGCGTGGACAAGATTGTGGGCTTCGGCGCGGAGAGCATCTGGGTGAGCACCTTCCACTCCTCCTGCGTGAGGATCCTCAGACGCCACATCGACCGTCTGGGCTATGAGACCAGCTTCACGATTTATGATACAGACGATCAGCGCACCCTGATGAAGCAGATATTTAAACGTCTTCAGATGGATACGAAGCAGTTTAAGGAGAGAACCGTCCTCAGCCGGATTTCTTCTTTTAAAAACGATATGATTGCTCCGCAGGAGGCCCTTCAGAACGCGGGAGGAGACTTCAGGGAGAAAAAGGTGGCGGAGCTCTATGTGGAATACCAGAAAGAGCTGAAAAAGAACAATGCCCTTGATTTTGACGACCTGCTTTTAAAGACAGTAGAGCTGTTCGAGCAGGAGAACGATGTACTGGAATATTACCAGAACCGGTTCCGGTACATTATGGTGGACGAGTACCAGGATACGAACCGGGTGCAGTTTAAGCTGGTGGATCAGCTAGCCGGAAAATACAGAAACATCTGCGTGGTAGGCGACGACGATCAGTCTATTTACAAGTTCAGGGGAGCTGATATTGAGAATATTTTAAGCTTTGAGTCGGCGTTTCCCGGGGCCCATGTGATTAAGCTGGAGCAGAACTACCGCTCTACCCAGAATATTTTAAGTGCCGCCAATGAGGTGATCCGCCACAACCGGGGCAGAAAGGATAAGACGCTGTGGACCTCCAACGGGGAGGGCGACCAGGTGAAACTGGCTCAGTTTGACACTGCCTATGAGGAGGCGGATTACATAGTCAAGGATATCTTAACAGAGACGGAAAAAGAAAACAGGCCGTTTTCCGATTTTGCCGTGCTGTACCGGACCAACGCCCAGTCCCGTCTTTTGGAGGAGAAGTGCATTCTCTACAGCGTGCCCTACCGCCTGGTGGGAGGCGTCAACTTCTACCAGAGGAAGGAAATCAAGGATATTCTTTCCTATTTAAAGACGATTGCCAACGGACAGGACGATCTGGCAGTTCAGCGAATTGTCAATGTGCCGAAGCGGGGGATTGGAGCCACCTCCATGGGAAGGGTAACTGCCTTTGCCTCTGCTGGCGGAATGAGCTTTTACGATGCCCTTTTAAGGGCCAGGGCAGTGCCGTCCATCGGAAAGGCGGCTGACAAGATTGCCGGATTTACCGATCAGATTGAGGATTTTAAAGCCAGGCTTTCAGAACTGAGCATTAAAGACTTGATCAAGGAAATTCTCGAAAAAACAGGATACAGGAAGGAAATCGAGGAGGAAGGCGAGGTGGAGTCCGAGACAAGACTCCAGAATATTGAGGAGCTGATCAACAAGGCGGCTGCCTACTGGGAAGGCGCGGAGGAACCGACTCTGGGAGGATTCCTGGAGGAGGTAGCTCTGGTGGCAGAGGTGGACAATATGAACGAATCAGAGAACCGGGTGGTTTTGATGACTCTTCACAGCGCCAAGGGACTGGAATTCCCCTATGTCTATTTAAGCGGAATGGAGGACGGACTGTTCCCCAGCAGCATGTCCATTCTGTCAGACGATGCCGACGCGGTGGAGGAGGAGCGCCGTCTCTGCTATGTGGGAATTACCAGGGCCAGAGAGCGGCTGACCATGACGGCGGCCAGACAGAGAATGACAAATGGAGAGACACGCTTTTCCAAACTGAGCCGTTTCGTGGAGGAGATTCCCCCCATGCTTTTAGACAGACAGAACCAGAAGTCCATGTTTGCGAGAGGAGGATCCTGGGCGGAAGGCCAGGAAAGCGGAAAACGCTCTGGAAACAGCTTGGGAGAGGGACTTCATTTTGCGGACGATTTTGACGACAGCGGACTGCCGTGGGGCGATGACTTTGAGATGGAAAGAGAAGAGAGAGGCGCTTTTGGCAGAGGCTCGTCCCGCAGGGAGGACAGTTCTTCCTGGGCCGGCAACTCTTCCTGGGGAGGCAGTTCCTTTGGCGGCGGATCCTTTGGAGGGGGAGGAAGCTCTTTTGGCGGCGCTTCTGTCTCTGGAAGAGACTGGGATCGTTCTACAGAGGGGTGGACGGCTCCGAAGCGCTCCTCAGGCATCAGCGCTTTTGGCCAGAAACCCAACGCCTATGCGTCTAAAACCGCTTCCACGGCTCCTTCCTTTGGAAAGGCCTTTACAGTTCAGAAGGCAGAGCGCCTGGATTACGGAGAAGGCGACCGGGTGCGGCATATGAAATTTGGGGAAGGAACCGTTACGGCCATTGCAGACGGCGGCAAAGATTATGAGGTGACTGTGGACTTTGACAGAGCGGGCGTGAAAAAAATGTTTGCGTCATTTGCCAAATTGAAGAAGGTGTAATGCTTCCTGTCCAAAGCTTCGTATGGATGAATTGTAACTAAAAATCTTTTTTCGAGATAAATATATAGTAAAAAGAGCAGGATGATGGTATAATATCATTAGACAAATCTCAGAAAGAAAGGACGTGGAACGATGAATAAATTCGATATGATGGGCAAGGACGCCTTTAACCGTGTGGAAGAGATTATGAACGCCACAAAGCTGAATGAGTTCCTCCACAGAAAAGAGGAGGAGGAGAAGAAAAAAACCTGCGTACTCTGGATTTTGGCAATTATCGGCGTTGTAGCTGCCGTAGCCGCCATTGCTTACGGAGTGTACCGTTTCTTTACGCCGGATTATCTGGAGGATTTTGAAGACGACTTTGAGGACGATTTTGACGACGACTTCTTCGATGAGGAGGAAGCTAAGGCAGTAGAGAAGGAACAGGATCAGGAATAAAGCAGAGGCCGGAGACCGATTGGTTTCCGGCTTTTCTACTAGGCAAACATAAATTTTTTGTGTATACTGTTGAGAGCCAATGATGCGTACGATGGAAAGGAATGATAAAGAGAATGAAAAAAGGCGAAATTTATGAAGGAATTGTTGAAAATATGGATTTTCCAAATAAAGGAAATATTTACATAGAGGGAGAGCGCGTTATTGTAAAAAACGCTTTGCCGGGACAGAAGGTGCGTTTCCTGGTAAACAAGAGAAGAAAGGGAAAGTGCGAGGGACGCCTGCTGTCTGTGGAGGAGAGCTCTCCGTTAGAGAAAACAGAGCATCCGTGTCCCCATTTTGGAATCTGCGGAGGCTGTCTGTACCAGACGATTCCCTATGAGGAGCAGTTGAAAATCAAGGAACGCCAGGTGAGAGACATCCTGACTCCTGTGCTTGGAGAGCCTGAGGAAGGAAACTGGATCTTCGAGGGAATTATGGGAAGCCCGATTTCTGAGCGGTACAGAAACAAAATGGAATTTTCCTTTGGAGACGAGGTAAAGGACGGCCCGCTGGCTCTGGGAATGCATAAGAGGGGCAGCTTTTACGATGTAGTGACAGTGGGAGAGTGCCGGATTGTCAACGAGGATTTTACGAAAATTCTGCTCTGCACCAAGGAGTTTTTTGAGGAGAAGCAGATTCCGTTTTATAAAAAAATGCAGAAGACAGGTTATCTGCGCCACCTTCTTGTAAGGAGAGCGGTGAAGACAGGAGAAATTCTGATTGACCTGATTACTACGACGCAGACAGAGACCCTGAAAACAGAGAGCTGGAACAGCGGGGAGGAGGAGCTGCTGGCTCAGTGGAGAGACCGGCTTCTGGCCCTCTCTTTAGAGGGAACCATGGCTGGAATTCTCCACACAAAGAACGATACCCTGGCCGATGCAGTGAAGGACGAGGGAACGGAGATACTCTTTGGCCAGGATTTCTTTTATGAAGAGCTGCTGGGACTGAAATTCAGGATTTCCCCCTTCTCCTTCTTCCAGACCAACTCTCTGGGAGCCGAGGTGCTCTATGAGAAGACGAGAGAGTATGTGGGAGGCGTAGACGGAAAGGTGGTGTTCGACCTTTACAGCGGAACAGGCACCATCGCCCAGATTCTGGCTCCTGTGGCAGAGAAAGTAGTAGGCGTGGAGATTGTGGAGGAGGCCGTGGAGGCGGCTAAGGTAAACGCAGGGCTCAACGGCCTGTCAAACTGCGAATTTATCGCTGGCGATGTGCTGAAGGTTGTGGGCGAACTGAAGGACAAGCCTGATTTTATTGTGCTGGATCCTCCGAGAGACGGCATCCATCCCAAGGCCATTGAGAAAATCATCGATTTCGGCGTGGGTCGGATGGTGTACGTCTCCTGCAAGCCCACCAGCCTGGCCAGAGACCTGGAGATTCTCACAGCCCGGGGCTATCAGGCGGAGAAGGTCTGCTGCGTCGACATGTTTCCGGCGACGGGCAACTGTGAGACGGTGTGCCTCTTAACCCGTGTAAAATAAGGGGTTATGGGGAAGAGAGAGGGTGGAAACAGGCAGTAATGGTTAAAAATACAGGGGGTGTTGTAGAATGAAACGGGAAAATCATATAGGAAACAGCGGCCGTTTCGCATTGTTAGCAGCTGTTCTGGCAGCTGTTGTCTGCATGGCAGCTTTCGTTTATTTCAGGAGCGATTCTATGTCTGGGAATGATGTGGTTATGGGCGCGGAATATGATATAAAAAAAGTACTTTACGCAGTGACGGTAGGAGATGAAATTTCCACAGAGCCGCCTGCACAGTATTGTGTGTCTGCGGACGCCCGCCTTTATGATAAGAAGACGGAAGACGGGGAATGGAATCTGCTGGGGGAGCTTTCCAGTTATACCCTGACAAACGATGAACTGTATGGCTATATGCCGGCAGAGGAGCTGCGCAGGAAGGTGAAGATTCAGCCGATTACAGCTTCTTATATTTTAAGAGTCAAAGAGGACAGTTTTTACCTTGTATTTCAGACAAAAGACGGAAAAACCTACCTTGCTTACGGGTGGGAGGACGTCAAAGAAAGAGGGCAGACTGGCTTGGATGATACCAGACTGCGCCGCTTGTACCAGCTGGAAAGAAGATAGCGCTGTGTTGTCAAAGCTCCCTGTAAAAATGCAGAGCATTATAAAACAGAGACGAATGGCGTATGGACCGGGGATCGTACCCGGTCCTGGCCTGGATCTGCTTCAGGCGGTTCTGCAGGGTGTTTTTGTGGATGAACAGCTTGTCAGCCGCCCGGCTGATAGAGCCTTCCTCATCGTAATAGATTTCAAGCAGCTGCACAGCCTTGAAAATTTCTTCGTCATTCATGCCTTTAAAAATTTTGTGAACATATTCTGATTTTACTGTTTCTGAAAGCTCGTCAGTGAAAATTTCCATATTTAAGTCGTCGTAAAAACGCAGATCATGCAGGTGGGTTCTCAGGCAGGCGTGAAGGGCTTTTTTAGCCTGCGCACAGGCCTTGCAGGCGAGAAGATAATTTCCATTTCCTGAGGAGCTGTCGATTCCAATGGCAGTTTTGAGTGAAAAGCGGGAGGCGATAAGAGACTGAAAATCCAGGGCCATTTTTTGAAGCGACCTGTCAGACTGCATGGAGACTCCCGCCAGGATAAACGAGGAAGAGGGCATGGAAAAATCCTTGGAACCGTAGGCTGCCAGCTGTCTGAGATACTGCTGTGCCGCGTCTATTTTTCTTAGAGTATCCATAGAGAATTCTGGCGTCTGGCTGTAGACGGACATGGCCAGAAAACGCCTGGGAATCCGGATGTCGATGCCGATGGCGAGCCCGCGCTCGATAAACGGCTTCGTCACATTTTTTGCGTCTCCTCCCAGCCATTCATCCAGAAAACGATTTTTGATATTTTCATCCATTTCCTGCTTTTCTTTCATAGAGAGCTCCTGAATTAAAAGCTCTGTCATGCGTTTGATGATTTTGGCGCAGGACAAGGTTGCGGCGTCATTTCCGGTAACGCCTACCACGCCGATCAGCTCTCCATTCACAATTAAAGGATAGTTAATTCCTGGAAGGCTTCCCTCGTATCCCTCCTCATTATTGATAATCAATTCGTCAAGCCCTTCGCTGATCAGTTTCTTAGCGCCGGCATGATAAGTTCCTATTCTGGATTCATCTGTGCTGGCAATAATAATACCGTTGGCATTGATCAGATTCATTTTTTGATTGATAATTTCATTAATATTTGTGACGATCTGACAGGCATTGTGCTGGGAAAGCTTCATGAAATTCTCCTTTGATAAAAATGTTTTCTGTAATATTAAATAACAGTATAATATGTTTTCTGTAATATAGTCAAACAAATTTTTAGTTTGTATAATAATATCACAATAAAGATAATAAACCTCAGAAGTGGAGAGATTAAATACTATGAAAATCGTAATCGCAATGGATTCTTTCAAGGGAAGCCTGTCCTCAACAGAGGCCGCGGCAGCAGTGAAAGAAGGGATACAGGCGTCTGGAATGGACGCAGAAATCGTGATAAAGCCGTTAGCGGATGGAGGTGAGGGAACGGCAGCCGCTTTTGTGGAGGGAATGGGGGCAGAGGAAATTCAGCTGACAGTAACAGGGCCTCTTGGAAAACCGGTAAAAAGTTCTTACGCAGTGCTCAGAGAAACAAATACAGCTGTCATAGAAACCGCCTCGGCCGTTGGCCTGACCTACATCCCATCAGAGCTTCGGAATCCGCTTTATACTACAAGCCGGGGAGCCGGGGAGCTGATCCGGGACGCCTTGGACAGGGGGCTGAGAAAATTTGTTGTGGGAATCGGAGGAAGCGGAACCAATGACGGCGGCATCGGGATGCTGACGGCCCTGGGCTTTTCGTTTCTGGACAGGGAGGGGCGGGAGACCGGCTGCTTTGGAAGAGATGTGGCAGAAATCGATCGGATTGACAGCTCTAAAGCAGATCCAAGACTTTCCGAGTGTACCTTTCAAATCGCCTGTGATGTGAACAATCCTTTGTGCGGAGAGACGGGAGCCAGCATGGTATTCGGCCTCCAGAAGGGAGCGACAGAGGAGCTGGCAGAGGAGCTGGACCGGGCGCTTCTCCATTTTTCAAATCTTGTTAAAAGAGACCTTGGAAAGGATACGGCAGATTTGCCGGGAAGCGGTGCGGCAGGAGGACTTGGCTACGCCTTCAGAACCTTTTTAAATGGGTCGCTGGAGCCTGGAATTTCTATTATCATGGAAGCAGTGGGGCTGGAGGAAGAACTCCAGAATGCAGATATAGTGATTACCGGAGAGGGGCGTTTAGACGGCCAGACAGCTATGGGAAAGGCGCCTGTGGGCGTGGCGAAGCTGGCGGCAGAATACGGCTGTCAGGTGATTGCTTTTGCCGGTGCGGTGGCGCCGGAGGCCAGACTCTGCCTGGAACAGGGCATTGACGCCTATTTTCCCATTGTGAGAGGACCAATAAGCAGAGAGGAAGCGATGGAGAAGGAGCGTGCCAGAAGAAATATGAAGGAAACGGCGGAGCAGGTGTTCAGGCTCATTAGCAGTATAGAGCAGGGGAAAAAATAAAAAGAGCAGCAGCAGAACAGCAAACAGCAGAAACAACTATTGTAACGGAGAGGTGACAAAGGAGGATAATGTATGGAGGGAAATAGAAAACAGGGGAAAACAATTAATCCTATTCTGGTGCTATTTACAGTATTAGTACTATGTGCAGTTGCAACTTGGTTTGTTTCGCCAGGAGCTTTTGACAGAACCGAGATGAACGGCAGAACAATTGTAGTACCAGGAAGTTTTCATGCAGTGGATCAGACGCCAGTGAATCTGTTTGATGTGTTCCGTTCCATTCCATATGGGCTGGAGGGAGCTGCTGGAATGATGTTTTTAGTTATGATTGTAGGAGGAGCCATTGAAATCTACAGCAGAACTGGGGCAATAGATTTAGGAATATCCAGAATTCTGAAGTTGTCTAATAAAGTAGGAAGTCAGTGGATTCTTGTTATTATCATGTTTATTTTCTCAGCAATTGGAGGCCTTTTGGGATGGAGCGAGCAGATTATTCCATTTGTACCAATTATTGTGTCTCTTTGCCTGGCTTTAGGTTATGATTCTCTGGTGGGAATGTCAGTTTGTGCTTTTGTGTGTATGATAGGTTTTTCTGTTTCTCCAACTAATATGTATACAGTAGCAATTGCACATGAGATTGCAGAACTTCCTATGTTTTCAGGGATGGGATTTCGACTTATTATTCTGGTTGTTTTAGAGGTAGTATGCTGGGCATATATTTTAAGATATGCAGCCAAAGTAAAGAAAAATCCAGAAAAAAGTTTGATGAAGGAAATAGATGTTTCCTCACTGAAAAAAGATTTTTCTTCATATGAAGAAAAGAAAATGAAGCCGGCACAGATACTTGCGCTGCTGACTCTTGCAGTATCTTTCTCTATTGCCATTTTTGGTCTTTTAAAGCTAGGATGGGGAGTAAATGAATTAGCTGCAGCCTTTCTTATGGGAGGGATTATATCAGGAATTATTAACAGAATATCTGCATTGGGAATTATAAATGCACTGATTGATGGAGCAAAAGGAAACTTTGCAGGGGCTCTTATTATTGGAGTAGCTCGTTCGGTTCAGTGGGTTCTGACAGAAGGCGGGCTAATAGATCCGACAATTAATGTACTTTCTAATGCGTTAAATGGCCTTTCTCCTACTGTTACTGTGATTGGTATTTTTATTGCTATTACATTGTTTAATGGATTAATTGCATCTGGATCGGGAAAAGCTATGGCCATTATGCCAATGCTAATCCCTCTGGCAGATATGGTAGGTATCACAAGGCAGACAGCAATTTTAGCATTCCAGTTTGGAGATGGAATTTCAAACACATTCTGGTTTACTAATGGAACAATGCTGATATTCTTTGCTTTGGCGAAGATTCCGCTGTCTAAGTGGTATAAATTTATTGTACCATTGGAAATTGTGCTTTGTTTGCTTTCAGTAGTGTTTATGATGATTGCAGTAAAGATTAACTATGGGCCATTTTAGAAGACGGGAGGGCAACAGTTATGAATGTAATGGAATGCGTACAAGAAAAAAAAGAATATCTGACAGGACTGCGCAGATGGTTTCATCAATACCCAGAGCTGGCTTTTCAGGAGTTCAAGACAGCAGAACATATTAGAGAAGAGCTGGATAAGATGAATATTCCCTATCAAACAGTGGGAACTGGCACTGTAGCAGTTTTATCAGGAACATCAGAAAAGCCGGTGATTGGTCTTCGCTGCGATGAGGATGCTCTTCCCATCACAGAAGTAAAGGAAAGTCCTTTTAAATCAAAACATGACGGATGTATGCATGCCTGCGGCCATGATGCTCATATTACGATGCTATTAGGAGCAGCAAGAATTCTTTCTGAACACAGGGAGGAGCTAAATTGTACAATAAAATTTATTTTTCAGCCTGCAGAAGAAGTGTTTGGAGGAGCGAAAAAAATGCTCGAAAGCGGACTCCTTGATGACGTAGATACTTTTTGTGGAATGCACATTTTTCCTTATATACCAGCTGGAAAAATTTCAGTGGAGGAGGGACCGCGATATACTTCTGCTGATAGTATGAAAATTAAGATTATCGGAAAATCTGGTCATGGGGCTATGCCTCAGTTTTCAGTAGATCCAATTTACGTGGGATGTCAGGTTGTGAACGCCCTTCAGTCTATTGCAAGCAGAGAGATAGATCCGGTAGAAACTTGTGTGATTAGTGTATGTAAATTCCACTGTGGAAGTCTGTTTAATGTAATTGAAGAATCTGCAGAATTGGAGGGAACTGTACGAACTTTTAGTCCAGAACTTAGAAAAAGACTTCCTGAGATAATAGAGAGAGTAATTAAAAATACTTGCAATGCATTTCGAGCTGATTATGAGTTTGAGTATGTATTTGGTGCTCCGGCCACTATTAATGACGCTGGCTGCAGTCAGATAGCAGAGAAGGCGGTAAAAAAGATCCTGGGAGAGGACGGACTTGCTCTTTATACTAAGACTCCAGGAGGAGAAGACTTTGCCTATATGTTGGAGCGCAGGCCTGGAATTTATGCCTTTGTGGGCTGTAGAAATGAGGCGCAGGATCAATGCTATCCGTTACACCATAAACGATTTGATCTGGATGAAGAAGGAATGCTAAACGGATGTGCCTTTTATATCCAATATGTATTGGATATCCAGGATAAGATATAGCTGCAAATGGTTAAAGGGGAGACTTGAATTCAGTCTCCCCTTTTGTTCTTATGGACTTTAGTCTGTTGAGCCCATTGGAGTTTTTCGCTGATCCGAAAAATGG
>ERZ1673736.109-NODE-109-length-127778-cov-19.236708_pt1 | contig 127778 bp, 127 predicted proteins | sample MGYA00580212_ERZ1673736 | MGnify/ENA primary metagenome ERZ1673736 (study PRJEB41218, sample SAMN15661752) | gut metagenome | host: Homo sapiens | place: Canada: London | collected 2015-08-20/2019-03-30 | study: EMG produced TPA metagenomics assembly of...
TTGCTGACACTGATGCAGCCGCAGAGAGAAGAATAATTTGGAAGGAGGTGCTGTCGTGAAAAGAATTGCTGTTGTGGAAGATGAAGTCTATATGCGGGAAGAACTCTGCAATATGCTCCAAAAGGACGGGTATCTTGCGGAGGCAATCACCGAGTTTGAAGATGCCGCTCGGCTCCTGGCAGCCCTCCGTCCTGACCTTGTGATCTTAGACCTGAATTTGCCGGAGATCAGTGGATTTCAAATCTGCCAGGAACTAAAGAATAAAACCGCTATCCCCGTCCTGGTACTAACTTCCAGAGATCAGGTAAAGGATGAACTGCAAGCGTTCCACTTGGGTGCCGATGAATATTTGACGAAGCCGTGCAGAAAAGATCGACTTCTTGCCAGGGTATCCAATATTCTCAAAAGGTATGAAGGCCGTACCAATCTCATAGAGGGACCAGATTTCCTGTTAGACCAGCAGACCTACACGCTTTATATTCATAATACCTCTGTCGTGCTTCCAAAAAATCAGGGAAAACTGTTGGTTGCTTTTTTGTCCGGCGGCGATGCTCTGGTCACGACGGAGCAACTTTGCATAGCACTATGGGGAACCACGGAATACATAGACGAAAATGCCTTGCAGGTTAATCTGACCAGGCTGAAAAAGACGATGTCCGGTCTTGAGATGAAGCAGCGAATCGTTGCGGTTCGTGGGATGGGCTATCGTCTGGAAACGGGGGTGGCTCCATGAAGCAGCTTTGGCGCATAACAGAGCGATACTACCTCTGGCTATTGTTGCTGTTGGGCGTGGATTGCTTTTGTGCTATCATTCTTTGGATTTCTGACATTCAGGCATTTCAAACCTTGATTGGGTTAGTAGTTCTGACAAGCCTCCTTTTGTTTTCAGCGATTCTGTTTGTACTAAACAAGCGGGAGACTACCCGCCGAGAGCTGTTCCGGGATTTCCTCAGTGATCCTACCATCTGCAACGAGGAACGGCTGCTCAGTGCCATCAGCCGGGAAGAAGGAGAATCTATCCGGCTTCTGGCATCAGTTTTACAGGAACACAAAACTGAGAGTAACAGTATGGCAGATGCCCTACAGGACTATGAAGAATATGTGGAGGGCTGGGCACATGAAGCGAAAACGCCCCTATCGTTATTGACCATGCTCCTGGATAATCGGAGCGACGAAATATCTCCTCCCCTGCAAGCAAAGCTGGATTATGTCCGCAGTCAGCTTCAGGAGGATGTCACTCAAATGTTATACTATGCCCGGTTAAAGAGCAGTACAAAGGATTATCAGTTTGAGGATATCAATTTGAATCAGTGCTTGGGGGAAGTTCTGGAGGACTATGCCCCACTTCTGGAAGAAAAGCAGTTTGTAATTCTCAACAAACTGCAATCTGAAACAGTCTATACAGACCGTAGAGGGCTTCAGTTTATGTTGGGACAGATCGTGAGCAATGCCATAAAATATAGCAGCGATAGTCCCATGCTAACGATCTCTATGATACATTCGGAGACCGCAGATGTCCTTTCAGTTGAGGATAACGGCATCGGTGTAAAAAAATATGATCTGCCGTATATTTTTCAAAAGGGCTTTACCGGGGATTCTACTGACAGCAGAAAGAAAGCTACCGGTATAGGGCTTTACCTGGTTAAGAAGATGGCTGACGATCTAAACCTTCGTCTGGAAGCTGCTTCCCAGTGGGGAAAGGGCTTTAAGATAGTCATCTTCTTTCCAAAATTGAAATCCAACGGAGGAAAATAAATAAATAAACAGAAAAACGCCCGCAGGATTTTCTCCTGCGGGCAGCGTGTTGTCAGCTATCCAAAGGCTTGTATTCTGTTACAGTTTTCAGATAGGTTTCGGGATCGCCATTCAATATCAAGTCAGCATATGCTATCGGGTCATTGTAGATCAAATAATCCAACTCTGACCGCTGATACATATTGTCTGCAATCTCGTTCTCAACAGCGATAGTGTCAATCGCAATCATTCTGCCGTCCCTGAATTTCAGTTCCACACAGCAATTATCCATAGTGTAAGCACAAGATATTAAGGTTTTCATGGTATGTCCTCCATAATTCGAAATATAAAGCGAAAATCCCGTCTGACTTCCTGTTAGAAATCAGACGGGATTTGTCCGTATGCACCCCGGAAACCGTCGGCTAACAGTTATAAGTTTGAATTAGTTCCTTATCACTGTTAAGCCAACTAGACTTTACCTTTTATTAAGATAACCCGTGTGGGTTCGAGGCGCACCATAAAAAAAGTGCGAGACGGGTTGCGGTCATCTGGCGGATGACTCTGCGAAGCAGAAGCAACGACCGAGCCGGTAGGCGAGACATCGAACCCTAAAGTGAATTGTTCAGAGTCCCCATAAATAAAGGGGTTCTGGCAATTTATCCCGATAAATAAGGTTACTTTTAATTACTTTTAATTACTTTTAAGTTACCTTGTAGTTACTGTTAGCTAAATAGATAAGGCTTTAATGACTGCTTTATCGGTGTCTGACGCTTCATTAGTGTCAAATGTATAATTTCTTAAAGTTGTTTCTTCGTCGGAGTGTCCCATGATTTCACGAACTGTGTTAATATTGATACCTGAATCAATCAGAGTAGAACATACAGTTTTTCTTATCTTATGAACAGACCGATATTTAATATTTCTGTCAATAATGTTAAATTCTTCATCAGAAGCCAAATCAAAAATTTCTCGTAATATCAATGCCATACTGCCAAAGGCTTTAGAGGTTAATTGATAGTCTATAATTTTTGAATAAGCCCAATCCTTGAGGTAACGTTTTGTCATATGGCTGTTTGTCTATTTCCAAGCATTAAAAAAGAAGAGAAAACCGTATTTTGGCTTTCCCTTCTATTTAACTGTTTATAATTTTATTTTTTTATCTCAACCTGCTTTGGCTTTGACCATTTGCCCTGATAAGTTTTCTCTCCTTTGACAACAATGGCTTTTGCTCTTGCATACAATTTTTTAGCCTTTATAAACTTGCTATTTGATACACTATATGTCAATTTCTTAGTTGTTTTTGTCACTATTGTCTTTTTAAACTTCTTATCTTTTGCAATCTGTACTTTGTACTTGGTTGCGCCTTTAACTCTCTTCAATGTAAGACTTATTTTCTTAGCATTTTTCTTTTTAATTGCTTTTTTAACAACTGCCTTTCCAACATTTACAGATGATTTTTCTGTAGTCTGACTTGGTTGTTTTTTAGTCGTTGTTTGTGCATTTGTATTTGCCTCCTGTGGCTTTGTAGTTTCTACTGCTGATGTTGTCTCTGTTTTCTCAGTTGTAGTTTCTATTTCAGGTGTTGTCTCAACTGATGGTGTTGTCTCTGTTTTCTCAGTTGTAGTTTCTATTTCAGGTGTTGTCTCAACTGATGGTGTTGTCTCAACTGATGGAGTTGTCTCAACTACTGGTGTTGTTTCATTTTCTGCAGTAGTTGTTGGATTTGTAGTTGGTTCCTCGTATTCTGAATATGCAGGATCTGCAAGTTCTGCAGGTGTTTTTCCTGAGAGTCCAGGGTCTGCCTTAATTGACACAGTTTTCTTTAATCCAAATGATTCTACATTGTTACTTGTATACTGTGATCTTACTTCTACTTCATATGTACCTGTCGCAAGTCTGTTTTCATAGTAACTTGCCACTTTTCCATTGATTCCTACCTTGATACAAACACCATCTACAAAAAGATTCAATCTCTGACCTGTTAAATCTGCCACATCAGACCATGCAATAGTAAATCCATAGTCTATACCTTCTGTTAAAATTGAAAGTCCAAGTGGTAAATTTGGCTGATTTGGTTTGTCAAATGACTGTGCATTATCTATAACCTGACCTTTAACAGTAACCTTTGATGACTGACCAAATGATGTTGCCGCCAAAGCTGACTCTCTGCCTTCTGCATCCACTGCTGATAAATATGCCAGATATTCACCTGCCGATACACTTTCCAATATAACATTTGACTTGGTAATTCCGTCTACATATACACGTCTGTAAGGTGTACCTGTCTTTGCATCAAATAAATATAAATTGTATCCTACAACTGATGAATCTGCTGATGGAATACTTGCGTTTGATGATGCTGCCCATGCAACACCTAATTTATTGTCTGCCTGCGCCGGATTGTCAGCAGGAACTTCCGGATTTCCTGTAATATAACTTAATCCCGCCGGTGTTTTTGGACCTATGCAATTAACAGGATATGTGTAATTAAGAGTTGCTCCTGTTACTGTAAAACTAACTGTTTCTGATAAGTCTCCTTCTCCCATGCTGTTTACATTTGCGGCCTTTGCTGTATATGAACCTGCTGAAAGTCCACCTACTACACCGCCTTTTGTAGCATTGCCAATCTTTGTAACTTGCTTTCCATCCTTGTAAATATAAATAACTGTTGATGTAACTGTTGGATCATATCCAGCTACATTTGCTGGGTCATCGGCTCCTGCCCATGCAAACATAATTGCATTTTCAATTGTATCCGAACCACTTTTGCTATTAGCAACAAGTCCTATTACTTTCTTAGGTAATGCTGTTGCTGCACTTACATTGCTTGTTGGATAGTATGTAATCGAAGATACTATCATTGCAATGGCACAAATAATTGCACCAAATTTCTTTAACCCTTTCATTTCTTAACCTCTCTTTCATTTGATTAAATATTCATTGCAATTATACACTTTTAAAGAGTTATTTGTTAGTATCCTAATTTTATATATGGGATTAATTTTTTAGGAAAGTGTTTTAATTTTAAAATTTTCCATATATATGTACAAACACAAAAAACTCCTAAAAATGTAAAAAAAAAGCGCGAGACGGGTTGCGGTCATCCGGTGGATGACTCTGCGAAGCAGAAGCAACGACCGAGCCGGTAGGCGAGACATCGAACCCGCGCGGGTTCGATACACGTCGTGGGAACAAAATAACAAAAGAGGTATCCATTGGATACCTCTTAAAAAATAAAAGCGCGAGACGGGGATCGAACCCGCGACCCCCTCCTTGGCAAGGAGGTGCTCCACCACTGAGCCACTCGCGCAAATCTTACGTGCACATCACACGCAAAAAATAATATACTATACTCTTTATATTTTGTAAAGTCCTTTTTTATTTTTTCCGATAGTGCCCCACTAATATCTTTTAAGATGTCATCAGTAATCATCACTCCTTAGAATTCTCTAATTTACTTCTTAAATTTATATTTTCCTTTTCCATAACCAGATACCGGTTCAATAATATCCGCCTGCACCAAATTGGAAATAAGTTTTGAAGCACCTGAACTTTTCATCTCAAGAAGTTCCATAACTGCACTTCTTCCAAAAACTTCATCAAAACCAAACCCATCAAAAAGTCTATGGATATGAACTGTCGTTTTTATCGAGAAATCGCTGCTTTTTTCGGAAAGTATATTTTCAATATTCACCTTTTCGTCTTGAATGTCCACTTTTTTATTTTCAATGTCCACTTTTTCTTCATTCAAAAGTCCACTTATATGAAGATTTCGATTATGAAGTTCTTTTTTCTCGTTCAAAAGCAAGTTTCTGGGAAACGCTTCCAAATATTCTGTTGTTTCGTGAATACCTTTTTGCAGGTTCGTATAGTTTGCACGAACGAGTGCATTTATTTAGATGTTTTGAGTCCGTCCACCACCTGAAGTCCGATTGCCGTACTCCAAGCATAACCTTTATAAGCTTTATCCGGTTCAGACTCCCTCAAATATTCCTTAAACGGGTCTTTTTCCATATCTACTACCTCGCTTCATAGCTTTTATAATTCAATCTTACCTATTTGTACCTTCTTTATCGGGTGTTTATTACTATTTTGCATTTCTCCTATACAACTTTTCTTAGGTCTGACAAATATATTTCATAACGATATTGCTTGTCAGTAAAATCATTTTTAATCTTCGTCACACTTATCCGTTTAATATTATAATTATATATTGAATTTTCAAACGTTTCAAGATTTCAACCACTAACTGTCAGTATAGTTATTTATCGTTACCCAAAAAGCGAGACGGGTTGCTGGTGTCCGGTGGATGTTTTTATATTCCCATAAATAAAGGACTTTAAGGCTATACTGTATATTATGTGTATATTACAAATGCCTTCTATTATCTATATATACCTATTTATTATGTTTTAAATTTTCTAAATATATAAGGGAGCACTTCGATGCTCCCCATTAGTCAGTCCCTGTTCACTTATTCGCCAATTGCCTTTTTAAATTTCTTCCATACTTTTTCGTTCATCATCGGAGCCGGGCAATGTTTTCCGTTAACGTCAAAATGACGTATAACTGTATGTGCATTAGGGCAGTATTTGCGAATGTATTTGATTAATCGCTTAACTGCTGCTGCCTGCTCTTTTGAATAAGGTTCTGCTTCTGTACATCCACATAATTCAATTGAGACTGAATTGTAATTTGTACATATGCTGTAATACTTTCCACCACCTGTAGCTTTGCAGTCGGCGTATTTAGCCCCGCCTACTGCCCATGCTGTTCTGTTCATTGGAATACTTCTGGCTGTGTTTCCTAACTTATCTACGAAGAAATGAGCTCCTGCTTCTCTTGTGTTCCCTGTAGCGTAGTAATCTGCATTGTTTTTGGCCGTATCGTTGCTGTTGCCTGTATAATGAATTGGAATATAGAATACATCTTTTCTGTTACGCTTTTTAGGTGCGTAACTTATCGACTTAGCCATTCTCTTGTACATCTTCATATCTTATTCCTCCACTTCCGGCAATCCTGCAACACTTGTTAACATACTAACCACTCCTGCTGTTGCAGAAATTCCAATTATTGAAACCCAATCAAGCTCTGTGATTAAATTTCCAACAGTAATTAATGATACTGCTGTCTGTGCCATTGTTTTTACAGCTCTGACACCTGCTGCCTTAATCCATTTCTTTGTCTTGTCACTCATTCGTTTACTCCTTTCCCTGCTTCATTGGCAGTTCCTTTACTCTCTTATAAATCTCTGTTCCTGTTCCATTTCCGCCCAGTGCATGATATGCATTATATAAATGTTCAAAATCATCCAAAGCTTCAACTGATATATGCTCCTGAGCTATGTACTGTTTTCCCAGCGTGTATATCTTGTTATGCAGAATTGCAATAACTCCGTCCTTAATTAATTTATATGATGAATTTTTTAATTTGACATAATTAACTGCGCTAACAAAAATTGCACCAATTAACGAAGGAATCCCACACAAGGATAAAATCTGATAAAGTGTCATGTATATCTCCTTTTTTATTCCTCTGTTGTCTGAATACTTGCTATTTTATTATCTGTTTCAACATATTCTCTTTCAATATCTATTGGGTCTATAGCATCCGAATACTGTACTCCATCACATTCAATATAGAATCCTAAATCTGAATAAGTATGGTTAAATTCCGTTTCATTTATAGTTATTACTTCTTTAATTACCATGTTTTTACCTCTCTTTCTATTCTGTATACTCACTTAAAGGTTTAATCTGATTAGCATACACTGACCAATTAGTTGCCTTTTTATATTGTTCTACAAGTTCATCAGGAACATAAATATATCCTGCTTTGTTAGCTATTGGTGTATTTTTAAACGCATCACTATTTGATAATGTACATATTTTTGATGCGTTTGCTAATTTTATACTTGTTAACTTTGTGCAACTGTTAAAAACAGAAGAACTTATACTTGTACATACTGGTAAGTTTATACTTGTTAACTTTGTGCAGTTCATAAAAGCACCATGGTATATACTTGTACAGGCTGGTAAGTCTATGCTTGTTAACGATTCGCAACTGTCAAAAGCAACATTAGCTATAATTGTACATACTGGCACGTTTATACTTTTTAACTTTGTGCAACTGTCAAAAGCAGAATAATCTATCCTTGTACATGCTGGTAAGTTTATACTGTTTAATGCTGTGCATCTGTAAAAAGCAAGAGAATTTATATTTGTACATGCGGGCACGTTTATACTTGTTAACTTTGTGCAACTGTTAAAAGCAGAAGAACCTATACTTGTACATACTGGTAAGTCTATACTTGTTAATGATGTGCAGTCGTTAAAACTATTATTACCTATACTTGTACATACTGGTAAGTTTATACTGTTTAATGCTGTGCAGTATCCAAAAGCATAATCACCTATATTTGTACATACTGGTAAGTCTATACTTGTTAATGATGTGCAGTATCTAAAAGCATAAGAATTTATATTTGTCAAAGCTCCATCACTAAGCTCTTCAATATTTCCATTAATTAATTCCTGCAAATTTATATTGTTATTATTCAAATTCATATTAATGCATGTATTTATTTTTTTAACGCTTGTCACTACAGGATTTTCAGCCATGTTTTTACCTCTCTTTTCTTTCTATTCTGTATACTCACTTAAAGGTTTAATCTGATTAGCATACACTGACCAATTAGTTGCCTTTTTATATTGTTCTACAAGTTCATCAGGAACATAAATATATCCTGCTTTGTTAGCTATTGGTGTATTTTTAAACGCATCACTATTTGATAATGTACATATTTTTGATGCGTTTGCTAATTTTATACTTGTTAACTTTGTGCAGTTCATAAAAGCACCATAGTATATACTTGTACAGGCTGGTAAGTCTATGCTTGTTAACGATTCGCAACTGTCAAAAGCAGAATTATCTATAATTGTACATACTGGCACGTTTATACTTTTTAACTTTGTGCATTCTCTAAAAGCAGAATAATCTATACGTGTACACGCTGGTAAGTTTATGCTTGTTAACGATTTTTTTTCATAAAAAGCATATTCTCTAACCTTTGTGATTTCATTGTCATTGAAATCTCCAATTTTAAAGTCCATTAAGTATGCATAATAAGGTTTTTCAATTGCGATTTTTGTCTCAAAAGTATCAACAATCATATCCAATGCTGTTGCTATTTCCTTTGTGTTTCCATCCGAAACTCCATTTATCACATTGATGTTTTCCTGCGCCACATTATTGATGCTCTTAATCTGACTTGTCGCTGTATTATTAATTGCTTCTATCTGTGACAGTGCTGTGTTGTTAATGTCTTTAATCTTTCCTTGTGTTGTTTCAGTAATTCCTTTTATCTGTGCTCTTGCAGCGGCATTAACTGCATCAGTACCTGATGCTATGTTTTGATTAGTTACATTATTAATGTTGCTAATCTGCGCAGATGCTGTATTATTAATATCTTCAATCTTTGCATTCGTGACATTAGCTATGTCACCCATTTTCGCAATTACAAGAGAATCTATGTCTTTGTTCTTTGCTTCAACAAGTGCATTAATATCGCCCATTTTTGCAGTTGTGGTACTGTCTATCTGCTTTAAGCATTCTTTCGCCTGTTCAACGTATTTTTTGTTTGATTCTATCTTTTCGTCTGAATTTGCTGCTATATCTTTCGCTTCTGTCATTAATTGAATGATTCTTGTGTATGCATCAATGCTGATGTTATCCGAAGCAGACTGGACCGGTACGCCTTTCTTAACTTCCTGACGAACGATTGAACTTGTCAGTCTTTGTCCTGCTGCATTGATTCCAAATACGCCCACGTACACTTCGCAGTTTTTTTCAAAAATTTCTGCGGGGAGTTGTACCGGTGCAACTTTATCTTCTTCAATAAGAATGTTAACTGCTTTGTCTCTATCATATGATCCGACATATATGGTTGCTGTCTTTGTCATTTCGAACCATTCTTTTGAGAAGTCGAAGGAAATCCCTGTTATCGCTACTGTTCCGCTATACAGCTCATGTCTATTAGTTATTTTTGCTTTTTGATTTAATACTTGTATCTTAATATCCATTAACTTGCGTCTCCTAATCTTGTTATGCACATTCCAACACCTGCGCCTGTTAAAATTGCCGTTTTAGCCGTAGCTGTTGGCGTTAAAACTAAACTTCCTGTTGATACCTTAACTACATAACTTGCATATCTTTTTGATGTATCTAAATTAATATTTTGAACAGGTGCCATGCAAAATGCACCTGTTGTGATTATTCCATATAATTCAATTCTGTATATTCCCGGTGTTAATGTTATCTTTCCATTTTCGTACTTTGCCGTGCTCGTATTTTTCAACAAATTATAAACATTATTTAATGGAATAACTGTATTAGCTTCGTATGTCGATGCATCTATTCCAGCCATAAGACTACAGTTTTTTTCAAGATTTTCTGCTAAGGTTTGAATATTTGTTATTTTTGTTTCCAAATCTGCTATTTTTTTAGTCATTCCCTGAACTTTTTCCGACATACTTTTGTATGTTGTCGTGAGCGTTTCTATTTGTTCTGGTGCGTTTTTTAATAAGGTAAATGCATTTGCTATTGCATCTCTTACATTTTTTGCCCAAATAGCATTCTTAATTTCGCGAGCATATTCTTCAATTTTTGTCATTTTAATCTCCTCTATCTATATCCTGTTGCTTTATATTTTTTTTCGCCAAACGTCAATTGAACATTCCATGGTTCGTTAATATCTCGTGTCAGCTGTGTCAGCTCTAATGTGTCTGTATATTCTAATTGTTTACATTCAATTGTGTACCATTTCCCAACTTCAAACTGTTCCGGGGTAATTCCATATTCAGCCAAATCCATACAATTAACTTCTACTGTCTGTTTAATCGTACTGTTTTTAGTCAAATACTCATTTGCTAATGTTTTAAGTTGATTTACATTTGTCACATTTTCAAATGTGTGCGATTTTGCAATAACTCCATATACATTGATTGGTGTTCCGGCATCTACATACAATTCTGTGACCTCAGGCGGACTTAATAGTGATCCGCCATTCGATGTATACGGATATAATCTGGTTACTAATTCATCGAAATTAGTTGTTACTGCAAGCGACTTCATATTAAGTCCTAACTTAATTTTGGTCTTGCTTACATCTTTATCGTTGTTTAAATATTTCAACGAATTGTTCCCGTCGTAGCTTACACGATAGAAATAGCCACCCAGGAGCATCTCTTCAATTGTAAGTGCTTCAAATGTGTTGTAATCTTTGTTCCATGTGTAGTCTAATGAAGAATAATCATATTGCGGTGCATCAATAATCGAAAATGCCTTTTTATCTTCCACGTGGCTGTTATGATGCTCAATTAGCTTAATGACTATCTGTGACCTTGAATATCCCTCAAGATTATATGTATATGCCACGCTATCTTTTAAAAAGCCAAGTACTGACTCACACGTCACTTCTTTACATATCTCTCCATTTTCATCTACTTTAGGAATGATTAATATTACTCTTCCTAAAAATTCAGGAACATCATTATTTTTAATTTGAACTAATGTTATATATTCCAGAAGTTGATTAAATCCCGGATTATTCGGCTTAATTTTAAATGTGCATGATGCAATTGCATTCTTGCTTTCAGTATAGTTCCCTTCAATTCGATTCGGTGTCCTTTTTCCGTTAATATGGCTTTTTTTAGTATTGTTGAATAAGAATACATCTCTCACTTATAGCACCCCCTCATTCCAGTCGAATTTTAACGTGGCAAATCCACCGTCATGTCGCACTGTTATTTGATTTTCACCTGGAAGCAACAAAAAATCACAATATGATTCATTGGCCGGATGTGTATATTCAACTCCATCTACCATTAATGCTACTGTCTTATCTGAATTCAGCATTAATCCACAGGGCTCAATCCCATTATTTTCAAGAGTGATTACATCACCACTCTGAACAGACCAAATTAGTGCCGGGAATTTATCTGTTTCAAAATTAATTGCATCCCAATTTAATTGCGACACCGCATTCTGATTAGCCATACATGGGTTAGCGCTGAACGTGGCCACAACATCTGCATATCCGTCCTGTACCTCTGTAGCTACTACGGATTCACAACACACCCCTTGATACCTATGTGTTGTATTTGCAGAATCATATAAAGTCGTATTAATCGGATTCATCAACCATCTTTTAATTGACATTAAATGTATTTCAGCCATTTCCGAATTTTCACATATAATTTGAAACTGAATTGTTATGGTTCTACGTTCATAAGATTTATAGCCTAATATTTCTGCTGTGTTTATTGTATTGTTAGTAAATGGAATCTGCTGCCTTGATGATATTTCTGCCGGAGTTGGTGATTCAATTGAATCTATCAAAATATCATATTTAAGTGACGATATTCCGTCGTATGTAAAATATCTTTTAATCAATTGCTATTCCTCCTCTCACAAGTGCCGTTCTGATACCATCTGCTTTATCTCTCTTTGTAGATGTATATGTTGTTAACTTATTTCCATCAATATTGATATCTGTATTTTTATTTAAAATCAGTCTTAGCAATGCGTTTGTTTCTCTCATACTGATGTCTGTATTAACTCTTGACTCTACAATCTGCTTACTGCTTGAAAGCATTCCCATATCATTTGCTGCGTTAAGGACAAGGCTTTTAGAGCGATTACTTCCGTTTATCGGGATTGCGTATTCCTTAGTTTTTTCAGCAAACCATGTTAAGTGTGCGCCTTTCTTGTATATTCCACCATCTGCATGTCCCGGTATCTGCGGAATTGGTAGTGATTTACCTGCCCCGCTTTTTTTGAATTTTTCTAGTTTTTTCCACGCCGGAAGGCTTGCAGCTTCCGTCAATTTATTTTGGATGCTCGAAACTGCTGCATCTCCTAAATCTCCACCTGCCTTTTTGTATTCAGCAACGGAATTGTCATACATACTCTGAGCCAGATTAACGCTAGCCTGCGTCACTCCCGGTGTTCCTGCGTCATATGCTGCTTTTATGTCGTCTAAATTCTGTTTTGTGTCTAAAACCTGCTGCTGTAGGCTTTCTCTTGATGTATTTTCGGCTGTTTGAAATCCTGCTATAAGATTTTGAAGTGCAGAATTTATTTTAGAAGCACTTCCATTAACAGATGCAACCTGTAAATTCTCGTAATTTGATATAGTATTCAAAGCACTCGAATATGCATTGTTTTGTTGTTGCAGCGTTGTTTCCAAATCTGCTAAATTCTTCTTTGCTAATTCCAATTTGGCCGAATATACCACTTCATCTGCCACATATGGATTATTAGTTGATACAACTCCTTGCTGCTCTATTTCTGCGATTTTTTTCTTCTGTTCCTCGATTGCTTTTGATGTATCCTGAACCTTCTGAATGTATTTACTTTGGTTTTGAATTGCCTGACTATAATTTTCCTTATTAGCATCCAAATAAGCTTCTGCTTTTTTTGAAGCAATAACCTTATCTATCTGTTTTCTTAACTTGTTATAATTTTCAAATTGGCCATTCGTCAAATTTGCTTGGATGCCATATGCATCTGCTAATTCTGTCTTTATAGCTTCTGCTTCATCTTCATACCCTTTTTTGACTTTTCCATTCGATTTGCAGATTTTTTCCAGTCTTTCAACTAATCTGTCCGCTGTCTGTGTCTGCATATTTGCAGAATCATTAGCTTTCTTTACTGCATTACTTAAATTTTCAAAATCTGTCTTTGCTTCTTTAGCTGTCTCACACATTTCTTTAGACTGTTTTGTTGCAACATAAACGCATCCAGCCAAAGCAGTTAATGATGTTATCCAAAGTGTAGCTGGATTAATTAACATTGCTGCATTAAGACTTGTCTGCGCCGCTGCTTGTCCTTCTGTTGCTATTGCTTCAGCGTTTCGAACAGGAATCAATGCTATAACTGCTTTTCTGATTGAATTAATACTTTCCACTGTTTTTCCAATTTTATTTGTCACAAAAATTGTTCCGGCTACTGCCCCAACAGTCTTTATTCCTGTTATAATTTCATTTTTGTGTTCTAAAATCTTATCTGTGTATTCATCAATGTTGTCAGCAAATTTATTAATTGTCGGAGATAATTCCTTCAAGATTTCCGTTCCAAATTCAGATGCTCCTACTTTGACTTTTTTAAACATCATTTGGACTTCATCTAATTCATCAGTGATGTTCGCATTTGTTTTGTCAAGCGTTCCGGCTGAGCCTTCTACTAAATCAAGCATCTTTTGATATTCAAATCGTCCACCCTGTATTGCATCAGCCAAATCAGGGCCTGCTTTTGAGCCAAACACTTCAATTGCTTTTGTTGTTGCGCTTGCAATATCCGGGCATTTTTTAATTTCTTCTAGCGTTTTCTTAAACTCTTCGCGTCCATCAAGACCTGCTTTGCCCCAATTAGATATTGCTTTCTTCATTCCTGAGAATGCTATTGATGTGTTAACTCCGGCTTTTTCCCATGATGCAAATATTGCAATGCTTTCTTTTGTGTCAAATCCTAATGCTCGCATTGGTGCACCATATGTTGTACACATTTCTGCTAATTTATCAATCGCTATTCCTGATGCCTGACCTGCTACCGTTAATTCATCTAAAACCTCTTTATATTTATCTGATTCGATAGAAGCATCTCCCATGTATCTTGCAACTTTCTGAATTGCTGTAACAACATCAATATCATTTACTCTTGCAAAATTCATAAAGTCCGTTGTTGCCTGTTTTAACTTGTCGCCTGTAAATTCAAATCGTGTATTAATCTCGCCAAGAGCATTCCCTGTATCACTAAATGAGCCAACTGTTTCGCCTGCAACTTCCTTATATATCTCTTCAAATTCCTGTTCTGCTTTTCCTGCCGCCCCTGTCTTTTTAATGATATTGTCTGCTCCGTCGTCTACTTCTGAAAACGCTTTGATTGATGCTCCACCTATTGCGACAATTCCGGCTACAACTGCTGCTGATGCTGTAGCTGCTTTATCATATGCTCCACTTAATTTTTCTACTACTTTAGAATTATCTTTAATTTGTTCCGACGTTTTGTTGATTTCTGCCTGTATATTCTGTTCTTCCGTCTTTGCCTTATTAAGCTGATTTTTTAATTTCGCAACTTCATTAGAATTTTCGCCATATATTTTTTTTGCTTTTTCGAGCTTGCCATTAAGGTTCTCAATTTTATTTTTATTTTCCTTAAACTGCTGCTGCAACAGTCCCTGACGTTCCTTTAGTTTTTGAGTCGTATTCGAAACATTCTTCATTTCAGCAGCATTTAATTTCAATTCGCTTCTTAAAGCTCCCATGGATGTATTAGCCTTATTAATTCCTGCTTGAAATTCTCTTGTTTCTGCTTTAAAAGTGACTGTTGCTACATTTTTTGTTCCTGCCATATGTTCCTACTTTCTGTTAAGCATTTCTTCTAGCTTATACTGACGATATGAGAGCCATTTATCATATGCGTTAATATTTGCTAAAAGTCCTCTAATAAATGAAATGTCTGCATTCCAAAACACATCTTCATTTATTCCTGCTTTCATCACATACATGAAATAATAATCTTTAACATCGCACATCTTGTATGATGGCAACTTGATTTCGTTTTTATTTTTAAATCTAAAAGTCTGCCCCTCGAATGACTCGCAGAAGCTTAGTTTTTTGGGAAAAGTAATGTTGCGTATATTGTTCCAATTGTATTTCTGTTCGTTGGTACGATTTCTAAAAATTCCTCGTAGCTCATAACATTATCTTCGTCCAGATGTGCACACAAATACGCTGTATAGATGACTTTGATTATTTCAAGTTCATTCTCAATTTCTGATTTATTTTGAATATCAAAATATCTCTGTGCCTCTTCCGGTCTTGCTTTTTCCAATTTATACAATTTTGCATAACTTAATGTTAATGCATATTCTTTTCCGTCATTACCTTGCATTTTTATAATATTACTTTCCATTTTTAACCTCTCTTTAAAAAGATAAGCACACCCAATACAGATGTGCTTATGCAATTATTATTTACTTTTTTACTGATTTTTTCGTAGTAATTGGTTCAACCGCTTCACTATCAGAAGTTATGATTTCTTCAAATCTTTTTTCTGTAACGTCTATTATTGAACCTTCTTTTACTAATTTTTTATCATATTTATCTATATATTTCTTTTTTACCTTTATTTTCATTATTTAGATTTCCTTAACTTTAACTAAAGCACTTGTGAAGTTAGTTAACCATTTTGTTTTTGCATCACTATCTTTCAACTCAGATTCTAATGCTTCATACATACAGAATCCATTATCATCAGATAGAGCAGTTCCTTTTATTTCAATTTCCTGAACTTCCTCACCACCATTTTCAACCTTTCTGTTGGTTGCTTCTGTTATTGTGAATCGTGGATATGCTTTATATTTGATCCTTCCATCTTCATCAATTCCTTTGTATGCAATTGTCCTCTCTGGGAGAACTGAATTTTCGCCAAATCCATGAACCCCTTCAATCAGAATGTCTGAATTCATTCCATGGAGATCATAAAAATGTTCTGCTCTAATATGAAGTGAGATTGTCACAGATGCTGTTCCATCTCCTTTTGTTCTCTGCTTAGTAATTGCACCTTCACATTTTTTTGTAATTGTTTTAGTGTTTAGTGTTTCGTCACAGCTTCCAACGCATCCAAGTCTATCAGCTGCCTTTTCATTTTTAGGGTCTCTAATCGAGAATTCTTTTACTTCAAAAGTTGAAAAAACTTTATCGTCCTGCATCTTCTTTTTCTCCTTTACTTTTCTATTTCTGCTGTTAATTTTGCTAAACAGCGTTGAGTGATTTCTCCACTTGAATTATTTAGCCCTCTTAACATAAAATGCTGTTCTCCGGCATGTTTTTTTGTATTACTTCCATCATCAGGAAAATATAAGTAATGATATTTATTCTTTGTTACAACTGTAATTGCAAGATTACTTTTTCTTTGTGTAAAAGGTTCTGTGCTGGTTGACGCAGTTGCTTTTCCTTTCCATCTTCTGCCTGATGGATGAATAAGTCCTTTTGCATTATCACCAATTAGCTTTCCGCCTTCATTCCACAATGTTTCATTTACAATTTCTTCACCTTTTTCTTTCAATTGCGTAATCTTATTTTCTAAGACCTGCAGATTGTCCTCAACGCTTAATTGATTTGGCGGCATTTAGCAACATCTCCTTGCTTTTACAAATTCTAACTCTAGTATTTCCACCACAACGCCATCGCCTTTAGTCATATAGCTGTATTGAAATTCATTTCCATAGAGTTTTAGTGGTAAATCATTCGTTAATTTATTAATGACTTCCATGTCTAATCCCTCAGGAATATATTCCTCTCTCACTATATCAACCTCATATACATCGCTGTATGACGTTCTGTTATCACTAGCTTTCAGCGTATTCCGACCGAATACGATATAATTCCATGGTTCACTCTTGTCTAATCCTAGAGCACCACCGTAGAACACATTCTTGTCAATTTCTTCTAATTTATCTCTGATTCTATTCAGCAAGTTCTCTTACTCCTTCCAGATACAGATAAGAACTTGTCTTATCTTCGTCAATGTATTTAATTTCGTATAAGAATCTGTCAATAACTGCATATTGCTTCGAATTTAGATTTTTAAACTTTCGTGTTCTAATCTTCATTGAAAGACTAAAACTCATTTTTTCAGCAAATTCTATGTCTTGATTTCGTTTTGACATTTGCTGATAATTCAACTTAACAATCTGCTCCATATCATCATAGGATTGCACATTGTTTCTTGCATTGAAATCTGTTTTTTTATTAATCTTTTTATAAATTCTAACTATTCCGTCATTGAGTCTTGGAAATCTCTCCATTGTCTCACCTCATATTTTCTTCTAACCTGCAAAATATCATTTCGATAATTATCATTAAACTGTTCGCTCACATGATTCAATTCATATAAGCAATAGTTTTTTAGAAGAAATCTTTCCTGACTTGGAATAGTCCAGTCAATTTCTTCATCGTCGGGAATTCCAAATAGTGAACGGAGAATCGGAATTGCATCTTCAATTATTCCTATGATTTTTCTATCTGTATCTTCATCGTCAAAAGTAAAATCTAATGCATCTTTAATTTTCTTCAATAATTCTTCGTTCACCATTTACATTCTCCTTAAATTTTATTTTTCATCATTTGTTTGAGCTGCTTGTGTAGAAGCAGCTGTAGCCACATTGTTTAAATCTTTAACTAAAATGTAAAGTGGCTCTAATTTTGAAATATCCACCAATAAGAAGCATGTGTTGTCATATGCTCTTCCTGCTGCATACTGCTTGATTTTGAAAGTTGTCATATCTTCAACGAACTTGTATTCTTCTGATACTTCAATCACTCCATCTTCTGAACCACCAGCTAACAAGCTATATTCCTGTGGCAATCCAATAATTGCCTTTCCCTCAGGAATTTCACTTGATATGCACGTTTCTGTTGGGAATGGGAATACCTGACCTGTGTATGTTCCATTCGCATTTAAAACAGTTGATGAAGGCATTACTTTTGTAAGAAAATCAGACATGTTAGTTATCAAGATTACTTTTTCAAATGTTCTCGGATTTCCTTTCTCTGTCTTTGCTAATTTTGCAAGCAATTTTCCATAATTTTCAGGAAGGAAATTAGCAAGTGATTCTGCCTTTTTCTGTGGATATCCTGTTGATGTGTTGAAGCTAACGCCTTCATGAATATCTCTATCCATTCCAATCGGGCTGTTAACTCCTGTTCCACTTATTATTCCATTTTCAAGCCCAAGGGCAATTGATTCTTTAAGGATTTCTCTAATATATGCATCTAAGAATGTAGCGCCCATATCAATCAATCCATTCTGAATAAATACATATGCAGATAACTTATTCTGTGTCACATCAACTTCTTTTAAACCTGATGTGATTTCCTGAACGATTTCATCTGTCACTTTGCCCCATTTAGCTTTCTGTGCTGTATGATCAGCTAATATCCATTTAGTAAGATATCCTACATATCTAAACGATACGCTGCTCAAAAGAGGATGCTCTTTTTTGATTTCCTTGTAAATATCCTGAATAATTGTTGTTGGCATAGCTCCATCAGGAACACTTGTTAATAACGCCTGTCTTGCATTTTTGCCTGATTTGATTGCGTCAATAACTTTCTGATAGAATTTTTCTTCATCAGATGTTAACTGTCTGTATCCTCTTTCTGACAATACTTTTTTGTCTGCTAGCGCCTGATATTCTGCAAAATCTGCTTTTATTCCTTCATAAATTGAACTGTGAAATGCTTCTGCTGCTGTTCTGATTCCAGCTTCATCTCCGCTTTTTATTGCTTCAATAAGTTCCTGAATTCTTTCATTTTTCTGATTTAAATTTATCATTTCTTTTTTCTCCTTATTTTTCTACTAAACTTTCAAGTAAATTGATGAATAAGTTTTCTTTAGGTGGTTGCACCGGTGCAACTGGTGGCAATTCTCCCTTTTGTGACTGTTTAGATTTTAATTTTTCAAAAATCTGATGTTTAACTGACTGATTAACATTTTTATTTGATTTTGATTGTACAATCTTTGTAGCAAATCCTTTATCAATGCATTCTGTCGCATCTAACCACGTTTCTTCATCAAGCAACTGTTTAAGCTCGACTTCATCAATATTAACGTGTTCTAAATATGCATTAATTGATGCTTTTGTAAGTTTATCTAAATCATCTGCCGATTTTCTTAATTCGCTAGCATTGCCAGCTGTATAAGTCCATGCATTATGAACAAAAAGAAGTGAAGAGTTAGACATCACTCTTTCGTCTCCTGCCATGAATATTACACTTGCTATTGATGCTGCAAGTCCATCACAGTAAGTTGTCACTTTTGCTGAATGTCTTTTTAATGCATTATATATCGCTAAACCTTCACCAACTTCGCCACCGCACGAATTGATATATACATTAATTTCGTCAATGTCTGTTAATTCTGCTAACGATTTAACTAACGAATTTGCGCTTGTGGATTTTGAACTGTCATAATCCCAACTTGATATGTCGCCATATATGTATAGCTCTGCCTTCTTGTCGTTCTGATTAGTAACTAATTGATAATACTTGTCTAACATTTTTTCTCCTTTCCATTCTATCCGTCACCTCCGCCATCAATTATTCCATTCATGACATCCTCAACCTTTGAATTATTTTTAGTAACGAAGAATTGTTTCATAAATTCTTCATTTATTGGACCAAGTCCAATTAACTCTCTAACTTCTCCCGGATTGCATATAGTATTTCCGATAAGAGTCTGTGCCACTTGTGCGCATTCAACTATTGACAGATAGTTAATTGTTCTTGTATCTACCTTCACATATGTATCTGATGTGTAGCCCTCATATCCGTAGAATTTTCTATTTATTTCATCTGCAATCAATTTGGCCACAGGTTCTACTGCAAACGTTATAAACGCTTTAACTACATCCTGAATGTTGTTAATATTCCCGGTCATCATTGACGCCGGTATCTTGTACGCTTGTCCCGCTATCAGGAACATATCGTTCCTTAAATTTATTAAATCAGAACTGTCTTTTGTAGATAATTCTGTTTTCATGCTTTCTAAATTTGTTCCCTTAGATTCCGGGTATACTCCGTTATCTGATTCTATGAACGATTTCATTGATGCTTCTAAGTACTGCTTATAATAGTCTTCAAATTTCAAATCGCCTATTTTGTCCGTTTCAACTTTCAACTTATATTTTTGACTGTTAACCTTAAGGAATGAATTAACTGCGTAACTAATTGCCTTGCCATAATCTGCATACATTGCATCAATCAAATTAATTACATTCTCATCTTCCAATTGGAAATGTAATACTTCACTTTCAGCATATTCTTTTGATAGTGACAAATTATCAATTACAATTGAGCTATATAGATTCCCTAAAAAAGGTCTCTTATCAACATGAAAACTATCTGCTGCATATAGCTTGTCTCCTGATTTAATGACTAATGCTCCATCCTGATTAGTAAGCATTTTCATTGCGACCTTGTTCCAAAACTGTGAACCGTTCTGATTTTGATTCGGCTCAATATTTAAGCGATATGCGTTGTTATCTTTTATTTCTTCTTTTTTTCGATATATCTTAATGTCGCATTTAGATATTGCATTTGCTATGTAAGATGCAGCTACATGTACTGCTAAAATCTTATAAGATAGCTGTGTTGCAATTTTTATGTCAAAATATTCAATTCCTTGCTTTGTTTGATTTCCTTTGAGAAAATCAAATATTCTAAATTTAAAAGCCATCTTATACTCCTACCACATAAAAGGTGTAAAAAATTCAACCTTTGTTTCTTCTTTTTCGATTTCTTCAAGTAGACACATTGCGTCAGCAAATGCCATAAATGTGTCTGTTTTCCTGTATAATTTTTCTATTTTTCCATAAAGAATATTGTTTCCACTATCATATTTCTTTATGTTATTCATCATCCATCGGAAAACCGGAACGTCTCCGACTACGATATTGTGATTAATGATATATGAATTAATCACAGGAACAACTTTTCCTATATCATTTGGTCTTATCAATTTGATATTACCATCTTTCCCTGATGTAAAACCTGCTTCTCTTAACGCTTTTGATAGTAACGAAAATCTATAATTGTCTACAGCCATTTTTTTAATGTTTAAGCTGTAAGTTTCTGCTTGTTTTATAAACCACTCAACCACTATTTCTCTTGGAATTTCAACCTCATCTATAAATACACAATCACCTTTTTCTACCCATTCTTTTATTGGTGCTTTTATGCCGGGTAAATCTGCACTTTGCTTGCAGATAAAAGTCTGTTGTTTCACATAGACTTTTCCATTTTTGTAGCAAATAAGGACTGCTCCTACAAAGTCGTTCGTTTTCGAGTAGTCTATTCCTCCAATACAGTCCATTCCGGTCCAGTCAATCATTTCCTGATTTGTGGCAAGAATATCATCCCATGTTGCTATTTCAACGTCTTTATTTCCAATTGGAAAATTCATTCTTTTCGCCATAAATTCAGGGAAGTAATCCATATGACTAGACATCGTTTTAACTTCTGTTTTGATTCTTCTGTATAATGATTCGAAACCGGGATATGCAAGTGACGGGATAGCCTTAACCCATTTGGTCTCGTCTTTCCATTCTTCCTTTTCTTCTATATGACACCAAAACACTAACGTTCTGTTGTCTTCATCATACTGTGATAGAATTTGCTTGCTTTCATCTTTTTCTTTATCAAACACCTGCCCCCTGACATGTCCGTCAGTTGATATCGTTATAATTCTCGAAAAAGGCATCTTTCCAAGTCCTGATGATAATGTATTAATGTTCTGTTGATCTGCATCTGTATATTCGTGTTTTTCATCGAATATGACACAACCTGTTCTTTTTGAGTCTTTTCCTCTTTTACTTGAAGTGTTGAATCTTAATTTAGATTTTGTTTTAACTCCTTCAATCACTTCCTTAGTTGCTTTGTAATTTGCTTTTACAGCTCTAGCATTTTCTTTTGTTGGATTTTTTATAATGTCGTAAATATCATCAAATGATACCTTGGCCTGTTGCTCGCTGTTAGCCATCAATTCAATGTTGTAGCCCTGTATTCCATGGTAAGGGCTTAACAAATAAAATCCTAAGAACGAAATGAATCCATTTTTGCCTGAGCCCCTGCCAAGATATGCTCTAATATCATTGAAGTAGCAATCTGATCCATCTGTATATTCGATTCCTACTATGCAAGCAAATAGAAACACTTCCCATCCATTTAATTTATACGAAAAATATTTTTGCAAGCTCAAGCCCTGCTCAATTTTATCGTCTCTGATTATGACATCATCTCTATTTAGAACCGGAACAATAATATTGTTAATCATATCCTCTTGTTCCTTGCAGTGTTCAATTCTGTTTTCCAAAATATCTTCCATATATGGATTGAGATATTTGCTATAATTCTTCATCCAGTAAATCACCACTTTCTGCTCCAGGTTTTAGCTGTAGGAAAGTGAGAATTGCTCTCATTTCTTTAGTAATCAATCGCTTTTCTTTGATTAAATCTGTATCAAATTCAGCATTTTTTGATTCAATTTTGTGCTTGATTTGTAAGATATCGTCATAATATTGCATATATAATTCAATCTGGTCCAGATAAAATTGTTGCTCCAATCCTTTTTTAGAAATTGCCTCGAGCAACGCATTATATGTAGCTTTTCTCATTTTCTTTTCTTTTGCAGTTAATTTCATTTTGTTGCTCCTTTCTGACAATTTTTTTATATTTTTCAAAAATCTCTGAACCGACCTATGCCCCCCGTTGTCTTCCCCCTCTTACTTTTAATAGGGTTTGAGGGGGTGGGGGTATTTCTAAGGAGGTTCAAATATTAATGAGACTTACCAGCGTTCTTCATTCACAAACTCTTCAACCTTGTCTTTAGTCTGATTTGGTCTGTAGCCATATCGTTTATGAATTGCATTATGACAATTAAAACACAAAGGTATTAAATTCTTTTGCTTATTGCCATCTTCATCGATATAAAACTCTTCAAATGCTAATTCTGGATGTTTCTTAACTTCTTGTATGTGATGAACTGTATTAGCTCTTGTTATCTTATTATTTTCTTTACATAAAGCACATTCGAAGTGATTCTTTTCCAATATTCTTTTTTTAAGTCTTTTGAATTCTGCACACTTGTATATCTTGTATGCTTTGTTATCATTTAATGCTTTAATAACATCTTCTGTTGTCATATCTTTATCCTTTCAATTGGAGCTACTTTCGGGGCAAGTAGCTCCTTGTTTCATGAAGAAAATTATATGAATTAAAACATCCTGTATATATATCTTAGCTACAAGTTGATTCAATCGGTTACCCTTTTAAATAAAAAAGGACCCATATACATGAGTCCTTAATCATTATACATATTTATCTAGCAACCAATAGAATCGTCGTCTTGCACTATAGAACTGTCTTCGTCCACATGGTACTTCTAACTGTTCCCATTTCTTGCCTTCTGTTACTGCTTCTAAAATATACTTAGATATATCTTCTCTTGCGTCTACTGCTGCATGTGTAATTGCTTTATACTTCTGTACTGCTGCCTCCTTTCCCTCTTTAGCTTGTCTGGTTATGTCTTTGAACTGTAAGCATAGATATTTCAATTCATGATATCTGTACTTATTAAGTGAATATTCCAATACATCACTTCCCTTCTAATCATCCCATTTTCTTGCGTCTCTTTCTCGTCGTCTACTTTCAATTGAACTACTGCTGCACATTGTATGTAATATTGAAACTACAATAATAGCTATAATTATAATTAATATCTTGACCATCTATTTCATCTCCTTTATACCAAAAGCGACCCATCCATCTTGTATTCCCCAACCAGATAGCACATATGCTATCTTATACGATATTGAATTAATATCATGTGCTATCTTGTTTCCTTCTGAATCAATACAATCAAATTGTATTATGTCGCCTTCTTTATAATTTCTGTCGTTTTTTCTTACCTCAAATGTTTTTGTTCCTTTAACCACTTCATCTGCGTAACATTTAAGTATTTTTATATTATGTTTTTGTTTTACTGCTTCTTTTATTAATCTGACTGCTACGCCAGTTAATATTGCTCTATGCGGCTCTTCAAATCCGTCAATTAAATATCCTGTTTCTTTTTCTATATTTTGAATTAACTTATCAGCATCAAATGCTGTTGGCTGTTTTTTTATTATTTCAATTATTTTATTGTGATGATATTTAATAGCTTCTGGAACTTGTTTTAGTCCTTTTTGTATTTTCAATGTGTACTGTAGTTCTTTGTCAAGTACCTTAATTAATTCATCTGCATCTATTAATCTCATTCTGTTCACTCTCCTTCTTTGCTAATTTCTATGTTTAGAACGCAACATACAGAATAACAATTCGTTCATTGAACGTTTTCTTGATGACTGTCTGCTTGGTATTATTTTATATAATTTCCAACTCGTATCTGCTTCCAGAGGTGTTGGATTTTTAAATTCTTCATATATTTCTCGTGCATCTTTTAAGTTAATATGAGTAGGTATTGGCACCATAATCCCCACGTTATTGTTACTTTCTGGATAATTTTCTTTAAGATACTTCCAAAACTTATCCTCTCTTAAATCGTCCATTAACATCTTGTATGTTTCCATTGTTGTAACAATGTAATTCTGTTCACCATAAAATCTTAGTCCATTACCACTATATACATCTGCAATACATGATTTAATCTCATAGCAGATAAATGTACCTTTTTCGATGTCACTTACGCAAGTAACACCTGCCGGAATAAATTGCATTAAATCAACTCTTTTGGGATGTGTTGTTCCATAATCCAATGTCACTTCCTTGGCGTAATATTTTCTTTCCTGCAAACTCTCTTCTAATAAATCAGTTAGAAACATTGTTGTCACTTTCCTATTCATCTACTGCTCCTCGCTTTCTGCTAACTTTGCGTAATCCCACGAAGTAATATCATCTTCTTCTCCATTTGCTGTCCAAGAAGTCATACCATCATCCCACGTATAAACTTTGCCATCCTCATATTTAGCAAAATGTCTTTTTTGCCATTCTTCCTTTTCTGTATTTCTAACCAATATAGGTGTATCAACTTCGACCTTGCTCCAATCAACTTCTTGCTCTTTGTATTCTGAAAATAGCCAATTATCTGTTCTATCAACGCAACAGCTTTCTACGCTACGCAACTCGCACATATTACACTCAGTTTCCTGACACATACATGGCTTTCCATCTATAACTGCCAGTTTATCAGGGTTAAGCACTCCAATATTCTCCAATTCTTCTTTATACTTTTCGATATTTAACATTTCTCTCACTCCTTAACATTTCTTAACATTTCACATAAAAAAACTACCAACCAAATAATGGCTGATAGTTTTCTTTTTTACTTATTCTGTTCAATAAATTCCGTCATCATCTTTGTCAGCTGGCTTGCTTTACTCACTCCCAGCCTGTCACATGTTTCTGCAAATGCATCTGCAACGTCTTTCTTTAATTTGTACGTCTTAGCAACGTACCCTGCTTTCGCATTCCATTTCTGTGATGCGATTGTCTGACTGTTCGGTTCTCCCTTCGGCATACTGTTATTCTCCTTTTCGTATCTTACATTCTAATACTATAATCAATATTATGCTTATTATATTAGCTATCACTCCAATCCCGGTAACTGCATCCATTCCGTTTTTAATTGCTAAATAGCCTAATACAGTAAATGATGTAAGGTTTGTTACAAATAAACTCTTCTTCATAGACTTTTTTTGAAAAATGGTTTAAAATAAACGGTGAGTAGTGGGATTTACCCACCGCTTATTAACACTTATTTAAAGAATGTCGAATATATCAGACACACCGTTGTGATAATGGCTTGGGCAATACCTATTATCACTTGGACTTCTTTTAATAAGTGTTTTTTCTTTTTCTTGTCCATTTTTCTTTACCTCCTTCATTTGATATATTTATTATATCATAGTGTACACACTATGTCAACACTTTTTTTCAAATAAAATAAGTTTTTTTAAAATTTATCAGCCATTATTTAGTTTTCAATGTACAGTTTTTTACCTTAACATTTTCTTGCGTCTATCATCTTCTCCACCTATATCCAAAATTCCATATGTACATATTTTCCTGAATATTCTGTTTCCCAATAATAATCTCCATAAAAAGAATCTTCACCAACCTGATATTGGTCACACCATTCTCTTCCTTCTTCGTCTTCAAATGAATTTACCTCTCCGACATAATGGTCTGTTATATCTGCAGAATCACTATCCATTCCATCCATATCAAGATTTTCGTTGCACCATGCTTTAATTTCTTCATTTAATCTGTTTCTTTGTTCTATTTTATCTACTATTTTTTTTGGTATTTTACTCATTCACTTCTCGCCTTTCACAATTTCAATTGCATCTTCCAATGTCACGATTTCATACGATTTAGACCATCCCACTGGTCTTGATAGTGTACTTCTATCCTCTAACTGTTCCACAACCTTATCATTGTTTACCTCCTAATTTTCATAATATTCGTGCCAAACAGGTAACTTAAATGTTCTTCCTGCGCTTGTAATCTTTTTTGTTTCTTCGCTTCCAACGATTATCATCCTTCTTCTAACTGCTGCCTGCTCAGGCTCTTTTTGTTTTTCTACTTTTTTTATCACTTTTGCTCCTCCCTTATTTTATTCTCTTAGCATTTCATCAAAAGTAATTTGTGCATACTTCAATTCGCTCTCTGTTTTTTCATTTGAACTGCACATATCTTTTAGCATTGAACTTAATTCTCCATTTATATGTTGAATTTCTTTGTCTAACTGCTTTATTTCGTTCATTGTAGCTATTATGTCTACTTTTTCAGGTTTTTCATATGTATCAACATATCTTGGGATATTTAGGTTGTAATCATTTTCCCTTATTTCATTTATTGTTGCGATATGCGAATACTTCTTTACTTCCAGCCTTAAATTGTACACAGAGATTAATTTGTCTATTTGTGCAATTGTCATATCATTTTGTTTGCCTATATTTTCAAAATCTTTTGATGCATCTATAAACAAGATGTCGCTATTTTCTTTATTCTGGCTAAATATTAGCAAGCAAACCGGTATTGATGTATTAAGAAACAATTTATCAGGCAATCCAATAACTGCACTTATTTTATTATGTTCTACTAGTCTTTTTCTGATTTCTCCTTCTTTCGAACCTCTAAAAAGAACTCCATGAGGAAGAATTGCAATCATTATTCCATTTTCCTGTAATTTATTTAATCCGTGTAGAATAAAACCATAGTCTGCTTTAGATTTTGGTGGCAAACCGTACTTTGTAAACCTTTCATCGTTTGAAAATTCTTCGACTCTATCCCACTTTAATGAATATGGAGGATTTGAAATCACACATTCTGTTTTAGTTTCATCATCATCTATTAGCACATCAATTTTAGAAAATTTTTCACCTTTAGTTAGCTTATAAATTCGTTCAACTTCGTTGCAAAGACAATCTCCATGAATAACTACTCCATTAACGTTTCTGATTGCTAAATTAAATATAAGCATTGGTATAGCTCTTGAAGATATTTCTTCGCATCTAATAAAAGCATCAGGGTTTTCTTGAAGCGTACCAATTGTTAATCCTCCAATCCCCGAACAAACATCTGTATATGTTGCACGTTGTCCGGCAATTTTTGATACTATATAACACAGACATTTTGGTGTAAAATCCTGTTTCAATGAATTTCTGTCGCCCTGTTCCTGCTGAAAGTAATTCGTAAACCAATCAAATGATAAGTTATTTTCGTATTTTAGAAATTCGCTAAACATTAACTCTCTTTCATCTTGATTCAAAAGTTTTGCAAGCAATTTTTGGGGCAGCTCATAGCTTTCTTTAATGTCTATTATTCTATTTATAATTTCATTTGTAATCACGCCCGCCTCCTTGAACAAACATGTTCTCTAAAAAATATTTTTTTGCTTCTTTTATGGCTTCAATTATTTTTTCTTCGTTGCTAACTTCTTCGCTTATGAAATTCATTCCTTTCACTATTTCTTTTTGTGTTTCTAACGGATGTATTTTTATCTTTAAATATTTTAAATTTTCAAATTGTAAATTCATTCCTGTATGATATTGATGGAAAAATTCAGGAAATGCTTCCAAAATTGAATAATATAAATATTCAGGATTATTCTGCAGACAAGGTTGTATTACTGCGTATTTCGTTTCGACAGGTCCGTCATTTGTCTTATAAATAACTTCTCCTGATGTGGCACTTAATCCAATTAATATGCAGTCTTTTTTATACGCTTTGTTTTTTTTAGCTCTTTCGAGGTGTGCAACATCCGTTATTTTCTTTGTCTCATAATTTTCATAATTTATTACCATGCACTTCCTCCACTTCAACTACTGTGTACGGTGTGCTTCCTTCCACCGCCTGATATCTTTTTGATACACACAGCTTGCATATCTGTGCATCATCGCCATATGCTACTCCATTTAATGCATCACATATAGCCTTTGCTATGTTGTCTGCATCAGGTTTTTTTGTTGGCAATATCTGTCCGTATTCCATCTCTTTTTTCATCTTTTTACTTTTGCTTTGTGGAATTGGATAAATGGCTAATATTCCAATCTGTACAGGTTCTTTGTTAAAAAATCCTTTAAATTTTTCTTTTTCTGCTGCATCTATATATGATGTTTTAATCAAATTTTCATATAACACTGTCTTTTCAGGTGTTATACTTTTCATTCTGTGAGTTTTTCTGTCGCAGAACGTTCTTGCACGTGCCTTTCCCTGCGGTGTTCCTGGTACTTTGAATTTCAAATGTTCTCCTTTCCGTCTGCTGCACATTGGCAGCAGACTAGCAAAAACATAGTTAATTAGTTTCGTGATATATATTTAGTAGTTGCTGTTCTCTTTGTTTCTTTCAATCACTAGAATTTGGGCTACCTTGCTTGCAATCGTATGTGCAATGCTTATTGTTTCTGAGTATCTTTCTTCATTAACGCTATCGCTTAATTCTCTGACCAATCCTTTTACTTCTTCTTTTCTTGGATCCGTTACAATTTCTGCTTCTACCTTTTCAACTGCTGCATCTGTTGATTCTTCTGCTTCTGTATCAGGTGTTACAGGTTCATTCATTATTGGTTCTTTGTTGTCGATTATTTCCATATCGCGTTCAGTAGAATGTGTAGGTTGCACCGGTGCAACTCCTTTAATTTCTTGTGTTTCAATCATTTCAGGTTCTTTATGCTCTGTTAATGTTTCTTTAACTTCTGTCTGTTTCGATTCTTCCTTAATCTGCTCAGGTTCTGTCTGATTAACCGATTCAACCTTTTCAAATTCTTCATCATACAGATGCTCCCATGATTCTTTCGTTGCCGGGAATGGTAACTTAATTGTTTCAATAAGTCTGTCCCATGTAACCGTCTCTTGTTCTCCACTTCTCACATTCAACATTTCAATGTCGTTATCTGCATTGTGAAAAGACAACATCATCTTTCCCACACCTTTAATTCTTACGAATATCGGTCCTATTCCCGATGGAATGATTGCATCTAATATCTTATTAACTGCTGCATCTCCTTCAATTTTTCCTTCAATGACTTCTGCCAATTCAATGAATTTTTCTCTTTGGTAGTAAAAATATTGATACATTACTCTTTGCAATATCGTCTTGTCCTGACTGCCTGCTTCCTGCTGCTCAATCATCACTTCAATGTCGCTTATCTTCTCTTCTTCTGCTATTTCTCTCTTCACGTCCTGAATTTCTCTTTTTGACATTTCAGGGGATAATAAATCAACCACATCATCTGACAGGGTTAGCATCTCCTGCAATTTCGCTATTCCATACCCTTGATATTTTTCTTGTAGCTTGTCTGAATATCCGTCGACTGCATATCTGTCGTTGATTGCTATGTATCTTGATACCGTGTCTTTATTAAGTCCATATTCTGCCTTGGCAAATTCGGCTACTGATGTGTAGCCTGATTCTCTTAATATCTCCGTGTCTCTTGCCTTTTTTAACAAATAACCTGTTCTGACAAATCCTTCAGCCTGATTCTTTAGTTCTGTATCTAATGCTGATTTAAATTCTGTATATGTATCTATTCTCATTAATTCCTGCATTTAATATCTCCCTTCTTTTTATACTGCTGCGGCTATCATATTTTTATTTATTTCAGCCTTTTCTGTAACTTTCTTTATTTTTTTATAATTATCTGTAATCTGCTTCATTGCCTTCATTGCTTCATCAGGTGCTTCTTTGTTATACTTCGTTCTACATTGCCAACATATTCCTTCTCTGAATTCAACTGTGCAGAATGGCTTTTTAAGGTTTGTTTTTTCTCTCAGAAAAAATACAACTGTCTCTCCTTCTGCTACTTGTTTGAAATATCCTCCTACGCAGTTATGTTGAAGTTGTCCTTCTACTACAAAGTCTTTCTTCGTATTTGGCCATACAATCTCATATTCTTCGGAATCCAGCTTGTACATTTCTTTCAGAGTCGTTATTCTTTTCTTCAACTCTCTATTCAATCTTCTGTTCTCTTTTTTTCTTTCTTTGTTTTCTTTTTCAGCAATGAGTTCTGCTAATTCTGCGTGTGTAGTGTAAAAATCCTGTGGATATTTGTTTTTCTTTGTTGGCTTCATTCCTAATCTTTCCAACTGCTCCAAGTAATCTTTATAGTCTCTTCCTGCATATTCTGCTTGTATGTCATTCTCTTTTTCCAGCTTTTCCAAATAATTTAGTGTTTTAACTAAATTACCTTTTTGCAGAAATATCACGTGGTCGTCTCTTGTTGCATATGGATAAAATTTTAATAACTTTCGCGTCTGTTCCGATGTAATCCATGTTTTAGCTATGGCTGCTGCCTGCATTACCCTTATTTCCTTGTATCCTGCATTTATTTTTATCGCATCATCTACATATTCTTTTGGCAGTTTTAGTATTTCCTTCAAATTTCTGCCCTCTGGATTAATTTCTTCCGGTGCGTTATTTCTATCAAGAATTTCTTCGCATAGCTTGTACATTTTAGTCTTAATCAGTTTTTCCATCATTCCCGGCCATTTAACAGCCTTGTTTATTGCATCATCAATTTCTATTCCCTGGTCTTCCAAATTCTGAATAAGATTCGCTAGTGGAACATATTTAGCTTCCTGCACATCCTGCCGTGTCAGAATTCTACTAATGTTTCTCGTGTAAGGTATTCCAACTGTTGATGGACTGTACCAATATCCCATCCCTTTAGGAATTTCATGGCACCATCTGATTATTCCTGTTCTTCTGTATTCTCCATATTCAAACACTTCTACTGCTTCAAAAAACTTATTAATTCTGAATCTGTATATTTCATGCAAATCTTTTTTCGGCTCTTCCGTCCACAATCTGTTTTTGTATTCCTGATAAGATTCAAATATTCTTACAACGTATTCTGGGCCTGCTGTTGTTTTCTGAATAATGCTCAAATTTAAATGTTTATATAAATTATTCTGCTTATTCCATCCCTTATATGTTACTCTTGTACCGCATTCTTTGCAGATTCCTTTATCGTTGTGTTTAGGTTTTACATTTGGCAATTCAACCATTTGTCTGCAATGCGTACAGTAGCCTTCTTTTACATTGCCGGCTTTCATGAGAATGTAGGTAGCATTATTTCGATAAGCCGTGTTCCACACCCATTTTTCAAAGTCTCTTGGCAATTCAGGAACTGTTTCCATGAATTCATCAATTGACTGCATTTCTGTCATTCTTTGAGTGTTTTTCTTTAATCCTGCTAACCTCTGCCATTCAAATATTGCCTTTTTAGCGCTCATATCCGTTTCAAGATATTCATTTATCGTTTTCTGATCTGATTTTTCGATATATGTATAGTCACCATACGCATTACTATAAACGGCTACTCTGTATAGCAAGTTGTATATCGTTGCTGTATACCATTTATTTTCTAAATGTGCGTATGATATCCAATCGCCCTGCTTTTTATCGATAAATAATGTAAATATGGGATTCTTGTTTTCCTCTTCTATTCCTTTTCTTTCGAATATTGCCACCTTGAGTATTCCCTGCTCAACTGCTGCAATAATCGCCGTATGATATCTGTATGTCCATGTGCTTCTCTTTGTTCTTGTATTTATCTGCTCTTCCTCTGACTGTATATTTGCCCTGTTAATTTTTCTGATTTGACTGTTTGACAATGTCAGGACTTTTAATTTTTTCAGCATACTTTTCTTCATGCACTCGCCCCCTATTTGTATAAACTTCTAAGAGTCTTTTCAAACTCTTCTTTTGACTTCGTGTAGTAACTTCTAATGATGTCTTGGAGCTGTCTGTCTGTTCCGCATGATACTCCCACGTTTCCTGACTTATGCTTTTCTGCTTCTTTTCGCATTGCATTATATATGTTTTTAATTCTTTTACCTTTTTTCATCACTCCATTAGCAATGTCTGTATCAGTACACATTGTTTTTAGTATCATTGATATTACTTTAATCGCTGACTTTTCCATGTCTGAGCAGTCCTTTTGGACTTGTTCTTCTTCAACTGCAATTCTGCCATATGTTGCCATTTGCAATGTCGCCAGCTCGTCCACGCATCCTTCAATGTAATCCTCTACGTCGTCATCTTCTATTCCGTTCTCTTTGGCCAACAGTTTCAATGCTTCAATGTCTCCCTGCTCCAACTGTCCTGCTGCTGCTCTGTTCAGTTCTTCGACTGAATCAAATTCTCCAAATTTTTCGAATAATTCTGCCATTTGTCAACCTCCTGTATTCCACCTTTTATTCGTATAACTTAGTTATGCGTTCCATGATTGCTTGTCTTTTTGTGTCTCCTACACCTTTAACCTGTTTAATCTCTTCATTAATTTGTTCAGGCGTTACAATTCTTTTAATACCTGCAGTTATTCCTTCCTTATAGACGTTACAGACATAATCAGACATTTCTCTTCTATCCATTGATTTGATTTTCTTATACATTTTTCGATTAATATCCACTACGCTCATTTGTTTACTCCTTTCCACTTCTCTTCCTCTCCGTGACTTTCGGTAATTTCTATTCGTTTGGCCAAATGTAATTGTATGTACACATCTTTACTGTTTTGCTCCAATCGCACGCTTGCACATCCTTTGTGTATTTCTGCTATACCTTCATAGCGTTGTACCGGTACAACATTGCCAATTTCGACGGAAATCTTGTCGCCTTCGTATATTTTTCTTCCGAGTGTATCTCTCATTCTCAATTCTTGCTCAACTGAATCCTCTTCTACTGCGTACATCTTGCTGTAGCCAACCAGGTTGTCAGGGACAAGAATCTGTGTCTGCTTATTACCTCTTTTATCTGTCGCCACATACAGATAGCCATATACATATTCGCTTGTTAATATTGCTTTCCCCCTAAACATTCCTATATACATTCCTCTCTCCTTTTGTTAATTTGATTTCATTGCTTCGTTTAAGCCCTGCAATTTCCAATTCTGTCAATACCTTTTCGGCCATTTCCGGGACTGCTGCCAACGCTTCTGTTCTGTGCGTTCCCACATATACATTGATTGCTTGTCCGATAAATTCGAACATCACTCCTTCGCTGACTTCCTTTTTCGTTCCATCTGCATAGTTGATAGTGAACGATATACTTTCAATCTGTCGTGTGTCAATATCTGTATTCAATCTGTCTATTCCTCCTTGTACCATCTCTTTTTATCTTCCTTGCTCCATGAATTAGGTGGTGCTTTACTCGACAGTCGTATAAGCGTATATTCCTGATATGGTCGTCCTGCCCAGTCTGTTCCGTTGTATACTGAATCTCGTGGAATGAAGTAACCTTTTGGCGTCTTAGGTTCTTTCAACCACTTAGCTGCTGCGCTTACGACTTCTGTAGTTGTTACCGGCTTTTGCAAATTACGACTGCAACTGTATCTCTGCCTTGCCTGTCCTTCGTGTTTCCTGAACGTTTTTGATGTTTCTTTAATGAAATATGCGGCTAAATCGCTAAATTCCATGCTATACAGCGGTATGTCCTTCGTTCCGCCGTGTCTAATCCACAGCTTACGGACTTCTCTTAATGTATTCCCGCATATCAAATCGTTAATGATGATATGATGATGTATGGCCTTGTTTTCATACTCTGTTACCATAATGTATTTGAGGACTGTTCCCTCTCTTCGGTATGCTCTTCTTAATCCATATAAGAATCTCTTCAGGTATCGCCTCGCATCTTCAACGTTTGGTCTTGTGTCTCTTCTATATGTCAATACGATATGATGATCACCTTCACGGAAGTTGCAGTTGATTAATGCTGTCAATCTTTTTTCTGCATTTTTCTGATTAATCTGTTCCATTTCTTCTGTTGTAAGATTTGTTTTTTCGGTCCTGTTCGGATTGGGTGCTCTCTTGCCGTAATGTTTTCTGATTCGAATAACATCCCCTTCGATTGTTTTCGTTATGTAGTAAATATTTATCAGCCTCCTTTAATGTCTAAAGTTAATTACTTGAACAAGTGCCAAACGCCCTTGTTATCGGCGTTTTTGATTGACTTTGCGGCTGAAAAATGTTATAATTTCAATTGAAATTTAAATATTTTAGCCGAACTTTTTCGCATGTTTGGTTGGTTTTGAAACAGCGCTCCGCATAAGCGCTGTTTTTTATTTGTTTTTTCCTGTGAAAATGTCATGTACATAGCAGTCTGCCTTAATTATCATTAAAGTAATTAGGACTGCTGCGAATGTGCTATGTAGTATTGGTATTAACAGTAGACCAATTGCTATATCTTTGAGTAGATGCATATCCCATACAGCATCTGCTAGTTTTGACATTTCCCAAATAATGATATATACTACGTGTCGTGTGCATTTATTGGTTTGTGCACCTTTTACATTTTGCCTTCCTGTTCTATCAGGAAGGCGTTTTTTAATTGCTCCCATTTTCATTCGCTTGCCCCTTTTAATTTGATTTTTGTGTCCTCATAAAATTTGGATGCGATAATGATATATGTGTATATGCTGGACGTTTTAACTGCATATCCCCAATTAAAACGTCCCTGTTGGAGTCCCATTCTTACTGTTTGTTGGTCACATCCAAGTAGCTCTGCTGCTTCCTTAACTGTCATTCTTTCTTTCATAGTTAGTCGTTCCACCTCCTGCTCTTACTTTTCTTCATCGTTACTTTTCTTCTTTTCATCTTTGTTTTCTACTCTCATTGCCATTCCTTCGCCTAGACCTAATAAGTAGCTCTTATCTGCTTCTGATAGCTTTGGAATGACTACTGCAAAGTTTTCTATAATTTGTTTTTCTTTTTCACTCACTTTCTGCTCACCTTCCTTCTTTTTTTGCTTATGTCTTGTTGTTCCTATGGCTATTCTATGCCATCAAAACAACATTATCAATCTTTTTTTGTTGTTTCTATGGCTTTTTGTTGTTTCTGTGACTTTTTTATTGACATTTTCATTGTTTTGTTTTATTCTAAAATCAAGCTTAAGGAAGGTGGTGAATCAAAATGAACGAACGTTTAAAACGGTTACGAAAAGCATTAGATTTAACTCAACTTAAATTTGCAGAAAGACTAGGTGTTAAAAGAAACACAGTTGGTCAATGGGAATGTGGAATTAATGCTTTAACCGACCAAGTCATTGTTTCAATATGCAAAGAATTTAATGTTAGCGAGGACTGGCTGAGATACGGAACAGGTGATATGTTTTTGCCTATAAATCGTAATGCTGAAATTGCTAAATTCACAAAGCAGCTTCTAAATGAAGAAAGCGATTCTTTTAAAAACAGATTTGTCTCGATGCTTGCCAACTTAACCGTTGATGAATGGGAGTTTTTAGAGAGAAAAGCAAGAGAATTATGCGGACTTGATAATGAGGATTAAAAAAGCCGGAGCAGGTGCTTAACCTCTCCAGCTTAAATAATTTAATCATCCAGCAATTCACAGACAAGAACATATATGTATTCAATATATCTTGAGTACTTTTCTTCATCTGCTGCATTCAGTTTTTCGATGATTTTTTTCTTTAAGTCCATAATATGTACCCCCTTTACTATTAATACAGAAATTATAACAAAGTGGGTTCTAAATTCTTTCGTAAATTTAAAAATTTTTTATTTGTCCATAATTATGGACATTTGCAGGTGTACTGATGGAATTTTTAAAGAATTGTATTATTCTTTAAATAAATCAACAATATGGCAGTCCAAAGCTCTTGCTATCAGTTCAAGTTGAGCAAGTGTTGGCGATACCTTTTCATTTTCGATATTATTAATCGTTGATTTAGATATTCCGCACTTATCCGAAAGTGTTCTACATGAGTAGCCCTTTTGTGTGCGAAGTTTCCATATTAGTATTTCCATCTACTCACCTATCATTTGTATTTTTATTAAGTATAACATTATTTTAGCATTAAGTATTTGTTATTTTATGGTAAATTTGAGGGAGGTATGTGTATGCATTCAAAAAATAGCATTATTGATTTTCCAAGCGATTATGTTGTTATCGACTTAGAAACAACCGGTTTTTCACCGACTTTTGATTCTATTATCGAAATTGCAGCAATCCGTTATAGAAACGATAATCCGGTTGATAAATTTTCCTCTTTAATTAATCCTGAGATCAATATTCCAATTAATATTCAGAACCTTACTGGGATTAAAGATGAAGATGTATCTGACTGTCCTATTATTAATGATGTAATATCTGAATATGTTGATTTTATTGGGAATGATATTATTGTCGGGCACAATGTTGGATTTGATATTAATTTTATAAACAAAAATTCAGAAAATGAACTTGCTAATAACTATATAAACACTATTCGTTTTTCTCATAAATTAAATCCAGCTTTAGAGAGTCACTCTTTATCTGCTTTGAAAGATTTATATAAAATTAAAGCGTTATCGCACAGAGCTCTTGGCGATTGTGAAGCAACTGCACTTGTTTTTCAAAGAATGAAAGCTGAAATTTTATCTAATTCTTCTTATGAAGAATTTAAAAAGTTATTTAGAAACAAAACCGCTGCAACTCTAAAAATGAGTGATATAAAAACAGACAGCACAGAATTTGATGAAGACAATTTCTTTTTCAATAAAAAAACCGTATTTACCGGAAAGTTAGAACGTTACACTAGAAAAGAAGCTGCTCAATTAGTTGTTGATTTAGGTGGAATGGTCTCAAATACGATTTCTTCAAAAACAGACGTTCTTGTCGTTGGAGATATGGATTATTCTTCAGCACTTGCCGGAAGAATAACTTCAAAGCATAAAAAAGCAACTGAGTTGCAACAACAAGGTTCAAACATTACCATAATGTCTGAATCAGATTTTATAGAATTATTAAATTAATTAAAAATAAAGGAGCCAGCCACTAAGGACCAGCTCCAAGCGATACAATATCACCCTACACAAGTTATATTGTATCACATTCGGGAACATCTGGTCAAATGGCCGGGTGTTATTTTTATACCCTTTTTCAGGGAAGAAAGGAGATACAATATGAAATTACCTAATGGATATGGAAGTATTGTTTATCTGGGAAAAGGCAGAAGAAGACCTTATGCCATAAGAGTTACTACAGGGTACGAGCTTTACACTACTAAAGATGGAAAAGAACGATACCGCCAAAAATATGCATATCTTAATTACTACACAACATCCAAAGAAGCTCATATTGCGCTTGGCGAATACAATGCTAACCGTGTTGATGGAATAGATGTCCCTAAAGAACCCAAAAGAAAAGCTGAATTTATTCCAACGTTTGAAAAATTATATAAAGAATGGTACGAAAGAAAAGAAAAGTCGCCTAAAAACTACAGTCCTTCTACCCTGAAAGGCTATAGGAAAGGATTTGCTAAGTTAATTGATTATCATAATAAACCAATTACATTTTTTAATAGTATCGAAATTCAAAGGATAATGGATAGTTTGGCTGACTATTCAAAAACTTATGTCAAACAAATACTTGGCACTCTAAATGGTGTTTTAGATTTAGCTTATAAATACAGGTACATTAAAGTTAATGAATTTGATATGTGCGAAATGATGTATACCAGCAACGATAAAGATGCTCATAGACCTTTCGCTAAAGAAGAAATAGAAATTTTATGGGAGCATCAGGAAGATGAGATTGCAAAAATGATATTAATGACTATTTATTCAGGAGTAAGACCTGGAGAACTTATACAAATAAAAAAGGAAAATGTATTTATTGAAAACAGTTATTTTATCGAAGGTATTAAGACAAAAGCCGGAAAGAACAGAATTATTCCTATGAGCGATAAAATTAAACCCCTATTTGCTTTTTTTCTTAATAATTCTACAGAAGGGTTCTTGTTTCCTTCAAAAGCCATAAATGGGAATCACATGTCATATAATAGTTTTTTAGAATATTACAAAGAATACTTAGCTTCTATTGGTATCTATAATCACACTCCACACGATGGACGTCATACATGTTCAACCCTTCTTGCAGAAGCCAAAATTCCTTTGCTCGAAAGACAAAAAATTCTTGGCCATGCAAGCAATAATATAACAGATGATGTCTATGTACATCTGGATATTAAACTGTTAATTGAGGATATTAATATGATTTGATTTTGTATATTACTTGTATATTACGCGTATAATTTTAGGGTTTTTTATAGCCTTTAAAAAAATAAAATTCCCTATAAATAAAGCATTTAAGGGGTTTCTAATTTTTCTAAAGTCATCCGGTGGACACCTCTGCGAAGCAAAAGCAACGTCCGAGCCGGCAGGCGAGACATCGAACCCGCGCGGGTTCGATACACGTTGCAGGAACAAAATAACAAAAGAGGTATCCACTGGATACCTCTAAAAAAATAAAAGCGCGAGACGGGGATCGAACCCGCGACCCCCTCCTTGGCAAGGAGGTGCTCCACCACTGAGCCACTCGCGCGCATTAAATGCAAGAATTACTATACTATAAGACTCAGCTGTTGTCAACAATTTTTTAATTTTCTCAACTTTTTCGACTTTTTTATTCTTATCTCGTCATTTCACTTATCTGTGCAAACAAATCCAAATCTTCCTGTTTTATCTTTACATTTGTAGTTAAATCCTGTCCGTCAGGGTAAGTAATTTTAACTTCAATTATAGTGTCAGGTGTTATTCCTTTTGCATTTGCTGCATTCAAAAACGGTACTAATCTTGGGTGATTATTTGAAAACTTCTGCCAAGCTCCTTTTATTTTAAACAATGCTGCCGGATTCATATTCTACCTCCTATATAATATGTATTGCCCCCGCCTTTCGGTCGACGGCTATTCGTCGAAAACATTTATAGAAAATGAACTTCGTTCATTTTGTTTCCTATTTTTACTATTGCTATTGTTCTTAATCATTATTTTAACTATTTAAATTAGTTTCATATTCTATTTTACAAAAAATTTATAAAACTATCTATGTAATAATCACATTCTTTTAATATTTCTTTTTCATCTTCCTTTGAGCGTTCCTCATATACTGCTGCTGTCTTAAAGCCGCCTTTTTTTGCTCCAAGAATTCCTGCAAGTATATCTTCATACACAACCGTATCGCATGGATTTGTGCCAAGCCTTCTGGCCGCCTCCAAATACACATCAGGATGGGATTTGCCTTTGTTCACTTCCTTTACCATTACAACTGCATCTATGAATTTATTTAAGCCTGTACGTTCTAATGTCTTTTCAAATAAAACTTTATCTGATGAAGTGGCAATGGCTATCTTTACGCCTTGATTGTGCAATTTTTCAACGTACTCATACGCTCCCTGTTTGCAAATTACATCATAAGCATATTTATCTTTTGCCATTTCAAACCATTCATTTACAATGTCGTCTATATCTTCACTTAACCCAAATCGGTCTATTGTGTATCTTGCCGTGCGATGTGCATCCATATGTGCTATTGCTTTTGTATAATCGTCAGGCACTTCAAATCCCCTTTTACCTAAGAAATCTAAATCTACCTGATTCCATACCCACATTGAGTCAAATAAAGTTCCATCCAGGTCAAATATAGCGCCCTGCATGTCTAATCTGAATTTTTCTTTGTTCATAAATCTCCTAATTTGTTATTTTCTGAAGTTCCTCTAATAAATTTCCAAATAATTCAAGTGCTGTCTCTATCGGTTCTGAGCTTGTCATGTCAACGCCCGCTATCTTTAACAACTCAATCGGATCCTGTGAACTTCCGCCTGTAAGGAATTTCATGTAATCCTCAACTGCCGGCTTTCCTTCCTCTAATATACGCTTTGATAACGCAATTGCTGCTGATAACCCTGTCGCATACTGATATACATAAAATGGATTGTAAAAATGTGGAATCCTTGCCCATTCAAGTTCAATTTCCTTATCTATTACAATGTCATCTCCAAAATATTCTTTATTAAGATTGTAATATATTCCACAAAGTCTGTCTGCTGTTACACCCTCACCATTTTGTACCATGCTATGGGCAATTTTTTCAAATTCAGCAAACATTGTCTGTCTATATAATGTTCCCTTAAACTGTTCAAGAAAATGATTTATCAAATAAGTTTTTTCTTCTTCATCTTCAGTAATTTTAAGCAAATGCTGTATAAGAAGCGATTCGTTACATGTTGATGCAACTTCTGCCACGAAAATCTTATATCCGGCATTTACATACGGCTGATTTGCGTCTGAATAATAAGAATGTATAGCATGTCCCATTTCATGTGCCAAAGTAAATACATGATCTAATGTTCCATGATAATTCATAAGAACATATGGATGTGTTCCGTAAGCGCCCCATGAATAAGCTCCACTTCTTTTGCCTTCATTTTCATACACGTCAATCCATCTGTTGTCAAATCCTTCTTCTAATACTTTAATATATTCTTCTCCCATAGGAGCTAAGCCTTCTAACACGATATCCTTTGCTGCCTCAAATGAATATTTTGTATCCGGTGCCTTAGCAATCGGAGTATACAAATCATACATATGAAGTTCTGAAACATCCAAAATCTTTTTTCTAAGAGATACATACTTATGCATCTTATCCATATTTTTGTGAACTGTTTCTATTAAATTATCATACACACTTTCAGGAATATTGCTTCCATACAGATACATTTCTCTTGCTGATGAAAAGTTTCTAACCTGTGCATAAAAATTTGCCTGATCCAAATTTGCTGCAAATGTAGCAGCTAATGTATTTCTCATCTTACCATAAGTTTCATATACACCTTCAAATGCTGCTTTTCTCACTTCCCTGTCCACACTTTCCAACAATGGCACAAAATTTCCGTGGGTAATTTCTATCTCTTCCCCTTCCTCCGTTGTAATTGAAGGGAATTTAATATCAGCTCCATTGTACATTGAAAAAATATTTTCCGCTGCATTTGCCATCTGTCTGCTTTTTGCAAGGATTGTCTCTGTCTTTTTATCAAGAGTATGATTTTTACCTCTTAAAATTTCACTAATGTATCTCTTATAAGTTTCAAGTTCAGGATTTTCATTAAAAAATATATTTATTTTTTCTGTTGTTATTTCTAATATTTCAGGTTCAGCAAATGCACTTGCGCCACTTATCTCCACCATTAATTTCTGTGCTCTGGCAGCAAATTCCTGATACATGCTGTTTGCCATATCCTGATGATATCTCATATTTGCATAAACATATAAACGCTCCATTAGCAAATTTGTTTCATCATTGAATTTAAGATATTCAAGAAGACTGTCTGCACTTTCTCCTAGTGTGCCTTCAAAATCTTCATACTGAAAAATCATTCTCTGGAGTCTTCCAAATTCCTCCTCCCAGAAATCATCACTTTCAAACATATCTTCAAGACACCATGTATCTTCTACTTTTTGCTCTATTCTCTTCATATTCTGTTCCTCCTAAAATATGTATTGCCTCTTCTTTAAGTCGGCAGCTAATCATCAGAAACCTTTATAAAAATAAACTTTGTTCATTGTGTTTTCTTCTACAAATATCCTAATGTACGCAATACAAAAACAATTAATGTTATTGTAAATGCTGACATCATAGTAGTTATTACTACCATACTGCTTGTAAGAGTTCCATCACACTTCATATTTTTTGCCATTATGTAACAACTTGGCGTTGTTGGTGAACCTAACATTATTACTAATGCCATTAACTTAGCATCTCTGTAACCAAGCCACACTGCGACAGGTAAAAATACAGCAGCCATAATTACAAGTTTTATGGCTGAACCTGTAACTGCCGGTCCCATTTTCTTTAATGCATTTGAAAATTCAAATGAGCCGCCAATCGCAAGCAAAGCTAAAGGTGTTGCCATTTTTGCTATATTCCCAATAGTATTATCTATCATAAGTGGGAAATCTACTCTGAAAATTGAAAGTAGCAATCCTACTACAATACCTATAATAATTGGATTTGTAGCAATACCTTTTATTGTATTTTTGACAGGTGAGCCTTCAATTTCTTCTCTTCTTGGGCTTTCTATTGTAAGCACTATTACAGAATATATGTTATAAAGCGGAACTGCCCCAATAATCATAAGCGGAACCATTCCTGTGTCACCATACATATTTAATACAAATGCCGTTCCAAGCACTGCCGCACTTCCCCTAAATGAACCCTGCACGAATTCCGGAACAAGACTTTTATCTTTTAGGAATGCTTTTGCAAGCGTCCATGTTGCGAAAAAACATAGTGATGTCACTATCATGCAATACAAAATATATTTGCCATCAAATTCCTGTCTAAAATCTGTATTCATTAAATCCTGTATCAAAAGGCATGGCAATGTAACTTTAAAATTTATTTTATTTGCGACCTTTATAAATTCAGGTGTTATCCAGCCAATTTTTTTCAAAACATATCCTACTACAATTACCAAAAATACAGGAACTGTAGCGTTGAGGCTGTATATCAAATTACTCATTATTTTGTCTCCTTAGTAATCATTTAAGCATTTATGATGAATGGCTGTTATCGTAAGATGTATAGTTGCCTTTGATTTACCTATCATCATATTATCAATCTTATTTATGATAAAAATATGAAATCACTTGCGAAGCATCGCTATTTCTTCCTTGTATGGAGGATATGAGTTCTTACTGTCATTTTCATCTTTAATATATGGAGTTTCCAAAATTTTAGGAACGCTCTCAAATTCAGGCAAATGAACTATTTTGTGCAATGTTTCAAAGCCAATATAACCTTTGCCGATATTTTCATGTCTGTCTTTACCTGCTCCAAGTTCATTTTTGCTGTCATTTATATGAAATACCGCAATCTGGTCTGTTCCGATTGTCTTATCAAATTTTTCTAAAGTCGCACTTAAATCATTTACCAAATCATATCCACTGTCATTTACATGGCATGTATCAAAGCACACTCTTAATTTATCATTGTATTTTACACCATCATAAATTCTTGCAAGTTCTTCGAAATTTCTTCCGATTTCACTGCCCTTTCCTGCCATTGTTTCAAGTGCAATATTTATCTTAGTATCACTCGTAAGTACTTCATTTAAACCTTCGATAATTTTGTTAATTCCTGCGTCTACTCCTGCTCCAACGTGAGAACCCGGATGAAGCACCATGCTTTTTGCCCTCATCGCCTGTGCTCTTTCAATCTCTTTTGCGAGAAACTCTACAGCTAATTCATAAGTTTCAGGTTTAACTGTATTTGCCAGATTAATAATATACGGTGCGTGAATTACCACTTCATCTATTCCATGTTCATCCATATATTCCCATGCTTTATCAATATTTAATTCACTTATTTCTTTTCTTCTTGTATTTTGCGGAGCACCTGTGTAAGCCATAAACACATTTGCACCATATGAAGCTGCTTCCTTTGCAGAACCAAGCATCATTTCTTTACCATTCATTCCAACATGGGATCCAATACGTATCATTTTACTTTCCTCTCATTTTTAATCAGTCCATTTGATATTTTACTACAAACATTCATACTTGACCACATCTGTAATATATTTAATCTCCATTACTTCCAATATTTTATCTCTAAAATTCTCCAAAATGTGATACAATAGTTTTATTGGAAACAGTTGTTGGGAGGATTTTTATGGGTTTAACAATTGAAAAAACTGTCCGTTCTGACCATATGGATGTACTAAAAAATATTGTATCCATTTGTTGTCAGAATGATTCGAAAAAATATTCCTTTTTTTACGAGGAGGATGACTCTTATTTATTTGGTCACCCGGGATTTTTTTATTTTAGTGATGACAGCAATAATATATTAGGATTTATTTGTCTTTCCGGAATCGACAGGCAAAACTTTGATGTATGTGGTTTTGTTCTGCCTGCCTATCGTAACAACGGAATTTTTTCTCAATTATTAACTGCTGTTAAAGAAGAATATAAAAATATCAATCTTTCATTTCCGCTTCCTGCTCATTGCAAAAATGCAGCTGAAGTTTTGAGAAAAAATAATTTCAGATACTCAGATACAGAATGTAAAATGTCTTTAAATTTGAAAAATTTAATCATTTATCCTTCTGAATTTGACATAGATATAACAGAATCAGGTAAAGGTGCGCAACAATGTGCATTTTTTAAAGACGACTTTTTTGTCGGTTCATGCTCAATAACTTTAATAAATGATTCCTATTGTATTTTAAGTGAAGTTGAAATTATAAAAAAATATCGTGGACTTGGACTTGGTGCACACTTAATTAACTGTCTGTTAGGTTATTTAGACGAAATAAATATTGACAAAATAATTCTTCACGTTACTAAAAGTAATATACCTGCATTCCGCCTTTATCAGTCGATGGGATTTGTTGTCGATTCAAGTCTTGATTACTATTGTCTTAATTTATAATAAAATAAGAAAGCAAGCTTAGTTTTCCCCATTTTTTGAGGAATAAAAAGAGCTTCGTATTTGTATCACTTTCAATTTTCAGATTTTACATCTGTTTTAAACTGATACATACGAAACTCTTTTTATTATTTTTCTGTATTTTTCTAATTATATTCCGCTGATTCTAAAGCATGCATATGATTAAATGGGAAATAAACGCACATTGCTTTTGCAATTATTTTATCTTTCTTTACATAAGTGTTATTCCAGTATCTTGCATCATTTGAAATATTTCTGTTATCACCCATTAAGAAATAACTTCCCTCCGGCACATTGTATTCGTTCTTTCCATCAGGAAGATTGCTTACATCATTTCCAACTGTCCATTCCTCAGGCAAATAATCTTCTTCTAATGGTTCTTCTGAATCATTTATGTAAATTTTTCCTTCTTTAATTACAACCTTATCACCAGGCAAACCGATTACTCTCTTTACAAATAACTGACTTTCATCATCCGGGAATTTAAAAATTACAATATCTCCACGCTTTATGTCGCCTGTTTTATATGCCAGTCTGTTACCAAGCATTCTATCTTTAGTCATAATTGTTGTTTCCATTGAACCACTTGGTACATTTGCATTAATTATTACAAAATTATTTACTAAAAATGCAATTACAACTGCTGCAATAAATATTCTAATCCAACTGAAAATTTCTTTTTTCAAATCAAAAGGTTCTAATTCTTCTAATTTTCTTTTTATCTTTTTCTTTTCTTTCTTAGTTAAATTAGGATCATTCAATTGCTCCTGATACTTTTCCCTCTCTAACTCTTTCTTCTTCAGTTCTTCTGCCTTCTTAGCCTCTTTCTCAGTCATATTTTCATTTATATTTTCACTCATGTCATTTCCTTTCCGAAGAAAAAAGTTATTTTCTCTTCCCCTAAATTCTTATTCATTATATCCACAAAAACAATGATGTGCAAGACTTCCTCCTTTAACTCTTTGTAAACTTGCATTAAGTTTTTGTGAACTTGAATATTTCTTATTAACATTTGTGAAAAATTTTTTTCATTTTAAGCCAATCATCTTCCAGGTAGCTCCTTTATGAGTGGTTTCATTGTATGATAGATTTGCTTAACAACATTACTATCCGAATACAATTTTAGCAATTTGTTATTTACCTCCTGTCTTGTTTTCGCATTTATCATTATTTCTATTATTTCTTCCTTATTGTCAACATATATTTTTTTCTTAAAATTTTGTCCAAAAAAAGAACGTACCTGTGCTTCTCTTTTTGTTTCCGACTTATTTTTTATTTCAACAAATTTTTCAAGAACTATTTTTATATCCTGATATACTTTAGAATAATCATCAAATTCTCTTTTTATATCATTATGTATTTTATTTAGCATTTGTTCATCATTGCAATGTGTAATTACGTATTTACATACTTTATTTGCATCATTTGCTATATATCCTAATTCTACCAAACCATGTTGTACAAAATTATTTAATTCACTCCTATCTTCCCCCGAAAAATTACAGTTCATCCCTTCACTAATCTTATGGTTCAATCTCTGTGTATTAGTCCCTCTTTTTATTAACTCATTCTCCAATTCAGCTCTATTTAAATCTTTTTTTGGAATCTCTATTTCACGACATATGTGGGAACAACCTTCTTTTTTCCAAAATTCGATAATATTATCGTAATCTTTGTCCTTACTTACTACAACATATTTACATTCCTTCCCATAAATTCCGATTATATACCCAAGGTAAGAAACTAAATGCATATCCAATGACTGATTTCTAACCGGTACTAAATGAGCATTTATGTCGCTTTTAAGCCAAAATACTTCCGGTCGAATGTTTAATGCATTTTGTGTTGAAAAAATATGTACATGTTCTTCATTTGACAAATTATCAATATTTGCAATTCCATTATTATGAACATTCTCAAAATCTATTAAATAAAACGTCTCCATTTACATTATATCCCTCTCATTATTGCTAAAAAAATTGTTTAATACAATTCTGAGTGAACTATATTAAAAAATTTTATCTTTTATTTATCGTTGTTTTTCATCCACCCCATTATATTTGTTACTATTTATAATGTACATATTATCACAAATTGATTTATGAAACAACATTATCCAATTTGCGACACCCTAAAAAAACAAAAGCGACTAAAAAGCCGCTTTTTTTTATAAATTCGTATATCCCATAAGACTTTCATCAACAGCCTTTGCTGCTTCACGGCCTTCATGAATTGCCCATACAACTAATGACTGACCTCTATGCATATCTCCTGCAGTAAATACTTTTTCAACATTTGTCTGATAACTTTCAGGTGCTGTCTTAACATTTGTTCTTTCATTTACAGCAACACCAAATGCCTTTGTTACGTAATCCTGACTACCGAGAAATCCTGCTGCTATTAACACGAGCTGAGCCTTTACTTCATATTCACTTCCCGGTATTTCTACCATGTTAAATCTTCCCGTCTTTTCATCTTTCTTTGACTCTAATTTAACTAAAACAACTTTTTCAAGATTTCCATTTTTGTCTTTCTTGAATTCTTTAACTGTTGTCTGGTAAACTCTTGGGTCATGTCCAAATACAGCAATTGCTTCTTCCTGACCATAGTCTGTCTTGCAGACTTTTGGCCATTCAGGCCATGGGTTATTTGCTGCTCTTTCATCCGGTGCTTTTGGCATCATTTCTAACTGTAATACACTTTTTGCTCCGTGACGGATACATGTACCTACGCAGTCATTTCCTGTATCACCACCACCGATGACAATTACATCTTTACCTTTTGCAGAAATAAAGGTTCCTTCTTTAAGTCCGTTATCAAGCAAACTCTTTGTTGTTGATTTTAAGAAATCTACTGCAAAATAAATTCCATTTGCATCTCTTCCTGTAACCTTAATATCTCTTGGATTTGTAGCTCCGCACGCAAGAATTACCCTGTCATATTCTTTTAATATCATATCTGCCTTTATATCTTTTCCAATATCTTTACCTGTTACAAATTCAACGCCTTCTTCTTTCATAATATTGATTTTTCTATCAATAATATGCTTTTCAAGTTTCATATTTGGAATTCCGTACATAAGCAATCCACCAACTCTGTCTGCACGTTCAAATACTGTAACATTATGTCCACGTTTATTAAGCTGGTCGGCTGCTGCAAGTCCCGAAGGGCCTGAACCGATAACCGCAACCTTTTTTCCTGTTCTCATTGATGGAGCTTTTGCTGCCGCAAAGCCCTTAGCATATGCATTTTCAATAATTGTATTTTCATTTGCTCTACATGAAACCGGATTTCCATTCAATCCACAGGTACATGCCTTTTCACATAAAGCAGGACATACTCTTGATGTAAATTCAGGAAAATTGTTTGTCTTGTGTAAACGATTATAAGCCTGTTCCATATTTCCATGATATAAAAGGTCATTCCACTCAGGTATAAGGTTATTTAGAGGACAACCTGATGCCATGCCTGCTAACATTTTACCTGACTGACAAAATGGAACTCCGCAATCCATACATCTTGCAGCCTGGCATCTTTGTTTTTCAAATGATAATGGTTCGTGAAATTCATTAAAGTTTTTTATTCTTTCTTTTGGTGAATAAGCCGGTGCATCTTCACGCTCATATTCTAAAAATCCTGTTGGTTTTCCCATTTTTCTTTCTCCTCTTCATTTAAATTTCTTCCATTAGGACATGCAGTTCGATTACGCAGCCTTCGCTGCTTCATCTCACTCGCTTTGCTATCCTACCTCTAACCGATAGGACAAGCAGTTCGATTCCGCAGCCTTTGCTGCTTCATCTCACTCGCTTTGCTACGCAAATAATAAATAATTACTTCCTTCGGCAGTACGTAAACGTCCTGCCGACGTAGTAATTATTTATTGCTTGTCCTATCTTGTTGCCGCATAAAATGCTTCGATTTGTGCCTGTTCCGGATTTAATCCTTTTTCTTCCATTTTTGCAATGGCATTTAATATCTTCTTATAATCGTAAGGAATGATTTTCTTGAATTTTGGAAGATATTCTTCAAAGTTTTCAAGTATTTCTTTTCCTCGTACTGAGTTTGTATATTTAACATGTTCTTCAAGCATTTTCTTTAATTCCTGAACATTATATTTATTTGATAACTCTTCTGTAGATACTAACTCTTTATTTGTCTTCATATATAAGTCGTTATTTTCATCAAGTACATAAGCAACACCGCCACTCATACCTGCTGCGAAGTTCTTGCCCACTTTACCTATAATTACTACTCGACCACCTGTCATATATTCGCATCCATGCTCTCCAACACCTTCTACAACTGCTGTAGCGCCTGAGTTTCTTACACAGAAACGTTCTCCTGCTACACCGTTTATATATGCACTTCCACTTGTAGCACCATATAAAGCAACATTACCGATAATGATATTTTCATCCTGTTTAAACTTAGATTCCTTAGGTGGTTTAACAACAATCTTTCCACCCGATAAACCTTTACCAAGATAATCGTTACTATCACCTGTAAGCTCTATAGTTAATCCCTTAGGAATAAATGCACCAAAGCTCTGTCCACCGGCACCGTTACATTTTACAACGTACATATCGTCATCTAATGTATCATTATATTTCTTTGTAATTTCTGAACCGAATATTGTACCAAACGATCTGTCTAAATTATTTACATCAACTTCAACACTCGCTGTCTTTTTAGCATCTAAAGCCTTACCTAATTTTTTCAATAATACAGTTACATCCTTTGTCTGCTCTAACTTAAAGTCGTATACATTCTTCTTGTTGTACTGAACTCTTTCATTTGCAAAATCAGCATTGATTATCTTATCAAGATTTACTTCAGGTGCATGACCTGCAGTAACATTTTCTTTTACCTTTAACAAATCAGCTCTGCCAACTAATTCATCTACTGTTCTAACACCAAGTTTTGCCATGTATTCTCGCAGTTCCTGAGCTATAAATTTCATAAAGTTAACAACATATTCAGGTTTTCCTTTGAATCTCTTTCTAAGTTCAGGATTCTGTGTTGCCACACCAACAGGACATGTATCAAGGTTGCATACTCTCATCATTACGCATCCCATTGTTACTAATGGAGCTGTCGCAAATCCATATTCCTCTGCACCAAGCATTGCAGCAATTGCTACATCACGTCCACTCATCAACTTACCATCTGTTTCAACAATAACTTTATTTCTAAGACCATTTGCAATCAAAGTCTGATGTGCTTCTGCTAATCCAAGTTCCCAAGGAAGACCTGCATTATAAATTGAGTTTCCCGGAGCTGCACCTGTACCACCATCAAATCCTGAAATAAGAATTACCTGTGCGCCTGCTTTTGCAACACCTGCTGCTACAGTACCAACACCTGCTTCTGAAACTAATTTAACTGAAATTCTTGAATCTCTGTTTGCATTTTTCAAATCATAAATCAACTGTGCCAAATCCTCAATTGAATAAATATCATGATGAGGTGGTGGTGAAATTAAGCTTACACCCGGTGTTGAATATCTTGTTTTTGCAATCCAAGGATAAACTTTCTTTCCAGGCAAATGTCCACCTTCACCAGGTTTAGCACCCTGTGCCATTTTAATCTGAATTTCTTCTGCACTTACAAGATATCTTGATGTAACACCAAAACGTCCTGAAGCGACCTGCTTAATCTTTGAACATTTGTTAAGTCCGTCTTTTCCAACAACTAAACGTTCAGGAGCTTCTCCACCTTCACCTGAATTTGATTTTCCACCAATCATATTCATTGCAATTGCCATTGTTTCATGTGCTTCCTGAGAAATTGAACCATATGACATTGCTCCTGTCTTAAATCTCTTAACAATTGAATCAACACTTTCTACTTCATCAATTGAGATTCCACCATTTTCAGGATATTTAAAGTCAATTAATCCTCTTAAATGTACCGGACTCATTTCCTCGTCAATCATATGCGTATACTGTTTAAATAAATCATAGTTTCCTGTCCATGTTGCCATTTGAAGAGTATGAATTGTCTGTGGATTATATTTATGTTCTTCTTTTCCACTTCTTAATTTATGAGAGCCTGAACTTTCAAGAGTAAGGTCGACATCAAGTCCTAATGGATCAAATGCTTTTGAATGAAGTTCTTCAACATTTTCTTCAATATCACGCATTGTGATACCTTCTACTCTGCTTACAGTTCCTGTAAAATATTTATCAATTACTTCACTACTAATTCCGATTGCTTCAAAAATCTGTGATCCCTGATATGACTGAATTGTTGAAATACCCATCTTAGATGCTATCTTAACTATTCCATGAAGTATCGCATCGTTATAATCATCAATTGCTGCGTATGGGTCTTTATCAATCATATTTTCATCAACCATCTGTTTGATTGTATCATGTGCTAAATAAGGATTAATTGCACTTGCGCCATATCCAAGTAATGTTGCAAAATGATGTACGTCTCTTGGTTCACCACTTTCAAGAATAAGTGAAAGAGTTGTTCTTTTCTTTGTCTTTACAAGATGCTGATGTACTGCTGACACAGCTAAAAGTGCCGGTATCTGTACATGATATTCATCTACACCTCTGTCTGAAAGTATTATGATATTTGCTCCATCCTTATGCGCTTTATCTACATCTACGAATACCTGTTCAATAGCTTTCTCTAATGCAATTCCTTTGTAATATATGATTGGCACCTTTGCAGCCTTAAATCCATCTACATTCATATTTTCAATCTTAAGTAAATCTGTACTTGTAAGAATTGGATTATGAATTTTTAATACCTTACAGTTTTCAGGTTTTTCTTCTAAGATATTTCCGTCTTTACCTATATAAACAGAAGTTGATGTAACTATTTCTTCTCTAATTGCATCAATAGGTGGATTTGTTACCTGAGCAAATAGCTGTTTAAAGTAATTGTATAATGGATTCTTTGCTTCACTAAGTACTGCTATTGGTGTATCTTTACCCATTGCACTAATTCCTTCTGCTCCGTTATTTGCCATTGGAATTATCTTCTTTAAATCTTCATAAGTGTATCCAAAGTTTTTCTGTAATCTCTGTCTTTCTTCCTTTGTATATGATTCAACTTTTTTATTTGGAATCTTTATATCTTTCAAATATACAAGATTGTTATTTAACCATTCACCATATGGTTTTCTTGTTGCATATTCTTCTTTTAATTCATCATCATCAATTAATTTTCCATTTACAGTATCTACAAGAAGCATACGTCCCGGACGAAGTCTATCTTTTACTACTATTTTTGCAGGGTCAATTTCAAGGACACCTACTTCTGATGAAAGAATCAACTGGTCATCATCTGTAATATAATATCTTGATGGTCTTAGTCCGTTTCTATCAAGGATTGCTCCCATGTAATCTCCATCTGAGAAAAGGATAGATGCCGGTCCATCCCATGGTTCCATCATTGTTGCATAATACTGATAGAAGTCTTTTTTGCTCTGTGAAATTGTGTTGTTATTTTCCCATGGTTCAGGAATACACATCATTACTGCAAGAGGCAAATCTACTCCATTCATTACTAAGAATTCTAATGTATTATCAAGCATTGCTGAGTCAGAACCATTTGTATCTACTACAGGCATAACTTTCTGAATAGAATTTTTCATATATTCACTATCCATTGATTCTTCTCTTGCAAGCATATTATCTGCATTTCCACGAATTGTATTTATTTCTCCATTATGAACAATAAATCTATTTGGATGAGCTCTCTTCCAACTTGGATTTGTGTTAGTTGAGAATCTTGAATGAACCATTGCTATAGCTGATTCAAAATCTTTACTCTGTAAATCATCAAAAAACATTCTAAGTTCTCCAACTAAGAACATACCTTTGTATACTATTGTTCTACTTGACATTGAAACTGTATATGTTCCAACACTGCTGTGTGAAAATACTCTTCTTACAATGTATAATTTTCTATCAAAAGGTAATCCTTTTTCTACATCTTCAGGTTTCTTTATGAAGCACTGCATAATGTATGGCATGCATTCAACTGCCTTAGTTCCTAAAATTTCAGGATGTGTTGGTACTTCTCTCCATCCTAAGAATTCAAGTCCTTCTTTCTCAACTATTATTTCAAGCATTTTCATTTCACGCTTACGGACAAGTTCGTCCTGAGACATAAAGAACATTCCAACTCCGTATTCTCTTTCATTTCCAATGTCAAATCCTAAATTCTTTGTAGCTTTCTTAAAGAACTTATGTGAAATCTGTAACAAAATACCAACTCCGTCACCAGTCTTTCCTTCTGCGTCCTTACCTGCTCTATGCTCAAGATTTTCTACTATCTTTAAAGCATTTTCTACTGTTTCATGAGATTTGATACCTTTAATGTTTACAACTGCACCAATACCACAGTTATCATGTTCAAATCTTTCATCGTATAAGCCATCTTTTTTTGCTTTCTCAAATAATTCGTTTTGATTCATCGTATCCCTCCTGATAGTTAGAATATAAAAAAGGTACAAAGGACTGCCTCAGTTGCATAGCAACACTGAAGTACGCCTTTGTACCTTTATGCTTACTTTTTTATTTACTTAATTTTATAAACTATTTTTATGACAAAATCAAGTAAAATTAAGTAAAAAATACATATTTTTTTATTTTTTTTACTTTCTCTATTTTAAGTATGTGCCTTAACTTAGTTTGTCTTAACTAATTTAACCATTTGGTTTACTTTAGAAAGCCTTTTATAAAAAAATTCTTCCATGCAAAAATGCTTTTCTTTATGCACGGAAGAATTTTTATTTATTAACTATTAAGGAAATCCTTAATCTTCTTACTTCTAACAGGATTTCTTAACTTTCTTAATGCCTTAGCTTCAATCTGTCTGATACGCTCTCTTGTAACATTGAATTCCTTTCCAACTTCTTCAAGAGTTCTTGGATGTCCGTCTCTTAAGCCAAATCTTAAGATAATAACTTCCTTTTCACGTTCTTTCAAATCTTCAAGTAATACATCAATGTGTTCTCTAAGCATAACTGATTCAATGTTAGCTTCCGGAGTAACTGTATTGTTGTCTGCAACAAAATCTCCTAAGTTAGAATCATCTTCTTCACCGATAGGTGTTTCTAATGATGCAGGCTCTCTTGCTATCTGCATTATCTCTAAAACTTTTTCTTCTGTTATATCTAATGCATTGGCTAATTCCTGAGTTGATGGCTCGTAACCTAACTCTAAAGTTAATTTACGCTGCATCTTTGACATTCTGTTAATTGTCTCAACCATATGAACAGGTACACGGATTGTTCTTGCGTGGTCTGCAAGTGCTCTTGTTACAGACTGTCTAATCCACCATGTAGCATATGTACTCAGCTTATATCCTTTTTCGTAATCAAATTTTTCAACACCTTTTATGAGTCCTAAATTGCCCTCCTGTACTAAATCAAGGAAACTCATACCTCTTCCTGTGTATCTCTTAGCAATACTAACAACAAGACGTAAATTAGCTTCTATTAATTTGTCTTTAGCAACAGGATCGCCTTCTGATTTACGTTTGGCAAGTTCAAGTTCTTCTTCTGCAGTTAACAATGGAACTGTACCTATTTCTTTTAAGTACATTCTAACAGGGTCTTCTGTTCCGACACCTTCAAGTAAACCAACATTATCTAATTCAACAATTTCTTCTTCATCTTCAAAATCGTCATCTGTTGGTTCTAAATCAATAGGGCCTTCTGCTGCAAGTGTCAAATCTGCTTCTGTTGGTTCTGCATCAGATGCAGTTTCTTCTGCATTATCCACCTCTTCATTATCAGTATCATCTACCGCTTCCACATCAGTTTTCACACTTGTCTTCTTTGTTAATTTCTTTGTTTCTGACTTTCCGTCTGAATCACCTGTTTTAATTGTCAATCCATTTTCAATTATATACTCGGCAATAGCATCTTTACGTTCGCCTGTAAGTGGCATCCCCTGAAACATGTTATCAACATCAGCAGTTGTAACCACTCCACCATTCTTCTTGCCAAGTTCTACTAATTCTGTCAGTTTTTCTGTAAAGTCTTTCTTCTTCACTACAGCAATCCCTTTCTTTGAATTTGAATAACTCCGACTAATCATGAACTCATAAATATATAAAAACTCTCTTCGTCGAGATAGACCTATCCACATTAAGTGTTGGTTATTCAACTTACAATTATACGCATATGTTTAAAATCCGTCAACATTATTTTTAAATATTTTGTAAAAAAATACGCAAATTTGTATCAATGAGTAGATATTGCATAATTACTGTCTACTTATTATGAATATTTGGTAGGATTATTGGAATGCGTAGCACGAAACAATCCATAAACATCAAAGTTGGTGCTTTTGATTCCAACATATTTTATTCTGAAATAATTTCTCCTCCGCAAAGCACATATCCATCCTGATATACAACTAAAGATTGTCCCGGGGTCACTGCTCTTTGAGGTTTGTCAAATTCACAATACAATTTTTCATCTTCCATCCACACAGTACAGTCTGCCCCTTCATGGTTATATCTTATTTTCGCAAATGCTCTTTGTTTTCCACTAATACTTTCCTTTGCCATCATATTAACATTGTGCGCAACTACTATCTTTTTAAACAGGGATTCATTGTCGCATACCACAATCTGATTCTTATTGGCATTGATTTCGCAAACATACATATTTTTATTTTGCAATTTCAAACCTTTTCGCTGTCCGACTGTATAAAAAATAATTCCTTTATGTTTTCCAACAACTTCTCCATCCATTGTCACAATATCTCCCGGTATTGCCCTTTTTCCTGTTTCTTTGTATATAAAATTTGCATATTTTCCATCGGGAATAAAGCACATATCCTGACTGTCTTTTTTATATGCAACAGGAATTCCTACTCTTTCAGCAATCTTTCGCACTTCATCTTTTTCATAGCTGCCAAGAGGCATAATTGTATGTTCTAACTGTTCCTGAGTCAGTAAATGTAATGCATATGTCTGGTCTTTTTTTGCCGTTTTTGAATTTTTAATTGCGTACCTTCCATTTTCTAATTTTTCTATCTTTGCATAATGACCTGTTGCAATATAATCCGCTCCTAAATTTCCTGCCTTTTCCCTTAAAGCCTGCCATTTTACATATCTGTTGCATACCACACAAGGATTAGGTGTCTTTCCGTCATTATAAGTTTTAACAAAATATTCTATAACATTCTTATGAAATTCTTCATTAAAATTAAGCACATAATGAGGAATACCCAAATACGCCGCCACTTTCCTTGCGTCTTCCACTTCTGCTATTCCTGTTTCTCCACTTTCAGGAATATCTTTCTGCCACACCTGCATTGTAACGCCAATTACATTGTAACCCTGTTTCTTTAATAAATATGCCGTAACCGATGAGTCAACTCCCCCTGATAACCCTACTACAACTGTTTTATTTTTCATTTTTGACCTCTTAAATATTTCTTATTTTTATAGACATCATGTTGTCTTTTTTCTTATCCTCTATTATAATATTTTTGTAAATAACTTCAAGTAAAGGAAAGGCCATTATACCATATGTAATGACTAATATTATACATGAATATTAAAATAGATAAACGTAGTCAGCGCACAAGGGAAGCTTTGAAGAAAACGCTTGCGCAAATGATGATAAAACAGAATATTAATGATATTACAATTAAAAATCTTGTTGTTCTTGCAAATATAAACCGTTCAACTTTTTATCTGCATTATACGGATATATTTGACCTATTACAAGAAATGGAAAACGACATTATTTCCCAGATTCAGAAGGTACTTGATTCCTATCCTTCATTATCGAGAGCTCAAAGTTACAGTTTTGTAACTGACCTGATTTCTGTTTTTGAAGCAAACAGAGATTCATTAAAAGCTTTAATGGGATATCACGGCGATGCATTTTTTATACAACGTATGGAAGACGTAATCGAAAGTAAGGTAAGAAAACAGATTAATCTTATATATTGTTTTAACAAATCAATTGCCCCTGAATATGTTTATTCGTTTTTAAGAAGCGGTTGTATTGGAATGCTTAAAACATGGATTTTTTCTGATTGCGTTACACCACCTGAAGAAATGGCTGTATTTGTATACAACACAGTCCATGATATTATCACAAGACTCATAGAAGATTCTTCTAAGTAATATATGAAAAATTTTTGATAAACATAAAAAATGAACACAAATTCGTTATCACTAAACGTAACTTATTTGTGTTCATCTTTTTTATCTTTTTATCGCAATCAGTTCTTCATCATCTTCTCTGTTGGTATCAGAAAATTCACTTATAAAACCATAAATATAATTTTCTTAAATACACTGAGGCCTAATTAATTTTTCCTTCAAATCATAATTTATTTTCCAGTCCGTAATCTTTCCAGTTTTCATATCACATTCCTTATATCTTGGTTCTACAGAATCTACCTCTGCCTCTGCTTTTTCTATTGTAGACACACCATTTGCGTCTTCTTATCCATACTTTCTACAAACAAAAAGCATTCAGACTTTCGTGTGGTTTATTACACATGAAATCCAAATGCTTTTTATAATTAATTTTATAAAATTCTAAATAAGCTAAATCTTTCACCCCGTATATACCCACAATCAACTAAAATAATTTAATTTACATCATCAGCCGGTACAATTGGTGACCATCCATCATCCTGTCCCGGATATTCTTCTGAGTCGCCACTTACCTGTTCATCTGCTGTATTTTCGTTATTACCTTCGTTATCAGCTGCATTGCCATCTTCTATCATGTCTACTGAATCCCAATAATTCGTTTCGCCTTCAGCTGATTCGTTATCCATTGAATTGTTGTCATCTGCCTCATCTGTCTGATAATTAGTTGTTGTCACTTCCATCTTATTCTCAGCATCTTTTCCGGTGCCTGAAGGATGTAACACAACAATCAAAACTACTGCTAAAATAACTGCCACAATTCCTTCTATAATTATACTTTTTTTCTTTGGCATAAATACCACCCCTTAGTACAGATAGTTTAATTTAAACATCATCCATACCATATGTCAATATTATTATTCATTTTCAATTTTATCTACATACTGAGACTTGTAATATAAGTAAAGTCCCTTATATTCCTCACTATGTTTGTCCATCATATGTCCATGCATATCATCTAAATGCAATTCTTTATTTACCCTCTTAGTAATATGCAAAGCTATATTTTCACAGTGGCTGGCAATTCTCTCAAAATTAGTAAGTAAATCTAATAAAGTAATACCTGCTTCTATGCTACATTGTCCGTTTTCCAATCTTGAAATATGATTGTCTTTTATCATATTTTTTAATCTTGAAATTATCTTAACCATTGGCTCTACTCTGATAACTGATATTTCATCATCTTCTTTAAATGCCTGGAATGTTGTATTAATAATAGATTCTATTGCATCTACTAAGACCTCAACTTCTTTTAACCCCTTATCAGAAAAATGAGCTTTTCTTTCATTCATTTCTTCCATAAGGAATGAAATATTTATACAGTGATCACCTATTCTTTCCAAATCTCCAACTGAATTTAATAATTCAGATACGACTCTTTTTCCATCTCCAGGAAGCTGTTTTGCATCTATCTTTAAAATGTATGAACTTAAAACGCTTTCACATTTATCAATAAAGTCTTCATTTTTTCTTGCTTCATCTAATAACTTAATATCAAAATGTTTAATGAGCTCGCATGCAATCTTATAGTTATTTGATATTGCATCCGTCATTGCCCACATAACTTCTTTACTCTGCTTTAAAGCTACTGTAGGTGTTTTTAATAACATTGGATCAAGTGTTCCAAGTTCTTTATCCATAAGAGACTCTTCTTCATTTCCAACAATCTTTCCTGTCAAATCACCTACTTTATCTGCAAATGGAAGTAAAACTAAACTTGTAACAAGGTTAAATCCTACATGGATAATAGCAATCTTACTTCTGTTTACAGTTTCTCCAAATATTGCTAAACCAAATGCTTCTTTACATACACAGAATATAACCATAAATGAAAATGCACCTATAATATTAAACAATAAATAGCTAAGAGAAACTCTTTTTGCTTTTTTATTTGCACCGATTCCACCTAAAATAATAGCAACACATTTACCAATGTTCTGACCGATAATAATAGGAATTGCAGTTCCATATGTTACTACTCCTGTAGCGGAAAGTGCCTGTAAAATACCTACTGAAGCAGATGAACTCTGAATAATTGCCGTAAGTACCATACCTATTAAAAATGCAAGTAATGGATTACTTATTGTTCCAAACATATGCTCAATAGCTGCCGTAATCTGTGCATTACCGCTAAACACAGATTCCATTGTTGTCATACCTGTAAAAAGTATGCCAAGACCAACTAAAATTCCCGCTGTATCTTTTAATTTCTTTTTCTTAGAGAAAAGAATAATAAAAGCACCTACAACCAATAACACGCATGCTAAATATTTAGGCTTAACTAATTTTAAAATTAAAAGATTATCACCAACATCTCCTAAACTTAAAATAATAGCTGTCGCTGTACTACCAACATTGGCACCAAATACTACCGGAATAGCCTGTCCTAATTTCATAATTCCGGCATTTACAAATCCGATAAGCATAAGTGTAGTTGCCGCTGAGCTCTGAATAATGGCAGTTACCCCTGTTCCAAGGCCCCAACCTTTAAGCTGTCCTGTTCTTTTGCTCTTTCCTGTTGTCAGCTTTTCCAAAATCTTTTCAAGACTTCCACCTGCTAACTTTTCAAGAGATGAACCCATAAGACTCATTCCATACAAAAACAGTCCTACGCCACCAAGTAACTCTAATACTAAAAGTACATAGTCCATAATTACTTTCTCCTTGCACACTATGTATTGCCCCCTCCCTTTGGTCGGTGGCTAATCGTCGGAAACACTTATATATAATGAACTTTGTCCATTTTGTTTCCTATGGAAAATAGATATTTTACTTCATTTTTTCTTATTTTTTCCTTGATTTTTACATATAATTTACATATCCATAGTCCATAATAACGAATACACATACTTTTTTCAATAAAAATTTTAATGTTATTTAAAGTTGTGAAATTATCTTTGCTATAGCATCCTCAGTGTTTGCAACCGTAATTCTGTCAGCCTTTTCTTTCAATTCTTTTACTGCATTACCTACTGCATATCCAATATCAGAACATTCAATCATATTTATATCATTTTCATTATCTCCAATTCCGATTGTAGTATGAATAGTATTTCCATTTTCTTTTCCTAAATGTTCTTTCAAATATTTTATTGCAATTCCTTTTCCACTGTCTATCGACTGCATTTCTATTCCTTCGGGCCAGCTTAAATCAAATCTGAATTTATCCCCAAATCTTATTTTTAACTGCTCCTGCAATTTTTTTGTTACATCAGCAGGTTGAATAAACAGATTTTTATATAAATAATCCGGAAGCTTTGTTATATATTCTTCCAAACTATTTTCATCATACTTATGTTCTGCCGGCTTATAACCTACACTTTCATATATGTTTCCACTTGTCCATATTTCCCATATTTGTGGCCATTCTTCATTTACATATCTTAAAACTTTAGCAAAACGCTCTTTCTCCATTTTCCATGAATTTAACATTTTCTCTGCGTTAATATCATAGAGTACCGCACCATTTAAGGATACTATTGGTGCATTAACCTTAAATTTATCTTTAAAATTATTTGCGAAATGAGGAAATCTGCCTGTAGCTAATGTAAATAATCCACCCTCTTCTTCAAAATATTTAATAGCCTCTGCATTTGCATCTGATACTTTTCCTTCATTGTCTGTCAATGTTCCATCGCAATCCGTGCAAATAAGATATCCCTTAAACTTATTCATATGTTTCTCTCCATAATTAAATTTTATTAACATTTTTGTAAGTTTTGATTACACTATGATGTTAACATATAACTATATTTATTTACACTATTTTGTTGTATACTCTATTATGAATTTAAATATTTAGGAGAATTAATTGATATGAATATTACAAATACAGATATTATTTTGGCATCTAAATCGCCAAGACGTATGGAACTAATGAAGCAGGCAGGGTATGACTTTAAAATTGTTACTTCTGACACTCCTGAAATCACAACTAAAACTGCTCCTTTTGACGTAGCCATGGAACTTTCATCTATCAAAGCTTTTGGCGTTGCAAATTCCCTTTCTTTATTGGAGAACGACACTTTAATTATTGGAGCTGATACTGTAGTCTTTTGCGATGATGAAATCATGGGAAAACCATCTGATTATGATGATGCATTTCGTATGTTAAAGAAATTACAGAATAAAACGCATCAGGTTTATACAGGCGTAACCTTACTTCATTACACATCCGGAAATTCATCTCCGAAAGTTAAATCTTTTTATGAAAAAACAGATGTACATGTATGCCCTATGACTGACGATGAAATAAACAGTTATATTAATACAAAAGATTCTTTTGATAAAGCCGGAGCATATGGAATTCAGGGACCATTTGCAATTCATATTGAGAAAATAAATGGTGATTACAACAACGTAGTAGGTCTTCCTATTTCGCGCTTATATCATGAAATCAATAATTTTTCAGACTTGTGTTAACTTGTTCAACTGATATGTACCTAGAATTCCGGACATTTTTGTCCGGCAAAGAAGGTACATACAGTTTGTGAAGAGTTCTTATTATACTTATTATAAAACCTGATTTATTGAAAAGTCTTCATTAACCAATACAAATCCCGGTTTTTTGCCTATTTCTATAGTTCCAAATTCATCAAGAATTCCTATTGCCTTTGCCGGATTATAAGTTGCTGCTTTAATCGCATCTGCTATAGGGATTCCAAATTCTATGGCCTTAACCATACAGTCGTAAACATTTGTTACGCTTCCTGCCAGTTCTCCTGTAACAAGTCTTGCCTCATTTCCTTTCTTTATAACAACCTGACCACCTAACTCTGATTCACCATCAGGCATTCCACAAGCTCTCATGCTATCACTTATAAGTATTACTCTGTCGCTTCCAAACATTGAAAATGTTGCTCTTACAACTGAAGGATGAATATGTACTCCATCGCAAATCAATTCTGCTGTAACATTTTTGGCATCCCTTGCTGCACCTACAACGCCCGGATTTCTATGATTTAATCCTGTCATTGCATTATATAAATGTGTTGCATGTTTTGCTCCGCTTTCATATGCCAATGTTGCTTCATCATAATTTGCCATTGTATGTCCTACTGAGAATCTGACTTTATCGTGTAATTTTGAAATACACTCTATAGCGCCTTCTCTTTCAGGTGCTATTGTTACAAGCTTTACCATATTACCTGATTCGTCAATAAGTTCCTGTAACATCTCTGCGTCCGGTTTCTGAACATATTCAGGATTCTGAGCTCCTACCCTGTCTGGAGATATAAATGGGCCTTCAAGATTTATCCCTACCAGCTTTGCCTTTAATTTTTCTGAAGCATTTACCTGTTCATTATTTTTTTCCAAAGACTTAGTATTCATTTGAATATCCTTATATTCTTTTGCATTTTTGCAAATTTCCATAAGACGTTGTTTTGGCAATGTCATTGTTGCCGGACAAATGGCAGCTATTCCATGCTCTTTTTCATATTCTGCCATTTTTTCTACAGCTTCAAGTGTTGCATCACAAAAATCACTGCCAACACATCCGTGAAAATGGATGTCTACAAGCCCCGGAATTACCATTAAGCCATTAGCATCGATAATTCTTGTGTAATTATTATCTGATTTATTGTTATTTGCATCTGTACTACCACTAATATCACTTGAATTATTTGTACTGTCACCATTATTTCCAAAATATATAATATCCTTAATTTCACCTTTATCTAATATTATATCTGCCTTTTCAAATGTAAAATTCTTTGTAAAAACCTTACCATTCTTTATAATTTCCATAAAACCCTCACTTTTGCTTTTCTATAAAATTAATCCTTTATTAACACAAAGCAATTACCAAAATACGAAATTTAACCGAAAGTTTAAATAAAGTTATTTTAGTAATTGCTTTTACTTGTTTTAGTATTCTACTTATTTACACATAATTACTGTTACATCGTTATGTAACTGTAATACTGATGCCGGTACTTTTGGAGTTACCGGTCCAAAGAAGGCTTTTTTAGCTATCTCTGCCTTACCTTCACCACTTACTACAACAACAATCTTTTTAGCCTGCATTATAGCTTTAATTCCCATTGTATAAGCTTCCTTAGGTACTTCATCGATAGTATCAAAGAATCTTGAATTTGCCTTAACAGTACTTTCTGTCAATTTAACGCAATGAGTTTCTTTTTCAAATGCTTCACCTGGTTCGTTAAATCCGATATGTCCATTATTTCCAAGACCCAAAAGTTGTAAATCAACCCCTCCTGATTCTCTTATTATTCTATTATAATCTGAGCATGCTTTATCAGAATCCATTTCCAAACCATCAGGCACATATGTATTCTTTTTATCAATATTGATACGATCAAACAAATGCTTGTTCATAAAATATCTATAACTCTGTTCATTATCAGGAGCAATTCCTTTATATTCATCTAAATTAATTGTAGTAACATTAGAAAAGTCTAAATCACCTTTCTCGTACCAGCGAATCAACTGTTCGTAAGTTCCTATTGGTGTAGAACCCGTTGCCAACCCAATGACACTATTTGGCTTAATTATTATCTGAGCTGAAATAATATTTGCTGCAGTTCTGCTCATATGATAATAATCCTGTGTTTCTATAACACGCATTTATTTTCCTTTCCCTCCATAATTTCTGTAATCCGATGGAGATTTTCCTACATAACTTTTGAATATACGGCAAAAGTGTGTTACATCCTGAAAACCTACGCGTTCAGATACATCCTGAATCTTATAATTTTTATTCTCTAACAAATCTTTCGCCTTATCTATTCTTATTGTGTTAACTATTTCAAAAAATCCTCTTCCTGTGTACTGATTAAGTAACTTACTTAAATGCCAGCTACTTATAAAACATTGTTCAGCCACATCTAAAAGACTTAATTTCAATTTGTAATGTTCATATATAAATTTCAATGCGTTTTTAAGTATAAAATTGTTAGCATCAGTACATTTTAATCTATCCTTTTCAGGAGTATCACATTCAGGATGATTTTTTATAAATGTTTCATATATATAATTCTCTTCTTCATCTGAACGGCTCCATATAGAATCAATTTCTGCATTGCTGCTATCATTTCCCTTCTGCTTAAGATTGTTAGTCATTGCACTTATTGCTTCTTCTAACTCATCTATCTTTGACGGTTTTAATAAAAATCTTGTCACTCCAAGCTTTATAGCCTGCTGTGCATATTCAAAATTTCTAAATCCTGTCAATAAACACACTTCAATATCGGGATACTCAGACTTAATTGCTGCAACCATTGCAAGTCCGTCCATATTATTCATTGATATATCTGAAATTAAAATGTCAGGTTTTATTTTTCTCATAAGTTCTAAACCTGCTAATCCATTGCTGGCTGTACCAGCAATTTCACAATTCCAATTTGCCCATTCAATTCCTAATTTAAGCCCCTCTACTATAATCGGCTCGTCATCCACGATAATTACTTTATACATAAAACTCTCTCCTTATTATCCCTTAACAGCACCTACTGTCATACCTTTAATAATGTATTTCTGTAATGCCATATATACTACTAAAATAGGTATTACAATCAAAGTTACTGATGTGAACAGCATACCATAATTTACACCTTCTTTTGAAGCAATATTATTAAGAAGAATTGTAATTGCCCAGTTATCTTTTGTTCTAAGGAAGAACATCTGAGTAAACAAATCATTGTAGCTCCAAAGGAAACTAAAAATTCCAACTGTTACAAATGATGGCTTTGATAGCGGCATGATTATTCTAAAATAAATCTGGAATATATTACAGCCTTCCATATACGCTGCCTCTTCCAGTTCCACCGGAAGCCCTCTCATGTAACTTCTGAGTACTATTATAGCAAATGACATATTTCCTGCAATCTGCGGAAGTATAACTGATAACAAATTTAATGAAACATGTGGTGTGTTTACAATTCCCCAACCTGTCATCATTCTTAATACAGGAATGATGGTGGAGTAGATAGGGAACATCATTCCTGCATAAAGTAAGGCATCCAAAATTCCCTTGCCCGGGAACTTATACCTCGTTAATATATAAGCTGCCATTCCGGAGAATAGAATAACAACTACTGCAACAGTACCAGATATAATAAAACTGTTCCTGTATGCATTCAAAATGTCATAGTTGGCAAATACTGCTTTATAATTATCTAATGAGAACAGTTTACCAACAGGCAATGCAAATGAATTATTGTATATTGCCTTTTTATTTTTAAACGAATTCATGATGGACCATAGCAGAGGGAAAATTGTCGTAAGAGCCCAAACAATAAGAATTGTATATACAAATACCAAAGATATTTTAAAATTTTTCTTCTTCATGTCTTTTCTCCCTTCTATACATCATAATCGTCATTTGTCTTAAATATTTGATTTACTACAACTGACAATACTACACCTATTATTACAATAACAACTGCTATTGCCGAACTGTAGTCAACATCTACATATACTTTTGAGTACATGTATGTTCCTGTTAACCATGTATTTGACATACCATTTACAAACATTGTCCATGGTAAATCGAATACTTTTAAAGCTCCTGTTACTGCTAATACTACGCATGTACAAATACTATTTCTTAATAATGGAAGCGTTACATATCTAACCTGCTGAAGCTTTGAAGCTCCATCAATTTCTGCTGCTTCATATAAATCTTCCGGTATTCCGCTTAATCCCGTAAGTAAAATTATGAAATAAAATCCAACATATTGCCATATAACCGGAACAAGCATTGTAAACATCGGATGTGTTGCCTTCCAGTCAATCAATTCATTTTTACCTGCATCCAAAACACCAATAAGCTGTAGAAGCTGATTTATCATTCCTTTATCATAAAGGAAAACTAAGTTAAACAATAAGCCAAGGGCTGTTGCTGAAATAACAATTGGGAAAAAATATACTACTCTGAAAAATCCTGCACCTTTCTTTATATTGCTTACTAACAATGAAAGAACAATAGCCAGTCCTACTTCTCCAACAATTGTTGCTATAATCATAATTCCTGTATTTTTCAAGGCTATTAACATTTTCGGATCCTTGAAAATTTCAAGATAATTTTTGTAAAACGGAGCATTCCATTTGTCAGCTGCCGTCCCCATATACTTTATATGTTGAAAACTGTTAATTATGTTTTGTATGAATGGGTAGTAAAGAAATATCAACATAAAAACAAATGCCGGTATTAAGAAAAATGCAATATATTTTTTGTTTTGGTATATTTTTGCACCCATATTATATCTCCTTATTTTTTTAAAGCCGGAAGGTTTTTGTTCCTTCCGGCTCTAATTTCTACTTGATTATTTTAATAATTTATTCACCAGAATTAATTGTTAATGCTTCATCTACAGCTGCTGCAACTTTTGTGTTACCCTGAACAATATCTGCCATACCTGCAAAAATAGGATCTTTTGCTGCTGTTGATAAACTATCCTGTACAGCTGGAGAAATTCCAGTTGCTCCTGCACATAATTCTACACCTGCATTTGCAAGACTTGACATTGAATCAGCGTCAACTGTTGCACCATTCTTTAATGCTGTTGCTGAGCTTCCTGCAAATTTTGATACCATTTCATCACTTGTCATGTATTCAATGAAATCTACAGCTGCTGCACGTTTTTCAGGATCATCCCAGCATTTCTTTGTAATATAGTAACCACTTGAAAGACCACCGATAAGGTCTGTTGACTTACGATTTCCTTTTCCAGGAACGTATGTAACTGTGTAATTATCAATATCATCTACTGCTTCTTCAATACCACCAACTTTCCATGAACCATCAATTAAGAAAGCTGCTTTATCAGATGTAAATAACTCAAATGTTTCACTATCTGATGCTGTTAATGTATTGTCTGGGAAATATCCTTTTTCATAAAGGTCTTTGATATCATTGATACCATTTACCCAAGCTTTACCATATTCATCATCTGCTGATTTAGGTAATGTACTATGTGTAGCTACATCCTGGAAGTTGAAAATTGTGTATTCAAACCAATAATGTGGAATTTCCTGTAATGAAGCTGCTATTGGTGTGTAACCTGCTTTCTTTATTGTTTCACACATTGTCATAAATTCATCCCAAGTTGTATCTGCTGTTGGAGCTTCAACTCCTGCTTCTTTAAGTACATCCTTGTTTACAAATAATCCTTCCCAGTATCCATTAACCGGTACTGAATAATTCTTTCCATCTACAGGTGATGCTCCAAGCATGTCATCTTTCATATTTGATGCATAATCAGGATATTCCTGTCTGATTTCATCAATTGAAACTACCTTACCCTGTTCAACGAACTGGTTTGAATCAACTCCGTTGAAGAAGAATAATACATCCGGTTCTGAACCTGTTTCAAAGTCTGTAATAACTCTTGATTTAAATGTTTCATCAGATGTTGCTGAACTATCTTCAATCTTGTTTCCTGTTTCTTTAGTCCATGCAGCACAGGCATCTTTATAATTTCCTGCATTTGTGTCTTCACCTGCATATGTTGTTGTAACCTTTAATGTTACCTTTCCTGAATCTGCTTTGTCTTTGTTGTCGCTGCTGCTTGCGGCATCTCCATTGCTTCCGCATCCAACCATGGATACTGCCATAAGTCCTGCGAGCATAAGTGCTAATGGTTTTCTCATATAACTCCTCCAATCCATTCACTGATACCTTTTCTTTTTTCCTTATAACCATATGCTTTTTTTATTTGGTTATAAGTTTTTTCCGTATCTATTATTTATTACATGTATTATTCTATTCGAATTGCACAAAAAAGTTAATGATTTTGCTTGTTTATTTGTTGAATATAGTTGTTCATTTTTGTATAAAATATTTAATCTTTTTGCAAAAATTTGTATTTTATTGTTTTCAATTTAAAAATTTTGCTATTATTGTCAATTTTCCATTTTGAACCTATCTATTTTCAGTTTACTTTCAGTAAGATTGTCATCAATGTTTTCTATAGATAAACCACTGTTTTCACCATATAAAAGCTTAAGTCTCATGTTTACATTTCTAATTCCGATATTATGTACATTCTCTTCCAGTTTCTGATCCGAAAGTAATATTTCTATCTTCGCTTTATCAGCCTCAGTCATATTTCCATTATTATGAACAACTATATACAAGTTATTGTAATCTGCATATATTTTCAGGCTTCCTATAATATTCCCCTCTTTATCTCCTCCATGCTCTACAGCATTTTCTACAATTGGCTGTACTATAAGTCTTGGAATCTTTAAATTAAGTAAATTTTCATCCACATCTTTATCAAAATGGAATCGGCTTCCAAATCTCTGATGAATGATATACAAATAAGCATCTACGTACTTAAGTTCCTCTTCAATAGTGATGAATTTTTCTTTTTTTCTATTCATTGTCGCTTCCATCATTACTCCAAGAGATTCAATCATTCCACTTACATCATGATTTCCACTCATTCTGGCCTTCCAGTTAATAATCTCCAATGTATTATTTAGAAAATGTGGATTAATCTGTGACTGCAACGCTTGCATATTTGCATCTCTTAATGCTACTTCTTCTGCATATATTCGATTAAAAGATTCTTCAAGTCCTAATGACATATGGTTAAATGTATCTATTAGTTTTCCAAATTCTTTATTTCCTTCAAATGCAGGTAAAGTTATTCCATATTCTCCTTCTTCAATCTTTTCAGACATTTCCATCAAATCTGAAATTGGTTTATTGATATTTCTGTAAAAATAATAAAATGTTAACGCTGCCAATAAAATTGTAATCAAAATGATTAATACATATATATATACATACGTAAACGATTCATTAAGTACTTCCATTCGATTTAATTTAACAATATATGTAAACTGCTGATTATTGCATCTTGTGTACAGATTTACAGTATAATTGTTACTATCATAATTGCTTTCTGTTTCTGTAACTTCTCCATAATTTCTTTTATTATTATCAGCATAAATTTTGAATTTTTCATTATTTATATCATTTTCATAATCAGGTTCACATACCATATCTCCATCTAGAAATATAGCCCCATTTTCTCTCCACACTACATTATCCATGCTTTTAAACATATTTGATTTATTTATTTCCATAACAATAATTGCATAAGGATTGTAATCACTTGTAACCAGATTTCTAACTAAATACAGATGTTCTCCTATCTCTATAAATTTAGTATTAGTTCCCATTCTTTGAGCTACTGACTTTATCTGTGTCATAGCATTATTTTTAAAATCTGAAATACTTGCATAAGTCGCTCCCGCAACATTGCTATACGTATAATATTCCATTGTTGTTTTTTCTTTAAATACAACAATTGTGCTTGAAATCATTGAATTATATTTGTACTTTTCACTAAGATAACTAGATATTTCTCTGTACATTACCGCTTCATTTTTATCTTTTAGGAATTGTAAATAACTTGTTCTTATGACATTGTCATATGAAGCCTGCTTTGATTCCTGTATTACTTTTTCTATATTACTGTTGCAGTTTTCTGCAGCATTTTCCATAGATGTAACTACTGTATTTCTTACCTGATTAGAAGTTTTTGAAGCTGACGAGAAAAAAAGAACAACCGACAATGCTCCAAACGGTACTACAAGGCATATTACCAGCAGTCGAATCATCCCAAAGGTCAGATTTGCCTTTTTCCCTTCTTTATTTAGTGCATTATATCTGTTGTTCTTTTTCATTATTAGTCTCCCTTCAACTTTTACTATTATTTCTGTTGGGAAACTTATTTATTATTCTGTTACTAATATTATATAAATAATTATTATATAAATGACTTATTAAACTTATGTTACTCCAAAATTACTACTTTAATCCTAAGAATTTCTCATATATTTCACAAACTTCAATAGCCTGTTCTTTTGTTGGCATTTCACAGAAAATACGAATCAATGGTTCAGTTCCTGAGAATCTGCCAATTACCCATCCTCCGTTTTCAAAATAAACTTTGCTTCCATCCATATACGAAACATGCTGAATCTTATATGGCAATTCAGGAATCTGTTTATCTTCCATTAATATTTTGTGAATTTCTTCTTTCTTTTCTTTTGTAAATTTGTAGTCACGCTCTTCCATATAAATAGCTCCGCATTCAGCTTCAATGTCTTTATATATTTCAGATAACTTTCTTCCTGTAACTGCTATCATTTCTATAAGTAACATTGCTGCATAAATACCATCTTTACCATTAATATGTCCACGTACTGTAAGTCCTCCGGAAGATTCCCCGCCAATAACTGCATTTTCTTCAGTCATTTTTGCTGATATATACTTAAAACCTACCGGAACTTCGTAACAAGTTTCCCCAAACTTATTTGCTACCTTATCAAGCATATGTGTTGTAGCTACGTTTCTAACTACTGCACCATGCCATCCTTTATATTTTACAAGATAATAATATAATAACACAAGAATGTCATTTGGATGAAGAAATCTTCCTGTATCATCAATAACTCCAATTCTGTCCGCATCTCCATCTGTAGCAATTCCTATGTCAAATCCATAATCAATTACTCTTGTCATAAGACCTCTAAGAGTTGATGCACTTGGTGATGGAAGCTTTCCACCAAATAAGGTATCATGTCTGTCATGTATTGTTTCTACATCACATCTTGCCGTAAGCAGTAATGTTTTTAAAGGTATTTCAGAAACTCCATACATCGGGTCTAAAGCAACTCTAAGACCTGCATTTCTGATTTTCTGCATATCTACAGCATTAATTATATTATCTAAGTATTCATTTAAAGGATAAATTTCTTTAATCAACTCTTTGCTTACTGCCTCACCATAATCCATTTCTTCTATAGAATCCACATCTATTTTTGAAGCGTAGTCTTCTATTTCTTTTGTCTGATTTTCATCAGCATCTCTGCCACCATAAGTAAATACTTTTACACCATTGTAAATAGCCGGATTATGGCTTGCTGTTACCATCATTCCATATGGCATTTCATGTTTTTCTACATAGAACATAATAAGAGGAGTAGGCGCTGATTTGTTAACGAGCAATGTTGTAATTTCCTGTGCTGCAAATACCTGTCCCATCCATCTCATAGCTTCTTTTGACAAAAATCTCTTGTCATAACCAATTATCATTCCTTTATCAGTCTTGCCTTCTGCTTTCATTTTGTTGCACATAGCCTGAGCTAATAATTGAATGTTTTTCTTAGTAAATTCATCTCCTATGACTGCTCTCCAGCCGCCTGTTCCAAATTTAATCATGTAATCCTCCTCATTATACCTTATGCTACCCCATGGTGATTTCAACCAGATTATGGCTTCCTTTTTCCATAACCGGAATAAAATCTACTATTTCCCCATTTAATTTTATTTCTTTAACTCCTTTATTAACCTTATTAGGGTTAACTACATTTATATCGTACTCCGCGCCTCTCCATACACGGTGAACTTTAAATTTATCCCATTCCTTTGGAATGCATGGATCAATATTTAATTTATCAAAATCAGGTCTGATTCCAAGCATATATCTTGTTGCTGAGAAATATGACCATCCTCCACTTCCTGTCATAAACGGATGTCTTGCTCTTCCGTATGCAGTATGGTCTTTTCCCATGATAAACTGGCAATAAGAATATGGTTCTGCTTCTCTGATTTCAATCATGTCATTCTGATTGTATGGACATAATGAATTATAATATTCCATTGCCCTGTTGCCTCTTCCAAGTACACATTCCGCTGCCCATGCCCATGGGTTTGGATGTGAGAATATCGCACCATTTTCCTTGACACCCGGATATACTCTTGTGATAAATCCTATATCATCATCAGGAACTGTATACGATGGAGCATTTAACATTATTCCATATGGTGTTGCCAAATATTCTTTTACACTGTCCATAGCCTTAATGCCTTTTTCTTCCGATGCCGCCCCCGACAATACTGCCCAGGCATTTGACTCTAAATGAACTTTACCTTCTTTATCTGTACTTGTTCCAATTTTCTTTCCGTTTTTGGTTATTCCTCTTATAAACCAATCTTTATCCCACAATTCATTATTACATACATCTTTTACATGCATGGCCATTTCCTTATATTTCTTAACATCATCATCTCTTCCAAGATACTGTGCTAATTCTATAAAATTGTTTATTGCCCAATAATGTAAAAATGATACTAAAGCACTTTCTCCTCCGCCAAGATTTAAGCAGTCATTCCAATCTGCCCTAAGTCCTAAGCAAATTCCTGTTGCTCCTACTTCTTTTGCTGAAAAATCTAATATTCTCATCATATGTTCATATACAGTACCTTCTCCCTTATCTGCATATGGAACAATCTGATCAGCAAATTCGATTTCTCCTGTTTCTTTTATATATTCCACAATAGATGGTATAAGCCATAAAGCATCATCTGAGCATGCATCTTCAATACCATGTATTATATCTGACTTATTAATTCCCGGAATTACTGTAGGTGATTTAAAAGGTTTCTTATCATCCTTTTTCTTTTCAAACCATTCCGGTTGGAATAAATGTAATCCATATCCTTTTGAAACTAATCCATTAAGAAGCTGTACTATTCTCTGTTTACACTTTTCCGGATTAGAATGCGGTATAGTCATTGAATCCTGCGCCGTATCTCTATATCCTAATCCCGTTCTTCCACCTACTTCGATGAAAGATGCAAATCTTGAAAACATTACATTAACTTCTGACTGATATAAATTCCATATATTAATCATTGTGTTCATTGCTTCACTTGGAGTTTCAATTGTTAATTTATTAATTTTATCATTCCAATACTTTTCCAAATTTTTGTATGCTTTGTCCACATTTGTAAAATCGCTATACTTTTCTCTTATTCTTCTGCCTTCTGTGTCATCGCCTTCACCTAACATAAAGATAAGTCTGACTTTTTCGCCCGGTTGTATTATAATATTTTTCTGTAAAGAACCGCAGTGATTATTTCCTTTTTCAAATGAACCTGTACATTGTCCATTTATTACTGCCTGTGGATTATCTTCCGTATGATATAAACCCAGGAACTTGTCTCTGAGGCAATCGAAGCCATCTGGAGAAAAATTTGAAGTAAAATACTGATAACCAAATTCTTCATAGAATAAGTCATACAATATAATTCCATCCTTATATGAGGAACCCGCACAATACAAACTCATCTGAAAATTCTGATTATCTATCATAATATGATGGAAGGAAAATTCACAATAAGAAAAAATACTTAAGTTCCTAGGTTTATTGTCTGTATTTTCAATAACTACATCCCAAAGTTCAACATCATCTTCTATTGGAACGCAAAGTTTCTGACTTGCTTTTAATTTATCATATTCGCATTCATAAACAGAATATGATAATCCATGTCTGCACTTATACTTAGCTTTATCAAGTGGCTTTCCTACCGGCTGCCATGAAATGCTAAAGTAATCACCATTATCATTGTCTCTTACATACACATAATGTCCCGGTCTGTCCATTGGCACTGAATTGCCTCTAAACCTTGTTACTCTATGATACTCAGGTGTTTTATAAAACATATAACCACCTGCCGTATGATTAACTACCACACATGTATCTTTCACACCTAAATAATTCGTCCATGATGTAGGAAGATCCACTCTGTCTATTACATACTCTCTTTTTTCATTATCAAAATGTCCGTATCTCATAATCCTCTCCCTGCCTATTTTCTTAGTTAAAATAATGATAGCAAATATAATCTCTTTTTTGAATGAACGTACTTGTTATTACTTTTCTCTTTTTGTCAGATTTGTTTTTATTTTTTGTTATTTGGAACAAATAAATACAAATCAGCAATAATTTACATGTTAATCTATCTAGTCTGGATGGCATAAATATTAGCTAAATAAATTTATTTGATATCGGTGGAGCTAACGCGACTTTAATGCATGCAACTTGTTTCCGTAAATTGTAGATTCATTATGAAAATAAAGAAAATCAATTTAATTTTAGACTTTATTTATGTTTGTTTAGGTGTAAAATATACATATAAATAAACATCAAAGTTGGGAGGTTTATATGAGAGAACGATTACAGGAATTTTTGGACCATATGGAAATGGTCACATCAAAAGAATTGTCAGACAATGAACGTGAAGCAGTTTTTAACGATTTTATGAAACAGATTCAGTTTTTCCAAAATGAAAGACTTATTCATTTAATCGTAACAGTTACATTTGCAATTATTGCAATTTTTACAACTTTGGCAAATTATATCCTCCAAAGTATATGTGTGTTTGTATTTTTGCTTGCAATATACATTCTTCTTTTATTTTACATAAGGCATTATTTCTTTCTCGAAAGAGGAGTACAAAAGCTTTACCTCTACTATGATAAACTTGTCAAAAACACTTATTATAGTGATGATGTGAAGAAAAAATGCAGTTTAGTTTAAAAATAGCGTACTATTTTCAAATAAAATAATTATCGACTTTTTTCGACTATAATTAATTTGTAATGTTAAAATCAAAAAGCCACTTTTAGAAAAACAATGTTTTTCTAATCATGTAAAAATACCAAATTGGGATGTTTTACAAAAAAAGGCTACCACTTTACGTAATTTGTAAAGTGGTAGCTTTTTTAATTAATAGCTTTTAACTTAATAATAAAATTTTATCTATCCCATTTATCACAAAGTGCCTGTACCTGGTCGGCAAATTTTGCAAGGTCTTTATTTGCACCGCCTTCATTACGTTTAATAACTGCAAGAAGTCTCTGCCCTGCAGCAAGTAATCTTTCGTATACAGTAGATGGTTTTCTCTGTTTTGAAGAGTTGCTTTGTATTCTGATTGGAACTCCTTCTTTTATTAATTCACCTGTTGCCAGGTCAAACTGTGTTCCACTGTAAGGAGCATATGCATCATATCCATGTTCATCTCTTAAAAGTTTTGCAAAAATATCACATACCTCATCTTCACCATGAACTACAAAGACTTTCTGTGGTCTTTTCTTCATAGCTTCGAGCCATTTTACTAACTCTTTCTGATCTCCATGACCGCTTATACCTTTTAAGGATTCTATTCTTGCCTTAACAGCTATTTCTTCACCAAAAAGTTTTACTGTTGTTGCTCCTTCAAGTATTGCTCTTCCTAACGTACCGACTGCCTGATAACCTACAAATAATATTGTAGAGTTCTCTCTCCACAGATTATGCTTCAAGTGGTGTCGTATTCTTCCGGCTTCACACATACCTGATGCAGACAATATAACTTTTGGCATATTATTCTGGTTAATAGCAACAGATTCATTACTTGTAACTGAAACCTTTAATCCATCGAACTTCAACGGGTTAACTCCCATGTTAATTAATTCCATTGTTTCTTCATCAAAGCAATCAATTACGTTATTATTAAATACATTTGTTGCCTCTATGGCAAGCGGACTATCTACATACACTTCAAAATTAGGATAGTTCTTAACCATATTATCTCTTTTAATAATACGGAGGAAATATAGCATTTCCTGAGTTCTGCCTACGGCAAATGACGGGATAACTACATTTCCACCTCTTGCAAATGTTTCGTTTAATATTCTCGCCAGAGCTTTTACATAATCAGGTCTTTCTTCATGGAATCTGTCACCATATGTAGATTCTATTAAGACATAATCAGCTCCATCCATTGTCTTAGGATCTTTAATTATTGGTTTATTAATATTACCAATATCTCCTGAGAAAATTATCGTCTTAGACACATCACCTTCAGTAACTTTTACCTCGATGCTTGATGAACCAAGCAAATGTCCTGCATCTACAAACTTAATCTGGAATTCATCACATACACTCACAGTTTCATCATAGTTTACCGGAACCATTAATTCACAGGCAGCTACTGCATCTGCCATCGTATAGATTGGTTCATATTCTTCCTTACCGGCTCTCTTTGCCTTTCTGCTTTTCCATTCAGCTTCAAATTCCTGGATATGTGCACTATCACGAAGCATTATGTTACATAATTCGCAAGTTGCTTTCGTTGCAAATACCTGTCCCTTAAAGCCTCTCTTTACCATAAGCGGAATTAATCCTGAATGGTCAATGTGGGCATGAGTTAAAAATATGTAATCTATATCTCCTGCTGCCACCGGCAACTCCTGATTTACATAAATATCCTTTCCCTGTTCCATACCACAATCTACAATAGCTTTTTTATCCCCAACCTGTAAATAGTGGCAACTTCCTGTAACCTCATGGTCTGCTCCAAGAAATGTTATAATCATAAAATCATCCCCTTTATATTAAATTTTAATCCGAACTAATTAATATTTTTATTATATCATTTTATGATTACAGGGTCAAAAATATAAAACGATTTTATTGCTTTATTTTTTTATTTTTTGTTTTTAATCTTCTTTACTTTGCTCCAATTGCCATATACTTTTTTACCATTAACAACTTCATATGCTCTTGCTTTAACATAATAAGTTTTATTTGGTTTAAGTTTTCTTACAACTACATTAACCTTCTTAGAAGTTATCTTAATAACTTTCTTTCCGGCAAATTTGTTATTTCTAGCAACTAAAACTTCATAGCCTTTTGCTTTCTTAACTTTTCTTAACTTAATTGCTACTTTCTTAGCTGATTTTTTCTTTACTGTCTTTTTAATTTTTACTGTCTTAACTGCCTTTGTTATAGCTTTAGTTGTTGTAGTTACATTTTCTGTTGTTGTCTGATTTGCAGTAGTAGAAACATTTGTTGTGTCTTTTGCAGTTGTGCTTTCTGTTGTTAAATCTTTTGTTAAATCTTTTGTTATGCTTTCTTTAACTGCTTCTGTTGTTATTTCAGTTGTTGTTTCCTCTTCAATTTCAACTTCAACTGTATAACCATCGGTTTCAAATCCATTAAGTTCTGAAGTAATCTTAATTGTATGCTTTCCTGTTTTGTCAAATGTATATGTTACAGTTGTTGCTGCAGGATATTTGTTGTATAACTCTCCATCAACATATACATTGTAAATCTGTCCTAATCTTATCTGTTCTAAGCTCTGCTGCCACATAACTGATACTTCATTTTTATTCTGTTTTGCAATTGCAACACCTTTTACTTCTAATGGTTTTGCCCACTCTACATTAATTGTTGCCTGCTGCATTAATATTGGAGTGTTGTCTTTATCATCAACATATGCTGTAACAATATATTTTCCTGCCTTATCAATGTTTACTGTTGCATTACCATTTTCGTCAGTAACTGCTCCATCGATTGGTGTAATTTCACCTGTTTTAACATCAACAATTCCAATCTTTGCACCTTTAACAGCATGTGTATTTGCATCAATAACTGACTGTTCACATGCACCATACCATGCATAATTATATCCACTTACTGATACATTAAATGTTTTATCTGTTGTTGTGCTGTCTGTATCAAGCTTAATTGTTGATAAATCATCTGAATATCCTGCATCCTGAAGGAAATAGAAATCAACTACATCATTGTCTGCTGTTTTAGCCTGGTCTACTGTATATCCTGTGTAATATCCATTTACTAATTCATCATTATGTGGATATTTTCCATTAATTGAATACATAAATGTTGAAGCATCTTTTCCAAATGCCTTTGAAACAAATGTGCCATACTGGCTTGTACTAAAATCAATGTAATCTTTTGCTGTTGAAGTTGTGAATTTATCTCCGTATACATATTCATGTGCTGCAACGAGAACATCGAGAGCTGATACTCCATCTTTTACTGCATCTGTATAGCCATATCTTTCAGCTAAATATCCATTAACTTCTACTGTCTTTGAAGCTACTATAAACTTGTTTTCAGCCTGAGCATTTACCGTAACATTTACATTTTCATTTTCTAATATGCACTTATCAAAGTTTTCATTAGAAATATCTGAAATTGCATTTATTTTTTCTTCTGTAGTCTTACTGTTATCCATAAGTAACTGTGCATACTTAGAAGTAATTTCTACAATTTCATTTTTAGCATCTTCGCTACAATCATTTAAATCTTTTCCTGTTGCATATTTGTAAAGTACTTCATTGCAATCATCTGATGCATAGCTATCTGTTACTGTTGCATATGTAGCATTTACTTTACCGCATACAACTTTATCTTTTGAAACACCGTAACAGTTTGTTACTTTTCCTCTTGTTATTGAACCTATTATTGAGCCTAATGTATCACCTGTTGCAGCACTTGAAACTTTTCCAAGAGAGATACAGTTATTTACTGATGAATCTGCAGAACCATTTGCATAGCCAACAATTCCACCAATCATTAAACCTGTTTTGCTTTCAATATTTGCTGTATTAATACAGTTTGTAATCGTTGCACTTGTTGTAATTTCACTTGCGATTCCGCCTGCATAACCTGCTGTTGAAACAACATTTCCTTCGTTTACACAGTTTTCAACAGTGCCATTTGTAGTACCTACAATACCACCTGTGTATCTGTTTCCTGAAATAGTTCCTTTGTTCTTTGAGTTTTTAATTACTGTTCCTTTTGTATATCCACAAATACCACCAATGTAACTCCAGTTTCCTTTTACGTAGTCTTTAATTTCAACATTTACATCTGCTGTTACATTATTAATTTCTGTATTTGAAGCGTATCCTACAATACCACCTGTATTTGCTTTTGTTACACTCATTGTAGATGGAGCTGTAATTACAACATCACCTTCTACTGTAAGATTGTTTAATTTTGCACCATTTGTATATGCAAATAATCCACCATAAACTGTTGATGCATTAATTGCTGTTTTATCAACTCTTAAGTTGTATATCTTATGATTATCACCATCAAAGGTTCCACCGTAATATACATATGCAGAACTTGAAGTATAATAACTAATCTGTGGGAAATTGTATCCGGCAAGATCAATATCCTTTGTTAATTTTGCATTTAATGTTGATGTTGTCTTTGCCGTTGATGAATTTACTTCGTTAGCAAACCATGCAAGTTCTGCACCTGTACTAATTAAGTATGTTCCATCTTCATCCTTTTGTGGTTCAGTAAATGTTTTTCCGTCCCATGCATTTTCATCAGCTTTCTTTAATACAATAGTTAATGTTGTTTTTCCGTCAGTTACTTCTGTCTTAGAACCTAATGTAAATGTACCATATTTTGCCACATATCCCGGTGCACTAATGCTGTAACTATATTTTGCATATCCAAGAGCACTGAAATCTTCAACTGTTTCGTTTGTATTTTTATTTACTACAGATAAGTCATAGTCTTTAATTTCATTTCCCTGTTCATCTGTTACATTAACATTAACTCCATAAGTTACCTTTCTATTTACAGGAATAGAAAAATCTGAAATTGTTGAATGCTGTCCTGTAACAATTACTGCGTTAAAGCATGTTCCAACACCTGCATCTGTTAATGTATACATATACTTCCATGCATCTGCATAGCTGTACATTGACTGTAAGTTAACATATCCATTTGAAATTGTATAATCTGTCTGTTCCTGTCCATCTTCAAATGTCAAATCAGAAGGTATTGTAACTTCTAATGAACCACTATCAGCAACCTGATACTGTGAAATCTGACCTGTTAACTTAGTACCATCCGGTGTATTTCCTACTATCTGTAATACTACCGGATTGAAAATACCTGAAACCTTTGGAATCGATCTGTAAAGCCCGTCAAATATTATTTTAACCTTATCTCCCGGCATAATTTTTTCTCCGGGATTTGACATGTTTTCATAATTCATCTGAACTTTAGCAGCTCTTACAACCTGATATCCTACAGAACCATTCTTTGATGTAACTTTTATAATGTTGTTTCCTTCTTTAAGGTTTACATCATATGTTCCATTTTCATTTGCTTCAACTATTGTTCCGTCTTCAAAGCTACTATGTAAGTCATCTGTTGTTTTTATCGGAATAACTTCAACTTTATCTATTCCACTTGAAGCATATGGTGCAATGTTCATACTTCCTTCTTTTCCATTAAAGAAGAATGTATCATAATTCCAACACCAGTCTTTTCCATTCACATTTTTTACTCCAATATCAGAAATGTCTGATTTTTCATTTCCGACATGGATTATTGCTATACCTGTTCTCTTTGGAGATATTGCAGGATAAAATCCTCCGCTTGATGTACCATCTACATCTATAGCGTTATAGGTAACTGCAATTACGGCTGTTCCTGCTTTAACCCCTTTAATATCTAACCAGTTTCCTTTTCCGTTAGTTCTATTATCTTCTACTTCTTCTATATCAATATTATCTGCACCTGATAAAATTTCATAATTAAAATCAGGTTCAATCATTATATTTCCTGCATCGCTATTAATAATTTCCCATACTCTGTAAGCTCTGAGTCTGAATGTTTCATCAACGTCAATGTTCTTAACATTCTTATCGCTTACATTCATAATTAAGTTTGCTTCATCTCTTGTTAATACTCTGCTGTCTAAGCCACTGAAATCATGACTTGTAACATCTTTTCTATCCAAATCAACTGAAAATGTTGCTGATTGTTCGCTTCCAAGGCTCATATATCCTGCCTTAGTTACATATCCATCTTTAGATACACGATATGAATAATTTCCATTTGACTTTGGAACATAGAAATACCATGTTACTGTTCCATCTGAATTAGTTTTTTGCTTATAACTTTCAATTTCTTTATCCCTAAAGTTGTTCATCTGGAAATATACCTGTGCTTTCGCTTCATCAGGTACTGTAATAGCTGATGTAATTCTTGAAACAACTGAAGGTGACCATGAAAATGTTGAATAACCTTTTTGTACTGTACCGTTAATTCCATATCCATAAGTAAGATCATATTCTTCTGCTATGTCTTTATTTGGATATGCAAAATAATTGTAAAGGCATGCATTTCCCTGAGCTACAAGCATATATGGATAGTATGTAATGCCTGCATTTACATATGGTGTACCAGGTGTAGCTGTACAACTATAATAAGGGCAAACAACTTCTGTAGTATACTGGTCCGCTGTTAAATAATTATTTCCGTCATACTTTGTTCTTGAACTTACATTTGTACATCTGATATATACTGATTTTGAATCATATCCTGACTGAGTTACATTAGATGACATTGGAACGTTAACGCACATACCGCCTAATGGATTTGTATACTCTTGTGTACTTTCATCATATCCAAATGCTCTGTATGAATATGTTCCACCATTTAATGAAGCTGTGTATACTCTGTACTGTCCACTTGAATCAAGATTTCCACCTTCAAGTTTAATTTCTTCTGATTCATCAAATTCATCGTAACCTGTTTCTTCATTCTGTCCTAATGTCTTATACAATTTTATTTCAGGATTCTTATTTGCCCCTTCATTATCTCTTCCAACATAAAATGTCATGTCATATGTTGTTTCTTCAGGGTCCTGTACAGTTAAATAAACTGTATAAGTTGCTTCTGAAAGTAAGCCTGTTGTTTTACAATATGCTTTCCAGCTATACTTATATTTTCCCGGAGTGCTTTCTGTTACTGCATATTCCGGAAGACTGCTTGCAAAGCCGATAGTGATTTCTTCATATTTTGAAGGTTCTGACCATGTTTCACTTTCTTCATCGTAAACACTTCTGCTTACATAATAAAGCATTCCATGTTTTTCGCTGTCAGTGAATTTGTCCCCTAAATATGGCTTATATCCATTATAGATATAAGTTGTATCATTCACTTCTTCCTTTACACCATCGCTTAATGTAATGCATGGTGCTGTTTCTTCTGCTCTTGCAATTGTGACATCATTAAGTGTCATACCGGCAATCATTGTTATTGCCAATAAAAATGCAAGAATTTTCTTTCCCACTTGTTTCATCTCTTCTCTCCTTTGTTTTTTTAGTCCCATATTTTTGCTGTGAGACTTGCCATAATTAGTGAAAGTAAAACTTACCTGATAGCTCAAACATCATCCATATTTTATTTATCGCCTGCTCTGTTTTTACTTTTTTGCCGAAACATAATTATGTTCCATCAAAAAGCTACAAATCTTAGCACCGACAAATAAATAACTTTGTATCAGTGATGTTAAATTTTATTTCATTAACTATGGCAAATTTCACAATTTAAACCAAAAGTTATACTTTTATACATCTTCGCCATAGCTGCAAATTCCATGCACGTGTAATCTGCAGTTATGGCTACTTATGTATAATTTAACGTTTTATAGATTTTACGGCTGAATATTTTCCGTATATCTTCTTTTTGTCTACTGTTCTGAAACCTCTGATTTTGTAATAATACTTTTTGTTTCTTTTTACTTTTCTGTCTATATATGTTGTCTTCTTATTCGAAGTTATTGTTTTTATTATTTTGAATTTTTTACTCTTTCCTTCTTTTCTGTAGACAACATATCCACTAAAGTTTTTATTTCTGTTCCATTTTATTTTTAAGTATTTTTTGCCCTGTTTTCTTACCTTAAGTCCGTTTGCTTTTTCAAGTTCTGATTTTGTCTGTACAATGGATTCATTTCCTAAAATTACCCCATCTGCCTTATTTGAAATTCTGATAAAAGGAATAATTTTATATTGATATGTACTACCAACTATTGCCTGTGTATCTTCGTATCCTGTTTCTTTAAAGTTTGCAATTTCCTTATATTCCCCTGTTTTATTATCTAACTTATAAAGCAGGTATCCGTCTGCATAACTTAAGTTATTCCAACTTAAGTTTATTTTCTGGAATCCTTTATTGTTTCCGGTAAATCCAAGTGAATTTGAATCCAAATATTCTTTTGCAATTCTTCTGAATACATTTTCAGCATCAATTAACTTTTGGTAGTTAGTTACAAATTTTTCAAGTGAACTATCAAGCTGGTCATATGCATTTCTTGCATCAATTATTGCCTGCTTTGAATCAAGAGTTATAACATCACCTATACCGTTTATTTTATTTACGACATCTGCTGCTTTTTCTTCACCTTCTTTGTCTGTAACGGTAATGTTTACAGTGTCTATTAATGGATCAAATTTGCCGTAAGTAGAAAGTTCATCATTATAAAGTACATAATTAAATGAAACTTCCACATCAGACATCACTGACATCAGTGCTCTATCATCAACAGTTACATATTTAGTAACATTTCTTGTTTTTCCATTTGAATAAAAAGCTGTAACTTCCATTCCGCTAGGGTCAAATTTTTCGCCTGCTTTATATTCAAGTTTATCCGGCTGTTTTGTTACCTGTATTTTTGTTATTTTACTTCCAAGTGCCATCATGTATGCTGAGTCGTTTTTAAAATACATTGTTCCATAATCATCCGAAATCAAACTGCAGATTGCATAATTTGCCTGAGCACCTTTTGGTGAAAACAAAACGTTATAATCATTTTCATCCTCGTACTCACTATCTCTTGTAATTATTGCTTTGGTCTGTCCCGGTTTATCTTTAAGTACTCTTATTTTTCCCGGCTCATAATTATCTATAAAGTATACATATGTATATCCGTCTTCTGACTCATATCCTGTCGTTGCAAGACCACTTGTCTGAGGATAGCCTCTTGTGCTTAAGTTATATGCAACACTCATATCATCCAGATTTACAACTGCAATATGATGTCCTGAATTAACTCCGAACTGTTCTTTTCCTTTAACTCCAACATAAGCCCTTTTATTGCAAATAACAGGAGTTGAAGTGCTTGAACTTCCCATATCAAGTTTTTTCACTTCTTCAATTGTTCCATCTGAATCAATTTTTGCTGAACAGAAATCTCCACCTTTTGATGTGAAATAAAATCTTTCTGTTTCTTTATCAAAACTAACACTACACCTAATATCGCCTCTTACATCATCATATCTTGATATAAGATTGCCTGTTAACGAATCAAGAACTATCAATGAACCTTTACCTTCTTCATCCGCTTTCGCACCATCATCTGTTCCTACTACAAGATATTTGTCACATACATAACTTCCTGCCCAGTAAAATCCACCTTTTGATGTATATGTCCAGCTCGCTGTCTTTTTTTCTGTTTTGTCATTTACATCTTCATCTGTAACTGACAAACAAACATAATTTGCATTTCCTGTCTCACCATTCCAAAATCCTGTATAAATATATCCGTTGTGATAGGTAATCGGTGAATTTGGCTGACCATATAATGGGTCTTCATAAACCCATAAGGATTCTAATGTATCTGCATTAAATGCCTGTATTGCTCCACTTGCAAGTGCAACAAATATCATTCCGTCTGCATATGTTGGAGGTGTAATATTAAAAGCTGAGGTTCTTATCATGTTTCCACTTTTAATTACTTTTCCTGTCATGGTATCTACCTTTACAATCGATGTCGCTGTAGTATATACCAAATCATCTCCAACAAGAATCGGCGAACTTGGTGCCCCGCTTCCAAATCCCGTACCAACTTTTTCTGCCCAATAAAGCATAGAATTTGTATAGTCAGTAGGTGTTAATGCTTTTGTCACACCATTATTTTCATCATTGCCTCTGAAATTACTCCATATAGAAGTAATTCCTTTATTTATTGCATTATTAACATCAGCTTCTTTTAGTGTTGCATCTATATTAGTATTTGCTCCTGCAACAAAGCTTCCACTTACAGATTTATATCCGTATTTAGTAACGACATAAGTATATTTTTCACCTTCAAGCAAGTTTTCTGCCGTAAACTGCGTATCAACAACATTTTTACCTGCTATAATTTCTCCATCACTATTTTTTATCTGAATAATACTTCCGTTCGTTAATTTAAAATCTGTATTAGCAAGATTTGTTTTTGCAATTTTAATTATGTAAGTCGAATAACTGCACTCATCTTTTTTAGCACTAATCTTTATTCCATCTATTTCTGTGCTAATATCAATCTTACTGTTTCCATCAACAGGTTCGTCATTTACATATATGTTGTAATTTTCATCATATGGAACTATCTGTGTTTCTATCTTTTCCAAATTTTTCGGAATGCTTATTTCATATTCGTAAGTATCCCTGTTGAATTCAGGTTGTATGGAAATATTTCTGCCTGTTTTTTTATTTGCAAATGTAATACCTTTTAATGTTGTCTGTCTTTTTATATTGAATGTGTATTTTTCTACAACTTTGCTATAAGCTGCTGTTAATACAAATTTATTATCAACAGTTCCTTTTTCAATGATTTTTCCCAGTTTCTTTCCCAGTTCATCATTTCCACTGATAATTATTTCTTTGCTTTCACCATTTGTATCCGTATAGTTAGCTTTAATTTCTGTTCCATCAGGTACACTTTCTTCTAATCCCACCTTTACGCATACTGAATCTTCATAATCGGGAACCGTAATTGTATATTCTTTTGTATTTGCATCAAATGGTGCATCAAACTTATAAGATTTCGAATTATCTGAAATGCCATTACTTATTTCAATGTTTTTTATTAATCTGCCGTCATATTCTCCGGGATGATTTTCTGTTGTTTCTTCTGATACGTTTTCTCCGGAAACATTGATTACTGCAATTGGTGGTGCAACGCATGCATTTCCTGAACTCAATTTATAATTTTCATAAGTTGATGTTGATGAAACATAATAAGTTCCGGGTTTGTCAAATGTTAATGTTATCTGTCCATTATCGTCAGTTTCCTGACTTAATTCTTTCCAATTATCATTGTTATAATCCGACACCGCCTGCAAAGCATTACAGTACACTACTTTTTCACCGGGCATCGCTTCACCTACGAAAGATGAATTACCATCATTTGCTGCATTTGTTGCAGTTCCCCTCATTGTCAAAGTTATGTTTTCATTTGTATGTATGTCAAAAATTCCGGGATTTGTACACTTTGTGCTTTCACTTGTAAAAAATGAAAATGCACCCGTGTGATAGAAATCCCAATCAGAAAACATTGCCACATCGATTTCCATTCCATCTTCAAGTAAAATATAGTCAGATGTTGACCCCCATCCTGCTGCCTGAAGCGGATATTCGTGATTAACATAATACATTAAGTTTTCATCATGTCCCCAAAATCTTGTCATATATAAACTTGTTGCAGAACCGGAAATACTCATTGCATCCTGTAATCTGTCATTTACTACAAATTTTTCTCCTTTTCCAAGATAATACTTTTCAAGCATTTTAATGAAAAGATGAAGTAATGTCGGTCTTTCTACAATTTTATCACTATTGTATCTTCCACCTTCTTCAAATGAATCTGCTTCATATCTGTAGTAATCCTCCATACCATATTCAGCTAAGTCAAAATAACTTATAGTCACAGGAATATGGCACAAAACAGTTTCATTATCATCATTTCCCGTTACAAATTTTCCATCTTCACTCAATGTAAAATAAACTGTAACGGTACCTTTCTCTTCTGTTTCTCCATATACAGTAATTAGACTTCCACAATTAGCAAAACATGTGGTTATTACAATTATTAAACTTAAAATCCATCCATAAATTCTTTTTTTCATTTCGTTCTCACTCATTTTACTTTATATGTTTTTTCATAAACTATTTGCTACTATCTTATATTTCTCTTATTTTGCATTTAAACATTATTTAAGGCTTCCATATTTATAAACAAATTTCCATTTAAATTTCTGCCATTTGCTAAGTTTCAGGAAAATATCTTTTCTAACATTTTCACAGTAATATTTCATTTGATTTACCTGCTCCTTAGTACAAGTCTTGTTGCTATATCTTGCCTTTTGATATAATGTCATCATTTCCAAATATCCTGCTTCACACTCACTCTCATAAGCCTTTAGAAATTCTTCATATTTTTCTAAATTCTTAAATCTATTAGTTTTATCAATGATAAAGTATGCATTCATAAGATATGAAAATAAATTCATTATTGCCTTATTTGTATTGGCATTGTTGTTATCCTGTTTTATATTTTTTCTGATAAAATATAATCTTATTTCATAGATAACAGCCGTAATAATTGCAATTACTAATAAACTGCAAATAATCCATATCAGGTAATTTAATTCAGATTCATTTTTATCATTATCATCCTTTTTTTCTTTTTCAGGTTCTTCACCATTATAATTATCTCTGTCTATTTCCTGACTAATCTGCCTGTTATCATTTGTTTCATTCTCCAAGCCCGATGTAAAGCTGTCATTCGTTCCCATCAAATCCATATATGATTTAATAGTTTCAAATGGAATCCATCCAACACCATCCTGATAATATTCTGCCCAACAATGAAAATTATTCTTAGGTATGTTAATAGTGCTGTTATCATCAGCATCTTTCACATCATCCTGCGTAATAAGATATCCTTCAACATACCTTGCCGGTATTCCAAAGTATCTGAACATTAAAACTGTTGCCGTAGCATAATCTTTATCATTTCCTGATTTGCTAACTTCCATAAATTCATTTAAAAAATTTCCATAATCATTTATCCCCTGAAACTTTTTACTATATTTAATATTTTTATTTAAATAATTTAGTATCTCTGATTTCGCGTAACTGTATGAATCATGATTATCATTATCTTTTTTCAAATATGTACCAAGTATTTCCTTTTGCTTTACTGTCAAATCCAAATATGTTTTATATACAAATTCATTATAGTAATTTTCGTTTTTTAAATACTTTGTCGGCTTATCTCCATTATTTTTAAGATTTTCCACAATATCTGAATAATTAGTCACTATGTTATCTGACACATCAAGTTCATATTTTCTTGTGCCATATAAGCCTTTTGACAGAAGCTTTTCATCTCCTATTTCATCTTTATCTGTTAACCCATCATTATCTGAAACATATTCATATGGTGAATAAATGTATTTAGAAGATGCCCCTAAAACATTAATAGTCATCTTGTTTATATCAATTTCACTATTGCCCTCGCTTTTTGCATTAAACAATTGTGTCTGCCCATAAAAATTTTCTTTATGTAACCAGAAGAATAAATCTGCATACTTGTACATTTTCTTTTTATCTGTTTCATTCCAACCGTTTTGCGAAAAATCTCCTGCCACTAAGCCTTTCAAATAATAAGACTGTGGCTTTGACATTTTTACTTTCAATGCAATCTTATTTTTCTCTAAATATCTCAAATCATCTGTTTTATGATTTATATTTTGGTTTAAGTTTTCCAACATCTTATCTGTATTAGTCTCATATGATATTGGAACACATAAAATGCTAATAACAAGCATTGAAAAGACTATTAATACTTTGCTTTTATTATTTTGTTCAAATGCACTGCTTAATCTTTTTTTATTTAGGCAAATTATATTTGCAAATATTAAAACTGCTGCCATAAGGCAACTTTTTTTACCACCAAACATTCCCTGAATAACTACTGTGACTATTATTCCAATTGCAAATACTGCCTGATTTTCATATTTAATTGCAATATATAAAACAATTGCAATTAAAGCTAATAGTCCTATTAAAAGCAAATCCATTTTAAAGTCAGGATTTAATATGTACTTTTGAGTAATCATTCCATATTTTTTTCCGATTAAATCAGAAATATCATTTAAAATAACTTTCATATTTAATCCAAATGCCGTTATCCTAAACTCTGTCACTTTAAATACAAATCCTGTTATTCCAACCAGAACAATTAATTCCATAATCAAAGCCATCAAAATATCTGTTGATTTTTTATCTTCTTTATTCAGTTTTCTTAAATCAACAGTATTTTGATTTTTCATATTTTAATTGCCCTTCTTTGTTTTATGTGCGAATTTAATTCATCATCTACAGTAAGCCACGTAACGCCTTTTGCCGCTATATTATGTACATCAGATTTTGTTTCTGCCACTATAACCGTATGTGCTTTTTCAAATGACATTTTTGCTATATAATTCTCATATTCTGATGTCTTGTTTAAGCATTTTCCTGCTGCTAATACTTTAGGTAATCTGCTTACTAAATCCTGTTCACTTCTTATGTTATATGAAATATATTTTTCTTTATCTTCCTGCCACCATCCTATAGTATGAGGAATATTTTCGTTAAAAAGATTCCTACTTAATGATATGAACATTTCTGCTAAAGCATCCGCCATTTCATATTTGGAATTTTCAAATCGGTTGTCAAAAATTAATATGATTGAATCTTCTGCCTCTTTAGCCATTTTTTTAACCATTGGATTTTCATATTTACCTGTTAATTTCCAATGGATATTTTTAATGTTATCTCCAATCTGATATTCCTTAATATCAAATACCTCTCCTGAAACTCCTGCTACATTCTCCATGAATTGCCATGTATCTGACGCTTCCTTTGCATTTGAATTTCCAAGTTCAATATCTTGTGTAATGGTATACGGCATAACATATACCTGCTGACTTTCATTAAAATTTTTCTTAATAGACGCTATTCCCCAAATATCAAATATCTCGATATTTTTCAGTTCTACCTTTATGCATCCACAATATTTAGATTCAAGTTCAAGTGGCATTTCACTTTTCTTTGTTATACCAAGGAACAAATTCTCTTTAACTTTCTTTGTCTCGCTTGTAAGTATGTTCTTTATTTCAAAATTAAGAACCATCTCATTTAATGGAACAGGGTATTTATTGTTTACTATTATTTTTCCTGTAACATTTTTGCCCTTATCCACTACATTTGTGAATTTAAGTTCTGCATTTAAATTCGTAGTTGCTAATTTTGCATAGGCAAATGTAAGTATTCCTGTCAAAATCATAATTATAGGAATTATTAAAAATAATTTCTGCCGCCACACTACTGCTGATATCAGAAATAATAACAGCAGTAAAAAAAATCCTAAGCTCTTTCTATTCATTTTCTACACTTTCTATTATTTCTTTCATTATTTCGTCAGTGTTTACTTCATTAATCATTGACCTTGATTCCACGATTATACGGTGGCTGCATACGTCTTTAAAAATATATTGAACATCCTGTGGCACTACATAATCTCTTCCACCAAGCATCGCTTTTGCCTTCGCCATTTTGCAAATTGCCAATGCTCCTCTAGGACTGATTCCTAATTTTATGAGTTCATGTTCTCTCGTTTTTTCTACAAGCTTACTTATATATTCATAAATTTCATCTGACACATAAATATTTCCCGCCAATTCCTGCAAATTTATTAATTCATTTTTATTAATAACATGCTTTACTTTGTCTAACGGATTCTCATGATGTCTGTCTTTCATAATTTCTATCAGATTATTCATATCCGGATATCCCATATTAAGTCTAATCATAAATCTGTCTAACTGAGAATTTGGAAGACTTTGTGTTCCAATCCATCCTGTAGGATTTTGAGTTGCAATTACAACAAATGGTTTTTCCACTGTTCTTGTAACTCCATCTACCGTTATCTTTCCTTCTTCCATTACTTCAAGTAACGCAGATTGGGTTTTGCTTGAAGCTCTGTTAATTTCATCTGCAAGCAATAGATTTGTCATTGCACACCCTTCCATATATTGAAATTCGCCACTATTTTTGTTATATACCGAAAATCCTGTTATATCTGATGGAACACTATCGGGTGTAAACTGCATTCTCTTATAATCAAGTCCTAATACTTTACTAAAAGTTAATGCCAATGTAGTTTTTCCTACTCCCGGCACATCTTCTAATAAAATATGTCCTCCGGCTAATATCGCCATTAATACTTTTTCTATGATTTCATCTTTACCTATTACAACCTTTTTAACTTCTGAAACAATATCTTCTATTTTTTTATTCATCTTTAATACCTTTCTTTTGAAAGCCTAGTCGTTTAATATGTAACACTATATTTATCTTTGATACCATAAGAACCGCTTGACGGATTATATCCTCCAATATCCTTTCCATATGCCAAAGTGTATCTAATCTTTATATCATCACCATCTTTTGGCTTATATTCCGACATTCCGTATTCTTTATATTCATCATTAACACTATACGCCCAACCTGAACCCTGACAGAAATCAAGTTGTCCTAAGCTATCCATGTCATATATGTACTCTCCGGTTGAAGGGTCTATATTAAACTGAAGTCCATCCTCAATGATTTCATCTTTTAATTTATCATCAATCATCCAGCCTCTTAAAATTCCCGGTCTTGATATAGTTTCAAGATAAAATCCTTTATCCACTGTTCCGCTGTTTGTATATGAGAATCCGCTTTTCTCTATAGCACGTTCAAATATATCTGCTGCGTTATCTCCATAATAAATATCTACTGTTTTAGGTCTTAATAGGACTCCTAAATGAATAACCTTCGCATCGATGCTTACTGTTGCCGTACCAATAACGGTTCCTTCATCTATATATGTACATTTTAATTTGTAACTATATTCCTTATACCTTCCATCGCTGTCTGTTATCTTAACTTCAAGGCTATTGTCTCCATTTTGCAAATTAAGCAAATATCCAACATAATTAGCAGACCATCTGTACTGAATTTTCTTTCCATTTAATTTAACTTCAATTCCGTCATAATAAATTTTATTTTTCTTATAGTCCATTGCCCCAATGTATAAGGTAAAACTCTCGCCCTTAACCTCCATTCCATCAGTGACATTTATATATGAAATAACCGGTTCAGTATCTTTTGTAGCCAACGGAACATATTTAATTGTAAAGGTTTTATTCAAGGATACATTTCCTGAATCTGTTGCCTTAAGTCTAATGGTGTTATTACCAATTTTTAAACCGGAAGTATATGCTCCTTCATTTCCTGTAATTATGTTTCCATTAACAATTACAGATAATTTCGCCTTATCTGTTCCATTTCTTATAACTGCCTGAAATTCAATATTTTCTGCATTAACTGTTTTATTTTCCAAATCGGTTTCAATTCCAAAACCATCCTCATATTCAAGAGTTATTTCATACTTTTTTGTAATCGAATATTTATCATATTCAGCTTTTGCGACTATTGTGTTTTTTCCTTTTTTTAAAATTACAGAATATTTGCCATCTTTTCCCGTTATATTTTTACCATTTAACGATACCTTTACATCTGCATCATTTTCACCCATTTTTGCCTGCAAATTAAATTTGAAAAACGGATTGTTTACAGTCTGGTCCTTCAAATCTGTTGATATAAACAAATTGCCTGTATCTACATTTACCGTATATTTTTTCTTTGCAATAATTTCACGACCGTCATCTCTTCTGTAATTAACCACTATTTCTATAGTATTGGTTCCTTCCTTAAGAATAACTCTGCCATCAAAATTATTTATCTGCTCATCATTCACATACACTAACTGTTGTTCTACCGTAAGACTTTCAACTAAATGTGTAATCGTAAATGCATATTCATATGTAGAAATTGTTTCTCCATCTATAATTGAAGTTGTAAAATATAGGGTTTCTGTTTTTTGATTTACTTTATCCACAAAAGATTTACCTTTGCTTTTATTGGATTTTCCTTCATCTGCGGATTCTTTTCCATTTCCTGATTTGTTAGAAGTGCTTTTAAGACTTATATTTTCATTGCCATTTCCATCTGTTTTATTATTAGTCTCTTCGCTGTTGTCATTATTTTTATTTTCATTATTCTCCTCACTATCCGCATTTTGCAAATTAGAATAGTCATTAAATTCATCTACCTGCAAATCATCATTTTCATACACTTTAGATGCCTTTGCCTCATTATTCATTGGATTTACAGGTGCATCGCCTTTGTGATATAAAATCCCCCATGTTCCTATTATTAAAGCCATGGCAGTAAGTATAACTATTATTCTATTAATAATCCGTTTATTATTTTTCACCATAGCCTCTCCTAATTTTTCTCTTTAAAAAATGGCAACAAAAAAAACACATCCTCCTCACCCGGAAAATATATTTAAACCGCATATATGGCAGGTCTCCTGACTCAGCTTCATCCTCGAAAGCGCCTTCCCAGTTTCCCAGTGGCATATTGCTTTCTTGTCTGCATTACAGTAGTGGTGACTGCTTCGGGTTCTAACCGAATTCCCTATTAATCGACACGAATATAATTCTGCCGAACCATATACTGATATGAAATTTAAATCGTCTTTATGATAGCATTATTATTTACATAATGCAATTCTTTTGTATTCAAATAATCTTTTTCCTATTTGTAATGTACCAAATCGTATGGATAGTATTTCATATCTTTTAATTCATAATCATCTAATTTAAGTATTTTAGCTATAGCCCCTGCTTCAAAGCTCCACTATCCATAATAACAGTTAGTGCTTAAGTTGTGCGTATTATGCCAAAAGGCTTGTCTATGTTCTCTATACCAAAATCTTTTGATATATTCTTTGAGTTTTCCCACCTTGTCTTCACTGTTTATATTAGTTTCATATTATCCAGATTTCTTCTAAAAAATGAAGCCGGATTAAACTGTACTTCCTACAATCCATCCAGCTTCTTATATATGAATCTCAATTTTTTCCCCCTATTTATTAGAGTCAGATATATTTTACCAAAAAAAATGCTTCAAAACATTTTTTTGCGTAACTTGTATCATTTTTTGCGTAACTTGTCATTTTTTGCCTGGGGAAAGGCAATTTTTTGCAGTTTTATATATTATGTGATGTCGAATTTTGTCGAATATAAAATAGTTTTGGCTATACATTTAGCAATAATGCTGTAGCTTCAACCTCTTTTTCTTTAAACTCAAGTTCAAATTCTCCCTGATATTTTTCTACTATACGCTTTATACTTTTCAAACCAATTCCGTGGTATTCTTTATCTTTCTTAGTTGTTTGTAATTCATTATTTTTATTTCCATCATAAGAATTTTTTACTTTTATTATTATAAATTTCTTCTGTGGTTTTATTACAATACTTACGTTTCCATTTTCGACTTTTTCAGCAGCTTCAATTGCATTATCTAGGAGATTTCCAATTATATTTGTAAAATCAATTTCATCAACAATACATTTATCAGGAATGTTTCCATCTGCATAAAAATTAATTCCCTTATGCTCTGCCGAGTTTTTCTTTGTTGCTAAAACAGCATCAATAACTTTATTTCCTGTCATTGCGTAATGTGTCTTTATTCCTAGTTGTTGTATTTCATTATTTAAATATTTTTTTATCTCCGCTGTACTTTCCTCTTCAACAAGCTGTGCCAATGTAATAATATTATTTTTATAATTATGAATACTTTCTCTCCACAAATCAAATGCTCTCTCTGTGTCTTCAAGTGATTTGCTAAGCATTCTATTTTGCATTTCAACTAATTCTATGTTTTTCTGTTTTTCATAACTGTCGGCCAGTTTAAGTATGAAATACAAAAGAAGCACTCCCAATATCATATCTGCCACAAAAAATATAGTGCTTATTAATGCAACATTTGAATCCTGCTGTTTTAATCCTAAATATATAATTGAAAAATTTGATGCGAAAATAAAGAATGCAACACATCCTATAATTGCTGCATATTTTCCTGAAATAATCCTTCTTTTGCTAACAATTTTATCAATAATCATTATTACCAGAACTAAAAGTACTTTGCAAATTACCATACATATATATCTTGTAGGACTTTTATCTTCAATAGAAGATTGATTTGTCAGGAATAAGGTTACATATACAACTACAAACTCTACTGCTGTTATGATTACACCATATAAAAATACCAATAATATGGCGAACTTCTGTTTTTGTCTGTATATAACCCATTGAATGATAATATACATTACCATAAAAGAAAATGATAAAATAAATGAAACCGTCTTTATGGTATTAAAACCTGTTATTATCGCTGCCCCTATCAAAGAATACAAAAATATTTTCTTTCTATATTCATCATTTTTTTCGCCTATAAATATTCCACAAAATATACAACACATTAATGTGTCAATAAAACTCCCCAAATACTCTACTACCCAATAAAAAGCTATCATACTTTCTCTCTCCAATACTTTAATAATGTCTTTTTAACATCACTCATCCTCGTTCTGCTAACCGGCAGTTTTTCGTTATTATCCAGTGTGATTTCAGTTTTAGAAAACTCACTTACATATTTAATATTTACTGCACATCCACTATAGATTTGAATGAAGTTATTATCATCCAGTTCCTCTAAAAAATTTTTAAAACTTTTTCCAATATACATTACTCTTCCATCATACATGCATATTTTTAATTTTCTTTTATCCACTTCTATATGCATTATTTCAGAATTTTTTATTTTTTTATTTCCTTCATCTGTTTTAATTATTATATATTTATCATCTTTATCCTTTAAAAGTTCAAAAACATCTTCTAATACCTGAGGCAGTTCCTCATCTAACCGTGTCTTTCTCATATATCTAAATGGTTGATATTGTATGGCATCAAACACCATCTCATCATGTGCCGATACAAATATTAGAGTAATGTTTAATTTTCTTTTTCTAATTTCATTCGCAATCTGTAACCCTGATATATGAGGCATATCGATGTCTAACATTAGAACATCTATGCTTTCTTTTTCTTCACAGATTTCATTTAGCAAAATATTACCATCCGTATAAATAAATATCTCAGTATTGTATTTCATATTCTTTGATATTTTTATGATTTTTGTCTTCATATTATCAATAAATATTTTATTGTCATCGCATATTGCAATATTAATATTCATTATATTTACCTTCTCCGTTAATCTTTATCTTTATTTGTATTTTTCATTATATCATAATTCGTAGCTTTGCTGCTTCCGTGTCTATCATTATCGCAATTTGCCGTTCGCTGTAAAGCTACAAGTAGCTTTTCGCTCTCCCCGCTCATTATATCACATATTCTAATCGATTTTGTTTCAATTTTCTTTCTAAAGGTGTTGAAATTCTTTATCAAATGGTTTATTCTAAATTTAGATTCCATACGACTGGCGGATAAGTGAGAGCACTCACAGGGAGTATGGAGATGTATCGAAGCCGACCGCCTGGGCAACCATTTAGGTTTCCCAGGTGGTTTTTTTATACCCATTTGGCAGGATTTGCGTAGGCTATGTCTTATAAGGCACCTTGCTTACCTTTCTATATTTGGAAACCAAAGAAAAAATTTTTTATAAAGGAGAAACACTATGCAGATGTTATCACTTGAAAATGAATTAAAAGAAAATGCGTACCCTGGAAGAGGAATCGTAATCGGTAAAACTCCTAATGGCAAATACGCAGTAACAGCTTATTTCATCATGGGAAGAAGCGAAAACAGCAGAAACAGAGTTTTTGTCGAAGATGGCGAAGGAATCCGTACTCAGGCATTTGACCCTTCTAAATTAGTAGACCCAAGTCTTATTATCTATGCTCCTGTTCGTGTTCTTGGTAACAAAACTATCGTTACAAATGGTGACCAGACAGATACTGTTTACGAATTAATGGATAAAGGTCAGACTTTTGAACAGTCATTAAGAACAAGAGAATTTGAACCTGACGGTCCTAACTATACTCCTAGAATTTCAGGAATTATGCAGGTTGAAGACGGTTCTTATAACTATGCAATGTCTATTTTAAAGAGCAACAACGGTAACCCTGATGCATGTAACAGATACACATTTACATATGAAAATCCTGTAAATGGAGAAGGTCACTTTATTCATACATATATGCATGATGGAAATCCGCTTCCAAGTTTTGAAGGTGAACCAAAGCTTGTTTCAATTAAAGATGATATGAACGAATTTACAGATATGCTTTGGAACAGTTTAAATGAAGATAACAAAGTTTCTTTATTTGTAAGATATATCGATATTGAAACAGGAAAATACGAAACTAAGATTATTAACAAGAATAAATAATTTAAAGATTGGAGATTTATAATGAAAGAATTAGAATTAAAATATGGTTGTAATCCAAATCAGAAGCCATCAAGAATATTTATGAATGAAGGTGAACTTCCTATCGAAGTTCTTAACGGAAAACCGGGATACATCAATTTCCTTGATGCTTTCAATGGTTGGCAGTTAGTTAGAGAATTAAAGAAAGCTACAGGACTTCCTGCTGCTACTTCTTTTAAGCATGTATCACCTGCCGGAGCTGCTGTTGGTCTTCCTTTAAGTGAAATCGAATCAAAGATTTACTGGGTTGATGATTTAGGAGAATTATCACCACTTGCCAGCGCTTATGCAAGAGCCAGAGGTGCTGACAGAATGTCTTCATATGGTGACTTCATTGCTCTTTCTGATGTTTGTGATGTTTCTACAGCAGCAATCATTAAGAGAGAATTCTCAGATGGAATTATCGCTCCGGGTTATGAACCTGAAGCTTTAGAAATGTTAAAAGGAAAGAAAAAAGGAAGTTACGCGATTATTCAGATTGACCCTGATTATGAACCTGCTCCAATTGAACATAAAGAAGTATTTGGTGTTACATTTGAACAGGGACGTAACGACTTAAATATTGATGAACATTTCTTTGACAATATTGTTACTGAAAACAAAGACCTTCCTGAAAAAGCTAAAATTGACATGGCAATTGCTATGATTACATTAAAATATACTCAGTCTAACTCAGTATGTTTCGTTAAAAACGGTCAGGCAATAGGTGTAGGTGCAGGACAGCAGTCAAGAATTCACTGTGTAAGATTAGCCGGACAGAAGGCTGATAACTGGTTACTTCGTCAGGCACCACAGGTACTTAACCTTCCATTTATTGAAGGTATGAAACGTGCTAACAGAGATAATGCAATCGACCTTTACATTGGTGAAGATTATATGGATGTTCTTGCAGATGGTAAATGGGAAAGTATCTTCACAGAAAAACCACCTGTATTTACAAAAGAAGAAAAACAGGCATGGTTAGCTCAGGCTTCAGATATTACACTTGGTTCTGATGCATTCTTCCCATTCGATGACAATATCGAAAGAGCTGCTAAGAGCGGTGTTAAATATGTTGCACAGCCGGGTGGTTCAATTCGTGATCAGGATGTCATCGATGCTTGTAACAGACATAATATGGTAATGAGCTTTACAGGAATCCGTTTATTCCATCACTAAAATTATTATTTCTGTAATGAAATTTAACGACGGATTGCTATTATTTAATTATTAAATTTTGTAATTTGAATAAATCATTTCAACTAAATAAATATATAAAAGCAAAGAAATCCGGCAGCACCAAACCGTCTGCCGGATTTCTTTGTTCAATAAAAAATATAAAGATAAGATGACCTGTCCACTTTTTATTTTTTATCATTAGTAGATAACGCTTTAATAACTTTGTCATAATCCACTGAAACCACCTCAAGAAGTTCATTTACCTTCTCCATTCTTCTTTTCTTTAGAGAATCGACTAATGGAATAATATGATTATACAACCGGTTTAAACTTAAGTTACCTGTAATCCCCTTCAATGCATTCGCTGCCTGAAAAGCCTGTTCTGCGTCTCCTTTGCTAATTGCTTCACACATTATGTCGTAGTTTACATCCTTTGGGAATGTAAACAAAAATCTTTCATACAAATCCTCCTTGTCATTAAATCTTCTTATTCCATCGTTAACATCAATTCCCGCTTGTGTTAACAACTCTTTATTCATTTTTCCTCCTTTAGAATAAGATGTTCAATATACTTTGCTTTTTACGAATAAAGCTAGACTGTTGTACAAAAAAAGTCTTGGGCACAGCACACCAAGACTAATAAAGTGCAACTGGCTGCCATTTTAAAGGCCCTATAGCTTTGCGTCACAGGTTTTCACCTGCTTTGCTAAATATATTTACTATATTTATAGTATATCGCTTTTTTTGATATATACAATGCGATTTACAATTTGTTTACAGTTTTCGTGAATTTGTCTATACAAATTCACGTTTACTATAAAAATTTCTTTAAATATGAAATACCTTTTTCAATCTTTCATCTTCATATAATACCTTCTTTGCCAAATCTCTATATTCTTTTTCATGTAAATAAGTATGTCTGTGAGGCTTTATTGAAGGTGCCATATCTATTGCCTTTTCATAGTCTTTGATATCCAAGTCTAATTTCTCAACAAAATTCCAAAATCCCGTATCGGTAAATATTGTATTTACTCTCTTATATCTGTGATTCTGAACAACGCTCATTAGATAAGTTGCAATGCCAACCTGGACTCCGTGTAATTGTGGTACAGGAAGCATTTTATCAAGAGCATGTGAAATCAAATGTTCACTTCCACTTGTAGGTGCACTTCCTCCTGCAATTTCATTTGCGATTCCACTCATTGCAAGCGAGTCTAACAACTCTTTTAAGAACAAATCATCTTTAATACTTTCAAACGGTGTTCTTACAAAACTATTTACAGCCTTTTTTGCAATCATCATTGCAAAATCATTTAACTCTGTATAACCTTTTTGATCTTCATACACCCAGTCATAAAGTGCCGTAATTTTTGATACCATATCTCCAATTCCTGAATAAATAAATTTTTCAGGAGCACTTTTTATTATCTGTGTGTCGGCAACAATTCCATATGCCATTCTTGCCGGAACCGATGTACGTCTTCCATTAACAAGAAGTGATGCACTGGCACTTGAAAAGCCATCACTGGATGCTGAAGTAGGCACGCTTATAAATGGTAATTTTCTAAGATATGCGGCATATTTTGCACCGTCAATAACTTTACCACCACCAATACCTACTACAACCTGTGCTTTAGAATCAATATCAAATGCAATCCCTATCAATTCTTCTATTTTAATTGAATCCATTTCTCTGTAGCCAAGCACATTGACTCCTGCATTTTTAAGTGACTTCATTACTGTTTCACCAAACATGTCTATTAAATCATTTCCAAAATATATTACGGCATTAGACATTCCACTCGATTTAATATAAGTACCAAGATTTTCTAATGTTCCTTTTCCGACTTTCAAAATTGTAGGTATTGCTATATGACTACCACCCATTATTGTGACTCCTTTGATTAACTTAATATTATTTATGCCGGGAACATTAATCTAAAACCTATCCAATATATAATGATTTCAAATATTTCCCGGCATAATAAATTTTATATTTTCTATAAATTATTCTTTGACCAATCCATCAGGCTCTTTGAAAAATTAATTGTTGCTGTTGATGTCCAATGGCATCCGTCACCGCCATCACATGATGATTTCAAATATCCTTTTCCATCATCAAACAAACCTGTGTAATCATAATAATATACATTATCTGTTGCTGCTGCCAAATCTGAGTACGCTTTATTAAATTTCAAACGCTGTGATTTCTTTGGCACATTTGCAGTACTTCTTTTGCCCGTTGGTGCTATTGGAAGAAGGACTATCTGTACATTTTTATTTTTCTTTTTAAGTTTATTTATCATCGTTTTAAAATTGTTGATTGTAGGAGTTGTATTGTCAGTACCTGATTCATTCATTCCTATTAAAAAATATACTCTGTCAGGATTATATGATGCAACTTTTTCTATACCTGTAGCACTTTTTCCATTAACTTTAAATTTCTTTGAATTTATAAATCCTGAACTACTTACACCTACACTACTTATAAAATGTGTTCCCTTTGGATACTGATTCTTTGCCCAAAGTTCAATTCCTTCAACATAGCATTCTCCTGCAACTACAATACTTAAATCTTTAGTTGCAGCCTTTACATATTTAGCCTTTGAAAGACTGCTTTCTCCCATGCTTCCGGCAACTGTTCTTACAGCCTGCACTTTATAGTAGTATTTTTGACCGCCTACTGTATTTGTATCCACGTAATTTCTGGCAGTTGTTGATGTAAGAAGGCTATAAGTTCCACCCTTTGTTGTAGCTCTGTATACTTTGTAACTATTCGCTTTTTTTACACGATTCCATTTAATCTTAACCTGTTTTTCAGTTTTATTCTTTACCGTAATTGTTGGTGCATTTAAAACAATTGTCTGGTTCTTTTTTTGATTTTTAACAGTTTCAGCCTTAACATTTTTTACACATGAATATTTTTGAATTTCATTGTCAAATGAACTCATTTCACACATTCCTGCCAAAATAAGTGCTATTGTGCATGCCCATATAAAAGTAATAAATTTTTTCATAATTATAATCCACCTTTCTGATAAAATAGCAATGTCTAAAAATCCATACTAAGTCTTGTTTCAACATTAGGTCTTACATATGTGTTTGCAACATGCTGATGTTTTGGATGTGTCTGATATGCCTTCAATGCATACTCATTTTCAAATTCACTATCCATCATTATATCAGCAGATGAAGATGGCAAATATTCTATTCGGATGTTCATTTTTAACAATCCGTCAATCTGTCCTTCTAATGCTTCTAAATTTTCCTTTATATCTTTCTTCGCCTGTATCTTTTCTTCTTCTGTTAATGTTTCCTTTAACTTCCATAAAATAATATGCTTTACCATTTCATGCCTCCTAAAATTTATTCTTTCCACACCATTGTAACCGACCTAAATAGTTTTTTCAATTGTTGTAGACATTCATATTTTCATTATGGTACTATAACTTTTGAAAACGATAAATTTATTATTAAGAATTAATTAAAATTTAAGGTCAATATCATTACATTTTTAATCTGACAAAATTTAGCAAAATTGCATTTGTCGTCGCTGGTTCAAATCGACATATATGTAGTTTGAATGAAACCATCGTTTGAAATTCAAACTACATGTTGAAGATTTAGAACTGTTGCGAGTGACAAGTTGCACAAGCGTAATTCTGTTAATTTTGTCAGATTGAAATATAAATGAAATTATACTTATTTACGGAAAGGATATTTTAATATGGCAGCAGAAACAAAATTTACCGGGACTGATACTTATGTAGCATCTGACGATTTATTAGCAGCAGTTGAGGTTGCAACAAAGCTTCAAAAGCCTTTGCTAGTTAAGGGAGAACCGGGAACAGGTAAAACTATGCTTGCTGAGGCAGTTGCTAAAGCTCTCGACAAAGAATTATTAATTTGGAACATAAAATCTACAACTAAAGCTCAGGACGGTTTATATATTTACGATACAATTCAAAGATTATATGACAGCCAGTTTGGTGTAGATGGTGTGGATGATATCAGCAGATATATCAAACTTGGAAAACTTGGAGAAGCCTTCAAAAAAGAGGAGCAGGTTATTTTATTAATTGATGAAATAGATAAGGCTGATTTGGAATTTCCTAACGATCTTCTTTGGGAACTTGATAAAATGGAATTTTATATTAATGAAACTAAAGAAACTGTTAAGGCAAAAATCCGTCCTATAGTTATCATTACTTCAAATGCTGAAAAGGAACTTCCTGACGCATTTTTACGTCGTTGTATTTTCCACTATATTTCATTTCCAAATGCAGATTTAATGAGACAGATTGTTAATGCTCATTTTGAAAATTTAGAAGAACATTTGCTTGAGCAGGCAATGAAAACATTTTACTGGATTAGAAGTATTAGAGATGTTAGAAAGAAACCTAGCACATCTGAATTTATAGATTGGATTAGAGCTCTTATGATTGGTGGCGTTGACCCTGATTCTATTGAGAAAACACTTCCATATCTTGGTGTTTTAATTAAGAAGGATGAAGATTTAGAAACAATAAAACAGATGAGCTTATAGGAGGGAATTTATGTTTACTGACTTTTTCTATGTATTGAAAAATCACGGATTAAACATTTCTACCACCGAATGGCTTATGCTTATGGACGCACTTGATAAAGATTTGGCCCATTCAAATTTTACTGATTTTTATTATCTTTGCCGTACAATTTTAGTTAAAAGCGAAGGTGATTATGACAAATTTGATATTGCCTTTCAGGAATATTTTAACGATATAAAAGATAATTCTTTTGATATGAGTAAAATTGATGCATGGCTGCACAATGATGTTGAAACGGGCAAGAAAACTGACCCAAGCAAATATATAGACAAGCGTACCGAGCGTGAAGCCAAGGAAGTTCATCGTAAATTTGAGGAACGACTTGGTGAACAGAAAACTGAGCATCACGGTGGAACTTACTGGATTGGTATGGGCGGTGGCTCTGAATTTGGTAAAAGAGGTCACGTAGCCGGTGGTATTCAGTTAGGAAATGAAGCCGGAATGAAAACTGCTTTCACTGTTATGGGCGAAAGACGTTATAAAGATTTCAGACGTGATACAAAACTTACAATGCGACAGTTTCAGGTTGCTTTCCGTGAACTTCGCCAATATTCAAGAAAACTTGATTTGCCAAAAACTGAACTTGATATCGACGGAACAATTAATTCAACCTGTAATCAGGGTGGTTATTTAAAATTAGAATTTCAACAGCCAAGAAAAAATACTGTAAAGCTTATGCTTTTATTTGACAGTGGTGGTTCGATGTATCCTTATAGTTCTTTGTGTAACGAGCTTTTTCAGGCTGTGCATAAAGCTAATCATTTTAAGGATGTAAAAACTTTTTACTTCCACAATTGTATTTATGCTAAATTATATAAAACACCTGAATGCGCAAGTGGTGACTGGATAGATACTACATGGGCATTTAGAAATTATGATAAGGATTATAAAGTAATTATTGTTGGCGATGCAGGTATGGCACCTGAAGAATTCAAAGATAAAAACGGTAATTACAGTGGTCCAAACGGTGGACTTTCAGGTAAGGAATGGATTGAACTTTTTAAGAAGAAATATCCACACAGCATTTGGTTAAATCCTTCATATCACTATGGAGATTTGAACAATATGTACTGGATGGAATCTGAAAGAGTAATTCGCGAAAACATCGATATGTTTCCTTTAACTGTTGATGGACTTAAGCGTGGCATTAAAACACTTATGTATGATAAGAAGAAATAAAGGCTCGTGGATGCGTCTGACGACTTGTGATTGTGTAAGTCGGACTTGATTTACGGATAATATTAAATCAATTTTCGTCCGTAATATATTTTAGTAATTTAATTATTTTGAATTCTACAATTAAATTATGTAAACCAAATTACGGATAATTTTTCAATTTGAAATATTATCCGTAATTTTATTTTTACTTTAATTTATACTGAACCTATGGCCGTGGGCACATACACTTCATCTGTTAATTCTGCATTTTTATCTGCTGTCCCTGTATTAAAGGATATCTCACAAGGCTTTCCCCTTCAAGATTTTCCTTATGCATATCAACTGCAGTAATCTGATTATTTTCATAAGTAGTGTAATAGTAAATTCCCTTTGTCGCATTGCAGCATGAAGTATAAATAGTTATTTCGTATTTACCCTCATCTACTTCACAACATCCTCTTTGTTGTTCAACTGAACCTAAAATATGAAAGAACTGACTAACACTCTCATTTTCCGTTTCCCCTGATTTGGAATTCATTTTTGTAAACGCTACTCTTACAAATCTTGACCCTGAAGACAAATCTCCCGGCATTCCAATTGCACCCATTCCTCTGCTATATGAATTAAGTTGCAAATTATCTGAGAAACTGTTAGTCGGTTGTTTTGATGATAAATGCATGTAATTGTTAAGTTGAAACATCTGCTGTTCAAATGGTGGATTATTAGTCAATACCCCTACCGGATTGTCATATACATGTAATCCCGATTCAGTTGATTCAACTGTTATTGCTTCATTTGCATCTGCTATAATCCAGTGAAGACTTGCCGCCGGCAATTGCTCGCTAAACTGAGTTCCTACTAAATTCATTTCACTTAATACTTTTCGTGCCTCTTTTACTGATTCACATTGTCTAAGTATCCATGGTATAAATTCGTATTGTGCTACATTTTTAGTGTCAGATTTTACTTCACTGTACACAGCATTTCCTACGAAATTGAGTCCTGCCATTCCTAATCCTTTTTCATTTATCGCATCATAATATAAAGGATAATCATTTACAACAAATGCCATTCCAATAATTGCATAATTATTTTTTGCCTCAATTCCATGTCTGAATTTCAATTTATAGTTTCTTGGTGTAATCGTAACTTCCTCATTATAAGAAAATTCGTAATCAAGTGTTCTGCCAAAATAAAAATCTTTTGTCTTATATGTTGCTGCTGTACACATATAATTTCCTCCATTTTCTACTTATAATATTTAATTTGTAAAATAGGTAAGTTTAATTTTAGGATGTTCCACTGCTTGGAGCCAGTAATGGTTCAAAAATTATTACACTTCAATATAATATGGACATATGTCTTCATATTTCCCATTTTTCAATCTGAATCCATTAGGTATTATACCCAATTGTTTAAATCCAACACGTTCGTATAAATGTCTTGCATGTACATTTGTTGCCACTACAGCATTAAACTGAAGCACTTTATAGCCATTATCGTAAGCTTTTAAAATGCAGTCTTTTACTAGTTTTTCTCCAATATGCAATCCTCTGCTTTTTGATGATACTGTGTAACTTGCGTTACAGATATGTCCGCATCTTCCTACATTATTTGGATGCAGAATGTATAAGCCTAAAATTTTTTTTCATCATTCAATTCTTCCATTCATAAAAAACCCCTACATATCTGCCAATATGTAGGGTGATTCTGCCATCATTAATTATTATTTTTATGCTCATCCCAATTTGTAAAACCTATATCGATTTTATCATACTTTATTGCTCAGTTCCAGTATTTTTCTCCCTATTGCAACACCTGAACCGAAAACGCTGTTGTCTGTGGTGGAATGCTTGCCGTCTGGAAATTTGCATGATTTATTCTAACTAATTGTCCCGGTCTTAAGTTTCGTAATCTGATTCTGTTTCCTTCTCTGTCTGTTATAACTGTATTATTATTTACGATAAATCTCGTTTGTGAATTAATATCATTTCTATTTCCCGTATAAAAAGAGCTGTTCTCCAAATCTATAGATGCAATTCTGTCTATTGTTACTGAGCTAACCGATTGCTGACTTCTTCCCTGTACAATAATTAAAAATGCATTTGCCTGTGGTGGAATACTTCTTGTCATAGCACCTGAAAAAATTGCATTAATCCACATACCTTCCTGTATGCAACAAGTACATAAATTTTGTCCTCTAAAGTTAATAATTTTTGTATTTCTATTTATATTTAATCTGACCTGCTGCCTATTGTTTCTTCCCATTGATGTATCATTATATGAAACTACAATGTAGCCTCCCGCAGTATTAAAACATACCGATTCTTCAACAAACCCATTATCTATTCTCATTATATTTCCTAATTGAAACATAAGTCCATTTACATTACTATCCACCATAAACCTCATATTATATTTCTGATAATATTTATTATATGTTTAATTAAGATAAAAGTGTTGAAATGAGATTTACTGCACATAACAAAAAATGTAGATATTGGTTACCATTCATACTAAGACCTGAATTACACCATATTGGGCAATGAATACAAAAAAGAGACGCTGAACTAATCTTTTTAGCTCAACGTCCCTTTTTTATTAAGTAAAATTATTTAATTGTAACTTTCTTCTTTGCTGAGTATGGACTGTAAATCTTCTTGCCATTGTTTTCAAAGTAACTTCTTACTCTTACATAATATGTTTTCTTTGCTTTTAATTTCTTAATTTTGATTGATGTCTTCTTTGTTGTCTTAACCTTTGCAGCTTTCATGTTCTTCTTTAATGAATACTGAACTTCATATTTTTTTGCTCCGCTTGATTTCTTAAACTTTACAACCATAGCTTTCTTCTTAGGTGTTACTTTTGTAACTTTAACCTGTGAAGGTGACATAATATCAGCTACAACAGAGAAATCTTTTACTTCGATTGTACCACTCATGTTGTTTTCATCTTCATATTCTCTTAATAATGCACCGAATGCAAATTTAACACCTACTGTAGGATTTTTAACTCCACTCTGGTATTCTGACTTAAGTGATGGAATCATAAATGATGCTGTTACTGTAACCCATCCGTCATCTGCTGTATTCTTGCTATCAAGTGCGATAAATGATGAGAAATCTTTGTTGATGTTAGCATCGCCTGTTGTAAGAACACTTGCGCCACCAATTGTTGCTGTTAAATTTGTTAAATCTAATGCAGCACCATCTTTATCATTATTATCAAATACTTTGAAGTGAACATGTTTAACATAGTTATATTTTCCTGTTCCTTCATTATAAGCTGTACCATCAGCTCTTTCTACTGTCTTTGTAAGTTCATTTGATAATGTACTCTTAATCTTGAATGAAAGATTGTAATATCTTCCTCTTTCAACGTTCATAATCTGAGTTGCTGTAACTCCCCATGGATTAGACTGTGTAACTTTTCCTGTGAATGGATTCCAGTTAGCACTCCATCCTGTACTTACAACATTCATTGTAAATGATGAAGCTGTCTTAGCTGTTAAAGATGCATTTTCACCATAACTCTTGTAAGCATTAGCTGTGTTCATGTAACTCTGACCATCTTTAATTAACTTGTCTTCCCATTCACCATTGTCTTCTCTTGTATGAAGAGAATATGATGTCCATTCATTCTGTGATACGTTAGTTCCCTGTGCAACTGCTGCTGATGTAACTCCTGCTGCACCAATAATCATTGTTGCTGACATAGCTACTGCAGTAATCTGTTTAAATAACTTTCTCATTTTTCTTCTCCTTTTCAATTTGTTACTCTAATCATATATCGAAAACGTTTTTATTTCAATAAAAGAATGCAATTTTGTTGTTAAAATTTTCTTAATTTTATCTGAAAAATGTTATTTGATTGTTAAATTTGAATAAATAACCTATTTACACAATTCTTCTTAATTCGACCTTTCGATTTAACACTCCTTTTTTCCAAATCATCAAATATACTTTAAATTCTATTGAGTCTTTTACCTCAACAAAAGGTTCTTCAGTAATGACGGATGCCTCAATTCCATCTTTACTTAACTCTTCCTTTAACTGTTCTGCTTTCTTTATATATTTTTCTAATTTTTCATTTTCTTTTCCAAAATTTCTCACAGGATAATTTTCCGACGCTTTCACAAATATATTTACCAAATAATCAACCAATTCTTTGTGAGAATTTCTATGTAACATAGAAGCTATAATTTTTGCGACACATTTTTCAGGATGATTTTTATAAAATTTCAGCATCCTTTGCATTTTTCTGTCTCTAGTCAATTCTGCCATATCATACATTACCTGAATTGCTTCATTTGACGGAGTCCATGGATCGTCTTTTGGAACAATATATTTTTGTGGCACTGACGGATAGCAGCAATAATTTAAAGGTGGAAAATCCGACAAATGTGCTAATTTTAATTCTTGATTATTGCAATACTCTTCTCCTAAATATTCCCTTTTGTCCCGCACTATTGCAATCTTATATTCAATATTTCTTAAATATTCGTATCCTTTCACCCAAAAATGTCCGATTTTTCCGTAGTTGTATAAATGATTTTCCATGTACATTTTTTGAAAAAATATTGAAAATACTGATTCATTCTGATGTACTACCATAACATATTCTTTTTCATTTCCGGTTAGTGAAGCTGTAACACTACCTTCAAATTTACTATCATATGTGCCTGTTAGTCTTGCATTGTCAAATACAATAAAGCTTTCCACTGCATCATTCATTATGTATATCAGTCTGATTTTTCCATTCTCAGGTTTATCTGATACAAGTTCAAACTGCCCCGATTCTAGCAGTCTTTCTAAATTATATAAAGCCTCAAGTTCTTCCTGTTCATATTCTGTATTTTCATTTGTAACATCTATGCTTTGATTTTCCATTGTTTTTCTCCAAATTTATTATTAATCTCTTTTTATGATTATCATTCTTACGAATTTTTATAAAATAAAACTAGTTTAGTTTATCTTTATAATAACTTTTTATATACGATACCTGTGCGTAGCACGGACCAATCCATAGGCATCAAAGTTGGTAGCTTTTGCCCCGACATCTTATATACTTATTTATTATACAGTATTGTCTGTACAATTTTTATATCTTTTATGTAATATCTTAATATAAAATTAATGGTTTATTATTTATCATAAATGCATAAAGCAATTTAAATATATGTTTTATATTCCCGCACAATGTTATATTATAAAATATATATAATTTATTTTTCCTAATTATACAAATGAAAGGATTTAAGTGATTTTTATGAGAAGAAAAGACCGTGAAATAACAGATTTTAATGAAATAATCGAAATAATCCGCAAGTGTGACTGTTGCAGACTTGCCTTTAATGACAAGGATTTTCCTTATATTGTACCTCTTAATTTTGGATTACATGTTGATGGCGATAAAGTCGAACTATATTTCCATTGTGCCAAGGAAGGAACAAAGTTAGATTTAATCAGACAAGATAACAGAGCCACATTTGAAATGGATTGTGGTCACAGATTTATAATGTATGAAGAAAGAATGTCTTGTACTATGGGATATGAAAGTGTCATTGGCCACGGAACCATTGAATTTGTACCGGACGAAGATAAATTTGATGCATTAAAAATTCTTATGGCTCAGTATCACGAAGAAGACTTCAAATTTAATACAGATATGATGAAAGTCACTACTGTATTTAAACTTGTCGTTTCTGATATGACAGGTAAACGAAGAAATAATGTTCATTAATTAATGTAAAATATTATAATTGGGTAATATTGTAGGAATGCGTAGCATGGGACAATCATACACATTCTTGGCTGATTAAATATTTCTCTCTGATTGTGGAAATACGTAGCATGGGACAATCCAAAGGTATCAAAGTTGATGGCTTTTTTCCCGACATCATATCAAATAAAAGATTAACTAAAAAAAGAAATCCATATATTAACAGGTACCGTTCTAAAATTGCACTCTTTGTCAGTAATTAGAATCTGATACCATGCTACATTGGATTTCTTTTTTATGTTCTAAATCTCTTTATTACTTTTCTTTTTCCTATATTCTCTAGGACTTACACCCATTATTTTTTTAAAAATTTCCGCAAAATAACTAGAGCCATTAAACCCACATTCATATGCTATTTCCGTCATTTTCATATCAGTTTCCAAAATTAAATCAACACTTTTATTTATCCTATATTCCGTAAGATAATCATTCGGACTTTTATTCATTATTCCTTTAAATATTTTACAGCACTGGCTTCTGCTAACATTTCCCATCTGAGCAATCTCATCAAGACTTATTGCATTTTTGTAATTAGATTGAATATATCCAATCATTTTGTGGAGAGTATCTGTCCACGGTGACACTCCGATTCTTTCTACACCTCTACAATTTAATCTCTTTATTATTGCTGACATTAATTTGTAAGCTCCTGCAACCATATCAAATTCATAAGCATCCACCTTATTTTCCAATCGTGACATCATTGTATTAAATGTATTTGTCAATTCATCATGACCTCTGTCTCCTTTTCTAAATACAAAACTCGAAAACTTAGAGTCGTAAAAAAATGGATTTACGTATTTTTCTGCCAATTGTTTCGGATAAACTAAAACATTTGTAGGGACCAATATTCCATCAAATATACATTCCTCATAATTAATATGCCTGTGTCCATGAATCTGTTGACTGTTAACAAATATAATATCTTCTTCGTTCAATTCTATTACATTATCATTTACTAAATAATTCATTCTACCTGAGACAATTCTAATAAATTCAATATCATCATGCCAATGCATTATCCCACACATGTTAGGATAGTTTGACTGTTGCTCTCTCACTGCATATATTGGTATGCTTTCTATGGTATATGGTATAATTTCCGAATTATCCGTTCTAAGTCTGATGTTTTTAATTTTTTCCATTATTTACTCATCTCCTGTAATAATTAATCATAATCCAATATCTTTTATCGCTTTATGTTTAATAAGCTTTTATTATATTCTTTAATGTCAAATAATCTATGTATTGTATAAATGTACTATTGTTATAATCTTTTTATACTATTGTTATATTTATATTGTTCGATTGTTACATTAATTTTTATATAATTATAACATATTTTTATTTTTTTGCACTATTGTTATAATATATAAATTTGATATTTGTATTATTTTTGCATATTTTTATGTATTATACTTATAGAAACTAAATCTTTCATAAATTATTAAATAAAAAGGAGGCACCTAGATATGAACAAAGATATTGAATATGTATGGGATGAAGAACTTATGGACCTTGTGCCTGTTAAGAAATAACTTAACTTCCGACACAACTATATAAAAAATTTTAAACATCGTTAGAAATTTCATTAACTCACCTAAAGAAGCATCTCCAAATTATGGAAATGCTTCTTTTAACTGTTACATACACTGTTCCTCTTTTATTAATTGTTATTGCATAGGTTTTCAGTTTTTTCATTTTCTTTTTGAACAAAAAATATCCAAAAATAATATATGAATATTCCTATATTTATTACCGCCAAAACCGTAAGCATATGTTCCTGCTTGAATAAATATGATGAATAAGTAAAAAATGTAATTAATTGTAATATAATACATGGAATAATCGTACGCTTATAAAGCAATGCAAGCATAATTGCAAATATCTCATATAAATATCCATATCTCTCATGCATGTGCGGCATAGTAAGTACTGCTATGTATACAAAAATAAATGCCAACTGTAAAATTTGTTCTTTATTAATGTTTGACATTTTTTTCATTAAATAATAAAAAATCATTCCTATTATGCATATTGATATCATTGTAGCAGCAGTTGAATATTTTATATTTAAATCTGCCATCTCTGTAGAGAATATGGCCCATAATCCCGGATAATTAGATGTGAGACTTGAATTATAAGCCTGTGTCTGATTTTTAAAAATTAAAAACACATCCCAAATTTTTCTACCATAAATAATTCCAACACCACTTAAAACAATCATCATAAATGGTACATAAAAAATTTTTATAATAGAAAATTGTTTCTTTATCAGATAAATTATAAAAATAAATGGGAGCAAAAATATAGCCTGCAATTTTAATGAAAGAGCAACCCCATATGCGATAAACATAAAAGAATACTTTTCTTTTATACAAAAATATATTGTCCACGCACAAAAGGTTGCATATATCGAATCGCATTGTGCCCATGCCGATGAATTAAATATAACTATAGGTGAACATACAACAAGTACAAAAGTCCAAATCATATACAAACGATTTTCAGTTAATTCTCTAATGGCCATAACACATGCTAATGCCAATAAATAATCAAAAATGCACGATATCACCTTATATGTCACTAATGGTTTAAGCGGTAAATATGTAAATAAGGCAATTAGTGTCTGGTACAAAATACAATAATCACCTGTCTGTTTAGAAAGTGCATCTAAGCCTCCGCTATTTTTAATTTCTTCATACCATGGTAGTAAGAAATAATTGGCATCACCTGATACGATTGGAAGCAATCTGTTTCTTATATAAATAGATAATATTGTTATTGCTAACACAAATAAATAATCCGAATATTTAATTAAAATATCTACAATTTTTCGTTCGTTTTTTAACATAATTTTTTCCTCTTTTTTATTCAAAATAGCCGGATAACACATTTCATTGTTTACATATTTTAGCCCAATATCTGTTATTCCTTCTTCATTTTCTATAATTATCGGATGATAATTTTTAGAATAAAAAGCATAATTTAGCAATGAAAAATGTGCATCTAACATTGCCGGAATCATAAGAATACATTTTTCATCAATTTTGTTTCGTCTATCCTATAAATAAAATCATCCCCTAAAATAATATTAATTAATAATATATCATCTTTAGAGGATAATTCAATATTTAACAAAATTTTTTCTGCTTCTTTACTTACTCTGAGCTACTTTTATTCACACTTATCCTTCCAATACCCACCCGTTATTCATCACACGTAATCTTTTCTGCAAAATCTCTTATAAGCAACACTAAATAAAATACTTACAATACAGGTTTGCACCAAAATACTAATCCAATCATAAGCTTTAAACGAAGTAAATAAATGATTTTCCATAAACCATGAACCACAATCATTCCAGCTTGAAGCCAGATTAAATGATATTAACAAATCAAACCATGTGTTTGTAGAAAATTGTAATACATTTAATAATCCCAACATTGTAATGACAACAATAATTATACTTATGTAACTATTGTTAGTTACTAATTGAATGGCACTACTTAAAACACTGATAAGTATTATCAACACTGTTGCGTAGCATATTGTGAATAAAAGATATTTTGCATAACTCATTTTCGCATAAGTAATGAATGGATATTTAAGAATTCCTCTCGATTCCATAGCCATTGCCGATGATAATGAGGTATTCCAAAGTCCTTTATAAGAAATATTTGCGAAATAATATCCTAGAGTTCCTATCATCAAAATACCATTAATAACACTCCCGGCAATCATTGCACTTATCATTTTACTTTTCTGAATTGTTCGTCCCTTTTTGGTCGCATATACTATTCCTGTCGTATTGTTTATCCTTTCATAATCCATTAAAAATAATGTGCATATGCTTATTACAACAGCCATTTCCAGCAATAGTTTTTTAAATATGTTGTAATAAAGCAATTTATGTAATCTATATACCTGACCCGGATAAGTTAATTGTGTACTTTCTCCATCATTTTTTATTTCTTCTACTCTTTTTTCTAATTTTTTATAACAGTTGTCTATAAACAGTTTATACTTTCCACTTGGATTGTAATCATACAAATCCATTTTAGTATTTTTTACAATCTGCATATTAAAATCATCATATATTGAAACAACAGAATTCAGATATTCTTTATCAATTTTGTCGTTTAGAATATACTGATGCGTAAGTTTTATGTCTTTCTTATAATCATGAACCTGCATTTCAATATTCAAAATATTAATGACAAGAAAAAATAACATTAATATCCACACAATAGGATTTTTTATTATTTTTCTTATTTCATATTTTATCAGCAAATTACCACTTCCTTTTTCATCTATTAACAAATTTTTATACTTTAATTTTACTTATTAACAAATAGTTATCTTTTAATCTGCTTATTAACAAATAACTACATCTTTTTTCTTTTCATATTTTGCTAACGCTACTGCAATAATCAAACCAATAATTGTAAAACTTATGCAAATCAATATAGGGCGGTAAACATCGTAAGTTATTTTCATTTTGTTTTCTATTATCAAATATCCATACATTATTTTATTAAAAATAATAGCTATGATAACCGTAAAAGGAATTGCACTTGCAAAACCAACCACATAATTTAGTGATATTTTTGATATTAAAAAATACAGCATTATAAGTGACATAATTGCAAATATGTATAGTAATAAATTTAAGCAAATATATGTACCAAAATTCAAATCATACCATGAATTAACTCTTGCAGTGCAATATATAGGACAATCCAAATATTTTCCAACTCCTCTAATTATCAAATATACATAAAATATAATTATATGTGCTATTCCAACTAAAACGGTAGTAATAACGGTAGCTGTTATTCTGGTGTTAACCAAATTTCTTCCATGTTTTGTAGTATAAAATAATGTATTCACATTTCTTATTCTTTCCCGTATCTGATAAGGTATTATCAATAAAGCAGAACATATTAACATTAGCAAAACAATCAAAGGTAAATCACTTTTTACACATTCAGCTGCATCTTCTGATAAAAGCGACGTGTAATCTCTTGTATATAGTTTTTCCATTCTTTCAAGAAATTTAGGATTCAGCTTATTTACTTCCCCTGTATGTCGTCTTACATTTTCTGTTATATTACTCTCTGCATTTTCCCTACTAAGCCCTGCAAACTGTAACCCTGTTTCCCATTCCTGCCAGTAATCCACCTCCTGAATCAGAAATGTTTCTTCAGCATAGCTTCCAAATGAAATGTCATTTAATTTTTCTTTTACCTTATCATCCAGTCCTTCTTCTGAGCGCATTGATTTGTAATCTTTATAGTTAGTTATACCTGCATTTTTCAATACTTCATCCCCTGCAATATACTTGTCAACTTTTTCAATATATTCTTGTTTTATTTCTTCTAACTTATTTCTTTTACTAACCGGTAATTTTGTTCCGTATTCTTTCATTAATATGGTGCATAGTTTATCTTCTGCCCCCATATTAGATGTAGCAAAATAATTAGTGCTTAAAAACATATTGTAAAATAATGCTGTTAGTACAAAGATTACAAGCACGATTTTTATATTAAATATCTTTTTTAACTCAAATTTAATCATATTTTTCTCCTATTAACCATTATTATGTTAATTGTAATTAACTAAAAATACATCTTCCAAATTTGGTGAAACACTTACCTTATTATCATTATCCGTTCCATCATCTGCCTCGTCAAACACTCTTATTGTCATAAATCCTTTTTCCTGTCTTGCTGACAAAACAATATACTTTTCTTCCATCTTTTCATATTCTTTGTCACTTACCTGCATCTCAAATACCTTTCCTGATAACTCGTTACAAATATTTGCTACGGAATCCATTTTGTAAATATGCTTATCTCTTATAAGAATTACCTGATTTGCAATTGATTCAATATCTGACACAATATGGGTAGATAGTATGACTATTCTATCTTTTGACAATACTGAAATTATATTTCTAAATCTTACCATTTCTTTTGGGTCCAATCCTGCTGTTGGCTCGTCCAAAATCAATATCTTAGGGTCATTTAACATTGCCTGTGCAATGCCAACTCTCTGAATCATTCCACCTGAAAATTTTCTCATTTTCTTGTCAGCATTTTCTGACAATCCTACCATTTCTAACAAATAATCAATTTTTTCTGCTGTTTCTTTTTTAGGTACTCCCTTTAAAGCTGCCAAATATGAAAGATACTGCTTTGGAGTATTATTTTTGTAATATCCAAAATCCTGTGGCAAATAACCAAGCAATTCCCTATACGCCGCTCCCATTGTTTTTATATTTACTCCATCATATAAAATTTCACCCTCAGTAGGATTAAGCAAAGTTGTTATCATCTTTATAATGGTCGTCTTTCCTGCTCCATTTGGTGCTAACAGTGCATATAATCCATTATCCATGTTTAAACTTATATTTTCTACTGCCGTAAATTTTCCAAAATTTTTCGATACATTATTAAGCGTAAGCATTTTCTTTTTCCACCTTTCTTAAATAAGCTATAAATATTCCAAAACTAATAGCTGCAATTGCAACACAAACAACAGTAGGCACTGTATTTAGCATTGTATTTATAATTAATGAATTATATTTTGATATTCCTGTCGTTCCCACTATCCATGCTATGCATAAAAAAACTATATTGTAATAATTATTAAACCTGTCATACAGCCATAGTGATACTACAGAAAAAATAAATGACGTAGCAAAAGCAATAATGACTATTTTTAACTGATATTTAACATCAGTTATAATTAACAGCATTGCCTCATTGATGACGATTGCTAATATACTCACATACAACATTCTAAGTGTAATAATATAACTTTGTGAGTATTTCAATGTGCGTTTAAGTTCTACTATTGCAGACTGTTCTTCATTCCACATTGATAGTGCAAAAAATGACACATTAATAACAGGAAACATTATTATTATCATGTATTCAGGACTTATATAATCATTTATTGAAAATGAAACATATCCTAAAGATATTGCAAACAAATATATAGCAAGTGACATTAATACAAGTAATTTTGACTGATAGAATATAACATTTATTCCCGGTCCTAAGAATAGATTTTTTAGCCTTGTAATCAATGGCTCTTCCTCTTTTTTAGTCGCATCAAGTATAAAATTTATACTGTTTTGTTTTTCGATTTGTGTAGGGTACTCAATATCAAATTTATATTTATTTTCCATAATTACGCTAACTCCTTTTTCAACATTTTAATCATCGTATAATAACGCGTTTTAACCGTGTTTTCTGAAATACCTAATTCCTTAGAAATTTCTTTAAATGATAACTCCTCAAATATTTTCATTTGGAATATCCTAATCCACTCATTGTTATATTCGGATATAAGTATCATCACATCCTGAATCATTTTTTCATTTGTCATTTTATTAATAATCATTTCTTCCTGATTATCATTCGTCCCGATGTAATCTGTTTCTACCGGACCGGCTTCTAATAATTTTTGTTTATAAAATCTGCTCCGATAAAAATCTGTTATTTTATTTGAGGCCAACCTGTAAAGCCATGTTCTAAAAGAAGCTTTTTTCTCATCATAGCTATGTAATCCATTTAATACTGCTATAAAAATGTCCTGCGTCATGTCCATCGCTAACTCTTTTTCCTGAAGTTGTTTATAAGCATAAACATAAATTTCGTCATAATATCTGCTGACCAGTTCATTTGCTGAGTTTCTGTCATTTTTCTTTTTTATCTCTCTAATAAGCCTATAATCTGAATGCATTCTTTTTCTCCTGTAATTTGTATTACATTATTATATACGAAAATTAATTGAAAATAGTTTTAATATTTATTATATTGGAGGAATTTCTTATTTAATCCCTCTTTTTCTACTTATAATTAACTTTATGATAATTAATATATTAAAATTAAAATCAGACAGATAACCTAGATTAGATATATTTAATAAATGATTTAGATATTTATTATCTAAAAAGATATTACAAACTCAAAATGCCACTTGATTTTATTTCAATCAAGTGGCATTTTATCTGGACACTCCTAATTTTGACATCATGAGTTCCTGTATTACTTACATTTAATGCTTTTTACTTTACTCCATTTTGTGTATTTTTTCTTTCCTTTTGTTATGTTATATGCTCTTACTCTTACAAAATATTTCTTACCAGCTTTAAGTTTTTTAATCTGTATTGAATGCTTATTTGTTTTCACAATTTTTTTATTCTTTGTGAATTTCTTATTCATTGCGTATTGTATCTGATAGCCTTTGGCATTAGACACTTTATTCCATTTAACTGTTATTGTCTTTTTCTTTTTAGATGATAATTTTATGTTAATTTTTGCTTTCGCAATTTTAGTTTTTTCCTTAGTTTGATTCGTTTTATCTGCGTTTTTATTCACAATCTTGCATTGTATTCCATTTGCTTTAGCATACTGTGCTGCATATGAATTTTCAGTTGTATATATTGTAACTGAAATAACCGGTTTTCCACTGCCAATCCAGAAATATCCTGTTTCGAAACAACTTTTTCCTATGCTATTAACGCTTGCAGGAATTGTTATTTTTTTCAAATTTCTGCAACCATAAAATGCTTCATCCCCTATCTTCTGTAAACCTTTGCCAATTTCAACTTCTTCTAAATTATCAAAACTTTTAAATTCATTATCCGGAATGCTTGTTATTCCTGACTTAATTACAATTTTCTTTACTTTGTTCCTTATATTTGTCCATGTGTTGTCAGATGATGAATAACTAAATCCTCTACTTGTTGATGAAACTGGATATCTATAATGAACTTTTGTATCAATATCTATCGCACCTGAACCTGATATTGTTAATGTTCCATTTGAAGACTCAAAATCCCATGTTGCATTTTGTCCTGCTACACGATATATTTTTTTATCCATCTTTCCACTATTAATATCTATAGAATAAAAATCAACCATATTTGAACTTGATGCATAATATATAATCTTTGAACCATCTACAATCGGATGACAATCTGAAATTGGTGCTGATGCCGTAAATTCCTGACTAATTTTATTACCATTTCCATCTACAAAAATGTAATGTAAAATAGATGACTCTAATAAATCTTCTGTCCCTGCAGTCTGACTTTTTCCATATTCTTCCCATGAAATCATAAACTTGTTATCATTTATTTTTGTTATTTGAGTTCCAATAAAACAACTTCCATCATCTTTATAGTTAGTCATCCATTTTATCTGTGTATTTTCTTCATCAAATTCATTCTGTGAAGTAACTGTAAGATAAATATTATGTGCTGTATTCGTATTTACAACTTCATATTGACTTTGATCTATAGATGTTCCCAAACACAAAACATTATCTGCCGAAACAGCTAAATCATCTACACTTGCATAACATGATATAGCCCATGCGGATGTATGCTCACCACCATATTCAAGTAATGGAATTGATTCTGCTCTTAATGAATCAGCATTGTATTTTGTAAGTTTAGTATATCTTGAACCTTCACTTTGTTCTAAAACATACAAATTTGAATTCTTCTCAACTATGTATTGTGCAAAAGAATGCCACAAATCGCTTTTAACTATCTGACCCGTCATTGTATTTTCATCCACGCTAATCATTAAAAATCCCTGATGTCCCTGCTTATACATTGGATCTACATAACCCTGATGCCCTGTTACAACAAATAATTTCCCATTGCATTCTGTCATTTCAACACACCCATAGTCAAATGGATACCTTACTTCTCCACCAAATAAATTGCTGTTTCCTGTAATTGATGCTGCTCCAATTCTGTTCCAATCTTTATCATATTTTATTACACGAATTACCTCTGCAGTATCTGATTCATCAGTGTTGCTTACTCCTTCAACCAAATAATATCCATTATTTCCTGCATAAAATCCACCCCACATCGGCAATTCCATGTTTATATTTTTTCTGCTCTGTATATTAAAATTCTTGTCATAATATTCTATTCCAATGTTTTCTTCATTATAAAAAACACGCATATATCCATTCGCCAAATTAACCAGCTGTGACTTCTTTCTTAATGAAACGTTCAAATTATCATATGCTGTCGGAATTAGTCCGTTATCTGCTTTAACCTCTTTCTTTGACACAATTCCATATGAACAACTTAACGATATTGTTAATACTGTTGCTACAAGTTTATTTAAAAAATTTTTCATTTTATTTTGTTTCATTTATAACCTCCTGAATATTTCTATAAGGAACATCCGTAAATAATTCCCTTAATTCATCTGCTACACCTAAAGCTGTTGCTATCTTTATAAGACTTATTAGCGATATCTGTCCTGTTGCTTCAAATCTTTTTATTGAGCCATAACTAACTCCACTCATATTTGCAAGTTTTTCCTGAGAAATAGAACGTCTTTTTCTTACATTTCTTAATCTATCTGCAATTTTTTTTCCAATAAGAGAAACAAACGGGTAAAGCCAGAGCTGATGCAGTACTGGTTACTCCTGAAAATATATATGGAATAGAAATAAAAAGTGATGCCGATACCTATACACGGTTAGCTAAACAGGTTAAATATTATAATTTATATATTAAAATTAACCCCAAAAGTTTAATTTCATATTTAAAAATTACAATATTTATACAGAAACTTATTTTCAATCACATAATTATCGCCTACATAATTTCAAAAATCATAATCCGTTCTCTACTATCATTTCCGTCAAATAAATCTCTGCAATCAATCTCATCATAATACATTAATTCGTCTACCGTCATTAAATACGAAATATATTCATCTGATGGATAATAAAAAAACAGTTGTATCGTTCTTATATTTTCATAATAAGAATCTAGTATCTGTGCAATTACTTTTTGCAAGATTTCTACAGAAAATGGGTTAAAGAAATAAATCTTATCCACACTTTCAAGTACTTCAAATTTCTCTGCATTTGCAAGTTCAATTATGACTTTATTAGATGACACTGCAGTTTCTTTATTTGTCATTGCCTTTTCATAAATACGCTCATCGTACTCAATTCCAATTGATTTGCATTTTGTCTGATATGCCATAAAATAATCAACTCTTCCTTTGCCGCATCCATAATCAATCAATGTATTATTTTTACGTATAAGCCCACTGTTGGCAAGACGCTCTAGCACTGAATACGGCGTTGGCTCATAAGGATATCTATATTGGTCTGCTTTTGAATCATCTCTTCCTGTGGTGCGAATCTTAAGAAGTTTGTCCCACCTTATTTCGTTTTTGTCTTGTTTCATAATTTATCGCAAAAATGCATATCTCCTATCTTACACTTTCCATTTTTTGACCTATTAATATCAGTAACTCAATTACTTATTCACCTTATTCATTCCCTTAACAATTCCTACGGCAATTGTTTCTAATGTCTTATTTGAATGATTACTACTCTTATCTCCCACTTCTAAATCTACAGAAGGTATTGTAGAATAGGAAGTTTGAGTCAAATCAATTCCCATTACACCATTCCCATGTATTTTAACTCCGGCATTTTTCATTCCCAATACGAGATTTTTTCCTAATTTGTTATGTTTTTTCCAATTTTTAGAAACCGGATACATATTTTTATATGACTGATTATCTGGAACACCAATATAAAAAGCCCCTTTATTTGATGAAGTCGAATCATAATGAAGTGCAATATGATAATCTGCGCAGTTATTTGCATATACAGTTCTTCCTATATTGTCTATCTGAGCATCTTCGCCTTCCCTAACCATTAAAACATTATATCCTGCTTTTAAAAGTTTCTGCTTAACTATCATTGCCAAATTTAATGTAGCCTTTGCTTCAGGTGTCCCGTCATTTAAAGTAGTTCCACCATTAATTGATGTAGCTCTTATTGCTCCCTGTGCAGTACTTCCGCCGGTTACCTTGGCGCTACCGTCAGGATGGCATAAAGTCTTAACACTTTCACCACCTTTAGTTCCATGTCCTGCATTTATGCAAACAGTTTTGTTCTTAACCTTTGATGCACTTGAAAAATATAAAACAGCTGAATCTGTATGTATTTTTGAATAACTTGCAAATTCCCATTTAGAATTCCACGAAATTATTTCAGCACAGCTACTCCAGTCTGAATAATATTTATTTCTACCCTTCTTTGCATATCCTCTGACTCTTACATAGTAATTTTTCTTACTATTTAATTTAGCAAGTTTTGTAGAATTTTTATTTTGACCTTTTATCGTTTTAATTTTTGAGCTTACAAAATTTTGGTCTGTAGAATATTGAATCTGATATCCATTAGCCTTACTATTTTTAGTCCACGAAACTGTAACATTTCCCGGCTTTCCTGATAATATATTAATATTGCTTTGCTTAAGGGAATAATTCTTAACTTCCGGCAAAACTTTACTTTTATCTTCTTTTACGGCCTCTGTATTACCTGTAGAAATTTCTTCTGCTTCTACTATAGAATTAAATGCAATATTACCCGGCATTTTAAGTCCGTTATTATTAATTTCTGCAAATACAACTGTTGTTACTATAATCAGTCCTGATGCAATTATTTTTTTTATTGTATTTCTATTCATATACTACCACCTTTCTTACTTACTCTGATAGATATTTATTAAGTGCAAATAAATTTAGCGGGGAATTTTTTTCAAATCAAATTACCCCATTTATTGTTTAACCTCTTATATTTTTTCAGAAAAGGCGAAATCCTAAAGAATCCGGACTTCGCCTTTTTATTATAAATACATTTTTGCAACCGCTACTAATACATCTTTATTTGTCTTATATATTTTCTTATACATGCTGTTTTTTACAGGTGCCGGTGTTAATCCTGTTTCTAATGTACAATTTAGTATATTTCTGGCATCAAGATAATCACTGAATGTTCCATAATGAGTCTGCCCACTTATTATGTGAGTATAATGTGTCATGGAATAAAGCATATTGCTAAGCTTTGTGTGATTAAGATGATACATAACTTCACCTGCCTGATGATAACAAATTACTACATCAGGTTTAACTTTCTCTACTACCGATACCTGTGCCTTGGTTTCCGGTTCAGATATAGGTGTTTTACCGGCATACTGCTTATGTCCTGGTATTTTTGCACCACCTCTGTCGAAACCTTCTGCGTAATTTCTATTTATATCTATACCTCTGGCATTTGCTTTCCATATTTTGAAATCAACTCCGCCTGCTATCTTATAAAGATTTTCACGTAACTTAGCATTTCTTATTTTTTTAGGTCCATACTGACTGATTGTTACTCCGTCCGGATTTACCATTGGCATAATTACTAATTTAACATTATTAAAGATTGTACTATATTTTTTTCCTTTATATTTTTTCGTATCATATCCTCTGCAATAATCTTCAATAACTTTCATCATAAATTTAGTATTCATATACTCTCTTGCATGCACGGATGTTTCTACATAAACCGTTTTCTTTGCTTTAGCATTCCCCAATGTAACATAGTATAAATTTCTTTTATCCAAACTTTTTCCTGCAATATCAACTTTTAATATTGAACCGTATGCTTTCTCTAATTTCTTTAAATCTACTTTCATATCTGAGTATGAATATTTTTTATCTGATGTATTTACTATTTTTTTAGCATTACATTTGTAGGTAATATATTTCGTTTCAACTAATAATTCCTGATTTCCCACTTTAATTAATGAATATCCATTATTACATTCTTTATAAACATAATAACAAACACCTTTTTCAACTTCTGTCACTTCCTCTAATTTCAAATTATATGCAGAAACATTCTTCTTTACGTAGCCACCTTTTTTCACGTTTTTTCCTGTTGTGTCCACATCCGGTTTAGTTGTCGGCTGTACAGTTGTTGTTTCTTCTGCTTTTGTTGTAGTTGTTTCCGGTATTGTTGTTGTTTCCTGCGGCGTAGTTGTTTCCGGTATTACTGTTGTTTCCTGAGGTGTAGTCGTTTCCGGTAACGTTGTTGCTTCTTGTACTGTCGTTTCCGGTACTGTTATCTCTCCCGAAGTTTTGGCTTTTGCCTCTGTCAAATTAATTCCCATTGCAATTATTGCAATTAACATTAGTGTCTTTAGCGTTTTTTTCATATGTTTTTCCTTTCAATTTTTCGTTCCAGTTTATATATAAATATTATACTACAAAATGCCTGTTTATTTAATTACTAGAATTCTATTTTTGTTGAAAAATACATCTTCTATGGTTTATTATTTAGAAATAATAAAAAAATGGTTGGGCACGGGGTCCCAACCTGATAATAACCTTTCCAAATATACATATGCAAAATGTAGTAACTCATTAGTATTTCTATACTTTAATAAAACTACTCGTCATTTTCCTGTTGTTGCAAATAAAACATTGTTTTCTGATTTTCAATCTCTGCTCTTAATTCTTCCTCTGTTGGTAAGTATAACTTATATTTTGATGCAAACAGCTGTTCATTACCATGAAGAATAGAATACTTTGCAACGTCCTCATCTGTATCAGAACAGAGGACAATTCCAATCGTAGGATTGTCTCCTTCACTACGTTTAAGTTCGTCATACATCCGAATATACATATCCATCTGACCTACATCCTGATGTGTAATTTTCTGCGTTTTCAAATCTATTAGTACAAAACATTTGAGAATATAGTTATAGAAAACAAGATTAATATAATAATCCTGCTTTTCTGTATGAATATGTTGCTGTCTTGCCACAAAAGCATACCCTTTCCCTAATTCCATCAAAAACTTCTGTAAATTAGACAAAATGCTATTTTCTAAATCACTTTCAGTAAAATCTGTATTTGAAGCCATACCTAAAAATTCTGCAATAACCGGATTTTTTATAAATTCTAACTTATCATTCTGATATTCCTTGGTTAGTTCATTCATTTCATTTTCTACAAGATTCTTCTTTTGAGTCTGAAGCATACGGTAATAGTACTGTGAAGAAACATTACGTTGTAGTGTTCTAACACTCCATGCTTGTTGAAGCGCTTCTTTCTCATACCATTCACGTGCCTTTTCATCTTTTACTTGTAATAAAATGCGATAATGTGTCCATGATAATATCGGTTGAGATTTTCCACTCGCTGAGTGGAAAATCTCTGGATAAGTTTTATAAAATGAATAAAAATTGTATATATTTGTTTTTGTAAAACCTTTTCCATACTCTGTTGATAATTCCTTAGATAATTTCTTTATTATCTTTGCTCCATACTCTGCCCGCTTTTCACCATGCAATTCCTCACTGGCGATTCGATAACCCATCATCCAATTTCTCTGCACAAGAGTCATATTAACTGCCTGATGTGCAGCTTTCTGTGAGGATTCAATAATCTATCGCATGTCTTTTAATATATCATCTGTCTCAATAAAATTATCCATAATACTATTTTGACCAGTGTTTATTAGTTTATTCTCCATATGTATTATTCTCCTTTGCCACTTCTTGATACTGATTTTTTTCTGCAATAGTGCCTTAACCATTTTATCTCTATCCTTTTTTTGCTACAAAAGTAACTACACTTGTTTTCAATTCACATATTCCACTATCTCTCGGAATATCATATTGCTGATCCACCACAGTAGATTTTAATACTGTCCATTCACTAAAAGCTTTTTCAAAAATCCTTTGCATTTCTTCTGTAGGTAAGCATACTTCAAATTGTGGAAGTATTTCATTTCCTGTTTTCTTGTCAAACTCTTTTATATTTGAATTTACAACTAAACATACAATGCCATTTTTGCGGATGCCATGTTCTATTTCCCGCAATTTATTAACAAAGGTTTCTTTTGAATCTACGTGTTCCAAAGATGATACCGCCATTACTAAATCATAATTTCTTTCTTTGATTTGATAATCATCAATCGATTTAACTATTCCACATATATTTGATGTAACACCATATTCATCGGCATTAGCATAAAGTTTTTCGATAGCTAAATCCAGTATATTCACACAATCTATTTTACACAACCTATCATAATAATGTCGAGCAATACATATGCAATTTCTTCCATTTTTTGTATCTTTTATTTTTACTCCACTGATTTATCACTTTTTTGATCTCCGTTATGAGTTGTTCTTTATTGGTAATATAATAAATATATTTTGATGCAAAATATTACTTGTCAATCCTTCTAAAGCATATTCTGCAACCACTGAATCTTTATCAGTGCAAAGAATAATACCAGTTGGCTTATTAGATTCTTCGTCATTTACTATTTGCTAATAGCCCTAATTTTCAGCCTATATTTCAAAATCTGAAGTTTATGACAAGCTTATAACTGTAACGCACTACAATTTTGTTGTATATAAATCATAATATAAATATTCTTAATTTAATGTTCCTAATTTAATTTTACTATCTAATTCCCATAACGCAGTTTTATTACTATCATACCTAAGTCTTTTTAATGCGGTATTGTAATCAACCCATTCATATTCCGTATGCTCTTGAGACAATTTCAAAATTGTTGTATCTATCCTAACCGCAAATGTATATTCAGGAATAACTAAACAATTTTCACCCCATATTTTTCTTGCTTCTTTAAAACAGTATGTTGGTATGCTATTTTGTGTATCAAGTACAGAATATTTACAATCCATATCTATGTTTGCTTCTTCATATGCCTCTCGTTTTGCAGATATTATTATAGTTTCGTCCTCATCTTCTCCACCACCTGCTATAAATTGCCATACTTTCATATCATTTCTTTTAAATATGCAATATTTTACATTGCCATTTTCAATATGATATGGAATGACTAATACCTGATATTTTGCTCTTGCCAATATATGTTCACCTCCTATAAACTGGAAGTTGCCGTTGTGAAGGTTATGCTCATTTTGCGTTATTACTCTTCCGAACTCCGTCATTCATTCTTTTCACTTTGCGTTTCCATACAAAATATTGAACGAGCCAAGTGATGACGAAAATTGCAACGAATATTCCTACATATGAAAGAATACCAATGGCATTATGCTTCATCCAATTCGTAATATAGGCAATCGGAAACATCGTAACACAGGCAATGGAAAAGTAAATTCCGCTTTGCTTTGCAAGGCTCCACGAATCAATTTCCCAAATAACGGAAGCCATTGCAAAGCCTGTACCCAAAATTCCACAGAGAATTGTTTGAAGAATAACTGCGTTTAATTCATTTTTCATTGTATCAATCAGCTCAGGGGTGACAGGATAGAACGAACCATCTCCTATGCACATTGATATAATCACAGTTATTACAAAACCGATAGCAATGCCGAGAGGGAATCCGAGAAGCCCACGCTGAATCATCTTTTTTTTCATTTTTACCACCTCATATTCCTAATAATTGTTTGATCTTGGCGACAAAACGCCTTGAAACATAAGTAACCGTCCCATTTGAAAGCGTAACACAAATTGTTCCTGCAAAGCTTAAATCAAAACCCTTGACTTTTCTCAGATTGATAATATCCGAGTTTGATATTCGGACAAAAAAGTTGCTGTCCAGCCGCTGCTCCATTTCGTAAAGCCGCAGACGGAGCGTGTACTCACCGTGATTTGTTTCGGCAAACACTTTGCCTGATGCAGCAAAAATGCGGTAAATATCAAACGGCTCCAACACTTCGACAATATCATCTTTGAATCCGGCAATCATTTTCGGCTGCTCGTCTGAAAGCCTTTTCATGATTTCATTGATTTCGTCGGTCATTTTGTTTGTCACAACGATGATTTTGGGTTCCTTGCAGTTCTCATCTAACTTGATTTCAATTTGCATTTGCTCACCTCCTCTTTGTTACGGTTACAGTATAAGAAAATCGAGAATTGATTTCCACCGATTCTCGATAGGTGGTCGTTTTCAGACCATAGACGGTAGATTATATAAATAATCTTCCTCATCAAATTCCGATTGAGATTTCACCTGTTTTAAGAGATTTAATAACTGTTATATTTTGTTATTAAATTCTCCGCAAACCCTTGAAAGCACTGGATTTGTCGCAGGTAAGCTTTCCCTTATTTTTTCCCTTGTGTTATATCGTCCCATCAGTGTTTATGAACTCTGATAAGGGCAAATACAAGGGCAAGAAAAATCTATAAAACAGTATAACACAAACGGATTCCCTTAACTGATCCTGAAGTAAATGTTACCTATCACCTGATTAGTTCCGCTAAGAGTACTATTTTACAATCTGTTTCGCCCACTTTTGAATTTCGTTATCAGAAGTAATCTGTTTTTCTTCATTAAAGCGTACATTGAGTCCCGCATGAACCGTTTTTTTTAGACATAAACCAATAAAATATAACACAAAATGCT